>Ga0070766_10000975_pt1 | contig 13437 bp, 8 predicted proteins | sample HubBroMetageWFT6_FD_69782 | JGI IMG/M metagenome (GOLD analysis project Ga0070766, IMG submission 69782) | Warmed and freeze-thawed soil microbial communities from the Hubbard Brook experimental Forest, New Hampshire - Hubbard Brook CCASE Soil... | ecosystem: Environmental > Terrestrial > Soil >...
CGCTCAGCCTCCTTGCGCAGAGAGTCTTCCACCGCCGCGCTGGAGGAAGGTGAAACCGAGGCCGCTCGGGAATTCGTGTTTGACTCAGTTACGGGCAGCGAGGCCGTTTCCTTCGCCAGCGTTTCCGTAGTGCTCGTGTCGGAGCCGTGCCCACCGGGATTCATAGCTTCAGTCACACCCGCCACGGTGAATTCGGGCTCATCGAAAAACTGTGGTTTGTCAGACGACGACCCGGACGCTTTTTGGGACTCGAGCGTGAGGTCAATCTTTTTCGTTTCCCTTTGTCCGAGGACGCATGAGCCGAAAGTGGTGTCGCCATATCCAGCCATCTCCGCGCGCAGAGAATATTCGCCCGCGGCCAGAGATGAAAACCGGTAGTTCCCCTCGGAATCGGTGCGCGTACTCAGAGTTTGTGTGCCGGTCTTCGGCCGGAGATAAACCGTGACGGCGGCAACGGAACGCCCGTGTGAATCCCGCACCGATCCTTGTATTGCCGAGCCCGCGTGGTCTTCAAATTTTTCCTGAACCGATTGTCCATGGGCCAGGAGCGGACCCAGAAGCGCGCTTACTACCAAAACGCAGGTTACGATACTAGCTCCAACGGGTTGGTGAACGGTCACGCGGAAACGGACCATAGGACAGAGCGAACCGGAAAAGTGAAGCGAAATCAATCGCGCTCGCGTGGAACATTCTAGTCGCCGGTGTTCCCGTCCGCAATCGCCTTATAATTGGGGTTTTGTTTTAGGTTCTGAACTCCGAGGTGAACAATGAAATTCCGCCGACTCTGGTTTTTGACCACTGCAATCCTGCTGATGACTAGCCTTACAGCGTGGGGCCAGAAGCGAAAAATCATCATCGATCAGGATGCGGCCGGCCCCGCCGGAACCGACCAGCAGTCGATACTGTTGCTGATCCAGTCTCCACAGACCGAAGTCCTCGGCATCACGGTCGTGACCGGCGATCAGTGGCTCAAGGCCGAAATCGCACACACCTTGCGCATGTTGGAACTCATCGGGCGAACCGACATCCCAGTCGTGCCCGGTGCCGAGTATCCGCTGGTCAGACGAAAAGAAGAAACAGAACTCTGGGAGCAGTTCTACGGATCCGTAGCCTGGCTGGGAGCGTGGACTCCGCGTTTTTATCATCCAGCAGACGACCTTGGAGAAATGCCCGAAGGCAAGCCCAGCACCAAACCCGCGGATGGAGACGGAGCCCACTTTTTGATTCGCATGGTCCACAAGTTCCCCAACGAAATAACGATTTACGAGGGCGGCCCAATGACGAACCTTGCGTTGGCCATCTCCATCGATCCCGAATTTGCAAAGTTGGCCAAAGAACTTGTGTTCATGGGCGCCAGCCTGAATCCGCAGACCACGGATCCCGAGTTCGTGAATACTCCGCGGCGCGAATTCAACCTCTGGTTCGATCCGGAAGCGGCTCACATTGTGTTGCAAGCACCGTGGAAGAAAATTGTCTGCACGCCAGTAGACATTTCGGTGAAGACAAGGCTGACTTCTGAACTGATCGACCGGGTCAAGGCCGGCAATTCTCCGGCCGCGCGCTATATCGCCCAATACACTCACCTGCGCGGCGAATATAATTATTTGTGGGATGAGTTGGCAGCCGCCGCGTGGCTCGATCCCACCCTGATCACAAAAAAAGAAACGCGCTTCATGGATGTCAATCTGGATAAGGGCTACAGCTACGGCGACACGGTTACTTGGGCTGATTGGAACAAGCCTAAGATCGAGCTCCAGCCCGTCGAAGTGCAAGACGATCTCGACACCGAGAAGTTCTACAAGATGTTCGTCGACCTGTTGACTGCTCCAACCCCGCCAAAGCAGTAGAGTGCCTAAAGGCTCATTCGGAAATCGACATACAGGGTGGACTACCCTTTATCGCGTTATCTTCTCCGACTCAGAACCCCGGCGGACGCTCGCCCGCCACGCCAAAGCTGCGCTCCAGCGCGAGCCCGGCGCTGGCCAGCGTGCCCTCGTCAAAGAGTCTCCCGATTAGCGTTACACCATGCGGCACACGGCGCGGCGAAGCGAACGTTGGCAAAGGCATACTTGGGTCCGGAGCCCAATCGCTACGCGCCCTGGATACTTCAACAAAGCCTGCGCGCAGCGTGAGTGATGGATGTCCGGTGAAGTTGGTGATGGTAAGCATTTCGTCGCGCAGCGATGGCACCAGAAGCAGATCGACTTGCGAGAAAACACGTGCCATCTCCTCCGCCACTTTGCGCCGAAGCCGGTCGGCCTGCACGTAATCGACCGCGGAAAGAAATCGGGCCGCCCGAAAAATGTTAGGCCAAGCATCTGGAGTCTGGATTCGAAGTTGACTCATCCCGCCATTGAACCCGAGTTCCTCAAACGCCGCTGCCCCTTCAGCGAAGAGAATCAGATTGAGCGAGCCATACGGCCAGTCCGGAATTGCGACCTCAACCGGAACCATGCCCACTTTCTTAACCGTATCCAGAGCGGCGCGGTCGACTTCGGTTGCAGGCCTCTCGTTCATCCACGCGGGAAAATATCCCACACGCAATCCCTCAACGCTCGCTCCCGCCTCAAAGTCAAGCTTGCTGGGCAGGCTATCCACGTCACCAGCGTCTGGTCCGGAGATGGCCTGCAATACCAGCATTGCATCCTCAACACCCCGGGTCATGGGGCCGAGCTTATCCAGCGACCAGCACAACGTCATCGCACCGGTGCGCGGCACGCGCCCGTACGTGGGGCGCAACCCGGTAATCCCGCAGCGCATGGATGGGCTCACAATGCTGCCGCCGGTTTCGCTTCCGATGGCAAAGCCGACCAATCCGGCCGCAGTGGCCGCGCCCGGTCCTGCGCTCGATCCCGATGCTCCCTCTTCCAGCAGCCATGGATTCATGGTTTGCCCGCCGAACCAAATGTCGTTGAGGGCCAGCGCACCCAGGCTCAGCTTGGCTACCAGCACCGCGCCCGCGTTGTGCAAACGCTTCACCACTGCGGCATCCTCCACGGGCACGCGGTTTTGGAAAGGCTCGGCGCCGTATGTGGTGGGAATTCCAGCGGTGTCGAGAAGGTCCTTGGTTCCCCAGGGAATGCCGTGCAGCGGCCCGCGATAATGGCCCGCCGCAATCTCTTCATCCGCTTGCTTGGCTTGGGCAAGCGCGAGCTCGCGCGTGAGCGTGATTACACATCGCAACTTGGGATTGAAGCGCTGCAAGCGTTCGAGATAGAGATTCGTCAACCGCTGTGAGCTCAGCTTTCGAGTCTCGATCCAGCGCGAAAGCTGCGTGACCGAAGCGAATGCAATGTCCTCGTCGTTCGTCGGTAATGGGCCGGGATCGGCGGCGCTGCGGATAAACCGATCGCGCGGCGGAAGGGTTTTCTGCCCCGGCAGCACCGGATCCCAGCGCGAGGCGGGAGCGACCGTCGCTTCGAGCGCCAGCTTGCGCGGGCCAGTCCGTCGTTCATACAACCCTGCCATCGTCTTTCGCCAGCTAGCCGCCGCCATCACTCGCTCCGTGTTGCCCATTGACACCTGCACCAGTTTTTCCGCCTCGGCGAAGGTGGAAACGGTCACTTCAGGTCCAACGGCAGGCCCGGTGCCGAACGCGGACGGCGACCCTGGCGGCAGATCGGTTGCCACCTGAGCCTTGCTAAGAGACGCGGCCGCTGCTCCCAATAGAGTGAGCGATGTAGCCGCCAAAAATTCCCTGCGCGATTTCGACATGGATCCTCCGCTCAGCATTGTAACCCGCACGCAGCAAGGCCTTCTCGCGAGTGGATCTGCTCAACCCCTCACGAGTTGGCCCCTCCTATTGCGGCAGTTGCTCGAGCATCTTCTGGGCCGAGGCGTGATCAGGATGCTGCTTGAGAAGTTCAAGAAGAACAGCCCGAGCCTTATCCGGAGCGCCCTCGATGCTATAAACCCGGGCGAGATTCAGGTACGACTGATCGAACGCGGGCGCAACCCGGATGCATTCTTCAAAGCTCGCGATCGCTTCGTCCCGCCGCTGCGTGCGCAGGTAAAGTACGCCAAGATTATTCAAAGCCTCGGGATACACCGGCCGAAACTTCAGCGCTCTCGTCAGATATTCGTACGCATGATCGCCGTCGTCCAACTGCGCGAAGACCATCCCCAGGCTGTAGTTCGCCTCCGGATCCTGGGGTCCAACTGCGACGGCCCGCTCCAGCACTCGGCGAGCTTCATCCCACTCCTTCTGCTGCCGGTAAGCGTTGCCCAGATTTTCGAGGGCAATCAAGTGATCGGGACTCAGCCGCAGAGCCTCTTGAAAATACGGAATCGCTTCCGCGGTGCGCCCTTCCCGCGTGGCCAGGAGGCCGAGGTTATTCCAGGCGTTTGGCAGCGTGTCGGGATAGCTCGCGCGCAGCTTGATCGAGCGCTCAAAGCAGTCGCGTGCCTCATTCGTCTTCTGTTGCTTAAGGTAGACACTTCCCATGCCGTAAAGCGCTTCGGCGCTCGAAGGATTGCCGCGCAGCGCCAGCTTGAACGACGCTTCCGCCTGATCGAAATAGGCTCGTTGAAAGTAAACCGAGCCGTACGAGAGATAGTTGCGCCGAAACTCCGACGTCTCACTGATGCCGGGAAAAGGCAACGCCTTCGCCATCCGTTCCGCCGAGGTTTGTGGAATCTGCCGAATGTCCAGTTCGACGTGTTCGCTGACTATTCGGCCTTGATAGACCTTCACAATGTCTCCTTTGTCGTTAATCAGAAACGACGTTGGAAGGCTGAGGTCGCGGTGCCGGTCGAACAAGTACCGATAGAGAATGTTGTAAATCCCAGCCACGTCATCCGATCCGCGAAGGATGGGAAACGAAAGATGAAGCTCACGCGCCAGTGCCTGAGCTTTTTCCGTGTTCGAAGAATCGTCGACGTTCACCGCGAGCAGTTGAAGTCGAGAGTCTATCGAAGTCCTGCTCGTCCAGCGCTTATAACCTTGATTGAGGACTTTCAAGTCTTCCCGCCAGCCAGCCGATTCCGCGGCCCAGAAATTGAGCAGTACGGTTTTGCCACGAAGCGCGGAGAGTGTCTGAGGCTTTCCATTCAAGTCGGGAAGAGAAAAATCCGGTGCGGAAACCGGCGCTAACAACCAAGTCTCAACCATGTTGGGGAGCAGTTCGGATTCCGCGGGTCCGGTCTTCTGGGAGGGCACGGCTTCAGCCATGCCGCCCGAGGCCACAAGAGACGCCGGCTTCAGCCCCTGAGGGCCGCTCTTGAACGCTTCCACTTTGTAGGACTCGCTCCCCTCCTCAACCCAGACCCTCTGGTTGAGCGGCAGATCACGGAGTTCCTGCACCAGCCCGCTGGGCCAGTGGATCGACGCCTGCACCGGGCCCTTCGCCTCGCCCAACCCGAAAAATACTTCCTTACTATGCTGAGAAAGAAAGCCCGATCCCGCTTGCAACATACGCGTCTGCCGACCCAATTCAGTTTCCACCGTAACCGCCGCCCCGATCGCGTCAGGATTACTTTTCACGCCACGAAGACAAAAAGCAATCGACGGCGCAAGTCCCTTCATCACGTTCTTCAAAACTCGCAACTGCGGACCGTTGCGATTTTTCAAGAAAACTTCCAGACGGCCGTCGTGATCGAAATCTGCCAGCGCGAACGCCCTTCCATCCTCGAGAAAGTCCAGACCCAGGACGCCCGATACATCCGAAAACGTTCCGTCCCCATTGTTCGCGTAGAAGACGTTCCGCTCGAACCCGCTCCAGGTGCCGTCAGCGCGGATCAATTCATTCAACGCGTTCCATCCCTCTTCATAATCATGCGAAGGCGTCGCAATGTTGGGCGAATTGCCAACCACCTGCCGCCAAAAGAAGCTGTTCAGATCTTCCACCTGGGTTGGACGCGATGGGCCAGAGATCATACCGTTCGCGATGTAAAGATCAGGGAATCCGTCGTGATCAAAATCCCACGCGTCGCTCGACCACGACCAGCGCCCCATTGCAACTCCCCCGGAAGTGCTCACGTCCTGAAAAGTGCCATCTTTATTACCAACGGACTCGGTATTACGAAACCCGGTGTTACGAAACAAAGAATTGCCCATCGCGTGTTTGCGATACAGGGCGCGTACTTCTTCGGGCGCGTCCTTCTGGAAAATATCCTGCGTCGAGACCCGAATCCCCGCAGGCGACCACATATCCGCGACATAGAGATCCTCAGCCCCATCGTTGTCGTAATCGAACCAGCAGACGCTCATACCCGCGCCGATATCTTCAACTCCCGTCTGCGCAGCGACGTCGGTAAAAGTTCCGTCGCCATTGTTGCGATAGAGATTCTTCCGTCCGAAGTCGTTTACCACGTAAAGATCGGGCCATCCATCGCGGTTGTAATCACTCCATCCACAGCAGAAACTGTAACGGGTGTTATTCCGGTCGAGGCCAGATTCCGCCGTCACGTCGCGGAAAGTTCCGTCGCGGTTGTTGCGCATCATGAAGTTGGGAGGCCCATTCTCCGCGTCATAGTAAGGAGACGGATACCGATACTGATCCGTGCCCTGGTAATAAATGTAGAGGCAGAAATAGATGTCCAACCAGCCATCGCGATCATAGTCAGCGACGGCCGCACCGGTAAAGGTCCCTTGCGGAGGGGCAGCGAACTTGAAGGCGTCCAGCTTCTGACGAAACTTGCCACCGCCTTCGTTCAGGAACAACAGTGGGCCACTCGTGCGCACGACGATCAGGTCTTGCCTGCCGTCGTTGTCGAAGTCAGCAAAAAGCGCGCATGCCGTATTCTCGAGGATCCCAACTCCCGACGCTTCTGTAACATCCTCGAACGTTCCGTCTCCTCGGTTCCGATAGAGCCGGTTGGGAAGGCCGGCCGGCTGACAAACGTAGAGATCGTCAAATCCGTCACCGTCGAAGTCCCCGACCGAAATGCCGTTGTGCCCGTAAATGTCGATGCCACAAGCGCCGTCGAGTACGGTCCGCCAGTAATCCGCTCCCCGAAGCAACTGCGAAGAGTACGAGGGATTGCCACCGAGCGCCTGCGCCGCGATATCCAAATAAACTGGGTCGGCGGCACGACTCAACGTCTCATTCAATGCGCGCCACGTCCGAAGACGAAACCCATCGCCTGAAGCCGCTGTCCATTCTAGTTCCCAGTGCCCCACCCTTTGTTCGTGGTAGAAATCACGACCCGAGCCCACTATTTCGTAGCGCACGCGAGTCCGCAACCCAGCCGGATATTCCTGGATTGGCATAGCAGGGACCGCTTCAATGCCAACCACTTGGAACTCAGCAGTGACAATCTTCAAGAAAGAATTCAAGGCGGATTGCAGTTCCTGAAGGAAAGCGTTTTTCCCAACCAAGATCAAACCCGCCCACGTATTCTGACGAATCTCAAGCGTCGGCCCGGAGCGCACCGTCCGCGATTCAACCGTTCGCAACGAGGATGCTGAGAAATCCGAGGCAAGAACCTTCTCCACCGCCCGCATGTCACGCGGAGATTGCAGCCAGTTCGACCTCCATTCCGCCAGAATCGCAGCGATCTGGTCCTGATATTTCTCCGTGACAAAATCGTCCAGACCTGCCTGCGTCTTGAGCAGCGTGGCATCGAGGGGCATCTCGGCGCGATAGTGAGGATGCAAATGAAACTCGACATCAGCCTTCGACGTGGTTGTATTTGTAGAATCGAAGATTGAAGGAAAGGCGAGGTTACGCAGCCCCGCGGGGATCAGCGCCGCGGAAGCACCCTGGCAGCATCGGATCAAAAAGCTGCGCCGGCGAACGTCAATCGAATCCTTCGTCTTCGCCGGCTCAGTCAGACCCATGACCTCCGAATATTCAGGTGGAACCGAAATCTAACAGCGACGCCAGAGCCCGTCAAGGCTAGCCAAAGCTGAGCCGGAGAGGCCGTCCCCACATCAACTTGGTCAGACGCGATTTCGCAGCCGTTCCATCGCCAAAAAAGAGAGCGCATCTATAATGATCGTGCTCCACCGAAAAGCCTCTGATCCGTTACGGGAGCCGAATATTCAATGAAGCTCGATAAAGCGCTGCTGAGAAAGTTGCCCAAGGTACTTCTACACGAGCACCTGGATGGCGTACTGCGACCTGAAACCGTGATCGAACTGGCAAAGAGCGCGAAATATTTAAAGCTTCCCACCAACGATCCTCAGGCCCTGGCCCAATGGTTCCATCAAGGCGCGAACCAGGGCAGTCTCGCCAAATATCTCGAAGGCTTCGCACACACCATCGCGGTCATGCAAACGGAAGAAGCACTGGAGCGTGTCGCCTTTGAACAAGTCGAGGACCTGAGCCGTGACGGCGTGGTCTACTTTGAAACGCGTTTCGCGCCAGTCTTCCACACGAAGAAGGGATTGACCCATCAGCAAGTCGTCTCCGCTGTTCTGAAGGGATTAGAGCGTGGTCGAAGGAGCTTCGGAGTGCCCTCAGGATTAATTGTCTGTGCCATGCGCAACATGAACGTGTCGCTTGAAATGGCGGAGCTCGCCGTCGATTTTCGCGATCGTGGCGTGGTCGGCTTCGATCTTGCCGGCGAAGAAGGTGGTTACCCACCCAAAAAACATGTGGAAGCCTTTCACTACATTCAGCGAATGAATTTCAACATCACCATCCACGCCGGCGAAGGCTACGGCAAGGAATCGATTTGGCAGGCTATTCAGTATTGCGGCGCGCACCGCATCGGCCATGGAACGCGGCTGATCGAAGACATCGCTATCGCAGAGGGCAAAGCCGTAAAGTTAGGCGACCTTGCTCAATACGTTCTCGATAAACGGATCCCGCTGGAGATTTGCCTGATCAGCAATGTCCACACCGGAGCCACGCCCAGCCTGGCGGAGCATCCCTTCAGGATTTTCTATCAGGAGAAATTTCGCGTCACCCTCAACACCGACAACCGCTTGATGAGCGACACGTCCATGACCCAGGAATTCGAAGCGGCTGCCAACACCTTCGGTCTTTCGCTCGATGACTTCGAAAAAATCACCATCAACGCCATGAAGAGCGCATTCCTCCCCTACAAGCAGCGCTGCGGAATCATCTATTCAGTAATCAAACCGGGATACGCGAAGATCCGCGAATCTCCACAATCCTAAGTTTGGCCCGCGGTTGTTCTTTCTTTGTGTACCTTTGTGTCCTCTGTGGTTAATGAAGTGCAAAATGTGAGAACAACTAACCACGCACCTCTGCTATATTTACCCTCTCGCGGAGGTGCATCCATGCCCCGGATCGTACGCTGTGGCCTCATTCAGGCAAGTAACGCGCTCAGCAGCGACCGTTCGCTCCCACAAATCAAGAAGGCCATGATCGACAAGCACCTCAAGCTCATCGGCCAAGCCGCGAAGAAAAAGGTAAAAATACTTTGCTTGCAGGAACTGTTCTACGGCCCCTATTTCTGCGCCGAACAGAATATTCGCTGGTACGAGCTTACGGAGCGGGTTCCGGAAGGGCCGACAACCAAACTGATGCAGAAGATTGCCGCGAAACATCGCATGGCAATCGTAGTTCCGGTTTACGAAGAGCAGATGCCCGGGCTGTATTTCAACACGGCCGCGGTCATTGATGCCGACGGGACTTATCTGGGCAAGTACCGCAAGCATCACATCCCTCACGTGCATCCCGGATTCTGGGAAAAGTTCTACTTCACTCCCGGCGACCTGGGCTATTCCGTTTTTAAAACCAAGTACGCCGCCGTCGGAGTCTATATCTGCTATGACCGTCATTTCCCCGAAGGCGCGCGCATCCTGGGTCTGAACGGCGCGGAGATCGTATTCAATCCATCCGCCACGGTCGCCGGACTTTCTGAATACTTGTGGGAATTGGAGCAGCCCGCGCACGCCGTCGCGAACGGTTATTTCGTGGGTGCCATCAACCGCGTGGGCACGGAGAAGCCGTGGAACATCGGCGAATTTTATGGCAAGAGCTACTTCTGCAATCCCCGCGGCAAGATCGTCTCTCAGGCGAGCCGCGATAAAGACGAAGTCCTCGTCGCCGACCTCGACCTCGACATGATTGCCGAAGTAAGAAACACTTGGCAGTTTTTCCGCGACCGCCGCCCCGAAACCTATGGTCCGCTAACGGAACAGACGGGACGAGCGCTGGCCGCCGACTGACTCCAATGACCACCCAAGAGTCTCTGCGCCCAAGAATCGAATCCAGCCCCCTCTACAACCCCGACCTCGCCCCCGCCACCAGCGACCGCCGTCACTGGGGAACCTACAACTTCGCCGCTCTTTGGGTATCGATGTCGGTCAATATCCTTACTTACATGCTCGCCGCAAGCCTCATCCAGGGCGGAATGAACTGGAAGCAGGCCGTAACCACGGTATTCCTCGGCAACACCATCGTCCTCATTTCCATGTTGTTAAATTCGCATCCGGGCGCGCGCTATGGAATCCCTTTTCCCGTGCTGGCCCGCGCCTCCTTCGGAGTTCTAGGAGCGAACATCGCCGCCGTCTTACGCGCTTTAGTGGCCTGTGGCTGGTTCGGTATTCAAACCTGGATCGGCGGAGAAGCAGTGAGCACGTTGGTCGCAACCCTGTTTCCCGCCTGGAGACATTTCCCCTACAACACCCCAATCTGCTTCCTGGCTTTCTGGCTTATCAATCTGGCCGTCATTCTCAAAGGCGTCGAATACATACGCGTTTTACAAGGCATCAGCGCGCCGGTTCTGCTGGCCGTAGGACTTCTTCTCCTGGCATGGGCATATCGCAGCGCAGGCGGCTTCGGCCCCATGCTCGCCGCTCCATCTCGTTTCACCAGTTTCCCAGACTTCCTCAAATTTCTGGTTCCCGCATTGAATGCCACGGTAGGTTTCTGGGCAACGGTCTCGCTCAACATTCCAGACTTCACCCGCTTCGCCCGCAGCCAGCGCGAACAGATGATCGGCCAAGCCCTTGCTCTCCCGACCACCATGACCCTCTATTCGCTGATCGGAATCCTCGTGACCTCGGCCACCGTAGTGATCTACGGAACCGCGATCTGGGACCCGGTACAACTGTTGAGCCGCTTCCATTCACCGGTCGCCGTTGTCATTTCATTACTGGCGATCCTGCTTGCAACCCTGAACGTGAATATCGGAGCCAACGTGGTGTCCCCGGCGAACGATTTTTCTAACTTGTGGCCGCGCAAGATCAGTTTCCGCACCGGAGGGGTAATCACCTGCTTCATGGGAATCGCGATGATGCCCTGGAAACTCCTGGGAAGCTACAAGACTATGATCTTCGGATGGCTAGGCGGCTACGCCGCATTTCTCGGACCCGTAGCCGGCATCATGATCTGCGACTACTTTGTAATCCGCCGCCGAGTCCTGCTTCTCGACGACCTCTATCTGCGCGGCGGCGCCTATGAATATTCGCGCGGTTTCAACTGGCTGGCAATCGCCGCGCTGGCAGCGGGTGCCGGAACCGCCCTCGTGGGTTTAGTCATTCCCTCGGTGCGAACGCTATACGATTATTCCTGGTTCGTAGGCTTCGCCGTTTCCTTCGTGGTTTATTACGCGCTGATGGCTTTCCGAAGAAAACCGATGATAGCTGCGATTGAAAACTCGTCCTGAGTATGCCGAGAGGCGGCCATCGTCACGCGAGCGCAACTGAAAGCCTCGCCATTCCTGAGATTAACCGAGCTCCTAGCGAAGCCGTATTAGTTCGACGAACGGCTCAGATCCGACGTTCCAAGTTCCCTCGAATGGGTTATCCAAGTCCGTCAGCACAAAGTGCGCAAAGAATAGCAACATGGTCGTGATTGCCACCGCGACCATGCCAAGCGGCGCATTACGAAACGGATAAAAGAAAAGCAGAAACAGAATCATCGATGCGGTCAGGGTTACAAAAAGAAAAAGCGTTCTCGGCATTCTTTTCGCACTCAGCGATAATCTTTCGTCCCGATGCGCACTCGCCTGATTGGCAATGTCTAGAAGTCGCTCATACACCATTCGCTCGCCGTCGTCTTCAGGCCTGATGTTGGTTACGCTGGAAATGACTTCATGGAACAGTCGCTCGGTCTTTTCCGTCTTCTCATTGCTGGCGAGCGCGCTCCATTCGGTTTCCACAACTGCCCTGGCATAGATCTTCACAGCTCGCACCATGGGATCTCGAGCCGCCTCTTTCAACCGGCTGCTGAAAAGAAGCAAGTCCTTCAAGGCTCCTGACTCCTTGCGGATCTCGTTTTCAACAGAAGTAAACTGTCCCCAAATCACATAGGTAGCAAATGCATAAACCACACTGTAGAGCGTCCCTATGATCTGAAGCAGAGCTGCTAAACCCTCGGCATCGTTCAGGAAAAACTTCTGAAACCCCAGTAGCCACAGCGCTGCATAAATAGCGGCCGCCCCGGCGAGCAACTTTGCACAACGAAATCGCGTGGTCGCAGGAATGATCTCGAAAACCATTGCAGACAGTCCCCGGTGGCGTGAATCGTCAATGGTCACGGGATAAATTTACAGCAACCGGGCGTTTTCTATAAGAACTCTGCGTCTGTTTTCCGGTACGTGGTTTACGGGACACACTTATTCCTGGAACGTCACGCACACACCATTGGGGTCAATCGCGCCGAACTCTTTTGTTCCCCAGGGCTTGGTTTGCAATGGCCCGTTCGGATGCACCTTGCCTCCGCGCTTCTGGTATTCGGCATATACGGCCTCAATACCTTGTACGGCGATCCGGACCATGGTCTGGTCGCCGACCGTTCGAGCGAGTGCCTTGTCACCCATCCCCGCGATGTGCAGGTAAGCATCGCCGCGATTGATCCCGGCATAAGTCGGCGGAGTTCCATCGCGAAAGGTTTCCTGGAAACCGCAGACTTCCGTCCACCACTTCAGCGACTCGCTAGTATCGGCGGCTGGCAGCACCGGGATAGCGCCTTTGATTATCGGTTCCATATCCGAAGTATAAAACGAGTCCAGCTGGACTTTCACGGCCTACGCAAAAGCCGGTAAGATTTCTTTCTTGTAAGTCTCCAACGTGTCCTCCTCCTCGCCGCACATCAGATACACATTGAATTGCGTAACCCCAACCCCCGCTAACTTCCGCAGCTTTTCCCGATGCGCCTCCGCCATCCCAACCAGACAAAATCTATCCACAACGTCATCCGAAACGAAATTCGCGTTGCTGCTCTCCACTTCGCAATGGTGTTGGTAATCGTACCCGCCTCGATTGCGCACAAACGACGTCAACGCCGCCGGCAATTCCTCCGGCTTGTATCGCGAAATCAGATCCATTACATGATTGGAAACCAACGCCGGAAACCATCGCACCCGTTCCCTCGCCACTTTCAGATCATCGGAAACCCACACCGGCGCCGCCGCCATCACTTCGATCTTGCGCCAGTCCCGTCCCGCCTCCTCTGCTCCTTTCTTCACGAAACCAAGGCACCACGCGATCAAATCAGGATCGGCGAATTGCAAAATTACCCCGTCCGCAACCCTGCCCGCCAGATCCAGCACCTTGGGCCCATATCCCGCAATCCA
>Ga0070766_10000976_pt1 | contig 13437 bp, 12 predicted proteins | sample HubBroMetageWFT6_FD_69782 | JGI IMG/M metagenome (GOLD analysis project Ga0070766, IMG submission 69782) | Warmed and freeze-thawed soil microbial communities from the Hubbard Brook experimental Forest, New Hampshire - Hubbard Brook CCASE Soil... | ecosystem: Environmental > Terrestrial > Soil...
CGCGTCGACCTGCAGGACATTCGGGACCTCACCCTGATGGCATCACGGCTGGAGAAAATGCTAGGGGATGTGCACGATGCCTTCAGCCAGCGCGACATCAACAAGGCCCTGGCGGTGCTGCGCGCCGACGCTGAGCTGGACCGGTTGCGCAACCTGGTCTTCATGCGGCACCTGGACCAGCACGATACTTCACCCCGTCAGGAAAGCTTCCATGTGCTGTTCATGACTCAGTCTCTGGAGCGCGCAGGCGACCACGCCAAGAACCTGGCCGAAGAGGTCTGTCACCTGGTCAGCGGACACACAGTGCGACACGTGCTACGGTCTTACGACAAGCCGGTCGAGCAGATGTTCATCGACGACCTCAAGCGCAAACAAAAGTCGCGGGAGACGCCGGCAGGCGAGATGTAATCCCACATTGTGGGATATTCGGCGTTCCCGCGACGCGCACCCGCGAATCTCGCAGGGACAAAGCCCACTCCGGGGCATTTCCGCACCACGAGCTGTAGGCCCTTGTCCACTTTTGTGGGTCTTCACCCCTTTTTCACTGCTCTGTAACAGACCTGTAACACTCGCAGCGTAGAACTCCCTGTGGAGCAGTTGTCAGGAGGAAACTACGTGATTCGCTCTCTCAGGGTGATTCTTTGCATTATTGCGCTTACTGCCTGCGCGCTAGCGCAGACAACGTTAAACGGGGCCGGCGCCACCTTCCCCTACCCAATCTACTCGAAGTGGTTCAGCGAGTATCACAATCAACATTCGGATGTGCAAGTGAACTATCAGTCGATCGGCAGCGGCGGCGGCATCCGCCAGGTGCAGGCGGGCACCGTGGACTTTGGCGCCACCGACGGGCCGATGTCGGACGAGCAGATTGCAGCCTCCAAAGTCAAGGTGCTGCACGTGCCAACCGTACTGGGCGCGGTTGTGCCTGCGTACAACATTCCCGGAGTGACCCAGGAAGTGAAGTTCACCCCAGAAATCCTGGCCGGGATTTTCATGGGCAAGATCGCAAACTGGAGTGACCCGGCGATTGCCAAGGTAAATCCAGACATCAAGTTCCCCAACCAGAGCATCACCGTCGTGCACCGCTCCGACGGCAGCGGCACGTCCTACATCTTCACCGATTACCTGTCGAAGATCAGCTCCGACTGGCAGAGCTCGACGGGAAAGGGCACCTCGGTAAAGTGGCCGGTGGGGGTGGGCGGCAAGGGCAATGAAGGTGTGGCGGGCATGATTCGGCAGCTTCCCGGTTCACTCGGCTACATCGAGCTCATTTATGCCCTGCAGAACAACATCAATTACGGTAGCGTGAAGAACTCGTCTGGCCAGTTCATCAAGGCCAGCCTGGAGAGCACCACGGCCGCAGCGTCTGGGGTGAAGATGCCGGCCGACTTTCGGGTCTCGATCACCAATCCGCCGGGAAAGACAGCGTATCCCATCGCGAGTTTTACATGGCTGTTGGTTCCGACCAATCCCACCGACAAAACCAAGGGCAAAATGGTGAAAGACCTGGTGCTGTGGGCGCTGGATAACGGAGAGGGAATGGCCCCTGCCTTGTCCTATGCTCCGCTTCCTAAGGAAGTGATCGACAAGGCAAAGGCTGCGGTCAACCAGCAGGTCAAGTAGCCGCAAGCGGGAAAAGTCTGGCATGCCAACGTCCCGGCAGGGCCTGGGAAGTTGGCATTATTTTCAATTCCAACCGACTACCGAGCTGTAACAAATGGCTGATAGCGTAGACCCGATGAACTCGCCTGATCCGGTAGAGCAGAAGCAAAATCCGATGACTGCAATCCCTGCTCTGGCGCAAGCCGCAACCGCGCGCAAGCCGAGCGTCGTCTCTTCGGTGCTGCAAAGAATCCGCCACACGCAACCGCGAAGCAGCCGGCTGCCGGACGCTGCCTTCAAGGGGCTAATCCTGCTGACCGCTGCGTCGGTGTTTGCCATTGTGGTGTTCGTGGTTTGGGAACTGGTGGACAAATCCAGGCTTTCGCTGCACCAGTTCGGAATCGGTTTCTTCTACGGACACGATTGGGACCCGGTCAACGACCAATACGGTGCGCTCCCATTCATCTTCGGTACCCTGGTGTCGTCGTTCCTGGCACTGCTGCTGGCGGTGCCGCTGTCGATTGGCGTGGCCGTCTACGTCACGGAAATGTGCCCCGTACGCTGGCGCTCCATTATCTCGTTCCTGGTGGAGTTGCTGGCGGCGATTCCCAGCGTGGTTTACGGATTGTGGGCGATCTTCGTGCTGGCGCCCTTGCTGCGCGACTACGTTGAGCCTTTCCTGGCCAGGACCCTGGGTTGGACTGGCCTGTTCACTGGACCGATCTACGGCATAGGAATGCTGGCCGCGGGCATCATCCTGGCAATCATGATCGTGCCGATCATTGCCTCGATCACGCGCGAAGTGCTGACCGCTGTTCCGCAGAACCAGCGCGAAGCCGTGCTAGCACTGGGTGCCACCAGGTGGGAAATGATCCGCATGGGCGTCTTGCGTAATGCGCGCATCGGCATCGTGGGTGGCATTATCCTCGGCTTGGGTCGCGCTCTGGGCGAAACCATGGCGGTCACCATGGTGATCGGCAATCGGCCCGAAGTTTCGAAATCGCTTTTCGCACCTGGCTATACGATGGCCAGCGTCATCGCCAACGAATTCAGCGAAGCTACCGGCGACCTCTATTTGAGTGCCCTCGTCGAGATCGGACTGGCGCTGTTCCTGGTGACCCTGATAGTGAATGCGCTCGCGCGGCTACTGGTGTGGAGCATCACCGGATCGACAGGGAGGGCGCGTGCTTAAGCAACCCGGAGATGCCTCTACGCTAAAGGTGAGCTTGTGGCGCCGCTTCATGAACCAGGCAGCGAATGTGTTCGCGATTAGCGCATCCGTGCTCGTCATCGTGCCTTTGGTGGTCATCTTTGTTTATTTGGTGATCAAGGGTGTGGGTTCTTTGAACTGGGCCTTCGTAACCCAAACGCCGAAGCCGCCGGGAGAGTTGGGCGGAGGCATGGCCAACGCCATGGTGGGCTCGGCAGTAATCCTGGCGCTCGCCAGCCTCGTCGGCATTCCGATGGGAATTGGATGCGGCATTTATCTGGCGGAGTATGGACGCGACAGATTTGGCGACCTGGTCCGGTTTACCGCCGATGTCTTGAATGGCGTGCCCTCTATCGTCATTGGCATAGCCGTGTACTCGCTGATCGTGCTCCGGCAGAAGCACTTTTCGGCGCTCTCGGGAGGAATTGCACTGGCGATCATGATGATCCCCACTGTGGCACGCGCGACCGAAGAAATGCTGTTGATGGTTCCGAACAACATCCGCGAAGCCGCCCTGGGGTTGGGTATTCCGAAGTGGCGAACCACGCTGTCGATTTCCTTGCGCACGGCATCAGCAGGCGTGATCACGGGATGCATGTTGGCGTTTGCCCGAGTGGCGGGGGAGACCGCGCCGCTGCTGTTCACCGCATTCGGCAACCAGTATTGGAACATGAATCTGAACCAGCCGACGGCGGCGCTGCCCCTGCAGATCTATACCTACGCCCTGTCGCCGTACGATGACTGGCACCGGCAGGCATGGGCAGGAGCTCTGATACTTATCGTGATGATCGTGGCTGCGGTAGCTGCGGTGCGCATCAGCACCAGCCGTGGAGCGTTGAAGGGAGCGTCGTAGCAGTTATGGGTGTCGGAATTGAAGTGCGAGGACTAAACGCGTGGTACGGCAAGAATCTGGCGCTGAAGTCCATCGACATGACGGTGCCCGCCAACCACGTAACCGCGGTCATCGGACCGTCGGGATGCGGCAAGAGTACGTTTGTGCGCTGCCTGAATCGCATGCACGAAACCATTCCTGAAGCCCGCGCCGAGGGATTGGTAAAAGTGGGAGAGATGGAAGTCTACGGAGATGGCACCGACCCGGTGGAGATCCGGCGGCGCATTGGCATGGTCTTCCAGAAGCCGAACCCGTTTCCGACCATGTCGATTTACGACAACGTTGCGGCCGGATTGCGGCTGAACGGCTTTCGCAATCGCAAGCAAATGGACGAACTGGTCGAGCGCTCGCTGAAGCTGGCGGCGTTGTGGGAGGAAGTGAAAGACACGCTGCACAAAAAATCAGGCGCCAGCCTTTCCGGCGGCCAGCAGCAGCGGTTGTGCATTGCGCGCTCCCTCGCCGTTGAGCCGGAAGTGCTACTGATGGACGAGCCTGCATCAGCCCTGGACCCGATTTCGACCAGCAAGATCGAAGAACTCATCTTTCAGCTCAAACAGCACTATACGGTCGTCATCGTTACGCATAATATGCAGCAGGCAGCTCGAGTCGCTGAGTTTACTGGATTCTTCCTGATGGGCAGCCTGATCGAGTACGACAAGACGGAAAAGATCTTTACGACGCCCGCCGACAAGCGGACTGAAGATTACATCACAGGCAGGTTTGGATAATGCGAAGCCGCTTTCAGCAGGGATTGGACGAACTGAGGGACAAATTGTTGCGCATGGGCGGTCTGGCGGAACAGGCCATTGACCGCGCTACCGAGGCCTACCGCACACGCGACGCGAAATTCTGCCAGATGGTGCTGACCGACGAGGCCGAAATCAACCAGGCAGAACGCGAGATCGACGAGCTGGCGCTGGACCTGCTCGCGATGCAGCAACCAATGGCCGTGGACCTGCGGTTCATCATGGCAGTGGTGAAGATCAACGCCGATCTGGAACGCGTGGGTGACCAGGCAGTCAATATTGCGCAGCGCGTGTTGGACCTCATCAGTGAGCCCGAGGTGCAGTTGCCAGTCGACATCCCCCGCATGAGCGCGAGCGTGACCACCATGGTACAGCGGGCCCTGGAGTCTTTCCTCGATGGCAAGGCGGAGATCGCCGAAGCCGTGCTGCAGATGGACAACATCGTGGACCGGATGAAAGATGAAGCGTTTGTGGTGCTGGTACAGAAGATGGTCAGCGAGCCGGCGACTGCGCGCGCCGCGCTGAATGTACTGTTGATTTCGCGGGCCCTGGAACGGATTGCTGACCATGCAACCAATATCGCCGAAGACGTGATTTTCTGGGTGCGCGGCGCTGATGTTCGCCACGGCGGGGCACACTACCGCGCGTAGCATCGATCATCGCAATTAGAAGAGAAGCGCCATCGGGGTCCGGTGGCGCTTTTGCGTGGTGAAGCAAAGCGCAAAAAATCCCAGCCGCGCGGAGGCTGCGGCTGGGAACGCCACATGGAACAATTCAGGAGACCGTCTATAGGCTTACTTCGGCGGTGTGACTCAGAACTTTAGCGGCCGATTCCTCCAATCCGAGGCGATCGCTACGGCGACAACGGAGATGCACGATGTTTGGCCTTTTTACCGCGCGTCTCTCGCGATACACTCGACTGCCATGATGCAATTATCACGCCGTCGTTTTCTGCAAACAGGAACCACCGCTGCTGCCGCCGCGGTCGTTGTCCCAACCATTTCTGCCGCCGAGTGCGACACAAAATTGCCGCCTTCCATTGCCAGCCTGAAGTCGATGAAAGATCAGGCTTCTGCCATCACGGTCGAGGAGCGAAAGGCGCGCATCGAGCGTGCCCGCGAGCTGATGGCGCAAAACAAACTGCAAGCCATTGTGGTGGCGACCGGCAGCTCGCTTCCCTACTACAGCGCCGTTCATTGGTGGCTCAGCGAAAGGTTCTTCGCAATGGTGCTGCCCGCGAAAGGCAACGCCTTTTTTGTGTGTCCCGCGTTTGAAGAGGGCAGAGCCCGCGAACAACTGGCCACCGGGCCTTTCGGAACGAAGGTCGAAGTCCGCACCTGGCAGGAGGATGAAGATCCTTATCAGAGGGCTGCGGAGGGATTACGGGATGCTGGCATAAGTACAGGCGTAGTGGGAATCGAAGAAAAGACCCCATACGTTTTCAGCAATGGAATTGCGTTGCATGTTCCTGCCCTTCAGATGGCCAGCGCGACTCCAGTGACTGCCGGATGCCGGATGATCAAGAGCGAGCACGAACTCGCGCTGATGCGCTTGGCATCAAAGGTGTCGATCACCGCCTACGAGGCTGCGTACCTCGCCTTGCAGCCCGGAATGACACAGCAGGAGTTTCAGACGCTGGTGGAAACCGCCCACAGCCAGCTTGGCTTCCACGGTAGCGCCGATGCCCAGGTTGGGCCGTACTCCGCGACGCCCCACGGGTCGATCGCGCCGCAGAAGATTCGCGAAGGACAGATCGTTCTGATGGACGGCGGTTGCAGTGTCGAAGGATACGCATCAGACATCAGTCGGACCTTTGTGCTGGGAAAACCGACGGCGAAGATGAACCAGATTTTCGACATCGTGTACAAGGCACAAAGCGCGGCTCTGGCGGCGGCGCGGCCGGGCGTTGCTTGCGAATCGGTCGATGCAGCGGCACGCAAGGTCATAATCGACGCCGGGTACGGGCTGGGATTCAAGTACTTCACTCACCGCTTGGGCCACGGCATGGGGCTGGACGGACATGAGTGGCCTTACCTGGTTCCAGGCAACGCCACGGAAGTGCGTGCCAACATGACCTTCAGCGATGAGCCCGGCATCTACATCCCTGGCGAATTCGGCGTGCGGATTGAGGATGACATGCAAATTACAGCTGACGGTGCAGAGTTAGAGGCTCCACGCAGCCCGTCGCTTGAGCATCCGTTTGGAAGGGCGTAACCGCCCGATTGGCGGAGAGCCGATTCAAATCGGGAAACGCCGTGCCGATTCACATAAGAGAATCTCGCGCAACTCCCTCCTTTGGGGTATAGGTGTAGTTGTCAGCATTGTGATATTTCAAAGTCCGGCGACTGTTTAACTGTGTGACCGTCTGGGAAGCGCCGGGGCGCGCAGGAGGGCGCCGGATATTCGAATCTTTGTTGCTTCTGGGGGAGTCTGTGGCCACGAAACGTAAGTCCAATGGTGAGCACGAAATCTACGAACGTCAGGCTATCATCTGCAAGGCCTTCGCAAATCCTACACGGCTGCACCTTATCGAGATGTTGACGCGCGGCGAGCGCTGGGCTGCCGAACTGCAGGAAGGACTGGGCATTTCGAAGGCGAACCTCTCACAGCATCTTGCAATCTTAAAGTCAGCGGGAATGGTTTCGACGCGGCGTGAGGGCAAAAAACTGCAATGCGGAATTGCCATGCCGGAAGTCAAGCAGGCCACCGCTGCGTTTCGCAACATGCTTAAAGCGCAGGGAAAAGAGAGCCGTCGCTGGTCCTGAAGCCCGAAGCCTCAAGCCTGAATGCAGCCTCAGTTTGTCGGCGCTTTTGGTTGCTTTAGTTTTCCCCATCCGCCGGGCTCTACGTCGTGCGGTGATGCCGCAGCACTTCTCCTGCCTGCGATACACTTCTCTCTAACGTCCCTTTCCGCTCACCATGAAGCGTCACGTCCTCATCTATGGACTCGTCGGCGGCACTCTCATCACCCTGCTGCAATGGACGCACTATCATTTTCTCGTCGTCGAGCACTCTGTCGAAATCTATGCCGGCCTGATCGCCATAACCTTTGCCGCGTTCGGCATCTGGCTCGGCCTCAGGCTGACCAAGCCTCGCCGCGAAATCGTGGTCAAGGAAGTCCCCATCGCTCCCGGCCAACCCTTCGCCCCCAACGACCGTAAGCGCGAGGACCTCGGCATCACCCCCCGCGAGCTCGATATCCTGGTTCTCATCGCCAACGGCATGAGCAACCGTGAAATCGCCGAAAAGCTCTTCGTCAGCGAGAACACCGTCAAGACCCACTCCAGCCGGGTCTTTTCCAAATTGGGCGCCAAGCGGCGCACCCAGGCGGTTCAGCTCGGCAAAGAATTTGGCCTGCTCCCCTGAGTGCTCCCCCAAACGGATGATTTTCCCCTCCCACACGTAAAATCACCCAAAAGGATGACGACAACTTCCGGCCAGACCGCTACCGTTCAAGCCGTCAGCCACTGAATTCTCAGGAGACGCTCTCATGAAGAAAACCATTTTGACTTTCGGTCTGATCTCCGGCGCCATCATCTCGGTTCTGATGGTGGCCAACATGCTCTTCGCCGACCGAATCGGTCTCGGCCACAGCTATCTCGTTGGCTACACCACCATGATTCTGGCATTCTTGCTGGTGTACTTCGGCATCCGCTCCTACCGCGACAACCTCGGCGACGGCCGCATCTCGTTCGGCAAGGCTTTCGTCATTGGCATCTCCATTACGCTCATTTCCAGTCTTTGCTACGTCGTGACCTGGGAAATTCTCTACTTCCAATTCATGCCCGACTTCATGGACAAGTACGGCGCCTCCGCCATCCAGAAGCTGCAAGCCTCAGGCGCCAGCGCCGCCGCCATCCAGGCGAAAGTCGAGGAGTTCAAGCGTTACAAGGTGCTGGAGGACAACCCTTTGACGAACGCCGCCATGACTTTCATCGAGCCTTTCCCCGTGGGACTGCTGGTCACCCTGATTTCCGCCGCCATCCTGCGTCGCACCTCGCCATCGGGCAGCGTACAGTCGCCCTCGCCGGCCACCGAATAAGGCGGGGCTGTCACGCAGTTCAGTGGACTTCCAACCATAGGGAAGCACTTCGCACCGCGAAATCCATTTGTTGAGTTGTGAGATGTGCCCTCAGGTTTTTCAGAGCGGGGCCCGGTTCCAATCCTCGCTGACGTGCGATTTCGAACCACGTCAATGCGGCGATGCGATCGGACTCCGACGCCTCATCATCGGACAACGCAATCCCCAAGTTGAGGGCCGCGTTCGGATCGCCATTGTTCACAGCCGCCGTGAACCAGTCCAATGCCTGCTGCCGGTCACGATCTCCGCCCAAGCCGAGATAAAACATTTTTCCCAGGCTGGTCTGGGCGTCCCTGTAACCCTCCTGGGCCGCCTGTGAGTACCAGTAGCGCGCCTTCACATAGTCTTGCCCCACGCCTGAGCCTTTTTCGTACGCCAGCCCCAGGTTCCACTCGGCGAGTATCATGCCGTGCCCCGCTGCCTCGGAATACCAGTGCACAGCTTGCGAATTGTCCTTTGGGACTCCGCGTCCGAACTCATACAGGCTTCCGAGATTAAGCTGCGCCTCCGCAGATCCAGCCTCGGCGGCCTGGCGGTACCAACGTGCAGCTTCGCCATAGTTCTGTGACACTTCACGTCCCTGCTCATTCAGCAGGCCCATCGAGAACTGTGCGCGCAGATCACCGTGATCAGCGGCCCGACGCAGAAAGGCGATTGCCTCGCCCTTGTCGTGACCGGTTTTCGATTCCAGGAGCCGTCCCAGACGATATTCAGCGTCGGCATAATCCCTTTTCGCGGCCCGCCGGTACCAGGACTCCGCGACAAGGGGGTTCTTGTCTACTCCCGTTCCGAACTCGTACATGCTTCCCAGGTTGCATTCTGCGGCCGCACTTCCGTGTTTGGCGCCGCTCTCCGACCATCGCCGTGCATCGCCAAAGCTCTGGGGAACACCCCGGCCTTTCAGGTATAGGACACCCAAGTTGGCTTCCGCGTCCCCAATATCCTTCTCCGCGGCTTCGCGAAGCCAGCGGATTCCCTCCAAATCGTCCTGCGCCACTCCTTCGCCTCGAAGATAGGCAAGACCAAGATTAAGTTGCGCCAGTCCATAACCACTGCTCGCAGCGCGTAGTAACCAGCGCATGGCCTCGGATGAGTTCTTGGTTACACCCAGGCCGTTGAGATAGAGCAAGGCAAGCTTGGTCTGGGCCCACGGATCTCCCGCATTGGCCGCGTGTCCATACCACCGCGCAGCTTCTGCAATATCCGGAGCGCTTCCTTTTCCTGATTCGTAAGCTTGAGCGAGTTTGAGCATGGCGTCTACGTCGCCCGACTTTGCCCGCTCGCGGAGTGCGTTTCCTATGGTTTGTCCCGCTACCGTTTGCGCGAGTAACAGAACTAGACTGGCGAACCAACATCTCGACCACGCCCCACGCCGCATGACCGCCTCACATCCCTGCTTGATTCGCTGCGGCAGCTCCGCTTCTGCGTCACCAGCGAACCATCAACCTGATTGAGCGGGTAGACGGCGCAGCAGTTGGGCGGGTAGCGCCTCCAACATGAACTTGCGATGCGTCTGCATGGTTTTTGAGTTCGGTCGTCCCACCTTTCTAAACAAGGCCCAAAATTGCACTCCGTTCGAGACTTTCCCCTTTGTCGCGAACCCTGGGGAATGCAAGGCTTACCAGCGCGAATCTGAGCGAGGCGAATCCAACTACGTGGGTGGCCCATTTGCCTGCCGTTGGCAAATGAGGGAGTAGCGACAGTTAGGTATCAGGGCACGGCTTCACAGGCTGCTGGAAAGCTCTTTTCCGGCGTTGTTTTGAGGGGGCGTAGCTTTAGCATGCCCTGAGCGAAGTCGAAGGGTGCGCCGCTCAAGTCCTTTTATTCTTGTCATCCCTCGCCGGCTTCAGCCGGCGGGGGATCTGCTTTTCCCTGGGTGGCCCACAATTGCCTTCCGTCGGCAATTGTGGGGTTCTCGGGGCTACACTTGCCCCGTGCCCCGCGGACTCTATCGCTTCCATCACTCCCGCACTGCGCATTTCATTACCTTCACCTGTTATCACCGCTACCCGCATCTCGCTGGCCCCACAGTTCGCGACCTCTTCGTGCGGGCGTTGGAACGCACTCGCGCGCTGTCTCGGCTGCATGTGTACGCTTTCGTAGTGATGCCCGAGCACGTTCACCTGCTACTCTCAGAGCCCGAGCGAGGCACCATCGCAAACGCTAGCCAGTCACTGAAGATTTCTTCCGCAGGACGCGGCAAGCAATTCAAGGCAGTGCGAGACGTCGCCACTCCCTTCTGGCAAACGCGCTATTACGACCGCAACGAATCCGAAAACAAAGAGTTCATCGAGAAACTGAAATATATTCACCGCAATCCAGTGAAACGTAAACTCGTGGAGAGGCCGGAAGACTGGAAATGGAGCAGCTATCGCCACTACGCGAGCGGAGAAGACTGCGGCGTGGAGATCGAATTGTGGAGGAATAGGACGTACAGTTTCGCTATCCCATAATTGCCAACGGCAGGCAATTATGGGCCACCCGTCGGTCCGGAAAATTACCCCAGCAAGTGTGGAAACCCGAATGCGACCTGTGCCACCGGCACACCGAATTGCACGAACGGAGTCAGCACGTATTTCTATCCCATGTTCGATCCGCCCGAAAACACCTATCAGCCGAACGCCGTTTGTGTAAAAGGTAGCCTGTCGATCACCTTTCTGTCCGGATCTTGATGAGCCGCCGCTACGGAACTCGGGACGCCTTTGCAGGAGCCATATGCCGTCCCTTCTTCCGCCGCGGCGCTTCGCGCGTGATTCACGGTTGTTTAGAATCAGTCGGTTAGACGGAAATTGTTCGCAAGTTATCATTCTAAAGGAGTTATACGTATCCATGTCTGCCCGTAGGACTTAGCTGGCAAAAATGGTGGTTTGAGTCCAAAAACTTGGCATACTTTACATACTTTTCATGCAGATTATCGCCATACTTTACATACACACGTCATACACGTTTCCCGGCGCCGCCGGACGATGTCAAAGAACAAATTCTCTTGCGCGCTGGGCGCGGATGGAGGCAGAGACACATCTCCCCTTGCCTCACGACACATTTCTTACAGCATGGGAGACGAGGTGGGAAAGGACAGAGGTCACGTCGCGGTGTGATAAAGGGGAGTCGGCTAGAACGTTCAGAGACACGTTCGAGACCCGCGAAGAGCTGGGCGCCGGCCCCGCCCTAGCCAAAACCGGGCCAGAAAGAGGCACCCAGATTAGTTAGGGCGTTGGCCGGGCCACACGCCGGAGGAGTCTCGGACTTGCTGGAATGAGCGCCGATTTAATTCGCGCCAGGAATCGGCTGAGGCCTCGGGTACGTGGTCTTAGCGATCGCCTGTACCTTCCCGGCGAGAATCTGTTTGACTTCCTCGCGGACCTGTTCGTAAGGTGGCTCGCCGCTATAGAAGAGATAGGTTGAATGCGAGTCGCTGGCGTACCCGTCGAGCGAGAACCCTCTGCCTCCCGCAGCAGCTTCCTTCGGATGTTCCTTGGCCCACAGTGGCTGCTCCAGTTCATCGGATTCGAGAGTTACGCAATTAATCTGTTTTCCGGCGCTGTTGAACACCTTAAACCGATAGCGTTCGCAGTAGTAGCCCTGAATTTTGGGAAACACGGCCACCTCGACCTTTTTGTCGCCTGCGTCGAACGCTTCGAACACGTAATTGAAGTCGGCGGGCAGCTTGCCTGCTTGCTCAAGATCTGCAATGTGTTTTCGCAGTTCGTCGCGTTCTGGTGCCATCCCGGCCAGCGTGTAAGCGCGAACCAGTCCTGACACATTGTGGTATTCGTCTGGCTGGAGCTGGAGCGCGTGCTTGAAAGAATCAATGGCAGACGGATAGTCTTTGAGCTGCAGCGAACAATTGGCCGCCACATTGTAGGCCACGATATCGCTTGGGTCAGCAGTAATCGCCTGCCGGAAAACGCGAAGGGCACGTGCGTAATCGCCCTGCCGGAAAGCGTCGATGCCTTGCCGTCTCAGGGTATTGAGGTCCGCCGATTGGATTGCAACCAACTCCAACAAGTTAGGACTGGGAGTACAAGTGGACTGGGTTCCTACGCAGAAACGCAAATCCCAGCCTTGGTCTCCATCGGCGTATTGCTTAGGCAAGTCAAATGTCAGTTGGACGGGGTCTCCCGTTTCCCAGCTTCCTTTAAACGAGCGTTGATACTGATCGGGCAAAAAGGTGGTTCCCTTTTCTGTCGTCCGTGATCCGTAAACCGCGACAAGGTCACACCGGGGAAGCGCGGGATCAGGCGGAACTACGAAATCAACCCGGAAATGATAGTTGTCCCCGGACAGCCTTCGCATGACTACAATATGCATCTGCTCCAGTCTTTCGGACCAACGCTGGACTGCCGTGGCTTGCTCTTCAGGAGACAGTTGGAGACGGCCGGTGTCGTTTGCCTGTTCCTTAGGCGGAGGAGTCTGGGTGGGCGCAGCGACCGAGAGACTACAAAACAGCAGTGCTGTAGCTAGGACGTGCGTAGGGCTCATATAGCTCCCACATACTCCACCGACAGTCTGGTGTCAATGGTAAAGTACGCAATCCTCAACAAGCGGGTCTCGGAGCCCGCATCGCGGGCGGAGGGACGGCACATGGCGAGGTTCATATTCCGTCCCTTCGCCGCTAACGCGGCTCCGGGACTCGCGGGTTATTCGCAGCCTGCCCAGTGCTGAAGCACTGGGCTTTGATATGTCGGCCCTCCGGGCCAATCTCAGCTTTCGGCACTATGTGACTGGAGAACCCGGCGTAGTGGAAATTGAGTCGGCTTGGACTGAGTACCACCGGGCGACGAACGGCTCCGCCCTAGCCAAAACCGGGCTAGGGCGTGTTAACACTAACTAGGTATCTAAGCGCTTCGACGATGAGGGCAAAGTGGAGGAAGGCAAGAAAGACCACATCCAGTTTGTCGAAGCG
>Ga0070766_10000984_pt1 | contig 13414 bp, 14 predicted proteins | sample HubBroMetageWFT6_FD_69782 | JGI IMG/M metagenome (GOLD analysis project Ga0070766, IMG submission 69782) | Warmed and freeze-thawed soil microbial communities from the Hubbard Brook experimental Forest, New Hampshire - Hubbard Brook CCASE Soil... | ecosystem: Environmental > Terrestrial > Soil...
CTGCTACGCCGGCGGAGTCTGTGGTTCGGCGCCTACGTACGCGGCGCACGGCCCGATGAGCAGTTCGCCGACGTGCTGGACCGGTTCGCGCCGCCGCTGGCGCCGTGGACCCGGTGCATGGCGTGCAACGGGCCGCTGGTCCCCGTCAGCAAGGCCGATGTCGACGCGCAGCTGCTGCCGGGAACGCGGCGGAGCTATGAGGTGTTCGCCCGGTGCGCTGAGTGCTCGCGGGTGTACTGGCACGGAGCGCATAGCGGTCACCTGGAGGAGATCGTCCAGACGGCTATGCAGGCTGCTGCCGCCGGTCGAGCACCTCATAGTGGGCTGACCGGGGATCGAACGACGCCAGAACCGCCTCTGCGTGCGGCGGCACGTGGGCGGTCTCGTAGTCCTCGCCCGTGAACCCCCGCACGCTGTCGAGCGAGTCGAACCACATCAGCGTCATGAACTCGACGTCGTCCTCGCGCTCGCGCCGGATCAGGTCAATCGACTCGAATCCCGGGATGTGCATCGCCTCGATACCCGGGATCACCTCGCCGCGGACCACCTTCTCGTAGGCATCCGCGTTTGCCTTGGTCGCCCAGCCACGCCACACCCGGCAGATCATCTCCAGCTCCTGTCACTTCCTGGCCGCAGCGCGCGCCCTGAGGTTGCGGTTCTTGATGAGGTTGCCGCACGTCGCCATCTCGCACCAGGTGCTGAGCCGGGCGTGCGATCGGTCGTAGAAGGCCCAGCGGCACTCGTCGTTGCCGCAGGCCTTCAGCCGCTCCCAGCTGCCGTCGTGCTGGGCGTCGCGGATAATCAGCAGCAAGCTCGCGAGCCCGGCCGTCAGGCTCCCGGCGGGCGTGGCCGCGAGGCCGATATGCCCGCCGGCGCTCGTGAGCCTGAGGCTCGACGCTTCGGCGAGCTCGCTCAGGGTTCGCTGGTCGTTGCCGGATGGCGCGGGCCCGCCGTTGTTGTGCAAGAGCAGCGCGCGGATGGCCTCCCGGACACTGCGGGCCGTCTCGACCTCGCTGGCCGTGACGTCGCCGCCGGAGGCCAGGAGGCCCGCGTCACGGAGCCACTGCACTGCCGCGCCGTCGGCCAGCAGGTCGCGGCCGGCCTCCCTGTCCAGCGTGTTGACGAACGACTGGACGAGCAGCAGCGGCCCGGGAGCCGGCCGCTTCTCCCCGGCGGTGACGCCCGTGGGTCCAGTCATGGGTTCCAGTGTAGCCGGTCCGTGACCAGTTAAACGCCTTGACTAGTCATGCGTGACCGGCATAGCGTGATTGCAGGTCACGACGTTACGGGCCGAGGAGGTGCGTGATGCTGGTACTCCTGGAAGACGCGCTGAGCCGGCCGGTGGCCCGGACCGCGGGCCCGTGGCAGCAGCTCGCGGCCCGCATCCGTGCGGGTCATCTTGACCGGCAGCTCGCTGGCGGCACATCGCCGGACTCGACGATCGAGCTCGTGCTGCGCGCGGGCATGCTCGAGAGCATGCGAGAGCGCCGCCAGCTTGCGCGCACGGTCCGAAAGATCATCGCTGCGGCCGGTCCGGACTCCCGCCGGCGGCTGGTCGTGCCGCTCTGCCGGGACCGGATCCTGGCTTCGTCGGCCGAGCTCGCCGAGCTCGTTGACGTATTGCTGGCCCCCGGCCCGGTATCCGCGCAGGGCGTGGCGCAGGCGATGGCGCTGGTCACCGACGCCACCGGCCCGCTGTACAACCCCGCGAACCCGAGCGACCTGCGCGCCGTGGCCCACGCCGCGGCCGATGCCCTCAGCGCCTTATGAGTCGCGAGGTCAGGAGGGCGCGGCCCGCGTTGTCCAGGTGAGGCTGCCGGCCTCGGAGACGTGCTCGGCGATGGCGTCCGCTACCCGCCGGCCGAGCGCGTCGCTCTCGCGTGCCGTCAGGTCCGGATCGACCCAGCCTTCGATCTCGACCCGGAGAGTCCTGCCGGTCCACCGCGCTCGCGCATGGGCGTGCACGACCCCGGGAACCGACCCGGCCGCGGCTTCGGCAGCGCGGATGACCTCGGGGTCGACGCCATCGGCGAGGCGGTGCACGACGTCGCTGGTGACCTCGTAACCGACATGGCAGATGAAAGCGGTGATCGCCAGCCCAGCCACCGGGTCGCCCCACGGCTGGCCGAGTGCGACGGCGATCAGCCCGACCAGCGCGCCGGCCGAGGAGAGCGCGTCCAGCCAGGAGTGCCTCGCATCGGCGAGCAGCGTCGCCGAGCCGATGCGCCGGCCCACGACCAGCTTGTAGCGCGCGACGAGCTGGTTGCCCAGGATGCCGATCACCGCGCCGACGATGCCCCAGGCAACCTTGGTGGTGTGGCCGTGCTCGATGAGCTTACGGACGCTCTCCGCCCCCGCGAAGACAGCGCTGGCCCAGATGACAACGGCGATGCCGATGCCCGCCAGATCCTCGGCGCGCTCCAGGCCGTACGGATACCGCTCACTCGCCGGGCGTCTCGACAGCCGGAAACCGAGGAACACGACGGCGCTGGTCGAGACGTCAGACAAGTTGTGGATCGCGTCGCCGAGCAGGCCGACTGATCCGGTGAGGATAGCCAGGAACAGCTCGATCAGGCCGGTGCCGGCCAGGCCGATCGCGCTGACGGCCACGGCCCGGTTGGCCTCGCGTCGGTCCTTCGCGTCATCGCGTGTCCTGGGCAGCGGGAACGCCGCAGCCGGATCGCGTGCGCCAGTCGTCTTATGCACCCGGCAAGGCTAGCTGAGGGCTAGCGCTGCTTCGCAGGCCTGGCTGATCGCCTCCCGCAGCTTGGTTCCCTCGCTGCGGTCGGTCCTGACCTCGACTAGGCGCAGGCCCGTCCCCGCGAGCGCCGCCGGCAGGTCGGCGGCCCGCTCGAGCCGGCGATAGGGCAGCCCGGCCGCACTCGCCAGGTGCTCGAAGTCGGCCCCGTGCGGGGTGCCGAAGACTCGCTCGAACGGACCGGGGAACGCGGCCTGCTCCAGGGCAGAGAAGATCCCGCCGCCGTTGTTGTTCACCACGATCAGGCAGAGGTCCGGCGTGGGCTCGGCCGGGCCGAGCATCAGTCCGGGAGCGTCGTGCAGCAGGGCGAGGTCGCCGAGCAGCGCGACTGCGGGCCCGCCGCCGGCGGCCTGGTGGGCGAGCGCCGCCCCGATCGCCGATGACACGAGCCCGTCGATGCCGCTGGCGCCGCGGCTGGCCAGCACGGCCACATCAGGACGCGGCGCCAGATGCCGGTCCAGGTCGCGAGCCGGCAGGCTCGAGGCGACCCAGAGCAGCGCGCCCGCGGGAAGGCGCGCGCCGACCTCGCGGGCCAGCAGCGGCTCGCTCAGCCCGCCGTCTGCGGCGAGCATCTCATCGGCGGCGCGCCGGACCGCGGCATCGGCCGTGAGCCACGACTGCAGCCAGCCGGATGCGCCAGGCGCGTCCGGCGCGCCGCGCAGCACTACCCGGGCGGCGACGGCAGTGGCCGACCGGGCCGGATCCGACCACCGGCCGGGAGCCTGACTGAGCACGACGTGCGGCCCGGACGCGCCGCCGGTCCGCAGGAGCGCGAGCTGGCCGCGGGACAGCCCGGCCCGGCCGGCCGAGATGATCACATCGGGCCGGTGACCGGCCATGAACGCGGCCGAGTCCAGCAGGTACTGATAGGAGGTCAGCGCGACTGGCCCCCGCCGCGCGCCGGAGGACGGCTCGGCCAGCAGCGGCCAGCCGGCCGAGGCGGCCAGCTCCGCCACGGCCTCGGGAGCCGCCGTGCCGTCGCCGCAGATGACCACGCCGCGTTCGGTCCAGTCCAGGTCGAGCGCGGGACCGGCCTCGGCCGGGCTGCGTGCAGGAGCCGACACCAGCCACGGCGCTCGCCCTGGCCGGCCGCCCAGCAGCCCCGGACGGATCGCATCGGCCCCGTCGGGCACCAGCGGGTCCCGGAACGGCGTATTGACGTGCACCGGTCCCGCGGGGGACCCGTCGTTCCCGCCCGAAAGAGCCCAGGCGCGGCCCGCAAGCGAGCGCCAGTAGGCGATCTGGGCGGGCTGCGCGTCCGGAGGCATGGCCTCCGGCACCCCGGCCTCGCAGAACCAGCGGACCGCTCCCCCGTACAGCTTGATCTGATCGATCGTCTGGTTGGCGCCGGTGCCGCGCAGCTCAGGCGGCCGGTCGGCGGTGAAGACGAGCAGCGGGACGCAGGCCTCGTCGGCCTCGATGACCGCCGCGTGAAAGTGCGCCGCCGCGGTGCCCGAGGTGCAGACCACGGCCACCGGGCGGCCGCCCGCCTTGGCCAGCCCGAGCGCCAGGAACGCCGCCGAGCGCTCGTCGATCCGCACGTGCAGCCGCAGCGGGCTGCCGGGTGAGCCGGCTGACGACGCGGCGTGCAGGGCCATCGCCAGCGGCGCGCTGCGCGAGCCCGGCGCGACAACGGCCTCCCGCAGGCCGCAGCGGATGAGCTCGTCGACGAGGACTGCGGCGAATGCCGTGGACGGATTCACTCCAGCCCCGGCAGGAACTGCGCCGCGGCTAGCAGGCGTTCCCGCCAGGGCTGCGGGTCGACCTCGAACCGGGCCAGCGCGGCCGGGTCGACCGCGGCCGGCCGGACCGGCAGGGATCCGCCCGCCTCGGCCAGCGGATCGGCGGTCACGTCCCCCGACAGCAGGCTCATCGTCGCCAGGCCGCAGGCGTAGCGCAGCTCGGGCAGCGCGGCCGCGAGCGCGACGCCGGCCGCCAGCCCCACCGAGGTCTCGACCGCACTGGATACGACTACCGGCAGGCCGCACGCCTCGGCGATCTGCAGCGCCGAGCGCACGCCGCCGAGCGGCTGCGCCTTGAGCACCACGATGTCGGCAGCCCCCGCGGCGCGGACGGCGAGCGGGTCCTCGGCCCGGCGGATCGACTCGTCGGCGGCCAGCGGCACGGTCACGCGCCGGCGCAGCTCGGCCAGCTCGTCGAGCGTGGCGCACGGCTGCTCGGCGTATTCCAGATCGAACTTGTCGAGCGCGGCGAGAATGCTCGCCGCCTGGTCCACGCTCCAGCCGCCGTTAGCGTCGACGCGCACTTTGCCGTCCGGTCCGATCGCGTCGCGGACGGCCTCGACTCTGGCGACGTCGGCTGCCTCCGGCTGGCCCGGCTCGGCGACCTTCACCTTGGCGGTCCGGCAGCCAGACCCGGCGACGATCGCGTGCGCGTGCTCGGGCCCGACGGCGGGCACGGTCACGTTGACCGGCACGCGGTCCCGGACCGGGGCGGGCCAGCCGCGCGCGGCGGACTCAAGCGCGCAGGCCAGCCAGCGGGCGCACTCGCGCGGCCCGTAGTCGGGGAATGGCGAGAACTCGCCCCATCCGGCCGGCCCCTCAAGCAGCGCGCCCTCGCGGAGAGTCGTGCCGCGGAACCTGGTCGGCATCGGAATCGCGAACGCCCGCAGCGTCGGCAGGAGGTCCGCCACGAGATCCGCATCGCCGCCTGCCCGCACTGCGCCCTCCTGCCGATGCCCTGATCTGCCCGGTTAACCTTACGACCGTGAGATCCCGCCCCCTGCAGGCGGTCCTGCTGCCGCCCGCTGACGGCGGCCGGATGCTGACCGCGCTCGCGGCCGCCCTCGACGGCTCCGGCCCGGCGATCCTCCCGCTCGACCCGGCGCTGCCGGCGCCCGCGCTGGCCCGCGTTCTCGAGACGCTCGCGCCGTCCTCACTCCTCACCGCGGAGGGAACGACGCGGGCGCCGGGCCGGTCCGGCCCGCCCGACGCGGTCGGCGTGGCTGAGGACACTGCCGTCGTGATCGCCACCTCCGGCTCGACCGGCATTCCCAAGGGGGTAGAGCTGACCGCGGCGGCCATGACGGCCTCCGCCACGTTGTCGCTGCGCCGGATCGGAGCTCGCGGCGGCGAGCGGTGGCTGTGCTGCCTGCCGACCTTTCATATTGCCGGCCTCGGCGTGCTTGTCCGGTCGCTGATCAGCGGCACTGATCCGGTGATTACCGCGAAGGCCGACCTCAAGACCCTGACCGCCAGCGGCTGCGAGTTCGTCTCGCTGGTCCCGACGCAGCTGCGAAGGCTGCTCGAGGCCGGCGGCTCGCCTGCTCTGGGCGGCGCCGGCCCGCCGCCCGCGCTCCGAGCCGTACTGCTCGGCGGCGCCGCTGCCGCCGACGATCTGCTCACGGCCGCCCGCGGCGCCGGCTGGCCGGTGGTCACCACCTACGGGATGAGCGAGACCTGCGGCGGGTGCGTGTACGACGGCGTGCCGCTGGACGGGGTGCGGGCCCTGCCGGCCTCGGACGGGCGCATCGAGGTAAGCGGCCCGGTCCTTTTCTCCAGGTACCGGCTGCAGCCGCAGCTGACCGCCGCCGCGCTCGCCGGCGGCTGGTTTCGGACCTCGGACCTCGGGTACGTGGCGCCGGGCGGGCGCCTGGTGATCCGGGGGCGCGCGGACGACGTTATTAATACCGGCGGGGAGAAGGTCGTGCCCGGCGAGGTCGAGGCCGTGCTGGGAACCAGCCCGGGCGTCGCGGACGTTGTCGTGATTGGAGTGCCTGATGCGCAATGGGGAGAGCAGGTCGCTGCGTTCGTGGTGCCGGCCGACCCGGCCGCGCCGCCGGATCTCGGCCGCCTCAGGGCGATTGTCCGGCAGGCCCTTTCTGTGCATGCGGCACCCAAGAAGGTGTTTGTTATGCCAGTATTTCCCCTGCTGCCCTCGGGAAAGCCCGACAGGGCCGCACTGCGCGACTCAGCACTGCGGGAACTCGGAAGGCAGCTGCCGGAAACGGGCGCGCAGTAACGACGCGGGAACATTTCGCCGCCTCGTGCGTTACAAGATAGTGCCTACGGTTCTTGCTGCCAAGTCCGAAGGTCCCCGCCGACCACTACGCGCGCCTGGCCAGGCGCGGTAACCAGCGCATTCTCGTTATGCGCCCACAAAGTGAGGTGTCTCATGCCGAGGACAGCGACTCTCCGGTCGCCCGCCCGCGAGGATGAGGAGACTACGACCCGCGTGGACGAGCTTATCCAGCGCGGACGCAGTCAGGGACATCTTTCCCTGCCTGAGCTTCGCGAGGCCTTCGATCAGGCCCGCGTGTCCCCGACGGAGGCCCGGTCCATCATCCGCGAGCTGACCGAGGCCGGCGTTCAGCTCGGCGAGGGGGCCGGCGAGCTGACCGCTCTGGTCGTGGCCGATGGCGTCGTCTCCGACGAGAACGACGAGGCTACGGCTGAGCAGGCCGTCGCCGCAGTTGTTGTGAGCTCGGTCACCGTGTCCGAGACCGACCTGGATGACCAGACCTCGGTCATGGGTGACTCGGTGCACACGTACCTGAAGTCAATTGGCCGCCGGAGCCTGCTGACCGCCGAGCAGGAGGTCGAGCTGGCGAAGCGGATCGAGGCCGGCCTGTTCGCCGAGCACAAGCTGGAGACCGAGGCCAAGCTGAGCAAGCAGCTCCGGACGGACCTTGAGGCGGTCGCCGAGGACGGCAGGCGCGCGAAGGCGCACATGCTCGAGGCGAACCTGCGGCTGGTGGTGTCCGTAGCCAAGAAGTACAGCGATCGCGGGCTCTCCCTGCTCGACGTGGTCCAGGAGGGCAACCTGGGCCTGATCAGGGCGGTCGAGAAGTTCGACTACACCAAGGGCTACAAGTTCTCGACGTACGCGATGTGGTGGATCCGGCAGGCCATCCAGCGCGGCTTCGCCGACTCGGCCAGGACCATCCGGCTGCCGGTGCACGTGCTCGAGATGCTCAGCAAGCTGAGCCGGGTCGAGCGCGACATGCACCAGCGCCTGGGCCGGGAGCCAACCCCGGAGGAGCTGGCCGTCGAGCTGGACCGGACGCCGGACCAAATCGAGGAGCTGCTGCGCACCAGCCGGCAGCCGATCAGCCTCGACTCGACGATCGGCGAGGACGGCGAGACCAGCATCGGCGACCTGATCGAGGACATCGACGCGCCGGAGGCCGGCGAGCTGGTTGACCGCCAGCTGATGGCCGACCAGCTGCGGCACGCGCTGGACGCGCTGACGCCGCGCGAGGCCACGATCATGTCGATGCGGTTCGGTCTCTACGACGGCAACCCGCACACGCTCGATGAGATCGGCAAGGCGCTGGGACTGACCAGGGAGCGGATCCGCCAGCTGGAGAAGCAGTCGCTCTCCAAGCTGCGCCACCCGAGCCGCGCCCAGCAGCTGCTCGACTACGCAAGCTAGCGCGCCGGGCGGCCGTTCTTCAGTCACGGCCACACCTGCCGCACCCGGACCAGTGAGCCGGGCCTGACCCCCCGCCAGGCCCGGCTCACTGTATTTCCCGCTGTATTTCCCGCTCAGCCGTCGGGCCGCCTCTAGGCGCCGTCTTCCCTCGTCGCAAAGATCGCTCCTCAGTCCAGACGGCGCCGTCGGCCCTCCGACTCGCTCGGGACCGCTGCTCAGTCCAGACGGCGCCGGCGCCCCTCGGGACCGCTCCTGAGTCCAGACGGTGCCCGATGATGGACGCGTGCAGATTCTCATCCGGACGGCGCAGCCTTCCGACTATGAGCCGATCGTCGCGGTGGCGGATGAGTGGTGGGGCCGCCCGATCTCGGGCTCGCTGCCCCGGCTCTTCCTCGACTTGTTCTTCCGCACCAGCTTTGTGGTCGACGGTCCCGCCGGGCCCGAGGCGTTCCTGATCGGGATTTTGTCGCCGTCGGATCCCGAGCGGGCCTACATCCATTTCGTCGGCGTCGCGCCGGGCGCCCGCGAGCTCGGGCTCGGACGGCTCTTGTACGAGGAGTTCTTCCGGCTCGCGCGAGCCGGCGGCCGGACGACCGTGTCTGCGGTGACCGCGCCGGTCAACACCGGCTCGATCGCGTTCCACCGCTCGCTCGGCTTCAGGGTGTCCGGGCCGGTCACTGACTACAACGGGCCCGGCCGCGACCTGATGGTGTTCGAGCGGGCGCTGTAGCCGCGTCAGACTTGCTCGCCAGGAGCCAGCCAGCGGTAGCCGTCGTCCCCGCGGCCCAGCCAGGAGTTGATCGCGTCCAGGCCCCGCTGGTTGATCTGCCCGTCGTGGATCCCGAACGATCGCTCGTGCCGCACCGCTCGGCCGAAGTCGATGGCCTCGGCCGTCTTGAGCCAGGAAGCCTGCATGGGCACCAGGAGCGTCTGCACCTCCTCCGCCGGTACGTACAGCGCGTCGCCAGGGTGATAGACGGTGTCGGCAACGATGTAGCCGAGATTCACGCACGGCGGGGTGTCGCGGTACACGGGCCCGTGAGTGCCGCCCACGGCGCGGACCGGGACGCCCGCGGCCGTGAATGTGGCGCCCGGCCGCACGGCGTTGAAGCCGATTCCGGCGATGGCCGCTCCGGCCGGCGCGTACACCGGCAGGCCGCGGCCGGCCAGCAGCTGGGGTGCGATGTGGTCGCTGTGCTCGTGCGTAACCAGTACCGCGTCACAGCCATCCAGCGCCTCCGGCTCGGCCCAGATGCCGGGGTCGATGACGAGCACGGTGCCGTCTGCTTCCACTCGGACGCACGAGTGGGTGAACTTGGTGATCTTCATTAGGCGCTGGCCTCGCTGGGGACTAGCTCTTCCTGTCCGGCGGCCGGGTCTGGGGCCGCGCCGTCGGCGCCGTACTGACTGCGCCCCCCGAGCCAGTACGCGCAGGACACGGCCATCATCACGGCAATGGCGATCAGCAGCGCCTGGTAGTGCACGACGGTGATCAGCGCGGCTCCGACCGCGATCGAGATCGCCTGCGGTCCGGTGCTGGCCAGGGTCAGGGCGGAGTCGACTCGTCCCATCAGCTCAGGCGGGGTGCGCCGCTGCATGAGGGTGATCGCACCGACGTTGGCCCAGACGATGCTGGCACCCAGCAGGACGAAGCCGGCGACCACGGCCGGCAGCACGCCGGCCGTCAGCAGCAGCGCGCCGGCTCCGAGCATGACGAGCGCCGCGGCGACGGTGTAGACCTCGCCGATGCGCTTCATCACCATGGACACCAGGACCGCGCCGCCGATCGCGCCGGCCGCCTGGATGGCCTCGAGCACGCCGAGGAACACCGGCCGGTGGTGCAGGCCTTGGCTGACGATCGCGAAGGCGATCGTCTCCATGAAGCCGATCACGGTGAGCGCGAGCACGGTTGTCACCAGCATCCGGCGCAGCACCGGCGTGCCGAGCGAGTACCGCATCCCGGCGGTCAGCTCGGCCCACCAGGAGGCGGTGGTGCGCTCGGGCTTCTGTTCGCGGAGCGACAGCGCCAGCAGGCAGCCGGCCGCGACCACGAACGTGCCGGCGTCCAGGATGATGACCGGCGCGGCGCCGATCCAGGCGAGGAGTCCCGCGCCAAGCAGCGGCGTGAAGATCCGCAGCCCCTGGGAGCCCATCTGCAGCAGGGCGTTGGCCTCGCCGAGCAGGTCCGCCGGCACCAGGGAGGGCAGCAGCGCTACCTGCGCTGAGGTAAGCAGCGAGTTGAAGACGCCGTAGCCGAACATGACCGCGTAGATCAGCCAGACCTGGCCTCGGCCGTGCACGAGCAGCAGCAGGCAGACGGCGGCCGCAGCGACCAGGCTCACCCCTGCGGCCAGCGGCCGGCGGCGGACGCGGTCCACCAGCACGCCGGTCAGCGGCGACAGCGTGAGGCCGCAGACGAGGAAGAAGAACACCAGGCCCGCTGCGCTATTGCTGCCGGTCAGGATCTTGACCCAGATGCCCATCGCCAGCCACAGCGCGCTGTCGCCGATCGTGGACAGGGTCTGTCCGCCGATGTAGAGGCGGGCATCGCGGTCCCGGAAGAGCCGGCCCATGTCAGCTCTGGTCCTCGCCGGTTTCCGGGGGCGCGGCCAGGCCGGCCAGGTTCATCAGCGGGTAGGCGAACGTGAGCACCTCGACTGGGATGGCGTCGGCGGGGCGTCGCTCGGGGTGGTCAAGCCGGTCCTGATAGCGGGTCAGCAGTTTGATCATGTCGTCCTCGAGCTCGTCGGCCTCGGCTTCCGTGAGGTAGGCCAGCATCTGGGACTCGCCGAGACGATCAGTCCATCCCTCGGGCCACGAGGTACGGCTGGCCAGCGCGGCCCGGGCGCGTTCAATCGTCTGCCCGAACATGAGATCCTTGAGGACTTCAACGGCCGCAGCGTACTCGGGATTATCTGAGCCCGAGTTGAACGAGAGGCCCATGTGCGCCCGCCGCCATGGCCGTTCCCGGCCCCGCCCGCCGCCGGCCTCCTCGATGAACCCGTACTTGCCGAGCGTTCGCAGGTGGAAGGCGCAGTTGGCGGGCGACTCCCCCAGCGCCTCGCTGGCCTGGGTCGCGGTCAGCGTCCCGGTGTGCGCCAGGAGCTGGATCAGCCGCATCCGGACCGGGTGCGCGAGCGCCCTGATGGCCTGCGGGTCCGTCGGCGTGAGGAAGTCGCCCGGCACCCGGCCGGACCGTGGCCCGGCCGCGCCTGAGGATTCGTCGGAAGTCATGTTTCGAAACGGTACCTTCGAAATGAGTCTTCCGCAACCATGCCTGGCTTGCGTACCCGGGTGACCTTTGCCGACCGGGGGGCATTAGCGCCAGTCGGTTCGTTCCCGGACCCAATTGAGAGTGACCTCAGCGTGGGCGCGCTGGAAGGCGCGGAGCGTGGGCAGGCCAGGCGGATCGGGCAGCCGCCCGGCCCAGCAGAACATCCCGGCCAGTGCGGCGACCGTCACCGTGATCGCGTCGGGATCGGCCGCGTCCGTGAGCGGATGGCCGGCGAGCACGTCCTCCGGCGGCGGGCCGCCCTGCAGGGCGATGCTCGGCAGCATGATGACCAGGTCGAACCACGGCGCGGCCAGGCAGGCCCAGGGCCAGTCAACGAAGACGACGCGCTCCCCCGCCAGCAGCAGGTTGTCGGCGCGCATATCGCCGTGCGCGAGCGAGCCTCCGCTGACGGCGGCACCCCATCGCGACTCGGTGTCCATCAGCCGGTCGAGGTGCCGGCCAGCCCAGGGCGGCAGGTCGGCCAGTTCGATCGATCCCGCTGCCAGCGCCTGGCCGAACTGGTGCCAGCCGGTGCCCAGGTTCCGGAATCGCGTCGCCGCGAGCGGAGCCTCGATCGGAGACGGTGTCAGTGCGCGATTCAGGTCCGTCAGGGCGCCGAGCACGAGCCGCAGCTCGGCCGGCTCCCACGGCTGTCTGGGCATGCGGCCGTCGATGTCCTCGAACAGCAGGATTACCCACCCGTCGGCGTCGACGCTGGCGAGCAGTCGCGGCGCGGGCGTGCTGGCCGGCAGGGCCGCGGTGATCCTGGCCTCGGCCCGGTGGAGCCCCGGCGAGTCCGGGTTGATGTCGCCGACGGCCTTGATGAAGGCGCGGGCGCCGCTTTCGAGTTCGAGGCGCGCGGCGACACCGGGCGAGAATCCGCCCGGCTGGGTTACGGCCCGTACCACTCGGCCGCCGAGCTGGTCCTCGACCTGAGCGCGCAGCCCGGCGGGGATGGCCGACCAGGGCAGGCGCTTGCCCTCGGCAGGCGGTGCGCTCGGGCCGGTGGTGCTCATCCCGTCATGATCTCGGCCCGCTCGCCAGGCGATCAACCGGATTTGGCCCAGGCGGCTGGTTACAACTGGATCGGTCCGGAAGCGGTGAGCAAGGTCTCCTGCGCGTACCTCGCCTACAGCGTCGTGAGGATCTGCGGGCCGTCGGCGGTGATCGCCACTGTGTGCTCGACGTGCGCCGCCCGGCTGCCGTCACCGCTGCGCAGGGTCCAGCCGTCGTCGTCAATCCGGTAGCTGTCGTGGCCGCCGGCCATGAACCAGGGCTCGATCGCGATCACCAGGCCCTCGGGCAGCTTCATCCCGCGGCCCGCCTTGCCGTCATTGGGCACCGACGGCGACTCGTGCATGGTGTGTCCGACGCCGTGCCCGCCGAAGTCGGTATGCAGGCCATAGCGGCCCGCCCGCGCGATGGCGCCGATAGCCGAGGAGATGTCACCGAGCCGCCCGCCGGGCACGGCGGCGGCAATGCCGGCCGCGAGCGCCCGCTCGGCCGTCTCGATCAGCCGCAGGTCCAGGGGGTGCGGCGTGCCGACCGTGAACGAGATCGCCGAGTCCCCCGTCCAGCCGTTGAGGGTGGCCCCGAAGTCGATGCTCACCAGGTCACCGTCGGCCAGCCGGTAGGGGCCGGGGATGCCGTGCAGGGCCACGTCGTTCACTGAGGCGCAGATCACGCCAGGGAACGGCGAGTGCGCGAAACTCGGCTGGTAGCCGAGGAACGGCGAGGTCGCGCCTGCCTCCGCCAGCACGTCCCGAGCCAGCCTGTCCAGGTCGTCCAGGCTGACGCCGACGGCGGCATGCTTGCGCATCTCCTGCAGCGCTGTTGCCACGACCCGCCCGGCGGGCCTCATTGCCTCGATCTCAGCTAGCGTCTTGAGCTCTACCACCGCTCTATGGTGGCATCCGATCCGCTTCTGGCTCACATCGGCACGCTTGCTGGGACCAGACAGTGGCTCCCCATGGCCGATCTAGACCTAG
>Ga0070766_10000986_pt1 | contig 13390 bp, 13 predicted proteins | sample HubBroMetageWFT6_FD_69782 | JGI IMG/M metagenome (GOLD analysis project Ga0070766, IMG submission 69782) | Warmed and freeze-thawed soil microbial communities from the Hubbard Brook experimental Forest, New Hampshire - Hubbard Brook CCASE Soil... | ecosystem: Environmental > Terrestrial > Soil...
GGGGCGTGTTCGTCATCTACAACAACCTGCGCGGGTGTTGCCTAGTGGCGGAGGGGACTTCGAGTTCATTGGCTTTGCGATTTTCTTGTGCTCGCTGGGATACTTGGTCGCGCACCGAAGCATGCGCACTGAAGAGGCGCTCCTTGCGATCCGTAACGAGTTGGAAATTGCGAAGCGAATTCAGACCCCCATTCTGCCGGAAAGCATGTGATCGCCGATGTCTCTGGGCACGGAGTTCCGGCAGCACTGGTCGCGTCCATGGTTAAAGTAGCCATCGCCGCGCAGGCTGCCCACGCTGATGATCCCGCCAAAGTCACGAGCAGGCTGAACTCGATCCTGAGCGGAAAATTGCAAGGACAGTTCGTGACCGCCGCGTATGTGTTTCTTGATTTGGAGGCGATGACAGGACGCTATTGCGCGGCGGGCCATCCTCCGCTGCTGAAGTATTCGCCGGTGACAAATGCGACTGAGTCGATTACGGAAAACGGGCTGGTGCTCGGAGTGTTTTCTTCCGCTGCGTATTCGAGTCGGAGCTTCCGAATCCTGCCGCGCGACCGATTCCTGCTTTACACCGACGGCGTGCTGGAGGCGGGCCGGCAACCAAGAAGAATTCGGAGAGGCACGGCTGCTCGAGTACTTTAGAAAGTCCACCGGCGCAGAACAGCTTTGCGACTCTGTATCGTCTGCCGTGAAAGACTGGGCGGGTGGAATTGCGGGCGACGACATTACGCTGGTCGCCATGCAGTTTGCCTAGTTGGGTGACTGACCCAATAAAAAAGAGCCATCGCAGCGGATGGCTCTTAGTAGTTTGATTTGGTCGACGCTCTTACGCCGCCGGAGCTCCAGTCAACACCTGCTCCCGCACTTCCGCGTCATGTTTTTCATCGGCGCGAGTGCTCGGCAGCGCAATTTCCAGCAACTCGGGAATCGACTTCACATAGTGCATCGTGAGCCCCTGCAACTGTTCGGGCGTCAAGTCTTCCCGCACATTCTGACGGTTATCCTCTGGCAGAATGATGTCTTTCACGCCAGCGCGTTTTGCAGCCAGAGCTTTCTCCTTGATGCCGCCAATCGGCAACACGTTACCGCTCAGTGTGATCTCGCCTGTCATCGCCGTCAGCGGGCGTACTGGCTTATCCGTTAGCAGAGACACCAGAGCGGTTGCCATAGTGACGCCAGCCGAAGGGCCGTCCTTGGGAATCGCGCCCGCAGGTACGTGAATATGGATATCGTGGCCGGCGAAGAACTCCTCGTCGATTCCGAGTTCGTTCGCGTTCGACCGCACCCACGTGAGAGCGGCCTGCATGGATTCCTGCATCACCTGGCCGAGTTGTCCGGTCATAGTGAAACCGCCTTTGCCCTTCATCTTGTTGGCCTCGATGAAGAGAATGTCGCCGCCAGTCGGCGTCCACGCCAGTCCGACGGCGACGCCGGTGCGCTTCGTGCGCTCGGCAATTTCGCCTTCGGTGCGGATTTTGATTCCGCCCAGCATGTCGGTGTGCTGCACCAACTCAGGCGTGACCACCATCTTCTCGGTCTTGCCTTCGGCGATACGGCGTGCCTGCTTGCGGCAGATCGTGCCAATTGTGCGCTCCAGGTTACGCACACCTGCTTCGCGCGTGTAATGGCGAATGAGGAAGCCGATCGTCTCCTCGGGAAACTCGATCTGCTCCGTGGTGATGCCGTTCTCCTCGATCTGGCGCGGGATCAGGTATTGGAACGCGATGTGGACCTTCTCCTCTTCGGTGTAGCCCTGCAGCTCGATGATCTCCATACGATCACGCAACGGCTCGGGAACCGGATCGAGCTGGTTCGCCGTGGTGATGAACAACACCTTCGACAAGTCGAACGGTACGTCGAGGTAGTTATCGCGGAAGCTGAAGTTCTGCTCCGGATCAAGTGCTTCCAGCAGCGCGGCCCCAGGATCGCCACGGAAGTCGCGTCCTACCTTGTCGATTTCGTCGAGCATGAAGACGGGATCGTTGGTTTCGGCGCGGCGAATACCCTGCATAATCTGGCCGGGCAGAGCGCCGATGTAGGTGCGGCGATGTCCGCGGATTTCGGCCTCGTCATGCACTCCACCGAGCGACAATCGAACGAACTTCCGTCCCAGTGATCGGGCGATCGACTTACCGAGCGAAGTCTTCCCTACGCCTGGAGGTCCCACGAAGCAAAGGATTGGGCCTTTCATGCTTGGCTTCAGGCGACGCACCGACAGGTAATCCAGGATGCGGTTCTTCACCTTCTCAAGGTCATAGTGGTCGGAGTCGAGGATCTCCTTCGCCTTGGGGATGTCGATCTCGACGCCGGATGATTTCTGCCACGGCAGGATCGCCAGCCACTCGATGTAGTTGCGCGTGAGCCCGTAGTCGGCGGCCATGGGAGACATACGGGCCAGCCGGCCCAATTCTTTCAGCGCCTCTTTCTTAACGTCGTCGGGCATGCCGGCCGCCTCGATCTTCTGCCGTAGCTCCTCCGCGTCGCGGGTGGTCTCATCCTGCTCGCCCAGTTCCTTCTGGATGGCCTTCATCTGCTCGCGCAGGTAATACTCACGCTGCGTCTGCTGCACCTTGTCCTGGACTTCGCTCTGGATCTTGTTGCGAAGCTGCTGAACCTCCAGTTCCTTCGCCAAATGCTGGTTGATCTTGTCGAGGCGCGACTGGACGTCGGGTGTCTCCAGGACGTCCTGCTTGTCACGCGTGGACAGCGAAGGCAGTGATGAGGCGATGAAGTCCACCATGCGCCCCGCGTCTTCGATGTTGGCGGCCACGGTCGAGAGCTCATCCGACAATGTGGGGGAGCCGGCAACGATCTGCTGGAAGAGCGTCAGCACATTGCGCTGCAGGGCTTCGATCTGGGCGTTTTGCGGAGCGTTAATCTCGGCAATGGATTCCACGGTGGCCCGCATGAACGGGTTGAGTTGCGTGTACTCCGTCACCTTCACGCGCTCCAGGCCCTCGGCGAACACAAAAAGGCTCTGGTTCGGCATGCGCACCACCTTGTGCACAACTGCCAGGCTGCCCACCGTGAAAAGGTCGGTCGGTTGCGGCGAGTCTACGCGCGCTTCGCGCTGCGCCACCACGATGATGGTCTTGTCGTCACCCAGTGAGTTGATCAACTGGACCGAACTCTCGCGGCCCACGGTCAGAGGCAGAACGGCATGGGGAAACAAAACCGTATCGCGAACCGGGAGCAAGGGCAGCGTCCGGGCTTCCTCGGAGTCGTTGCGAAGCTCCGGATCAGGGACGACCTCAGGAACTTTAGCTTCTATCTTGTTAGTTTTGCTAGGCATTATGACTCCTTGAGTCACTTACACTCAAGATTGGATGAGTGATTCGCTATAAAAGTTGCAAGATCCTATGGTTATCGCTCTCCAGGACAACGTCGGCTCATCCGGCCCATGCTAGCCTAATCAGTGACCATTTGCCGATTCGCAACCTAAAATCACAACCGAAGTCGTTTGCGCCGGTTAGACGCCGCACCGGGCTCCTACCTGCAAGCGCCAAGGATTGTATCAAGGCGGGAGACGGCTACAACCGCTGTTGGTGAATGTTTACAAATTGTTTCCCGAAACCGGATACCGAGGCTGCTACCCTCATGCTAAAACCGCAATGGGACCGACGGAATCGGTCCGAGGTCGGCATCCTGCCGGCGTCTTTGGCCTAACGCGCACGCGGTTTTGCTGCCCGATAGGCTCCCAGAATCTTTACGAACTCGGCGATCTCGGCAAGATGTCGCAGGGCGTTGCCTGCGGCTTCGTCGTCTCCCCGAAGAATATCGGCAAAAAACACGTACTCCCAAGGGCGCCCCCGAATTGGGCGCGACTCAATCTTGCTGAGGCTGATATCACGCAGTGCAAACACGCTAAGTGCCTTAAACAACACGCCGGGCACGTTCTTCAGCGCGAACGCCAGCGATGTCTTGTTCGCTCCCCTGCCGATCTTCTTCGATTTGGTGATCAGCAGGAACCGCGTGTAGTTCTGCTGGTCGTCTTCGATACCCGACAGCAGCACACGGCCTTCATATTCGGCGGCAGCGCGCTTGGCGGCGATTCCGGCAGCATCCCGCAGTTTCTCGTCGATGATGTGCCGCACGCTGCCCGCAGTGTCGTAAAAGGGTACCGCCTGGACTCCCGTGTGGGAGCCGAAGAAGTTGCGGCACTGGTCGAGCGCCACCGGATGCGACAAGACCCGGCGCACATCACCCAATTTCACTCCGGGGGGAGCGATTAAATTGTGGCGAATGCGCAGGTACATTTCGCCATGGATAAAGACCTCACGTGCCAACAGCAAGTCGAAGTGCTCTGCAACCGATCCTGCCAGGGAATTCTCGATGGGAACTACCGCCGCCTGGACACTACCGCCCTCGACATGATCGAAGACTTCGGCTGAACGCGCGCATGGCACTATCTTGGCGCGCGGCAACATCTGGCCCGCCGCTTCGTGGCTGAACGAGCCCAACTCACCTTGGATGGCGACTTTCATACGATCGGCCTGAGGATAACAGACGTCGGGTTACAGCCCCTTTCCCATCAGATAGGCATCGAGCGCCTGGGTCGGATAGTACAGTGGCAATCTGCGCAGAATGGCATACCCAAGCTTGTGGTAGAGGAGCAGCGCCGGCTCGTTGTTGACGGCGGTCTCGAGAAATACCTGCTCGCAGCCACCAGCGCGCAGGCGTTTCTCGCAAGCGTGCATCAATTGGGTGGCCAATCCGAACCGCCGGGCTTCGGGAATGATGTCGAGCGTCAGGATGCGGCCGATCTTGCGGACGGGTTGCGCCACCGCGAACCCGGCGATATCTCCGGCGAACTGGTTGCCTTCGGTAAATTCCGCCACGAGCGTGATGGCTTTGCGGCGGGTGATGAATCCCGACAGGTCCATCTGGGTGTACGCAATGCCAGGCGGAAAACAGAGCTGGTCGATGCGCCATATGCGATCGAAATCAGCAGCTCGATATGTGCGGATGGCGAATTCCACAGTCCCCAGTGTGCAAGTCGCGACTGATTGCACGCAAATTCAAGGCTGGAGTTACTGGAAGCTCGAAACTGGGAACTCGAGACTTCTTGCATCTTCCACCCGCTCGATGGCGATGATGGCCACCCATTCGTTATTTCGGTTCTCGTAGCGCATGATACGTCCGCCCAACATTTCCGCCGCACGCTCCGGCGTTACGTCTTCGTGGTAGTCGAAGAAGCGCTTCTGCAGTGCCGCGCCGAACGCCAGGCTCTGCAACAGCGGACGCGGCGGTTCCCACTTGGTGGTAAACAGAAACGCGATGTCGAATTCTCCCGTTGCGCGAGCTATCCGGTCCATCTCCGCTTCCGAAAAGTTCTCTGCGCGGATCAAATCCATGGGCTGCTTAACATACCCGAGGAATGGTCGAGTCATCTCGTCGGAGGCCGGCCATGCGGTCAACACCCGCGCGTGAGGATAGCGCTGCGCAATCTCTGCCTCTGCTTGCGCGTGTAAGATGACGTAATCGCGGTAAAGCAAAGTATCTTCCGGCGAGATGCGATACGGCGGAGGAGTGACCAGCGCGAAGACGAACGCCGCGCACACGGCTACGACACACCATACCCAATGCCGCAGTCGGCGCCGGAGGGTTGACACGCAAATCAAGATCACTAGCGGCAGTACCGGAAGCATGTATCGCGCCAGCAGCGCGCCGCCAAGGATCGACAGAGCCACCACGTGCGCCGCGATGATCACGCCGAATACCAGTTGCACCGGAATTGCGATGCGCTGGCGAAAGCTGCCATCGCCCTCCAGGCGCGCGCGCTGCGACACGGCGTATGCCGTGAAGATAGTCAGCACAAACAGGTCCAGGTATCCCAGCAAGTGCCACAGCCGGATAAGCATGGCCAAAGCCATACGCAGCGGCGTGAGGGTCGCGCCCAGATTGTAACGAAGGAACTCCGGATTGCCGAGGAAGAACCCGGTGCGATGATGATGGTAAGTGAGCCACAGCATCAACGGCACAGCACATAAGAGCATCGACAAGCTGCGTAGCCGATTGCGTTCTTGCAGGCACAGGTCTTCGCGATGCCATTGCGCTGCCGCCAGCAGAGGGCACACCAACTCCCAAGCCAGCAGCGCCATCGGAGTGATGATGGCCGTTTCCTTCGCCAAAGGCGCCAGTGCCAGAAAAACGACGGTTGCCACAGGGCGCTGTTCGACGTACATCGCCAGCCCCCAGATCGTGAGCGCGCAGGCCATCATGTCGAGGTGGGCCATCGAACTCTGGGTGAAGAACACGGGGTACAGCGCCGTGCAAATTACCGTAGCGACCGCGACCTGGTCATTTGCAGCTCGGCGCGCGAGCCGCCACACTCCCAGCAGGGCAAATGATGCTACTAACAGCATTGCGGTTCGCGTCACCGCAGGAGTGAAGCCGCTGTACTTCCACCAGAACGCCAGCCACAGCATCACGAGCGGAGGATGTGCGTTCGACAACGTGCTATGCGGGATCAGGGAGCCGGTCAGCAACAGGTCACGTGCTGCGGGAACGTAGTATCCGGCCTCATCCCAGAAGTACGGTAGGCGCAGCAACGGTGCATGCAGTAAGAAAAGGCTGGTGACGATCAGAGAAAAGGCAAACAGGTGGTCGCGTACCGATTCCCAGGTCAGGGAACTGCGGGGCGGCCCTGTTGCTCGCGACTGCGGAAGCTGGCCGCCCATGGACTTAATGTATGGGGCCGCCCATAGGATTCATGCGGGGATCCAATTTGATCTCGCCGAAGGTAGCCTCGTAGTTCACCAAGTTCTGATGCAAGATCGTTTGCAATGCCTTGGCCTGCTGCGGGCTCAGATAGATGCCCTGAAAATTATTGACCTCTACCTTGGTTTCGTCCTGCTGCTGCAGGGTCCCAAAAACCAGGAAGAAGTCCCAAACATTGACCCGGACTTGCACGCTGTTGGCGTAGTTTTCGCGGTAGTCGGAGGTGTTCATCAACTGGATCGACGGTTGCGTGGGATTTGCCATCATGACCTCGCGGCGCATCGCACCGGCAGTCGCAGTTTAACAAAGATCGCTAAGGGCACGCGCTGGAGACGAGCAATGCTATTTGGCCGGCATCGTGTAGTAGCCAGTGCGGTGCCGTACCTGAAGTTCCGAAGGGTTGGGATAATCCTGGGTTGAGGGATTGATCTTGATCTCAATGTGCCGAAATTCCGAATCTGACAGGCGAGCGCTGGGGTAGTAGGCGATCAGGTACTGCGTCCTCAGCTCATCGCTGATCTGGCGGAAGGCGGCGTCGAGTTGCTCGAGCGAACTCGCATAGAAATACTTTCCGCCAGTGTCGCGCGAGAGCTGAATCAGCGCGTGCTCGCCGCCGATGTCGCGACCGGCACTGTTTTCGATGGGCACAATAATGATGCTATACAGGATGACTTCCGCCTGTTGCGCCTCGCGCACGGCTTCCTGGTAGCTGGTCTTGCTCACTGTGTCGCCGCCGTCGGTGATAACCACCATTACCTTGCGTCCGCGCCGGTCGAGCAGCGCGTCGGAGCCGAGATACAGGGTGTCGTACAGTGCCGTCGCCGCGCCGGTATGTACCCGGCTAATGCCTCTGTCGATCGTCCGCAGATCGGCGGTGAACGGCGTCAGTTGGTCGACCACCTCGCTGAACTGAAACAGCGAAATGCCGTCAATGGGCCGCAGAATCGCGTGCGCGAAGCGGCGCGCCGAGTCTAGCTCCAGCTTCTGGTTGTTGCGCGTACTCAGGCTGGTGTCGATGGCGATCACGATCGATAGCGGCAACTCCGACTCGCGCTGAAAAACCGCGATCTTCTGTGGCTTGCCGTCTTCGAAGAGTTGGAAGTCATCCTCTTTAAGCGATGACACCGGAGCCCCTCCCGGATTCGTCACCGTGGAGAAGACGTTCACCAGCTTGACGTTGACTCGGATGGTTGTGCCGGCGTCGTCTGCGGGCGAAGGGGGCGGCTGCTTCTCTGGAGGATGCGCAACGGTGGTTGTTACCGGCTTGTTTGCGTCCGGCGGACGCGGGACCGTACTTTGCGCCGACAGCGACGCAGCTGCCAGCAGGCACAACAAACCGCCGGCCCACGCCGACGAGCTTCGTTCCGTGTTGGGGCCGAAAAACTTCCGAGCGCTTATGAACATTGGCTTAAGTTAGAACCCAAGTGCAGCTACTTTGACGCGGGACTGTCTGCAATGGGCACTTCTGGGGGAAAAGGCTCACCGTCGGCCCACACCGCTCCGTCTTCGAAGAACTCCTTCTTCCAGATAGGTACTGTCTTTTTCAGAGTATCTATCAGCCAGCGGCAGGCTTCAAACGCAGCAGCGCGGTGCGCCGACGCCACCGCGATATAGACGCTGCTCTCGCCGATCTGTAAGCGTCCAAGCCGATGTACCACCCAGACGTCACGAACTGCATGATTCGCCAGCGCCTGCTGCGCCAGTTGTTCCATCTGCCGCAACGCCATGGGCTCGTATGCCGAGTAGTCGAGATAAAGGGTTCGCCTGCCATGAGTTTGGCTGCGCACGACGCCGTCAAACACGACCACCGCGCCATCTTCCGGTTGCCTGATCGACGTGGCAATTGCCATTCCGTCGATGGGGCGACGCAACAGCCCAGCGTGATCAGTAGCCTGCATTCCAAAGTCTTCGCTGATGGCCGGGTCCTCTGGCGCCCCGCCACTGACTGGGGGAATCAACGCAACTTCATCGCCTTCGCGAAGCCGAGTCTCGCTGCCCGCGTATTCGCAGTTCACCGCCAGTGCGACTACATGACGAAACTGCTGAAGTTGCGGAATGCGTTGCTGCAAAGTCGCATACAACTCGCCGACGAGGGCGTTCTCGGCCACTTCGACCGTCTCGCCTTCGCGTCCCGCGATATCCCTGAGCGGCCCCAGATACCGCACCGTCACCCGCATGAATCAAGAATAGCGCAGACAACCGACGATCGCCGCAACCAGGATGCAGCCTGTATCAACGATGGATCTTTGCGATGTCTAGTGCGACGATGAGGCCTGATTAGCTTCGTCGTGGACAGTCTGGGTGGTCTCCGCCTGGTTGATCTTTGGTTTGGACGGAAGAGCACAGGCAGCGGGAGGATTGGTCATTTGTTTGACGAACACCCGATAGCTCGGCGTACCGGGCTGCAGAGTTGACCAATAGCTGGAACGAGCCAGCAGCGGTTTGTGCAACACGATGATTTGATTCGCCAGGATCTTTACTCCGCACTCCAGATTGTTTTTGGGCTGCAGAATAGTCCTGCCGGGATCGTTCGGCTTCAGGGTGCGGTCAGCTTGCCAATCGAAGTCGCACCCGTAACGTTTCTGGTCTGCGTAAGTGAGTTGCAGCAAGCCCTCCGTACGCCCAGACATGCCGCTGACTTCGTCGCGTTTCGCTACTTCGGGCTGCAGATGGCGGGCGCGAGCCTTGGGATTAAGCCCCGCCTCCGCGCCCGCAAGCGCCTGGAAGAAGTAAGCCCAGAACGCGCGCTTGTCGGTCTCGCTCATGTCGTTGAAGCGTGGGCAAAACCGTCGGACGTCCCGGGGTACTTGCGACGAGAGCATTTCATTGGGCAAAGCCTGTTCGACGATCCGGTCCCAGTCCGGGTTCCAGGGCGTGCCGCCCAGCTCGGCTTTCTTCTTGTCGATTGGAGTGGGAGGAGCAGGCTTTGTGGTTTGTGCCTGTAAAAGTAACACCGCAAAAAGAACGGTTAGCAGCGGCAGAGCGCGTTTTAGCAGGCGGCGCGCTACGGAGTGTGAGACGACATCCATGGATTCTAACAATTCACTCAAAACCAGAGGGCCGCGGTCACCTGCGCGGCCCCTTTCTGTGACACGTATGAGCTACTTTCCCGTCGTGTCCTTGTCGGGCTCACCTCAATCTCATTCACAACTTCCTTGACGTTCGGGACGGCTTTTGCAAGCGTCTGGGCCTCACTCTTCTGGGCGCTGGTTTTCACACTACCTTTGAGAACGAGAGTCCCATTCTTGGCGTCGTACGAGATGCTCTGGTCGTCCAGGTTCTTGTGTGCCTTCAAGGACGCTTTGAAGTTCTTCTCTATGGCATCGTCGAGATTGGAGTCAACTGCTTTGGCCTGACTTTCCGCTCCGACAGGACGAACACCAAGTTCGTTCGAAATGGCATAGCCGGGCGCTGCTTGGGCCGCGACGATTTCGGCTTGAGACTTCTGGTCTGCCGTCTCGACATCTCCAGTTAGGGTCAGGACTCCTTTGTCACGGTCTTGGGAAACCTTAACCACACCGAGATCATTGCGGGTCATGGCCGTATCAACGGCAGTTTTCACGTCGGGGTGCTGGGGCTTTTGGTTACATCCCATGAGCACTAACGTAAGCAATATGGATGCGGCAGTTACTGCGATCCACGTCTGAGACTGTCTTGCAAGGTGTCGTGTCAATGGAACCTCCTGTGAACCCGATGAGAAACAGGGTCGCAATTCGAAATGAAGAACGGAGTGGGCAGCCAAAACTGAGGCGAAGTGGAGGAAGCGCTTGCCAGCTCACGCTCCCCCGAAGCTCAGGATTACGCCGCTTGACCCGGCTTGCGACGGCCTGACGATCCGTCAGTGCTCCCGGACCCCTGCAGGTTTGCGGCGACGTTGATTTCGTCAGAGAGCTCACTCAGTTTCTCATCAGTTTGCTTTTCTTCTTCCAGGGTCTCGCGGAGCAGTGACGCGTGCTGCGATTCGCCTAGAAGATCAGCGAATGCGGAGAGCGTGCCGTAAGCTGCAATTTCATAGTGCTCCACGCGTTGCGCTGCCGAGATGAGTGCCGCGTCCAGTATATCGCCTTCAAAGTCGTCCTCCATCACCTCCGACCCCTCCGCGATGAGTCCTTCCATACCCACGCATTTCTTGCCGCCGGCGCGCTCGCCCAAGGCTTCAAAGATCTGCTCGAGGCGTTCGACATGCCCGCGAGTTTGCTCGAGATGCTCCGTAAAGCCGTTGCGCAACTCTTCTGACGCTGCGGCCTTTGCCATTTTCGGAAGCGCTTTGGTGAGTTGCTTCTCGGCGCTGTAAATGTCTTTTAGTTCGCCTAGATAAAGACCACGAAGCGAGTTCTTAGTCATTGCTCTCCTCCCTTCTGTGGAGAGTACGTGTTGAGTGTGGCGTACGAAATCGGGAGAAGGCCGTAATTGCAACAGACGATAGCCTGAGTACTTCAGGCACGTGTGCGCCTGGCACAGTTCGAGGCGTCACATGGTCGAGTGCACCGCTAGGTGTGTTTTTTCAGATGCCTACAGGTACCACCCGATTCGCGGATCCCGCCGGGTGGGGTAGCCTCGGTTGTAACGTCGCTAATTCGGAGAGATCGGCAAATCGAATCGTCAAGGAGACAGACATGAAACGCAGCCGCCGAATCGCAATTCAGAGCTTGATGATAGCCGGACTAACTTGGTCCGGGCCGGCAATGTTGGCGCAGACCACGACTGCCACGCCGCAGACACCTTCGAGCCAGACGCAGTCGGGCACCCAATCCAATTCTGCAAACAAAAATCAGACCACTCCTGGAGCGCAGACTCCCGGACAGCAGGTTCCGCTAAGTCCGAACCAGAACGCTCCGGCTCAGTCGCCGGTGGAACCGGCATCTCCGCCACAGGCGACACCTCTACCTCCAGATCAGAACGCGCCGATGCCGCAGAGGGCACAGACCCCCGACCAGTCAACCCCGAGCGAGCAGCCGCCGGTGAAGACGTCTCCGCCGCAGGAAGTGCCGTTGCCTCCGGACCAGAACACACCGCCGCCCGACGACCGGCAAATGCCGAACCAGAAGCAGCCCGGACAACAGCCACCGGCCCAGGTAACTCCTCCCCAAGGCCAGATGCCTCCTCCGCATGTTGGCAGCTAGCAGGAGGGGGAAGGAATTACCGCAGTCTGACCACGAGAACGGCCGGCTGGGCGAACCTGCCCCCGGCCGCTTTCGATGGGATCGGCACGATATGAATTGGTGCGAGGGCCATGAGGACTAAGTCAGAAAAGAAAATCCGCTACGCCGTCGTGGGACTGGGGTACATCTCACAAATTGCTGTCCTGCCAGCATTCCGGCACGCCCAGTCCAACTCAACCCTAACTGCGCTAGTCTCAGGCGATCCGGCCAAGCTCAGAGCGATCTCCAAAAAATACGGCATCAAGAGCAGTTATTCCTACGAGCAGTATGCGGACTGCCTGGCGGGCGGCGAAGTCGATGCCGTCTACATCGGGTTGCCCAATCACATGCACCGTGCTTACGCAGAAGCAGCCGCCCGCGCGGGAGTACACATCCTGTGCGAGAAACCTATGGCGTTGGATGAAACCGAGTGCGAAGCCATGATTGCCGAAGCCGAAAAGTCGAACGTCAAGTTGATGATTGGCTATCGGCTGCACTTCGAGCGCGCCAACTTGCAGGCCGTTGCGTGGGTGAACTCAGGAAAGATTGGTGATCCCAAACTATTCAGCTCTGTTTTCTCGCAACAAGTGAAGCAGGGAAACTCACGCCTCAAAGAAGACGTCGGTGGTGGCCCGATTTATGACCTGGGAGTCTATTGCATCAATGCTGCGCGTTACCTGTTCAAAGCTGAGCCCGAAGAAGTGATGGCGTGGCACGCAAAAGGCGATGATGCAAGGTTTGAGGAAGTCCCGGCCTGCACCGCCGCGGTATTGCGATTTCCGGGTGACCGCATTGCCTCATTCATTTGCAGTTTCGGCGCGTCCGACCGCTCCGCCTATGAGGTCGTCGGAAGCAAGGGCGTCGTGAAGTTGGATCCTGCTTACGAAATGGCCGGGACACTCAAGGCGGAGTTAACTGTCGGCAACCGTACGAGCAGGCGGACATTCGAGAAAAGAGACCAATTTGCCCCAGAGCTGGTCTATTTCTCCGATTGCATTCTGAAAAATCGGGAGCCGGAACCTGGCGGCAGAGAGGGCCTCGCAGACGTGCGAATTATCCAGGCGATTCTGCAGTCGGCGGATACGAACCGACCCGTGGCCGTAAAAAAGGCCGAAATAGCCGCCCGTCCGAACTTAGGACAAGAGATTACCAGGCCGGCATTGACCAAAGTTCCGCGGCTCGTGAAAGCCGAGCCGCCGGCGGCGTGATGCGCGGACATTGGGGCTCCTGCATGCCGCCGTGGTTGACCATTCGATTACGGAGCCGAATCCAACAGATTAGGACTGACAGGTTCAGGAGGAGAAGCACAATGGCGAAGTACGGAAAAGCAGCAGGAAAAAGCGTTGAGAGTGCAATGCGCCGGGAAAAGAAGGGAACTCTTCGATCCGGCAAGGGCGGTAAAGGCGGAAAGGTCACCAGCAGGAAGCAAGCAATTGCAATTGGTCTCTCCGAGGCTCGCAAGAAGGGGGCCAAGGTTCCCCAGAAAAAAGCCAGCTAGTTGCGGTTCCGGCGCATTGGCGAGTTGATGA
>Ga0070766_10000988_pt1 | contig 13383 bp, 5 predicted proteins | sample HubBroMetageWFT6_FD_69782 | JGI IMG/M metagenome (GOLD analysis project Ga0070766, IMG submission 69782) | Warmed and freeze-thawed soil microbial communities from the Hubbard Brook experimental Forest, New Hampshire - Hubbard Brook CCASE Soil... | ecosystem: Environmental > Terrestrial > Soil >...
TCTCATGCCACCTGCTCAAGGGCCTTTCCGCCGCCGATCTCCTCGCCGCCATCCGCAACACGGAAATCTGAAATCAGCCCACCCCGCCAGGCCCGGTGCGCCGCCTATCCCTTCGTGCCCGCCGCGTCCGGCATCGCATTCTTCGCCGCGACCGGCTCGTCCACCGTCACATACCGGTCTCCCTGCACGGCGGTCAGCTTCTGCTGCGCGGAGCTTGTTGCAGAAAATCAACCCCGCTTTGCGCGGTGACGTCGACAAACTTCCCTGAAACCGGCGTGAACGCCGGGCTTTGAACCAGCCCACGTAAAGCTCGCGCCGTCAGCAGCGCAGCCAACGGCGATCGGAGAAGAAATTACCGGCGCGAGATCACGCTACTTCTTCTCATTGGGAGGCGCCGGGTTCGGGGTCTCCGCGGAATCCGTGGAGTGGGTCGCGTTCAGCGCGGCGCAACGCGCAAACTCTTCCTTCGCCTTCGCGCTCAACCCCTCCCGCTGAAAAATCCGGCCCATCTCAAAATGCAGAGAAGGAACCTCGGGCGCTAGTGCAACCGCTGCCTGCATCTCCACATCGGCTTTCGCCAGATTCTGCAGTTGCTGCCATGTCTGCGCGAGTTCCTCGTGCGCGCGCGGATTCTTCGGGTCGATCGCCACCGCCTTCTGCAATTGCGGCAGAGCCTGGTCCGGCTTGCTTTCGTCAAGCAGCAGCACGCCCAGATCGAGATACGGCTGCGGATCCTGCGCATCCGATCCCCGCTCCCACGCGATCGCTGTTAGATACGCCGTGGTAGCCGCGTCATTGCGGCCCAACCCGGCATACGCCAGTCCCAGGTTGTATTCCGCCCGCAGATCGTGCGGCGCCAGCCTCAGGCATTGGCCGAAAACATCAACCGCCTCCTGAAAGTGATTCTCTGCATACTTGGTGCGCCCGAGATAGTAGCAGTAAAGCTCGTTGCCGGGGCTCCAGGCGGCCGCCTGCGTCAGCCACTTGTCCGCATCGGCGTAATCGCTCAGCAGGATGTAATCCATCGCGACAACCGCCAGATCGTTCGCCTCCGGCTTTCGCAGTCGCGCGCCGCTGGTGTATTCAGCCAGCGATTCGCGCGGCTTGTTTTCGCGATAGAGCGCGTACCCCAGCAGAAAATGGCCCGTCGCTGAGTCGGGATGATCGTGGAGATAGCTCTGAATCTTCTGCCCTGCATCCGTGTAGTCGTGCTTCTCGATCAGCCCCAGGCATTCCGCCAGCACCGGGTCAGCCAGAGGCGAAGACTGTATTTCCACCTGCCCCGCGACCGGTGCTTCCATTTGTTCGTTCTGCCCTGCCATTTGCGGCAGAGTTACCGTCGGCGGATTAACCTGCTGTCCGGCGGACGCCAGAGCCCCTGCCACCACCCCCGCAGCCAACATCCATGAGCTTCTGCCCGCCCCGCGCTTCATTGGCAACCTTCCGACTCACCCAGCTTGAACTATCTCGCAAGGCAAGCCAGTCTGTTGTCCATACTAGCGCGGCCCATCATCCTCATGGCTGTTCCACCGGACCAGGTTCCGAGCGGCCAAGCGTGTCGTACAACGGCTGCACCGGCTGGACGTCCGGATTCTCCTGTGCGACGCTGATCGCGAGCACGCGAACATTCTTGTTCGTGGGCAGCGTAATGCTCCGCGCTCCCGCGGGCAGGTCGATCGAATAGCCATAAAGGTAGGAGTACGAGTACGCGACGTTCTTGCCCGCCGCGTCGTGGTGATGCGAGCAGTACCATGCCAACTCGGCACGCTTGATGTATCCGGGACGAATCCCCGTCATCACCGCGTAGTCGTCATGCTCGGTTTCCGCCGGGCGTCCGGGCCGTGCGGGATGCGTGACGTCTTTCCCCTGCCACTGCCGGTCATCCCACTGCCCGACGAACCCTCCCCAGTCCTCGACCTTCACCGGCGTGTCGCGATCGCCGACGCGGAAATTTGCATCCTGATCGCCATCGATAGCAGCCGCGAGAACGTATACGCGGTTGTATTCGCCCTGCGGCAACGAAATCGTCTGACCATTGGCGATCAATGCATCCGGCGTGCCCGTCTGCGCGGGAGCCAGGTGAAAATCAACGCCGTGGAAATGGATCGTGCCGGGCAGCATTTCTGCGGGCAGCGCGTTCCCCTTGCCGTCGAAGCCACCCGACACGGGAGCGCCATCGTTACTGGCCGCCGCCAGGTCGTACTGCAACGTCACGGGCTGCGAATGCACTTCCGTCACATGTGCTGGAGAAGCATCCAGCGAAAGCGCGAACGTGCGTGGCTCATATGCGGTGAATGAGGTCACAAGCGCACCATCCTTCACCACCGCCGGGCCCTTCGGTTGCTCCTGTCCATTCACCTCGCGCGCCGCACGAATCGGCGCAGCAAATGAGACCTTCACATCCGATTCCGGTTTGCCGTCTAGTTCCACCAGGCGCAGCACAATCTCATTGCTCAGTTCCGCCTTCTTCAGAGCCATCACGCCCACGCGAGGGTTGTTGATCTTCACCAGCGAGAATGCCCGCCCCAGAGTGCCTGGGTGTTTCTCCGTCTGAAATGCCACCAAGGGATCGTTCAGGCGCTGTCCCTGCCAATCGGTCTGACCGTCGCGCCAGTCACCGGCGTGCCCCGCGATGCCGAAGGTGAACTCGTGATGCCCGAGGTCTTGCGTTCCCTGATCGTCGTAGCCGCCCCGCGTGCCCGGTGTGCGCACCAGCGTGAGTCGAATCGTGCTGTCGTTCGGCTTGTCCGATCCGTTCTTGCAGTCGGTAAGAATGGTTGCGCCGTAAGTACCCGTAGCATCGGTCAAATCGATCCACTGATGCGACAGAACCTCAAATTTCTTCGGCTGCGCGCTGGGCCGCTGGATCGTGCCCAGGCCCAGGTTGTAGGTCGCCTTCTCATTGTGCGCCGTCAGCGGGAACACCGCCTTCAGATTCGATTCGCGCGTGTTCCAGTCGATCGCATTCGCAATTTCCACTCGTTTTCCAGCATCGCCCGCCGAAAGCGTGATGGTTTGCACGAATTTCGATCCCGCCGTTTCCCGTGTCACCTCGAGCGCGACTCGCGTCGGCCCATTTTCCGCAATGCGCACCGTCGCCGGTCCGCCCACATAGCTGCGCGGAGGGGCCTGCTCCTGTTCCCAGTCCATGTTCCACGCAGGCCATTGTTCGGGATTGTCATAGGAGATCGCCAGCCGCATCGGAGCGCTCAGCAGTTCCTTGCCGATCTCCTTGTCGTAAATGCTGGCAATATCTCCATTGCTGTCGACCCGCACGCGGTAGAACCGGTTCTCGAGCGAGTCCTGCGCAACGTGCAGATCAGATGCCGGTGCAGCTTCGCTACCCGCGCGCACGCTGTACACGGCAAACCCCACTGAAGGCACTTTGGCAAGAAACAGCACGTGGCCGTCGGAGACTTGCGCCGGAACTGCGCGCCCATCCGGTCCCGTCACCACGACGCTCGAAGGCGTCTCGCCCGGAAACTTCACCTTCGCGTCGACCAAATCCTGCCGCTCGATGTTGAGCGAGTTATAGACCACGATCGGAATTCCATCGGTCGCCGTGTTCAGCGCCGCCGAGACGGCTTCCGTCGCGCTTCCCAGAACTCCGGCAAATTGATTTTGCGCAATCACATCGTCGTTCCAGGCAAACTCATACGCCTTCGGAGTCGCCGTGCCGGCGGCCAGATCGTGAAATTGCCCGCCCATCACCAGCGTCCACGCGTCGTTCAGCCGATCCAGCGGATAATCGCGCCCACCCAGCCACGAAGCAGCCACGGATGCCTTCTCAGCCGCATCCGCCAGCACCTCTTCCTTGCGCAGCCAGCGCTTCTGATACGCCTGCGAAGTCAGCGATCCCGCGGAGTGGTTCGTCAGCTCCATCTCGCCGGTGTATTCGGGAAGCCGCGTAGCCTCATCCGCCGTAATGTTGAGGAACATCTGATCGGCGGTAGCGGAAATCACATTTACCGGACCATCGCCCGCCGAAACCTCGGGCCAGGTCTCATGTTTCTCTCCCGGAAATCCGACATAGCCGGGGGGCGGCAGGCTGGCCTGGCCGTGCGTCACGATCGCCTCCAGCCGCTTCACTGAGTCCTCATCCGGCGATCCGCCAATGTCACCGGTGCCGTAGTAGTGGTAATCGGTGAAAACGCCGGTGATCTTGCCGTTGTTTTGCACGCGGGCAGCCCAATCCCGCTGGAACCGGTTCAGTTCCTCATCCTGATGCACGCGCTGCAAGGCACTCATCTGATTCCGCAGCGCCATGAACTGCTGCACGTCCTGCGGTTGCAATCCGTTCCCGCTCGCATCTTCGTCTTCCAGCTTCGTCCGCAACGCCTTCATCTGATCCTGGGCCGCGGCAATCGCCGGATCGGCCGGTTCCGCGGGCAACGGCTTGCTCAAATCCGTATAGATCCCTCCGGAGTACGATCCGGGATTGAGGGCCGCGAGCACGCTCTCACCGTCCGGACCCACCCACACGCCCACGTTGAACGGCGTCCCTTCCGGCGTCTTCTCCATCGACTCCGGACCACCGCCCGGCGCGGACGATCCCCACGTCAGCTTCTGCGTGGAAAAGCCCTTCACGCCGGCGTGCGCCAAAATGGTCGGCAACGACGCCGGAAATCCGAAGCAGTCAGGCAGCATGTACTCCGCGCTGGCCTTCCCAAATTGCTTCCGGAACCAGTCGTTCCCGTAAAGCACCTGGCGGATGATCGATTCCGCGCTCGGCGCATTCACATCCCCCTCTTCAACCGACGACCCGGCGGGAAACCAGCGCCCCTCGGATACGTACTGCTGCACTTTCGCAAAGTCCGCCGGGTAATACTCCTTCATGAAGCGATAGCGATTCGTTCCGGTGAAATTGAAGATGTAATGCGGGTACTTCTGGAACAGCGCGAAGTTGCTGTTCATCGTGTTCGGAATGTACTCGTCGATGACCTGCGGATATTCCCAGCGCCATTCGGTATCCAGGTGCGCGTACCCCACCACGTACAGGGTCGGGTGGTTGCTCAGATCGGGTTTTTCCGGCGTTTGCGTCTGGGCCGCGCATATTCCGGCGATCGACACGAGAAGAGCTGCGACCCGGCAGTTCCGCATTGTTGACATGTTCACGCTTCCAATCTAAATTTTTGTGTTTTTTGCGACCGCCCGCCAAGGCGCCGCCCGTTTGCGAAAGGGCCGGGACGGACTCGCTGCCGTTCCGGACGTCCACTCATACACGGAAAAATCAGGCGTGGTATCGTTTCCACGGATAGGGCAAAATTAAGCGGTCGGGGTGCCCCTTGTCAACGCGGCGCTCACGCACAGACGAAAACCTGAACCCCTCGGACCAGTCCAACGGTCGCTCGGAGCCACAGGCCGAGTCCTCTGGTAGTCTTTGGGCGATGCCACGCAAGAGCGGTCCGCCGACACTCAACGACGTCGCCCGCCGTGCCGGCGTGGGCGCGGGAACCGTGTCGCGCGTCATCAACGGTGGCCACCGCGTCAGCCCGGATACTCTGCTGCGCGTGCGCCGCGCAATCGACGCGCTTGGCTATGTGCCGAACCAGGCTGCCCGCATCCTCAAGGGCTATCGCACCCGAACGATCGGCCTCGTCATTCCCAGCATTGCCGATCCCTTCTTCTCAGAGTGCGCCGAAGCCATCCAGGCCGTCGCTCGCGCCAACGACTCGCTCCTTATCGTGACCACCACGCAAAACGATCCACGGGCGGAAATCGACAACATCAACGTCCTCATGCGCCATCAGGTCGACGGCCTCATTCTCGCCCCGGCCAATTCCCAAAGCCTGATGCTCCGCCAGTTGCTCGATACCCTGCGCGTTCCGGTTGTGGCCATCGATCGTCCCGTCGCGAACGCCCGCATCCCTTCGGTCGTCGCCGACAATTTCCGCGGAGCCACGCTGGCAACCGAGCACCTCATCGGCCACGGTTACAAAAGAATCCTCTGCCTGACCGGCGAAAGCACGCTTTTTACCATCCGCGAACGCATTCGAGCGTATTGCCTCACCATGGAGAAAGCCGGCATGGAGGTTTTGCTCGACACCTCGGTGAAGGATTACAAATCGGCCGAGTACGCCATCGAGAGTCTGCTCTCCGGAGCCAATCGACCGGATGCGATTTTTACGCTCAAGAACATCACAACCATCTATGCGTTTGAAGCGCTGCAGAAACTGAATGTTCCCATCCCCGCCTCGGTCGCGCTCCTGGGCTATGACGATTTTGAGCTCGCATCCACCGTGCGTCCCTCCATCAGCGTCGTCGAGCAGCCCATCGAGGAAATTGCCAGGCTCGCGGGCGAGGTGCTCTTCGATCAACTCCTCGGATCGAAAGACCGCGCTGGTACCGCGCGATTCAGCAAGGCTCAGCAAATCAAACTGGAAACACGTCTCGTCCCGCGCGCGTCCTGCGGTTGTTCTCCACGTCTGCAGGAGACCTTGCGCAGCGAAGGCCTCTGAAGAACAAACTGGGCTCCGCATCGACCCCGTTTCCAAGTTCACCGACCGCGTGGGAGTCGCATCACGGCCCGGCAGAAGCGGCCGTCGTCTTCAACCCTCCCGTGCCGCCCATGACAAACGATTTGCGCCGCACCCGCGCGTAATCTTTTGAGAATTCCCTGATCTCGATGAACTGGTTAGCGCTCACGTTAGTAAAGCTCTGCCGCGTGTTGCTCATCGGCCACCAGACTTCCAGCTTCACGATCTTCGCGTGCGGACCGAGCCCAATGTGCTGTTCAATCGGATTCGCTCCAAACGAACCACCGCTCCCCACCGTGCGGTAGACGGATCGCAGCGCGCTCCCTGCATCCTGGACCGTCACGTGGATCTGCGCGCCGATGCCGGCGCGGTTCGACTTCACACCCACCACCTTCACCGTGATCCAGTCGTTAGCGTTTCCGGGGTTGCGAAAGACGCGAAAGGCGTGCGAATCGCCGGGTGTCGCGCCGCCAATCGATACCACCAGGTCCTCGTGCCCGTTGTTGCCGAGATCCGCGAACGCGACCCCATGTCCCTTATCCAAATCGCCCGTGCCCGAAGAATCCGTGACATCGGCGAAGTAGCGCCCGTCATGATTCCGCAGAAGCATCTTCGGGGCCATCGCTCCGTATTCCGGACCGCCCGTCGCGAGATAAATATCCGGATACCCGTCGTTGTCGATGTCGCCGAAGTTTGCTCCCATCGGCGTGTTGATACGGTCGAGGCGGGTTTCCTTCGTTACATCCTGGAACTTACCGCCGCCCTGATTGCGGTACAGCGTCATCGTCCCCGCCGTCGTCGGCAGCCCCAGATAATTGCGGATGGTCTGATCCGTGGAAAAATAATAGCCCGTCACGAACAAATCCGGCCGCCCGTCGTTGTCGTAGTCGAAAAACCAGGTCGCAAAACTCTGCGAGCCCGCCTGGCGCACCCCAGCTGGTTCCGACACTTCCGTAAACGTCTTGTCGTGATTATTCCCGTAAAGAAAATTCCCCCCGTAGAGATTCGACACATAGAAATCCACATAGCGATCTCCATCAAAGTCCGCAGCCGTCACGCCTTTGGTCATAGCCGTGCGGTCAACGTGCGATGCGTGCGAAATATCCTCGAACGTTCCGTCTCCTTTATTGAGGAAAAGCTGGCTCGGTGCATTTTCATTGCCCACAAACAGGTCCAGCAGGCCGTCGTTGTCGATGTCGGCCCACACTGCGGTCTGCGTTCGTGTGGCCGGCTCGGCCAGTCCCGCTTCCTTCGTTACGTCGGTAAAGGTCCCATTGCAGTTGTTTCGCAGCAGCGACTTGCGCTCCGGGAATTCCCACGCGCCGCGCAGCACCAGTAGGTCCATGCACCCATCGTTGTTGTAATCCGCCTGCACAAGGTTCAGCCCACCCAGTTGGTCGGCCACCCCCGCCTGCGCGGAGCGGTCCGAGAACGTCCCATCGCCGTTGTTGTGGAAATATCGCAATCCCTGACACACGTCGTAGCTGGAAACGAAGATGTCGAGCAATCCGTTGTTCTCGAAATCGTCGACGGCCACGCCACCCGCCATCGATACAAAGCTCAATCCCGCAGCCGGAGCTACATCCACAAAACGACCTGTGTTCTCCTCCGACTCAAACAACGAAGGCGCAATTCGCCACTCTGCCGGAACGCCCGCCGGATACTCGCCCAGCGTCATGTACGCGAGATTCAGCAGCCACTTCACCTGCACCGCATCTGCGGGTTCCGGCTTGAGCTGCAGATACTGCGTCAGGTATTCAACGGCGCGCTTCGAATCGTCCGTCTGTGCAAAGCAAGCCGAGCCGCGCGGAGGAAAAATGCATAGCGCGCCCGGCTCGCTGAAAACGCCATTCTCCATGCGCGCCTTGTGCAGGTAAGCAACGCCGAGCACTTCCGTTAGCTGAGGCACTCCGGCCGGAACGCTCGCCGCGGCCAACTTGTACGCCGCACCCCATTCCTTAACAGCGCCGTCCATCTTTCCCTGATAAGCGTTCAGTTGCGCGAGGGCGTAGTGGGTCTGAATCTCGTCCTCAGTTCGCGCTCCCTCTGGCGGGTGCGCGAGCGCATTCTCCAGACCTGCAATACCCTCCGACAAAGACTTTCTGCGAATCGCGCAAACTTCCTGAAGGTCCTGCTGCCATCCTGCCGGCTTCGGATAACGCTCGAAAAGAATATCGGCGAGCACCTGCCCAGCCACATCGGCGGGAAACTGGATCGCATGTCCGGAGCCGGTCGCGGATTTCTGGCCGGGTCCCATCCCCTGCCCAGTCCCGCTCTTTGCCGCCATGTGCTGGCCCGTCACGCTTTGCGAGGCCGCCGGCGCCACCGGAACCGCACCGCCCAGGAGCTTCAGAATCACGAAGGCTCCTGACACCGATACCGGATTGCTGATCTGACCGAGATGCAACGGCGCCAGCGCGCTCTGCAACTCGGGTCGCAGATTCGCAGGATCAGCCCCGCGCACAAAACCGCCCGCGCTCGCATTCGGATCGATGGAGACTTCTCTCGCCACCTGCGCAAAGTCCTCGCCCTTTTGCAGGCGCTGCGCGGCCTGCTCGGCGTCGGCTGCGGTGCGAACCACAATCACCTGCAGATCGACCGATCCGTTTGGCGCATTCTGTGACAAAACTTGCATGCCCGGCCCGATCGACGCGAGGACGCAGGCCAGCACCCGCAGTATCATCCGCACGGCGGCGCGGCTACGCGAAAGCATTTTCATCGAACCCTCATCGATCGGCCCCTCACTCCATCCCGGCTATTCAGACATTTGCGTCACGGGTCGGTGGGGTATTGATGACGTCAACATAATATGAAAGGCAACAGTAGCACTCTACCGCCACTTTTCAGCAGCAGCTCCACTCTGAGGGCGACCCGGACACACACCTTTGGATTGACAAGCGGGTACCGCCTGTGGGTTAATTCTTTGATCGTGGAATCGTTACCACGCGCCACGGCTAAAAAAGGCACCTGCCGGACGAGCACCACTTTCTTCCGTAATTTCTGTAATCAGTTGAACGCGGAAGAGTCGTACTGGCCCGCGCAAGTGACCAGGGAAGCAATGCAATTCCTGCTTTCCCCAAATTAAGGCTCCACACCTCATTTCGGGAGTGACCCATGACCAGTGATTCTCGCCGTTTCGCACATAACTTCGCCCGGACTGTCAGCCTGGCCATAATCTGTCTGGCATGGTTGCTTTCTTACGCGCCGCGGCTCCACGCCCAGGCGCTCAGCGGAATCAGCGGCACTGTAACCGATACCTCCGGAGCGGTGATTCCCGGCGCCAAAGTGACCGTCACCAATGACGCGACGAAGGTTTCCAGCCCCGCCGTCACCACCTCGGCCGGAACCTACCGCGTTACCGACCTGGTGCCGGGTGCCTATACCGTCAAGGTCGAAGCGAGCGGCTTCGCAGAGTTTGTGCTGACTGGGCTTCACATCGACGTAGGCACCGTCGAAACGGCAAACGCCATGCTGAAACCGGGGTCGACCACCCAGGAGATTCAGGTCAACTCGCCGGCAATCGCGCTTGAGACCGTAGAACCGGCGCTCGGCACCACCATCGAGAACGAGATGATTCAGGAACTGCCTGAAGAACTCGGCAATCAGGGCGGTGTTGGCCCACGCGGCCGCCAAATCGACGCGTTCCTCTTCCTCGCTCCCGGAACCCAGGGCGGCGCCTTCAGTCACCGCATCGACGGTGGCGTCGATTTCCAAAACGAAGTAGTCTTCAACGGCATTCCGGCGGTCCAGTCGGAGACGCAGGGATTCCAGTCGAACATCAATCCTCCGTTTGAGCTGGTCGATCAGTTCAAGGTTCTGCAGAACGTCTTTCCCGCGCAATATGGGCTCGCCCAGGGCGTCGCGCAGTATCAGTTCGCGTCCGGCACCAACGCCCTGCATGCCGATGGATTCGAAATCCTGCGCAACGACTACTTTGACGCGAAGGGGGCCAATCCGCCGCTCAATCCCGTCACCGGCGCACCGATGACCCCGACCGACAAGGAAGATAACTACGGATTCTCCGTCGGCGGCCCCATCATCCTGCCCAAAATTTACGACGGCAAAGATAAAACCTTCTTCTTCGTCAGCTCGGAATGGTATCGGCTCAACCAGGCCATCACCGGAAATATGACGGTTCCCACGCAGGCCATGATCGGCGGTGATTTCAGCGCCTTCCCTCAACCTATCTATGTGCCTTCCGGGCCGCTGCCCGCGGGCTGCACGCCCGGCGCCGCTCCAGGAGCGCAATTCCCCGGAAATATAATTCCCACCGACTGCATCAGCACCGTCTCCGCAACATTGTTGCCACTGATTCCGAAACCGGCCGCTTCTGGGTTTACAAACAACCTGCCCTCGCAGATCACCTCGGCGAAGACGCGCCAAACCTCCTGGGGCTTCAACATCGACGAGAACCTGACGACGAGTCAGACGGTGCATTTCAGCTTCTGGCGGGACAACTACAACACACCGGCTTTCGATCACCCGGGGTACTTTAATAACGAGCTTTCGGCGCTGAAGACCGAACCCCGACTCGGCACGGGCATCTTCCTCACCTATGCCAAGACCTTCTCTCCCAACCTGGAAATGACCGCCGGCGCCGGTTGGATGGGTGAAATCAACAACGAACTGAACGCGCACCTGGGCGTGAGCTTCCCCGCGGTGGCCGCAAGCAAAATCCTGCCCACGATCAATTTCAACGGCTTCGACGCACCGACAACCTGGGGTGTGAATTCCAACGGCGAGACCAACTCCACAAATCGCAAGCTCGGACTCAGCTTCGCCAACAACTGGCTGTATACCCACGGCCGGCATACGATGAACATGGGCCTGGAAGTCCGGCGTTCGTATCAGGATGACGACGAGTGCCAGGAATGCGGTGGTCAGTTCTCGTTCGACGCCATCACCACCAGCAACGGCGACACCAACAGCGGCGATCCACTCAACGAGAACAACACCGGCAGCCCCTTTGCCAGCTTCCTGCTCGGCACCGCGGACAACGCGAACCGTGAGTTCGCCGTTGAGAACAGGCTGCGCAACCTTTATTTCGGACCGTACTTCCAGGATGACATCAAGCTGAGCCCGCGCTTCACGGTGAACGCCGGAGTTCGCTGGGATATAGCGCGGCCGTTTGTCGATGGTACGCCGAATAACATCGTCTTTTTCAACCCCTCGGCGCCCGACACATCAGCCGTCAGCCCGGCGACCGGGAACCCCATCAACGGCGGCGTCAGCGTGCTGGGCACCTGCTCGTACTGCGTAGGTTATAACCGGGCTGCGATCCACTGGCGCGAGTTCAGCCCCCGCGCCGGCTTTGCCTGGCAATGGAACAGCAAGACCGTGATCCTGGGCGGCCTTGCCATCAACCACCTCGATGGCGGTGCATTCGAATACGGCAACAACAAGGTCGCGGTGAACTACGGCAACCTGCTTACCGGAACCTTTGACGTTCCTTCGAACAATACCAACGTTCCTGCTTACGGTAACTGGGATGTTACGCAGATGCCGGTGCCTCCTCCTGTTGCGTTCACCTCGGGCCTGGCGGACGGATTCGGCATCATATTCGAATTCGCGAAGAACGCCGGAGGCCTGCCGTATATCGGCAATTACAACGTCGGCATCCAGCGCGAACTTCCCTACAATGTCCTTCTCTCCGCTTCCTATGTCGGCAACCGCGTGCTTCACATTCCTTCGCTGCTGAACAACCCGGATCAGCTCAACCCAGCGATTCTGAATCAACTTTGTCCGAACAATGCCACGAACTGCGTCCTCGGCCAGGCGTGGACCTCTGCCCCGGCCCAGGCTGTTCTGGAATCCATGGGATACGGTATGTCCGGCGGATACTTTACGCCGTACGCCAACTTCATCAACGACTACGGATCCGGCGTCGAGCTGGGTCAGGCGCTGCGTCCCCATCCGCAATACGGCTCGATCTATAACGACTTCGAGAACGCGGGAGTCGCCACCTACAACGCCCTTCAGGTTCAGGGACAGAAGCGTTTCACCAACGGTCTGACCTACCTGGTTTCCTACACGCTCTCTCGCACCATGTCCAACACCGATTCGGGATTCGGCGAGTTCAACGCCGGAGCGCTGAATACCTATAACCAGAAATCCGAGTTCCAGATCGCCGACAACGACCAGACCCAAATCGTGACCATCAGCGGCGTGTATGAGTTGCCGATCGGTCCGCACCATAAAGTGCTGGGCAGTGAGAATGCAGTGAATCGCCTCGCCTTCGGGGGATGGCAGCTCAGCGGCATCTTCAGCTATCAAAGCGGAACGCCATTCGGTATCGGCGCCAACGGGTGCCCGCTGCAGAGTTTCAATTACATCTGCAACCGTTCCAGTGTGGTTGCCGGACAACCGCTCAAATTGAACTGGAATAACTACTACAAGGGTATGCCAGTCTTTAACATTAACGCCTTCTCTGACCCGGGTCTCTGGGCTCTCGGTGACTCGCCGCGCAATTTCACCGGACTGCGAAATCCCTGGAGCAACGGTGAGAACCTCGCGCTCGCTAAACACCTGCACTTTACGGAGCGGTTGGACGCAGAGGTTCGCATGGAGTACTACAACCTCCTGAACCGCATGCAGGTGTGCGGCTCCGGTTCTACCGATACCAACGTGAGCGACGGTACATTCGGCATGGATGATAACGGCTATCCAGGGGGCGCATCAGCCTGCCAGGGGAACACTCCTCGTCAGGGCCAGGCCACCTTCAAACTCCGATTCTGAGCAGCGTGCAAACAGCGGGGCTGGCCTCCAGGCCAGCCCTTATTTCTTGTTCTCATTTCGCGCTGCGACATCCACTGAGCTGCCCCGGTTCACCCAAAACCGGATGTAGACTGATGCCAATCATGCCGCAGCATCGCCCCAACGCCCTGAGATTCCGGCTCCTCCCGCACAA
>Ga0070766_10000995_pt1 | contig 13358 bp, 9 predicted proteins | sample HubBroMetageWFT6_FD_69782 | JGI IMG/M metagenome (GOLD analysis project Ga0070766, IMG submission 69782) | Warmed and freeze-thawed soil microbial communities from the Hubbard Brook experimental Forest, New Hampshire - Hubbard Brook CCASE Soil... | ecosystem: Environmental > Terrestrial > Soil >...
GCGGTCATCACTGCTAGGGCAGGGAAAATTACCAGGTGGGGGGCGTCGAAGAGGTGGCCGCGGGCGTCGTTGAGCATGGCGCCCCAGCTAGGCATGGGGGCTAGTACGCCGACGCCGAGAAAACTTAGGGTGGATTCGGCTAGGATAGCGCCGGCCATCGCGATGGTGGCTTGCACGAGGATGGGTTGCAAAATATTGGGCAGGAGATGGCGAACCAGGATGCGCGCGTGTGATGCGCCTAGTGAACGCGCGGCAAGGACGTACTCCATTTCCTTGGCTTGGAGAATTTGCGCGCGGGCCAGGCGCGCGTAGCCGGCCCAGCCGGTGACGACCAGCGCGAGAATTACTTTGTCGAGACCGGGGCCTAGAAATGCGGCGAAGGCTATGGCCAGCAGGATGCCGGGGAACGATAGAAACGCGTTGATCAGGATGATGTTGACGAAGCGATCGAACCAGCCACCGAAATAGCCTGCGACCGCGCCGATTGCCAGGCCGATTATTCCCGCACCGAAAACCACACAGATGCTGACTAGCATGGAGACGCGCGTGCCGAAGATGATGCGGGAGAGGATGTCGCGGCCGAGTTCATCGGTGCCCATCCAGTGCGCGGCGGTGGGCGGGACCAGGCGCGCGGGCAAATTTTGCGCTACGGGATCATAGGGGGCAAGCAAAGGGGCGGCTAGCGCGACGATTACCAGAAGCAGCGTGAGCGCAAATCCCCAGCGGCCGGGGACGCTGCGCCGCAGAAAATCGGCGAGTGCATGGAGAAGTCCGCGCACGAGCCCGCGCGGCCGGGATTTCGTTCGCGGCGCGCTCATTCGAAGCGCACCCGCGGGTCCACCAGCGCATACACCAGGTCCGTGAGCAGGTTAACGAAAACGTAGGAGACTGCGATCAGCAGGATGCAGCCTTGCAGCAGCGGATAATCGCGGGCGCCGATGGCTTGGACCGCAAGGCGTCCGATGCCGGGCCAGGAAAAAATGGATTCGGTGACGATGGTGCCGGCTAGCAGCGTGCCGAATTGCAGGCCGAGGATGGTGAGGATGGGGATCAGCGCGTTACGCAGTGCGTGGCGAAAGAGAACGCCGGATTCGGAGACGCCTTTCGACCGGGCGGTGCGGACGTAATCGGCGGAAAGCTCCTCGATGACGGAGGTGCGCACCATGCGCGTGAGGATGGCGGCGAGCGCGGCTCCGAGCGTGCATGCGGGAAGAATGAGATGCGAGATGCCACCGCGTCCGGAAACTGGGAGCCAACCGAGCACGACTGAAAAGAAGAGGATGAGCACCGGGCCGAGCGCGAAATTCGGGACGGAGAGGCCGAACAGGGTGAGGACGCCTACGGCGTGATCAGTTCTTTCGCCGCGTTTGTGCGCGGCTAGCACTCCGGCGGGGATTCCGATGAGCGCGCAGATCAAAAGCGCTACTACGGCGAGTTCGAGCGTGGCGGGATAGTGTGCAGCGACGACCTTTAGCACCGGCTGCTGGAAGCGGAAGGATTCACCGAGGTTTCCGTGCAACACACCCGCGAGGTATCGGCCGTATTGCACGGGGAGCGGCAAATCCAGGCCTAGGGCGTGGCGGAGTTGCGTAAGGTCTTCGGCGCGGGCGCCTTCACCTAGCATTTGGGCGACTGGATCGCCCGGAACGATGTGCGCGAGAAGGAAAACCATAGTGAGGATCAGCCATAGCGCTGGCAACGCGAACAGCAGGCGGATTGAAACGTAGCGAATCATTTGTGGGCTGGCCCTGATGACGGCGGATCGGCGGCGGGCTCGTCGGGAGAGGGTACATCAGTTGCGGCGGGCGGCTTGGGGGATTTTTTTCGGGCGGCGCGGCGGACTTTTTTGGCTTGGTGTGAATCGGCGGCAGAGGTTAATGAGGGCATCTGCAAAACTTCGGCCTGCGCGCTGTGGTGTGCGCCCCCATCCGGCGTTTCCGCTTGCGCGACTTCTGCGGGCTGCGGCGCAGATTCCCCGGCAGGTGACGGGACAATCGCGGGTGGCAGCGGCTTGATCTTCAGGCGCGAGACGCGGCGATGGTCCATCTCCATGACGGTGAAGCGATAGCCATCGGCTTCGAAACTTTCTCCGCCGCGGGGAATGAATCCGAGGCGCGTCAGCACGAAACCACCGACTGTTTCGTAGGAAGAATCTTCGGGGAGCATGATGTTGTAGCGCGTGGCGAGCTCGCGGATTTTGATTGCCGCGTCGAAGATCATGCCGCCGTCGGGGAGCGTGAGCGGGCGCTCGACGACGTCGAATTCGTCGTGAATTTCGCCGACCATTTGCTCGAGGATGTCTTCGAGAGTGGCGAGGCCGAGGATGCTGCCGAATTCGTCCACGATCATGGCTAGGCCGGTGCGGCGGGCGCGAAATTCCAGGAGCAGCTCGCTGACGGGCTTGGTTTCGGGAACGATGAGGGCGTCGCGCAGGACGGTGTGCAGATTGAATTCGGCGAGCGGCTGGTGGTCCTCGGCGCGGCGGGCGCGATCGAGCAGGACCCAGATCATGTCCTTGATATGGACGAAGCCGAGGATGTGGTCGAGCGTGCCTTCGTAGACGGGAATGCGCGAGCGTTGCGTGGTGGCGAACATGGTCATGGTGTCTTCTAAAGTGGCGGAGGCGGGGAGGGCGTGAACGTCTGGGCGCGGGACCATGACTTCGCGGGCTTGAATCTGGCCGAGTTCCATTGCGGCTTGAATGAACTTTACTTCGGCGGCGGGGAGCAGGCCGCGATCGCGGGCTTGCTGGATCATTACTTGCAGTTCTTCGGTCGAGCGGACCAGGGTGTGACTGTGCGGTGAAACCACGCCGAGAGCGCCGACGATCTTTTCGGCCCAGCCGTCGAGAAGATCAATGGCCCAGCGAAAAGTATTGAGGAACCAGGAAAAGGGTCGCGCGATGAGCAGGGCGACGCGTTCGGCGCGCGCTAGGCTGAGGCTTTTGGGGACGAGCTCGCCGAGGACGACTTGCAAGACGGTGAGCAGGCCGAAGGCAATGGCGAGGGCGGTGCCGTGCGCGATGATCGCGGCCCAGGGTCGCGGGATGGCTTGCACGAGCGGGCTGAGGATTCCGGCGAGAGTGATTTCACCGAGATAGCCGAGCGAAAGGCTGGCTAGTGTGATGCCGACTTGCACGCCGGAGACTACGCGGGTGAGGTCGGTGAGAAGAATTTCGACTACTTTGGCGCGGGCGTCGCCTTGTTCGACGAGTTGGCGGACGCGGGATTGGCGCACGGCGATTAGGGAGAATTCGGCGGCGGAGAAGAATGCGTTGATGCCGACGAGCGCGAGGACTGCGAAAAGTTGCAGGGCGATCATCGCAGTTGATTCTAGCAAGAGGCGCGGGGCAATGGGGGAAAAGCGGTGATGAGGCGAGTGATAAGTGACAAGTGATGAGTGATTCGTGATTGGTGATTAGTGGCGAGAGGTGATAACGCGCCGATCTGGTCGCATCTTGGTCGGCCTTCGTAGGGAAAGCGGTTGGCTACTTCGCTGGTTGCTTCGAGGCTTGAGCAGCGCGGATTTTCGCCGTTGCTTCGGCAGATTTGCCTCGCGGGATTGTTAGGGTGGTCCAACGATCGCCGGCGAAGTGTTTGGCTAGAAATACGATTTGGCCTACGTGGTAGGAATAGTGGGCTACTTGGCGATTGATGGCTTGCATTACGGAGTGGCGCTCGTTGCGGATGAGGACTTCGCGGGCGAGATCGGCGTCGGTGAGCGAGGCGAGCGCGGAGAAGACGAATTTCCAGCCGGCTTCCCATTGGGCGGTGAGTTGTGCGCGCGTTGCGGCGGGGAACTCAAATTCGGTGTCGCGATTGCGGTCGGGCTTTTCCCCGTCGGAGGTGAGGAAATCGGTCCAGCGGGAACGCATGTTGCCATAGAGATGTTTGACGATGATGGCGATGGAATTCGATTCTGCGTCGAGGGTGACGCCGAGCGCCTCATCGGGAGCTTGTGCGATCGCGCGTTCGCCCAGGCGTTTGTAATGGTGGAGCAGGCGGATGGCGTCGGCGAGATAGGAGCTCGTGCATTCGTGGGGCACGGCGGGATTTTGCATCGTTTTCGGGGCCGGGGCAATAGGGGCGTCGAGCGCAGAGGGCGACGCTCGTTTGCAGCGGTGATTCGCCGCATTGCAGGCTGGTGATTTTGTGGGCTACACTGCGCCGCTATTGGAATTCGTAATTCAAGGCCAGGACGAATGACACGCGCAGCGCGCATTTTTCGCAACTTGTTTGCCGGGATTTTGCTTCTGGTCGGCGCCGGGATGGTGTTGAGCTGGTGGCTGGTGCGTCGGCCGCTGGCGCGACTGGATGGCAGCGTCGCGATTGGCGGATTGAAGGATGGGGCGACTGTGGATCGCGACCGTTGGGGTCGGCCGTGGATTCGCGCGACATCGCTGCAGGATTTGCTGACGGCGCAGGGTTTTGTGATGGCGCAGGACCGGTTGTGGCAGATGGATTTGCTACGGCGGGCGGCGAGTGGGGATTTGTCTGAGATTTTCGGTGAGCTCGGGCTGGCGTACGACAGGGAAAATCGGACTTTGGGGATGCGGCAGGCGGCGGTGCGCGCGGTGGCGGATGCTTCTCCGGAAATTCGCGGAATGCTGGACGCTTACGCGCGGGGGGTGAACGACAATATTGCGGAGCGCGGCGGGAAATTGCCGATTGAGTTTGTCGCGCTCGGTTATAAGCCGCGGGCTTGGACTCCGGCGGACACTTATTTGATCAGCTTGTATATGTACAAGACGCTGACGGCCACTTGGAAGGAGAAATTGAACCGGCAGTGGATTACGGAGAAAGTGGGAGAGGAACGCGCGCGGGATTTGTTCGTGAGCGATTCGCCGCTGGACCATTTTATTTGGACTGCGGGGGGTTCCCCGCCCTCGCGGGCTGCTGCTGTGGACTTTCCGTCATCGACGCGATTGGACGATGCTCGCACGGTTGGTGCCGATGAGACTGGTACGCCACCGTTTGCTTCGCTTGCGTGGGACGCGGCGCGGAGTTTTTTGGCGCAGTTCGAGGAGGAGTCGTCGGAAATAATTGGGAGCAATAATTTTGTGGTGAGCGGGGCGCATACGGCTTCGGGCAAGCCGTTGCTGGCGAACGACACGCATTTGCAGCTTTCGACACCAGCGCTTTGGTACATCGTGCATTTGACGGCGCCGGGGCTGAACGTCGAGGGGTTCGCGCTGCCGGGGGCGCCGCTGGTGATTATCGGGCACAACGAACGGATCGCTTGGGGATTCACGAACAGCAATGCGGACGTGGAGGATCTCTACGCCGAGAACTTTTCAGATGTGAACCCGCTGCAATATTCCGCGAACGGCAAGATGCTGACGGCGGAGGTGCGTCACGAAGTGATTCCTGTGCGCGGGAAACCGGATGTGACGCTGGATGTGGTGATGACGCGGCATGGGCCAATCGTCCATCGCGATACGCCGGAGCAAGGGGGGCGCGCTTATGCGCTGCGCTGGACGGCGCTCGAGCCTGGGGGTCTGGATTTTGGATTTCCATTGTTGGGGCAGGCAATAGGTTGGAATTCGTTTATCGAGACGACGCGGCACATCGCGGGGCCGGGGCAGAATACGATTTATGCGGATGTGGATGGGAATATCGGGTTCACGATTCCGGCGCGCATTCCGGTGCGCGCAAACGGCGCTGGCGCGTTGCCTGTGCCCGGCGATACGGATCTGTATGAGTGGAAGGGATACATTCCGTTCGAGGAATTGCCGCGGGTGGAAAATCCGCCGGACGGGATTATTGCCACGGCGAACGCGCGGACGGTGGGGCCAGGGTACAAATATTATTTGTCCGATCGGCAGGCGGGGCCTTATCGGACAGCGCGGCTTTATGAATTGCTTTCCGGGCGCACGGGCCTAACGGCAGCGGACTGCAACGCGATTCAGAACGATTTCGTGAGCCTGCCGAATCGATTTTTAGCTGGCGCCCTGCTGCAGGCGGCGAAGACGAAGCGGCCTGCGGATGCGCGGGCGCAGCGATTGATTGCGAATTTGGCGGGATGGGACGCGCGGGCTGCGGCGGGTTCTGTCGAGACTTCGTTTGTGGAATATACGCGGAGGGCGCTTTTTGTGCGTTTGCTGCAGCCATATTTGGGCGATGAGGTTACGAAGTACGAATTGTGGGAACCGCAGAGCGTTTACAACGATGTGTGGTGGCGCGACAAAGTATTTCTGGAAAATATTTTAAACACGCGGCCTGCGGCGTGGTTGCCGATTGGATTTGCGAATTATGATGACCTCTTGATGGTCAGCGCGGATGACGCCGTCGCGGCTCTGCAGAAGCAAACAGGCCAAGCGACTGAGTCCGAGTGGAACTGGGGGCGGCTGCATTCCTTGGACATGGTTCATCCGCTGGGCCGCGCGGGATTGCTGCACGGATTGCTGAGCATTGGGCCGTACGAGCAGGGCGGGACGATTGATACGGTGCGGGCGATGGGCGTGGGGCATGGGCCGGCGATGCGTCTTGTGGCGGACCTTTCGAATTTCGATCAATCGTTGATGGAAATTCCCACTGGTGAATCGGGGCAGTATGCGAGTCCTTATTATCGGGACCAGTTTGCGGAATGGTTTGCGGGGCGCGGAATTCCGGCGGCGTTTACGATTGTGGCCGAAGATGGGGCGCGCGCACATCGGCTGACGCTGTTGCCGGACGACAGGAAATAGTGAGTGAGTCTCCGCTTGATGCGTGAAGCGGGAGTTAAGTGGCAGGAAGCACTCCAAGTGCGATGTCATGGAAGTGTGATGATCTACATATGAAAAGCGATAAGCCTTTGTCGTTGGTCGACGTCGGACGCTCTTCTAGCGTAGGGAAGAAAATCTTTCGTGGCGCTTGGGTTTTAGCTGCGAATAGCTTCGTCGCTTGGGCAATGTTTACCAGGCTGCGAAGCGTAGGATTCCCGACGTTGAATTTCCAGTTGTGCTTCGAATTCGTTTTTGAGGTAATTCTTCCGATTCTCGGTATCGTGCTTGAGCTTGTAAATTGGACATTTGCTAGATGGGTGAACGTCGGTTGTTTTACCGTCGCAGGCTGTTTCTGGCTTGCGGGAGCGATTTGGTGGCATTCAGACCCCTTCTTCGGGGTCCTGCCTATCGTCGCGTTCGGATTGCTGATCGTCGCAGGACTGACAGAGATTGTGTACCGACGAACGCAAAGCGATTCTTCCTATCCGGTCAACTCCTGATGAGTCGCGCGACCAGACAATGGCCCAGAATCGGCGGGAGTGTGGCATTGCTGCAAGAAAATCATCGCGATAGAATCCGGTTGGCTGCTACAGTGGTGAGATATTTTTAGCGCTTGCAGGCAGCGCGGAACGAGGCAGAATGAGTCCAACGTCGAATAAATCGGTTGTGCCGGTGGAAGCGCCGAAGAAGGGTGACTTCGAGAAGTCGCTTACGCGGCTGGAGGAAGTGGTGAAACGTTTGGAGAGCGCGGATTTGTCGCTGGATGAGGCGATGCGGCACTTCGAAGAGGGTGTGAAGCTTTCGCGCGAATGCCAGAAGCAGCTGGAAGAGGCGGAGGGGCGCGTGGAAATTCTGCTGAAGAAAGCGGATGGCAAAATTGTGGCGGAGCCGTTCGAGCCGGAAGACGAAAATAATTAACGTCCGCCGGCGGATTTTTGCACAGCGATTCGCATTCCAGACATCTGCATCGAGCCTATGACGATCCCCGATTTCTTCGAGCAGGACAGAACAACGGTGGAAGCGGCGTTGCAGGAGCTATTGCCGCCCGAAGATGCGCTGCCGATTACCATTCATCAGGCGATGCGCTACAGCGTGTTTGCGGGCGGAAAGCGCGTGCGGCCGATTTTGTGCATGGAAGCGGCGCGGATGTTCTCGCAGGAGCAGAACGGAGCGGTGCAGGTGGGCTGCGCGCTGGAATTCATTCACACCTATTCGCTGATTCACGACGACTTGCCGGCGCTGGACAACGACGACCTGCGGCGCGGAAAACCGACCAACCACAAAGTGTTTGGCGAGGCGATGGCGATTCTGGCGGGGGACGCGCTGCTGACTTTGGCGTTTCATAGTTTGGCGCTTGCGCCAGTGGAACCGCAGCGGCGGCTGACGATTTTGGCGATGATAGCGGAAGCGGCGGGGACCGATCGCGGAATGATTGGCGGACAGGTTGCGGATTTGGAAGCGGCGGGGAAAGCGCCGGACAAGGGAATGCTGGAGTACATTCACCGGTCGAAGACGGCGGCTTTGATTCGCGCGTCGATTGTGGCGGGGGCGATTGCGGGCGGGGCAGATCGCGGAGACGTGACGCGGCTGCTCGCGTTTGGGGAGAGTATCGGGTGGGCGTTTCAGGTGGTGGACGATATTTTGGATGTGGAGGAGTCGTCGGCGGCGCTGGGGAAGACGGCGGGTAAGGACCAGGCGCAGAAGAAGGCTACTTATCCGGCTTTGCATGGGTTGGAGGTTTCGCGGGATATTGCGGCGGATTTGGAGGCTAAGGCTTTGAGGGAATTGGATTTTTATGGGGAGCGGGCGGGGAGATTGCGGGCGTTGGCGCAATTTTTGGTGGCGCGGCGGGCGTAGGGTTGGTCGGTTGCGTTGCGGTTGTTAAAATCACCACGGATGAACGCAGATGAAAACTGATAAAGGCAGTGATGAAAGCGAGCGAAGAGAAAGGCGAAAAGATTTAACGAAGAGGTTGGAGCGTAGAGAAAGGCGAGAACATTAACACAGAGGACACGAAGAAAACCGGAGAACACAGAGAAAACAGTTCGTACGGCCGCTGCTCTGCTTGCGCATGAAATCCAAACCTACTTCTCAGAAATCCGCTTCAGGCAAAACCCATCAGAATCGCAAGGCCGGAAAAATACGGTTGGACGTTTTGATTGTGGAGCGCGGGTTGGCGCCCTCGCGGGAGCGCGCGCAGGCTTTGTTGCTGGCTGGGAACGTGTTGGTGAATGGGCAGAAGATGGAGAAGCCCGGGTCGCAGGTGGCTAGGGATGCGCGGGTGGAAATGATTGGCGAGGCTTTGCGGTATGCGAGCCGCGGCGGGCTGAAGCTCGAGGGGGCGCTCGAGGATTTCGCGGTTTCACCGCAAGGCCGAGTTTGTCTGGACGTGGGGAGTTCGAGCGGAGGATTTACGGATTGTTTGCTGCAGCATGGGGCTGTGCGGGTATTCGCGGTGGATGTGACTGTGGATCAGCTGGATTGGAAACTGCGGCAGGATCCGCGCGTGACGACTGTCGAACTCAACGCGCGTTATCTGAAGGCTGAGGATATTGCGGAGCGGCCTGCGCTCGTGACGATGGATATGTCTTTTATTTCGGTGGCGAAAGTTTTGCCGGCTGTTGTGCCCGTCGCTGCTGCGGCCGCGGATTTTTTGATATTGATCAAGCCGCAATTCGAGTTGGAGAAGAGCGAAATCGGCAAGGGTGGGATCGTGCGCGATGCGGCGCTGCACCAAAAAGCCATCGAGCGCGTAGAGGCGGCGGCTACCGCGTGCGGGCTGGAAATTCTGGGAGTGCGGCCAAGCCATTTGCCCGGGACGGAAGGCAACCAGGAGTTTTTTCTGCACGCCCGTGCTCGCGGGTAGAGTAGAATTCTGCCTCCAATTATGATTCGCGCTGCCGGCATTATCTGCAAACCAATCCCCGAAATGGTCACGGCCGTTGTGCCGGAATTAAAACGCTGGCTGGAGGCGCGCAAGATCGAAGTTTCCGTGGACCCGCGGACGCGGACCACGCTTGATCCGAACGGTCCGGCGATGACGCGGGAAGAAATGGCGGCGAAAGTTGATCTGCTGATCGTTCTAGGTGGCGACGGAACTTTGCTTGCGGCGGCGCGGGCGCTGGGCGGGCACGACGTTCCGATTCTGGCAGTGAATCTGGGCGGGCTGGGATTTTTGACGAGCGTGACGCTGGATGAACTTTATCCGGTGCTGGAAGGGATTGTGGCGGGCGAACACCGCACCAGCGAACGGATGATGCTGGAAGCGGAGATCGTGCACAGCAATAAACCGGCTGAGCGCCTGACGGCTTTGAATGATGCGGTGGCGAACAAGGCGGCTCTGGCACGCATGTTGGATTTTGACGTGCATGTGGATCATCACCATGTGGGGCGTTATCGCGCTGATGGGCTGATTGTGGCGACGCCGACCGGCTCGACGGCCTATTCGCTGGCGGCGGGCGGGCCGATCATTCATCCGGATCTGGATGCGTTTGTGATTACGCCGATTTGCCCGCACATGTTGACGAACCGGCCCTTGGTGGTGCCGGACACGGCGCACGTGGAGCTGGATTTTTCGGCGTCGGGCGAGCCGGTTTATTTGACACTGGATGGTCAGATTGGGTTTCAGTTGCAGCCACAGGACAGAGTCGTGATCACCAAGGCCGCGACGAAGGTGCAAGTGGTGAACCCGCCGCGCAAGACGTACTACGAAATACTGCGCAGCAAATTGCGGTGGGGAGAGCGCTGAGGGGCAGGAACTTCGCGCGATCGCTGGCGCGCACTTCATGACGAGCGAATGTGCTTCCGTACAAGATCAAAGACAACTTCAAAAATGCCCGCTTAAAAGGCAAAAGCAGGCGGCCGCTACCCGGGCGACGTCTTCGCCATTTTGCCGAGGCACGAGCCGCCGTTAACGGAGGATTCTCCATGCGATTCAAGATTTATTTTGCGCTGTTGGGATTGGTGTGCGCGTGCGCTGGGGCGCAGCAATCGGGCGCGCAGGCTGCACAGGCCGCTCCAGTTCCGCAGGCGCAAGCGCCAGCGGAACAGGCTGCGAGCGATACGGCGGTGCCGCCTCGTCGCGTTCCCGTGGCGGATTATCCGATTCAGGAGGGGTACGTTGATTCGAGCGGCGTCTTAATTTATTACACGACGATTGGCCGTGGAGCTCCGATTGTGATTGTGCACGGAGGGCCTGGCGCATCGCACGATTACCTTCTGCCGTACCTTTTGCCGCTGGCGCGTCAGAACCGGCTGATTTTTATTGATGAGCGCGGCTCCGGGCGTTCGCAAAAGCTGGATGATCCCGCCGGATACACCGTGGAAAATATGGTGGAAGACGTGGAAGCGGTGCGGCAAGGGCTGATGCTGGGGAAAATCACCTTGCTGGGACATTCTTACGGAGGTGTGTTGGCGCAGGCTTACGCGCTGAAATATCAGAATAACTTGAGCCATCTGATTTTGTGCAGCACGTTTGCGAGCTCTGCGGAGATGAATCAGGTGCTGGCGCGGGTGAAAGCGGCGGCTCCGGATGACGTGCGTGAACAAATTGATCGCGAGGAAAAGGCGGGACTTTACGGGCACGGCAGAAATTACGAGAAAAACCGATACACGAACGATTACATGATTGCGGCTTGGGGCGGGGCGTATTTTCCATACCTTTATCAGAATCATCCGGACCCGAATTACGACCCGACGACGGTCGGTAATACGGCGTGGGATTTGTATCGCGAGATGTGGGGGTCGAATGGCGAGTTCGTGATTGATGGAAATTTGAAGTCGGTGGAGTATGTGGAGCGGCTGCACACGATTCATGTGCCCACGCTGATTATTGCGGGGGATCACGACGAGTGCGACCCGGCGTTGTCGCAGGAAATGCACGAAAAGATCGCGGATTCGCAGATCGTGATTTTACCGAAGAGCGGGCATTTGACGTTTGTGGATCAGCAGGGGATGTTCAATGATTCGGTGAACACGTTTGTGCATTTGAAGAAGACCAAAACGCCCGCCGCCATAACGAAGGTCGATTAAACCTGCAAAATGACCCACTGAAGTGCGCCGCTACAAAGTCAAAAGCTGGGGCTGTGATCTTTCCAGCGAGCTACTTTACTTTCAGGACCAGCAGGGTGCGATCGTCGAAGGGATGGGCGCCGCCGGAGAAGGTGTCAACCTCTTCTAGGATGCGGTCGGCGATGCCATCCGAGTTGAGATTGTGGTTTGCGGTGATTAATTCGGCTAGGCGGGTGTGGCCGAAGAATTCTCCGCTGGAATTTTGCGTATCGCCGATGCCGTCGGAGTGAAATACGACGATGTCACCTTCATTCAGGATGTAACTGCGCTGATCGTAGGTGGATTCCTCGAACATTCCTAGCGGAAACCCGGCGAGCATGATCCGTTCGCAACGGCCGCCGTGATACAGGAAAGGTTCTTCCTGTCCGGCATTGGCGATGCGCAATTTGTGACGGCCGCGGTGCCAGGTGGCAAAACAGAGAGTCATGAAGCGGCCTTCGATGCGGCGCTCGCCGAGAAAGCCGTTGATGGCGCGCAGCATTTCCGCGGGGCGATGTTTTTGCGGGCCCAGACTGCGCAGCGTGCCGATCGCGACAGCGCCGTAAAGCGCGGCGGCACTTCCCTTCCCGCTGACGTCGCCCATGGCGATGGCTAATTCCTGCGGACCATAGCGCAGAAAATCGTAGAGGTCGCCGCTTAGTTCGCGGGAAGAAACTACGCGGGCGGCGATCTCGAGGCCGAATTCCGGTCCAGGCAGGCGCGGTAGCAGTGCGCCTTGAATGCGGCGGGCGGCGCTGAGGTCGCGCTCCATGCGGGCTTCGTCGCGGGCGAGCTGTTCGTAGAGGCGGGCATTTTCGATGGAGACGGCGAGATGCGCGGCGAGAATCGAAAGCGCTTGCACGTGATCCGGAGTGAAATAATTCAGCTGCGGGCTCTCGAGGTCCATCACGCCGATGACGCGATCCTTATTGAGCATGGGGACGGCTAGCTCGGAGCGCGTTTCGGGATTGATGAGCAAGTAGCGCGGATCGAGAGCGACGTCTGGAACGACAACGGCGCGTTTCAGGGATGCGGCGGCGCCGACAATTCCTTCATGAGCCGGAACAGCAAATTTTTCCTGGACGCGCTGACCGAATTTCACGGTGACGCGATGACGGAAGACGTTGTCGGTCTCGTCGAAGAGCAGGATGCTGAAAATCTGGTAATTGATCAGGCGCTTGGTTAGCTCGGCGGCGCGACGAAGGACTTCTTCGACGGAGAGGGAGGAGTTGGCTTCGCGGCCGACTTCGTTCAAGAGCAAAAGGGTTTCGGACTGGCTGCGCTCGTGTTCGTAGAGCTTGGCGTTTTCGATGGCTGTGCCGATGCGCGACGCGACGAGCGTCAGGATGCTTTGCTGATAGGGAGTGAAATAATCGAGTTCGCTGCTTTCGACGTCCAGAACGCCGATCACGCGACCGCGAACGATCAGCGGGACGGCAAGTTCGGAGCGAACGGCATCCAGTGCGTTGAGGTAACGCGGGTCAGAGCGAACGTCTCCGACGCGAATGGCCTGGCCGGTGGTGGCAGCGGCGCCGATGATGCCTTCACTTACGGGGATACGCCAGTGTTGCACGACTTCCGCGCGGTGACCAATGGCGAAACGGAA
>Ga0070766_10000997_pt1 | contig 13331 bp, 9 predicted proteins | sample HubBroMetageWFT6_FD_69782 | JGI IMG/M metagenome (GOLD analysis project Ga0070766, IMG submission 69782) | Warmed and freeze-thawed soil microbial communities from the Hubbard Brook experimental Forest, New Hampshire - Hubbard Brook CCASE Soil... | ecosystem: Environmental > Terrestrial > Soil >...
GGGACACCTTCTTCGAGAAGCTCGCTCGCTGCCGCGTGACGGAACACATGGAATCGCATGCGTTCGATATTCAGATATGCGGTGGTGAGCCCTGTTACAGACAGCGATCTCGCGAAGTGTGCCGCTTTCCGACAAGCGCGCAAGTTGGTCCTTACTCGTGCAGGACAACACTGAGGAGGGATTTATTGACGTGGATCTCGCCGTCGTAACGGATGAAGCCCAGTTTCCTGAATTTGTTCATGAAAAAATTTACGCGCGAGCGAGTTGTGCCAATCATTTCCGCCAGCATCTCTTGCGATACTTTGGGAATCACCTTTTGGGGCTGGTCATGTGCACCATAGCGCGCCAGCAGCAGCAGAGTGCGCGCCAGTCGTTTCTCGCTGGAGTTGAAGAGCTGGTCCACCAGGTCCTCTTCGACTCGGTTGTTTCGAGCCAGTGTGTACCTGATGAAGCGGTCGGAGAACTCGTGTTCCTCGTGAAGCACCCGAATCATCTCGTTTTTCTCAATGCCGAGCACGGTCGTGAGTGCAATAGAGGTCGCAGTAACCATGCAAATAGACTGACCCGCAAGGCACCCTTCACCGAAAAAATCGCCTGGTCCCAGGATCGCTACAACGGCTTCTTTGCCGGTCTCGTTGACCACCGTAAGCTTCACACCGCCTTCCTGAATGTACATGACCTTTGTTGCGGGATCGCCCTGCACGAAGACGGTTTCCTTTCCTTGAAACTTGGTTATCTTTCTCCTTAGACCGGCCGAGTGGAGAAATAATTGCACATCGAAAGCAGGGCCTCTTGAATTTGCTTTTGGGGGGGAGCGAAGGCCCTTAACGGATAGATCTCTAGTTGGGGAAGATATGACTAAACTCGGATTCGACCCAACGGCGTAGGCTCTTGATTTCGTTCTCATCGCCCTGTTCTCCTATCGCTGTTGACCCGAGTGCGACCTGGGTCCAACACGAAGCTACACTTACGGCCTTCACGACAGTGTGCTGCGAATGGAGTAGGCCGGGTATCGGGGATGCTGCTAATAATGAAGGGCTTTGTCAGGAGAAACCCTGACACCAGGGCGACGTGCAATATGTATCGGGGAAGGAAGGCAGGCTGAAACTAAATTCCTACCGAGTCGAGTGGTCCGACTCACTCTCCAGCGTTTCTGGGGTCAATAGGCCCACTTGCACGGCAAAACGAATCACATCACTGCGCGTCCGAAGTCCGAGCTTCTCAGCAAAACGTGAACGATACGTCTCGACGGTTTTGACGCCTACAGCAATCTGTTTGGCTATTTGTGCACTGGTGTAACCACGCGCCACGAGTCTCAGCACCTGTAGCTCACGGACGCTGAGGATGTTTATCGGCTGTGTAGGACCAGCTTTTGTCCCTTTCTTCGCTAGCACGTCCTGGACAAGAATGCTGGCCAAACGCGGGTCCACGAAAATCCCTCCGCGATGCACCGCTCGTATAGCGGCAAGCAACTCCGCATCCACCGCCCTTTTCAACAGGTAGCCAGAGGCGCCGGCGGCTAGTGCCGATCGTAAGTATGCGGGGTCATCGTGCATTGTGAGGACGAGCACCCGGGTCTCGCGGCCGTTTCGCGCTATCTCCTGCAGCGCTTTCATACCGCCAACTCGAGGCATAGTGAGGTCAAGCAAAGTCACATCCGGTCTCGTTTCTCGTACCTGTTGAACCGCCTTCTCTCCATCAGGAGCTTCTGACACAACTTCCATATCGGCCTGAGCATTAACGAGCATTCTCAGCCCTGCGCGGAGAATTGCGTGATCATCCACGATCATGACTCTGATCTTGTGCGTTCGCAGTGACATTTCAACCGCTACTCGGCTCCAACAAAGGCCGGAGGTCCCGGTCGGCAACTGGGACTCGCACCAGAATCTTGGTCCCCCTGCGTCGGGATGCGAAACTCACCGTTCCGTCCAGCATTGCCGCTCTCTCTCGCATACTCTGAATGCCTAGGCGATGCGAGGAGACAGCCACGGCCTTAGCGTCAAAGCCGCATCCGTCATCGACTATCGCTACCTCCAAAGCTGTGGTCAGGCGCGCAATCTTAATGCTGACTACCTTGGCTCCCGAATGTTTGGCTACGTTTGTGAGGGCTTCCTGGACAATGCGATACAAACCGATCTGGACAGCAGATGAAAGGTTGCTGGAGTCAAGTTCGTTGAGTTTCAGATCCACAGTTATGTTGTGGGTTTTAACGTACTCGGAAGCGTATCGGCTCAGTGCAACACCTAGGCCATGGTCGTCCAACACCGTTGGGTGAAGCCCACGTGCGAGCCGACCGACTTCGTCGATGGTCTGGGCAGCGATTTCCCGTAGCCGATGTCCCTGCGCCTTAACATCTGCCAGGTTTCGAGCGTGTTCCAGAGTACGCAGGCCGACCAAGAGAGAGGTCAACAATTGGCCGGCTTCATCATGCAATTCACGCGCAATCCTGCGCCGTTCCTCCTCTTGCGCGGAAAGCATGTGTTCCAGAAGGAGTCGACGCGTCTCCTCGGCTTGCTTGATTTCCGCAGCCTGCTTGCGTTTTTGCTCTCTCAGATCGGTTATCACCATTCCTAGGGCGTGGCCCTTGTATCCGCGAAACCGGTTAATTGACAAATATACCGGAACAAGGCTTCCATCTCGGCAACGCAGGTTGAATTCGCCTTTCGCGACCGCCTTCTGAGCCTCCGCAAGAAAAGTTTGAAGTCTGTCTCGCTCTGTTTTTGCAACCAGCGATTGAACCGCGATTCCGATAATTTTCTCTTGAGGCCTGGACATCAGTTCTGCAAACCTACGATTGCAGTAGAGCACAGCCCCATTCGGGGACAAAGCCGCCGCGCCTTCGCTCATGGCCTCCACCAGCATGCGATAGGCGGGTTCGCCTCCTTTCAGAGAAACCACCCGCTCTCCGCGACGACCGGAAACCATTAAAGCGTCAACTTCGCCGGACTGTATGGCGCGCAGAGTTTCGTCCGCGGTTCTTAACCGAGCTAGGAGCTTTGTTTGCTGAGCCGTTAGCGCGGAAGACGACAGTTCGTCTGGGGAAGGTCGGAGACTTCTGCGGGTGCCTTTCGGCACACCGACTTTGCCGGTCAGGACCCGGCCATCGGTACGTGGTCGCTTGTTAGACATCTGCTATTTGAGCCCTTACTTCAGCGTGCTGGTTTTAGATCCAATCCCACAATGACACTCTCCGTCTTCGAAAGGTTACCAATGATTTTTTTGACCGGCGGCGGGAGTCTCCTCACCAGAGTCGGAATGGCAATGATCTGATCACCCTTGGCTAGTTGCGGCTTCTCCAGCAAGTCAACCACTTCGATTAGGTACCTGCCCTGCAGCTTGTCCTCACAAATCTTCTTGAGGTTGGCGATCGCAGCAATCGAATTAGGGGTCTGGCCCGCGATGTAAAGCCGCAATCGGTAAAACCGGCTCCGGCTGGTCCTGGCAGGGCGGCGCTTTTTTGCTGAACTCTTTTTCATGTTGGTGCTCGGTTTCTGGTCCAGAAGGGCCAAACTTGCTACTCAGCCTCCGCGACTACACTTGGGCCGGCGACGGTCGTGGCCAGCGAATGATCCTTCAGAACGTTGCCCAATTCGACGCCTCTCTTACTCACGATTAGTTCACGAGGTTCGCGCGAATGCGCCATGCCGCGGGATTTCAGAACGTAAAGCTCGCGCCTCGGTCTCCCATTGGGTTTGCTGTCCCGCAACACAATCCACGTATCCATGAGAGAGGAGACGGCCGCCGCAGTCTTCTCTTGCGGGTCTCCTGAGAATGTCAGATTCGTGAACATCGATGTGATCTGCTGCACCTTTAAGAAATCGACCAGGCGCATGAGCATCGACTTAACGTTATAAGTGCCCGAGGCCGAAACCAAGTTCGTGATCGGGTCGATGACTACGACGTTAGGTCGAAGCTTCTCGATCAATTTGTGAACAGCGGCCAAGTGTGCTTCCAGGCCGATGCTGGTTGGCCGCATCGCATGGAAGTGCAATAAGCTCTTCTTTAACCACGGCGCCAGGTTTAGGCCTACCGAGTGCATGTTACGGAGAATCTGGCTGGGAGATTCTTCAAAAGCAAAATAGAGGCAAACTTGGCCGCGGGCGCAGGCGGCCCTGACGAAATTCGCCGCCAGGCTGGACTTCCCCGTTCCCGAGGAACCCGATACCAGCACGCTGCTTCCAAGAAAGAATCCCTTACCTTCCATCATCTCGTCCAAAACGGGAATTCCCGTTGAAACGCGATCCGTCGATGCTTTATGGGTAAGTGCGAGTGACGTGATAGGCACCACCGAGATGCCCTCACGATCTATAAGGAACGGATACTCATCGGTGCCGTGCGAAGTGCCCCGGTACTTGACGATTCGAAGCCGCCGAGTAGAAATCTGTTCTGTAACCCGATGGTCCAGTGCGATCACGCAATCGGCGATGTATTCCTCGAGCCCGTGACGGGTCAGCGTGCGCTCTCCGGCTTCCCCGGTAACGACGGCGGTAAGCTTGTGGTCTTCCAACCAATGAAATAGCCGGCGGAGTTCCGCTCGCAGAACTGTTGAGTCCGTTAATCCGGAAAAAAGTGCTTCGATGCTGTCCAAGACCACGCGCTTTGCTTTGATCGCTTTGACCGCGTGCGCCAAACGGATAAACAGGCCGTCGAGGTTGTATTCTCCGCTCTCGGCGATCTGGTTTCGCTCAACGGAAACAAAGTCCACTAACAGCTTCTTGCGTTTGGTAAGTGCACGCAAATCAAAACCTAGTGATGCGACGTTGGCCCTCAGTTTCTCCTCGGTTTCTTCGAAGTCCATGCATACGCCAGGTTCGCCATATCGAACAGCGCCGTGCACCAGGAATTCCATCGCGAATAAGCTCTTGCCACAGCCTGCGCTCCCACATACCAAGGTGACGCGACCCTTCGGTAGACCTCCCCCTGTGACTTCATCCAGTCCTTGAATTCCTGTCGGGGCCTTGGCAAGCGCAGGGCGAATGATTTTCGGCTTCGGGCGGGGCATGGCAAAACTCCTGAACCGGAATTTTCGATTTCGACCTGGGACTTAGGCATCGTATCCTTACTCCCGCCCTCGATACAACGAATTTGCCGACAGAGCGGACCCTGCAAAATCGCTGCAGGTTTTGCGCGCAGGACTGACAATCCACAAATGGTGTCGGGAAGTGGACGCCGCAGCGACCTCCCCCAGTCAAGGGCATAATTGCTGACGCATCGTCGGCTATTGCGCACTTGTCGTCGGAGGATGCGGCTAAGTCCTACAAAAGCAAAGTCAGTTGGACGGCGCTAGACGGATGAGAACTCGATCGCTGGCACGGCCAACGCAAGTTGAATGACGGGCTCGACAGTAGGAGACGTATGCGTCAGTTTTGGTTCATGGCAGTGGCCGGAATGGATTTAATGCGTTGTTCGATCTTCGCGGCTTCTTCGTTGCGACCGAGGGCACGGAGGGCGGTAGCTTGGCTGGTCAGTGTGGGAACGATGATGGGATTCTCCGAGCCGTACTCTCTTTCCAGGATGGCGAGGAGATGACCCTGGCAGGGAGCGGCTTTTTCTGGTTTAGCCAAACGATCGTAAATGCTGCACAGTACCGTCAGATTCGGTAGAGCTTCGGCACCATCGGGACCGTAGAGCGTTTGATCGATTTTCACCGCGCGGAGCAAGAAAGGTTCCGCTTTCGCAAAATCGTTTTCAACAGAGTAGACAGTTGCCATCATGCGGAGGCTGGTGGCCACACCGGGGCTATTTTCGCCGTAGGCCTTTTCATTCAACTCGAGAGCGTGGCTAAGATAGCTCTGCGCGGAAACAGAGTCGTGCTGATACGCGGCCATCATGCCGAGATTCTGAAGCGGATCACTGAGCATGGGAGATTGAGCGCCGTAAACTTCTTCGGTGGCCTTCAACTGTCGGTGGAAAAGAGCATCCGCTTCAGTGAAGTTTTGCAGACTCGCGGTAATTCCGCCAAGTTCCCCGAGGGCAACGGCCAGACGACCGTCGCGAGGCTGCAGCTTTTCGCCTAGCTCCACTGCTTGCTTGTAGCTTGTGATCGCGACCTGCCATTGCCGTTGCATGAGCGCACTGGAGCCGGCTTGCATGGCTGCATCTATTTTTTCTGAGATTCCAGAGCCAGCCTGTAAGGTCGCAATGCTTAATTCGAGCTTCGCGGCTTCAGCGGATTTGCCCGCGGCCTTGAGGGATGCGAGATGCTGGTCGAAGCGTTCTTGAGCCGATTTGTATTGGAGTGGCGGGTTGGGGGAAATGACTCGAAAACTGCCGTTTCCAAGCGGAACGTTTGAACCGGCGAGTGAGGCCCGGCGATATTGGTCAAGCGAGCCGGCCCAGTCGCCCTTCCTCTCGAGCGCGGCGGCGAATCGAAGCCGGACCTCCGTATTTTGCGGATCAAGCGAAAGGGACTGCTTGAATTCGGCGATGGCAGCGTCGGTTTTTCCGGTCTCCTGTAGGGCTTGAGCGTAGACATCGTGATCGGCCGCGGCACTTGGTTCTAGCTCCGAGGCTTGTTTCAGTTCGGTAAGGGCGTTGGCAAAATCTTTCTTGGCGAGCAGGGCTTTTCCGGCGCCGAAATGTGCCGCGGCGGAATTTTCGTCCAACTGCAGGGCGAGACCGTATTCCTGCAATGCCGCGGTGTAGTCTTGCTGGAATGCATGAAGTTCACCGAGATGAATGTGCGGTTGAGGATCGGAAGGATCGAGCTCAGCCGCAAAGCCAAGTTCCTTCTCCGCGCCTTTGAAATCTGACGATCCGTACAGCGCGGCGGCGAGGCAGAGGTGGCATATTTCGGAGTCTGGGGCAATGGCCTCCAGCTCGCGGAATTCGATAACAGCTTGGGCGCTGAAATTGCCTTCGATCAGGGCGGAGCCAAGATTGCGGCGCGCGTTGAGATCCTTGGGGCTCAGGCGCTTTGCTTCACGATACTCGTGAATAGCCGAATTGATATCGCCCTTACTCTGGTATGCGTTGCCGAGATTGTCGTGTGCGTCCGCGTCGTTCGGGTCGAGAGCTAAGGCCTTCCTGTACTCCGCGATGGAACCGTCCAGATCTCCCTTGTTGTAAAGCAGCACCCCCAAGTCATAACGCACAGGTTCGTAATCCGGCTTGAGGCGAAGAGCTTCCTTGAATTCATCGACGCCGGCGTCGAACTTACGCATCTCTTGCAACAAAAGGCCTGCATTCTTGTGGGCTTCCGGGTTGTCCGGAGTCCGCGCCAGCGCCGCTTTGGTTTCGCGGAGGCCCTCCTCTGACTCACCCAAGCGGTACATCAAGAAACTCAGCTTCGTGTGCACTTCGGGAAAGGTTGGATTTTTCTGCAGTACCTCTTCGTATACTGAGGCAGCTGTGGGCCATTGTTCCTGGCGACGCAAGAGTTCTCCCATGACAAAGCCGGCTTCCGGGCCATTGCCGAATTGCAGGGCGCTGTCCAGTTCCTGCGCGGCCTCCTGGTATTTCTTGCTTCGCATCAACTTCCCGGCCGCCGAGAGATGCTGCAACAATTCGGGCGATTCTTTGGTTTCGGCGGCTGCGGGCTGATTGGAGACCGTTGCTTTGCCCAGGGCAGCGAAGACGCGGGCATCAGCGCCGGCATCAGTAAGTTGCGAACGATATCCGTCCGTGGGACGAAATGCCAAGCCGCGCGACTGGATTTCATGGACGATGTTTTCGCTCAGGGCGTTCCCGGCCACTAGCGCGAGCAATTCGCGATCGACCAGAGGCTTCGGTTTCTCTTGAGCGGCGGCCATCGTCACGAGACCGAAGACAAGAATAAGGAGTGCTAAGTGCCGACGAACGGAGGAAGTCATGGGGTCTCCTAAAGAAGCGCACTTCCAGTTTAGAGAACGGATCTGCCGAAGAATGAAATACCTGGAGGTAGTTTCGGAGTCGGCACCTGACCGCATGGCCAGTTACCGTGCGCGATGATGTGGGTCAAATGCGCCAGGCTAGAGGTGTTTTCAGGCAGATAGACGCCCTAGATGTTGCTTTCAGAATTGCCTTCAAGAGACGATCGTGGCAATGGCTTTCTTCCTCGGCACAATGACACATCAGGGTTATGTTTCCCTGCTTGGCCCGTTCCTTCAGCATGCTGAGTGTGAACTTCTGCCCATAGCTCTTGATTGTTCAGTTCGTTCCATCGAGTGAGCTTTCCAAGAACAATTCGTGCCGATATTGCCGACTGAATTTTGCCCAAGTCAACTTATGGGCCTGGTAGTTATGCAGAAGTCAACAGGGAAGTCTGATCAAAAGTAATGGCAAACGCGGTCCCGATGTTTGGCAATTTCGGTGGGCCGAGAGAAGTCCTGAAGGGAAGCGCATTTACCGAAAAAAGGTGATCGGCACGGTCTGCTAGTATTCCGATGCGGATTCTGTGCGCACAGCGGTCGCCGGATTGCTAACAGAGATCAACTCTAATGGGCTGCGCGGCGATCCTTTCCCGTGGCCCTCCGCGGCAGTTGTGAGGTAGGACATTTCAGAGTTCCCATCGCGAATTCGCAGTACAATCCACTATTCAGGTTAGCACGATGCAATTCCGCCAAAGCCTGTGGCTCGCCAAAATGTCATCGCAGGCGAGGAGCCTTAAGAATTAGCAACATCGTGCAACGATGCTACTTGACGTTCCAGTGGGTGCGAAGCCGCCTGTGGAGCTTGCTCAGTTGCCACCGTAGTCATACCCGACAGCGGGAAGGGTAACTGACCCGCTGAAAGCTCGGGTGTAAAAGTCTCCGATGGCTGGGGGAAAGCCCGGTCAGATCCGCCAGGGAGGCGAGCAAATCGGCAGGCCGTAGCGGATAGCGAATCAGGAAGCCCCGAAAGGATCCTCCCATCGGAAGCGGATGATGACGTAAATGGGAGTGCCGAGTCGATGATGTTGTGACCAAGGCTACGATAGGGGATGTGGTGGAAACGCCCGCATCATTCGAATCCCGATTCGCGTCACCACCTTACCCGACCAGTCCGAAACCGGAAGGCGGAAGGTAAAGAAAGACTAGGACTTTGTTACATGTCCTGTGGCTGGCGGATAACAATTCGCCAGCCACACGTCTAGTCCCGCTTTCCTTCAAGGTCGGAGCCAGCCATACTAGCGGCATCGGCCATGCGGGATCACTTTCGCTTTTCCAATCTCCGCGAGCTACTCGCGAAGGCCAATGAAGAAAAATCCGGCGATCAGCTCGCCGGAATCGCGGCCTCCTCGGAGCGTGAGCGGGTCGCCGCAAAGAGAGCCCTGGCCGATTTGCCGCTGATGGAGATTCTGAACAATCCGTTGATCCCTCCGGAAGTAGACGAGGTCTCTCGCCTCATTCTCGAATCCCACAATTCGTCCGCCTTCGGGCCGGTTCGCCGCATGACTGTCGGCGAGTTTCGCGAATTCATTCTCGACAGCCAAACCACGGAAGCGGATTTGAAATCGATCAGGTGGGGTATCACGCCTGAGATGGCTGCAGCCGCAGCGAAGCTGATGGGCAACAAGGACCTGGTGCTTGCGGCGGCTAAGATTCGCAACATTACGCGCTGTCGAAATACTCTCGGTGAGCGCGGCGTACTCGGCATTCGCTTGCAGCCAAACCACCCATTGGATGACGTTGGCGGCATTTTGCTGGCTGCGTTCGATGGCCTGCTATACGGTTGCGGGGACGCCGTCATCGGAGTAAATCCGGCCACGGATTCCGTCGCGGGTGTCGCGGCTATTCTGAGAGCACTCGATCGCCTGATTATGGAGTTCGCCATTCCTACTCAGGCGTGTTGCCTCGCGCATATCACAACTCAGTTGGCGTGTTTGGACAGCGGCGCACCAATCGACTTGCTCTTTCAATCCGTCGCCGGCACTCAGGCCGCGAACGCAAGCTTTGGTATCACTCTTTCCATGCTCCGAGAAGGCCGCGAACGTGTCCTGGAACATCACGGAGCGCGCAATGTTTTTTGGGCAGGCGACGACGTGATGTATTTCGAAACCGGTCAGGGCAGCGCTCTCTCCGCGGAAGCACATCACGGTGTCGACCAGTTGACGCTGGAAGCGCGCGCCTACGGAGTCGCTCGCGCCTTCGATCCGTTCCTGGTGAACAGCGTAGTGGGCTTCATCGGACCAGAATATCTATACGACGAGCGGCAGATCATCCGCGCCGGGCTGGAGGATCACTTCATGGGCAAATTGTTGGGGCTACCGATGGGATGTGACGTTTGCTACACCAATCACGCTGTCGCCGATCAGAACTCCGCCGACAATCTAATGCTTCTGCTGGCCGCCGCAGGCTGTAACTACTTCATGGGCGTGCCCGGTGCCGACGACATCATGCTCAACTACCAGTCCACCAGCTTTCATGACGCCCTCGCGGTTCGCAAGATATGTGGCCTTCGTCCTGCGCCGGAATTCCTCGAGTGGCTCGAGCGTACTGGTATCTACCGGGACGGAGAACCGATGGCGCTCGACGCTGGCATCCGGCAGAAACTTTTGCGCGGACTCGAAGGTTTGTTACCGGCGTCGGCATCGCCGGCCTGACTTAAGACATGGGCGACGACCGCAACCTTTTCCCACAGCCCGCTTGGCCAGAAATCGTCCGGAAGATTCGGACGCGCACGGCGGCACGTATTTTTGTAGATCGCGGGGCCTACTATACAACGCAGATGGTACTGGAGCTTCGCGGCGCCCACGCCAGTGCGGTCGATGCGGTGTGGGCGGAGTTCGACCTGCAGAAAGATTTTCCGCCTGATTTCGTTTCCCAGTGGGAACTATTCCAGGTTTCGAGCCGAGCCGAATCGAAATCGCAATTTTTGCTGCGTCCTGATCTTGGCCGCAAACTCAGCGATGCCGGGAAGAGTCTCGTAGCGCAGCGTTGTCGAAGAGCGCCCGACTTCCAGATCGTGATCGGAGACGGGCTATCTGCATCCGCACTTTCAGAACAGGTGCCAGCGTTGTTTCCACTTCTGCAGCAGCGCGCTCGTGCAAAAGGGTGGTCGATAGGACTGAGTTTCGTCGTGCGCTATTGCCGAGTTGGCATAATGAACGAAATCGGAGACCTGCTCTCGCCGCGTGTGATTGTGTTATTGATCGGTGAGCGTCCCGGCCTGGCCGCTGCGGCAAGTCTTTCCGCTTACATGGCCTACTGCCCCGCCTCCGGACGCACGGACGCGGAAAGAAATCTTATATCCAACATTCACGCTCGCGGTATTCACGTCGAGGATGCCGCGGATCGCATCGCAGATCTGGCATTGCGCATGATGACATTGAAACGAAGCGGCACGACTCTCAAGGAGGAGGCAGCACGGTTGTCGTACTAGGCTGGAGGCGCTCTGCAAATCGGGACTCGGAGCCGACACTATTGTGCCTCCGAGCAAAATCTTGCCGACTCCCTAGGAGTCCGAATCTGGGATCGCAGCGATGCTATAATAGTTTGGCGTTCTAGCGGGTGAAGATCCCGTCAGGGGAACTTTCCCATTTGCCACTGTAGTGATGACCGACGGACGGCATCCTAACTAAGTCATTGCAAGACAGTCTTAGACGTCGCTATTGTGTACCTCGGTGTGTACCACGCTTTTCCGGCAATCTTGCGAAACTCATCAATTGGTTTCGGGGACCTGCAACCATCCGAATTGTTTAGTGCTGCCTCTTAGGTTGGCACTGATTCGGCTCGCAGCATAGCCAGAGTGAAAGACTATAGGTTGGTGATTGCTGTCGTGTAGCCGACCGCTTGTCAGATTTAAGGGCGGAAGATGTGTTGGCCGGACGGGTGCAATGACCACCCGATTCTGGGGTTATGAGTGCTAACGCGAGTTTCCGACACCTATCTTTCTCAACGGTGCTTCCCAGGGTGCCACGACAAGAGCCTGATAGCCGGTTATGGCCCAACACTACGACGTACCCTGAGGTATGCCCCTCACCCGCTGGCAAACGCCAAACGTAAAACACGCTAGAGGAAACAGAGATCGAGCGATCAAGGCAGTTTTGCTGGGTCCACGTACGCTAGCCGATTCGCCGCCCCGTGTCGAAACTAGGCGCTGAACATTTTGCGTCTGGCGGCGCCGACTAAAGCGAACAGCGAAGTACCCAGCAGCAGTAGGCTGGAAGGTTCGGGCGTCGGGGTGGGCGCTGCGGTGAGGATGCGGAGATCATCGGGAGCGCTAAAGGTCTCGTCGGTATACGTGAGTGTATCGCCAGAAATAGTAAATTGATCAATTTGAGTGCCAAGCTCGAAACCTTGTCCGACAGCGGTTGAGTAGTAAGTTGTGGTGGGCACCCCCAGAATCGAATTCGTTGCGACGAGGCTTGCGTCAAGTGCTTCAACTCCAAGGATGGCTGTCGAAAAAGTGATGGAGCCGCTATATACGGTGCCTGAAATATCTGTTGAGTCCCAACTATGCAGGTAGAAGGAACTGACGTCAGTTCCCGTCGCGATCGTGCCGGGCGTGAGACCGCCGACGCCGAAGTCACCATAGCTCCCAGGCTTGCTGGCATCCACAGCCAGAGCCGAAGATAGCACGACCGTTTGCTCGGCAAACACAATCGAGTTTGCTCCAGTCCCTGTCTCCACCGACGATGGAGGTGAAACAACGACGGCGTTACCGGCGGTGCTAATTGAATCCGCCCTAACTGCGGCAGGTGACACCAGCAAACAGAAACCGCCTAGCAGAAATAGCGTCCGCTTCATCGTGTTCTCCAAATTCCTAGTGATCCGCGTCGGTGCTCGGGGAGGAACCTTATAGCCCAAACGCCCTTCCCCTGGTCATTCTTCGCGCAATTCAAGCTCCGACCTGGAAATATTCGATCCCTGATAAACCGTTCCTATTCAAAGAGTTGGCACCTTCCGAACGTGTGGGGGTTGGTCGAGGTATGCAATAGTTTGCACAAAACAGGAAACTGGTTACCGTTTTGGTTCATCGGGGCGGGTGCCGCACCCTTTCTCCACTGCCGTCCTTGAGCTTGCCCTGAAGATTGCCTTTGTGGCTCTCTCTGAAATCTGAAATGGCTCTGTTGATACCCCGTCCCTGGCCAAGATGTCATCGCAGGTGAAGAGCCTTAAGAATCACCAACATGGAGTTCTAAACTGAGAGGCGGAAGGTTAATGAAGACAAGGCATGTAGCGAATGTTACATGCCCCGTGGCTGTGCGAAATGACAATTCGCCACAGGCACTCATGACTTCACCTCGGTGTCTCTCCCAGAAAAGTTCTCAGCCAGCTATTAACGCCGTCGAGCGGACGGTATCTCGTAAGCTCGCGACGCCGGAATCCTCAGCTCAACCTCTGTACCCGAATCGAGTTCACTCCACACCGTCAGCTTGCCTCCCATCAGCTTGGCGCGTTCGCGCATGCCCCGCAAACCGTAGTGTCCGG
>Ga0070766_10000998_pt1 | contig 13326 bp, 9 predicted proteins | sample HubBroMetageWFT6_FD_69782 | JGI IMG/M metagenome (GOLD analysis project Ga0070766, IMG submission 69782) | Warmed and freeze-thawed soil microbial communities from the Hubbard Brook experimental Forest, New Hampshire - Hubbard Brook CCASE Soil... | ecosystem: Environmental > Terrestrial > Soil >...
GGGCACGCGTCCACGCGGAAGCCGATCGCCTCGAAAAGGAAATGGCCCTCGACCAGCTCCGCGAGGCGTTGAATATGACTCAGGAACAGCTCGCGCAAATTCTTGAAGTAAACCAGGCGGCGATCTCCAAGCTGGAGCGGCGCTCGGACATGTATCTGAGCACATTGCGCAAATTCATCGAGGCCATGGGAGGCGAGCTCGACATTCGCGCTGTGTTTCCGGCCGGGGTCGTCCGAATCGTGCATTTCCAGGAACTACGAAAGCGGGCATAGGCCCCGAAGAAAAAAAGCGCCCTTCGGAAAGCCTGTCACTTCTTATCCCCTGGGGAAGTTGAATTGCTTGCGTAAGGAGCGGGCGATGCGGGCGGATTTGTGGTCCGAGATCAGCCCCGGCGGCGGTGTTGCCACTGTAATAAACATGCTTGACGATTTATCGATCCGCTGATACAAAACTGATGTCCCCCGCTTTGCAGGAAGCAGACGTCTAGCTGACTCTGAGCAGAGAGCATTCGGATGGCGCCGACCCAGCCCTTTCCCCGAGTGACCCGGACCTTCCGTCTGGATACCCTTCTCCGCAGAGTGGCAAATTCGTGCATCATACTGTTGTTGCTCGTCTTATTGTTCTGTAGCGCGGCCCAAGCGCAGGGCGGAGTCCCCCTGGTCACAGTCGCCACGGACCAAAGCTCCCTCAACCTCTCGAACCAATTCGGGCCGCCGGCATCTACTGCCATCGGCCCTGCTGGCGACTTTGCGTTTGTGGGAGACGGGAGTGGCGCTCTGTTTTTCCGCGCGGCGGGAGCGGCCGCGGCGTCGCGTGTCCTTCAGACTGGCGACGCAGTGCCGGGAATTTCGAATAGCCAAATACTGGCAATTCTGCCGACGATCCGTTTGAATTCGAAAAAAGTCCTCCTCTTCGGAATCAGCTATAGCTTGCCGGACGGCTTGTCCCACACCGCGCTTCTGACATACGACGGAGCGGGTTTCAACACTGTCGCCTCATCGGACAGCATCGCTCCAGGCTCTGGCGGCTTAGCGTATGGGACAAGCCTCGCTCCAATAGGCGTCAACGATAATGGCGACGTCGCTTTTCGAACATCTCCCGCAGGGCTCCCCGATTACACAATTTATATCGTCCCCTCGGGAGCTTCCGTTATACGTGTCGTTGGGCCGGGCGATCCCAGCCCACCAATTCCACCTATATGGCCTGCGGTCTGCCCTAATCCATCGATTTGCTTTCTTGGCGGACAACCTGCCTTCTTTGCCATCAACCCGCAGTCCGGTATCAACGCGCTTGGGGAAGTCTTGTTTTCCGCCGGCTCTGGGGGCCTCTTTTTGGCCAGCGCCACAGGAGTAAATGCTGTGGGGGCTACGGCCTCTGGAAATTGTGGGGATGGCATCGGCTTCAACGGGATTCTCAACAATAGTGGCTCGGTGGCGATCCGCAGTTCTTTTCCAATTCCGAATGGAACGGGGACGGCGCCAGGAATTTGTGTCGTTCCTCCGGGAAGCGCGCCGGTTGTACAAATTCTTTCCGGAGCGGCTGTTCCGTCTCCAGTTGGCGGGACTCTCGCGTCTCCGTCTTTGCTCGGACTGGACGACTCCGGGAACGTAATCCTCACATCGGGCACTCAAGCGACCGGGCCGAGTTTCGCATTGCTTCGATATCACCTGGATGGAAGCATTGATGTGGTGGCTTATGGCGGCGAAACAGCACCCGGTGCGACCGGAAGCACGTTCGAATCCTATTTTGAAGGGGTCTCGGTTGCGGCGAATGGGCTTGTCAGTTTTGAGACTATTTTGACATCGGGTCCAAGCGCCATCTACCAGCAATCAGGAGCCGGGGCACCCGTGCTATTGGTGATGGATGGGCAAACGGCGCCGCTTTCGGGCGGGGCCACATTCAAGCTGTTCACTCCAGAGGGCACGAGCACGCTGGCGAGCGGCGCGACTTACTTTTCCGCTACGACACCAAGTGGCTTGCCTTATTTCGCGGCATTCCTCGGTGCACCAAGCAGCATCCATCCGTTGATGACAACGGACGATTCGCTTCTCCCGGGATCCAAAGTCACTCTCATTACCCGCCGCCCACAAGCGGCTGGTCACTTCGTAGGATTTGGCGCGCAAGAGGCGGGCGGGTTCCTCGCTTTGTTCGTCACCGATCTTTCCAGCGGCACCACCCAACGAGTGGTCACGCGAGGAGACGCCGCGCCCAGGACAGGTGGTGTAATCAGCGCGATCGGGCGATATTCTTACATGAATACGAATGGCCAGATGGTCTTCGCTGCAACCATTGCGGGAGGGGCTGTCAACCAGGCGATTTTCCTTTGGTCGCCGTCGACCGGGTTGGCGAAAGTCGTCGCCGTGGGTGATGTATCGCCGATCCCAGGGGCGACATTTTCTCAACTATTGACGCCGTCCTTATCCACATCGACGATAAGTTCGGCGGCCACCCTTTCACCTTTGAATGATTCTGGTCAGGTCGTCTTCACCGCAACTTACTCGGGAACAAAGTCAGGCACCGGCGTGTTCCTTTACCAAGCGGATGGGACGATCGCGAAGATTTACGCAAATGGCGACCCGATTGTATCGAATGACCCTTTCCCCGATACCGCATTCTTAGAACCTGGAGTGTTCCTCAACCAAGCGGGGCAAGTTGCATTCCAAGTGCTGTTTGAATTCGTGGACCCGGCGAAACTGCCTCTTAGAACGAATGCGTCCTTTGGACTATATGTTGGCTCGGCAACAGCTTCTCCTGCGCTGGCTTTCACAGCTGGAGCTACAGTGCCCGATTTACCTGACGGAGGATTTCTAAACGCGATCAACTTTGTGTCCAATTTCAGCGACAGTGGCCAGCTTTTGTTTACGGGGCTGGATTTCCCGACCGGTGTCACGACAACCCACTCCGTACCCGAATACGGATTGTTCAGCGCCAGCACTTTTGGCGGAGCCCAGGTTGTTGCTCTGAGCGGACAGCAGGCTCCCGGCGCGGGTATTGGCACCTATTCCCTGGAGACAATTATCAAGCTTGCAACAAATGTTACGGGGACACAGGGCATTGATTTTGCGCTGGGTAACGGCTCGGGAGATTTTGCATTCCGTGCGGGAATTACGGGAGGAACAACCGACTCCGGATATTTCCGTCTCCTGTTGAGCGGCCCGAATGCAGGCACCATTCAACCGGTCGTGTTTCAAGGACAAGCCGTGCCGCAGGCGGGCTCCTCTACAGGCGGCGGTGGCTTAGGAACTTTTAATACAATTCCTCCTCCTGGCACTCAGGACGCCAACTTCGCGATCGGACCGGACGGATCGCTCGCGTTTGTGAATGGATTCACCAACGGCTCTAGCCCATCGGAAGGGATTTTCGTGGCGCAGCGGAACGGGACAATTTTGAGAGCCCTTGCTTCCGGTGACAGCGTGCCGGGCGTTGGCACCGTGAACGGAATCTCCATGAGCCAGGGACTTGCGGCAGGCGACCCCGGAAAATTTGCTTTCTGGGCGGGAATACAAGGAGGGAGCACGCAGCAGGCCATCTTTGCAACCGCGATCCCTCAAGGGGCGGCGACGGTGACTACGGTCAGTCCGTCGCCAAATCCCGGCATGTTTGGCCAAGTGGTCACGATTACGGCCACAGTCTCCACGACGCCCACCGGAACGCCGACTGGCAGCGTTAGCTTTCTTGATAATGGAATTTTGCTGGGTACAAGCACGTTGGGCGCGGGGCAAGCGACGCTTAGCATTTCTTCGCTGGCAGTTGGCTCACATTCGATTACCGCCCAATATTCCGGGGACTCGAATTTCGCCTTGAGCAACTCTGCGGCAAAACCATTAGTGATAACACCTCGAACGACAACGACTACGCTCGCCTCTTCGCTGAATCCCGCAGTCGGCGGACAATCGGTCACGTTCACGGTGGCGGTGACAATGTCCGCCGGGGGCGCTCCCACGGGCACGGTTACATTTTTCGATGGCGGAACGGCTATCGGGACGGGGACACTCGATGGCAGCGCTGCGGCGACGCTAAGCACAACTTCTCTGAGCGTGGCTTCCCATTCGATCACGGCCAGCTATGGCGGCGACATGAATTCCGCAACCAGCGCATCGGCTGCCTTGATGGAGACAGTGTCCATCGCTGCGATTGTGCCGCCTTCCGCGCCGCCTACTGTTACCGCAGGGCAGAGCCTCAATATTCCCTTAACGCTGTTTGGCGCGCCGGGTTCGAATCTGGTGTTTACGCTGAGCTGTTCGGGGCTGCCAGCCGCCACTTCCTGCATGTTCGGGTCAAACCCCGTATCCGCAGGCCCGCCGCCAAGCGGGACAGGCCTCCAACTGACATTCTCCACAACGAAAAGGTCAGGCATCGTCCCAGGCGGAACTCGAAGAGGACCGATCTCGCTTTGGGGTTTGGGACTGGCCGCGCTGCTTGCCGCGCTCTTCGCCGCGGCGGCGCTGCCCTGGATGCGAGCGCCTCGCTGGCGGCTCGTGTCCCGCGCCAGTCTGGCGACGTTCGTTCTGGCTCTCGCGATGGGCGGATGCGGCGCGTCCAGCTACAGTTCGAACACCCCAGTTACACCAGGGACACCCGCAGGCCCCGCGGCATTCACCGTCACCGGCAAATCGGGCGCGACTACGATTTCCACCCTCGTGAATGTGACCGTCAAGTAAGGGGGCAACGCGGCGCCAAACGGTTCGCGACAGGAAGGGCCGCCGGATTTTTCGAAACGAAATGTGGATTCTAAGTATCTGATGGTATTGCCGGGCCATTACGCCGTGCTATACTTTGTGACCCATCCCTACCCGAGACGAAATGCCAGGCGGAGGAAGGGTTGGACGGAAGAAGCCGGCGCGGGGCCAGGGAATTTGGGGCTGGATTTGCGCGATTCTTGGAGGTGGGTTTATCGCGGAGCGGAGTTTTCGGCAAGCAGACCGGATTCGGGTGAACGATCGAATCCGGGCGCGTGAAATTCGCGTGGTGGACGAGGATGGCGGGCAGTTGGGCGTGATGCCGCCGTTCGAGGCGATTAAGCTTGCCCGTGAGCGGGGGCTCGATCTGGTGGAAATTTCGCCGACCGCCGACCCGCCGGTTTGCAAGATCACCGACTACGGAAAATACCTCTACCAGACCAACAAGAAGGCGCACGAGCAGCGCAAGCACCAGAAGGGCTCGCAGCTCAAGGAAGTGAAGTTTCGTCCCGCGACCGCGGAACACGATTACCAGGTCCGCAAGAACCAGATCATCCGGTTTCTCGGCGAGGGCCACAAGGTCAAAGCGATGATTTTTCATCGCGGGCGCGAGATGGCCCATCAGGAAGTGGGCCGCGCGAAAATGCACCGGCTGCTGGGGGAAATCGCCGATCACGCGCTGGTCGAAATCGGCCCGCGCATGGAAGCGAATGTTTTGATGGCGCTGTTGGCGCCGAAGCGCGGCGGCGGGGCGCCGGTAAAACCGGCGGGCGCTACGGCAGGCGGGCAGGCCTGAGTAGGACAGGCTTTTTGCCCTGAGAATCACGAAGGGCGGCCTGTCGCTTTTCGCATCCGCTCAATTTTCGTAAGCGCCTGAATGAAAACCAGACAGGCTGCCCTTCGTGATTCTCAGGGTAAAAAGCCCGTCCCACTTGGAAGAATCATAGAGAGGAAACGTTCGTGGCCAAAAAGGCAAAGAAGCTCAAGCTCAAGACGCATCGCGGCGCCGCCAAGCGCTTTAAGATCACTTCGACCGGAAAAGTGATGCGCATGCATTCCGGCAAGCGGCACCTGCTGGGAACCAAGAAAGCCAACCGCATGCGCCGCCTGAAAAAAATGAAGCTGGTTCATCCGGCCGACGCCGGCAACGTGCACAAGATGTTGCCGTACGGCTAGGGCCGAAAACTTTAGTAAGGCTGAAGAACCGATTTACGATCAAATTGTATTTGTGGGTCAGGGCTTCAGCCCTGACAAAGAGGTTTGCCTGCGGCGGGCTTTAGCCCCTGAAGGCTCAGGGCCTAAACGCCCCGTATCTCGCAACCCTATAATGTCGGACCTGAAGGTCCGACCCACCATGCATGGTTTTTTTGCTGCGCCAGGCAGAGCGCAACCCGCCACGGTGGGCCTGCCGGCCGGCGGTCCGGTCCAGACAGAAGGAGGGCCGGGCCAATGCTCGCGAAAGTTTCGCGTAACGCGAATTTTTCGTTGAGCTTCTAAACACGCCGTGGAGACGCTCTCGCTTTCCGATGGGGCGCCGGTTCCCGTGCGCGGGGACTCGCCTCGATGCTGCGGATCGCGCTGCGCCTCCGCTCGCGGTGAACCCTCGCGGTGAACCGCACTGGAGAAAATAAAATGGCTCGAGTCAAACGCGGAACCAAACGCCGCGCGCGCCGCAAAAAATATCTGAAGCGCACCAAGGGATTTTTTCTCACAAAATCCAAGCTCTACCAGTCCGCCCAGGAAGCGGTGAATCGCGCGGAGCGTTATTCCTACCGCGATCGCCGCGCCCGCAAGCGCCAGTTCCGCAGGCTGTGGATTCAGCGCATCGGCGCGGCGGCCCGCAACGCGGGAATTTCCTACAGCCAGCTGATGCACGGGTTGAAGGCCGCGGGCGTCGAGATCGACCGCAAGATGCTCTCCGATATCGCCGTGAAGGACGCCGCGGGTTTCACGCAGCTGGTCGAGCAGGCCAAGGCCTCGCTCGGAGCAAAAGCCAAGGCGTAGCGCTGTAGCCCGCCTGTCTAGAGGCGGGGGGTTCGGCGTCGCGGTGGCAAACCCCCAGGTCTGAAGACCTGGGCTACAACAGCCCTGGGAAATTCTGGGCTGCGACGGGTTTTGTAGCGCCGCCGTCGCGGCGGGATTTTCGCACACCAAAATCGCCGGCCCCTCTTGCATCGGGACAAGCATGATGCCGGCGCCACCGGAGCTTCGATCACGCAATGGACTCGAATCCAATTCCGACCGGAAAAATTCTTCCGCCCCTCGACGCCGCGATGCCAGAGCAGGTAGCAGCGCGCTTTGGCGAATTGCGCGCGCGGTTTGATCGGGACGCCGCGGGCACGGCGGACGAAAACGGCTGGAAATCGCTGCGCGACGCGTGGCTCGGCCGCAAATCCGGCTTGCTCACGCAAGTCACGGACACATGGCTCAAGCCTTCGAAGCCGGAGCTGAAGCGCGCGGTCGGCCAGGCGCTCAATGAATTGAAGGCGCACGTCGAAGCGGCGCTCGAATTGCGTCGCGTGGCAATGGAAGCTGCGGCCGAACAAACGGCGCTCGAGCGCGAACGCGAAGACCTCTCGCTTCCCGGCGTCATGCGCCCGCTCGGCTCGCGGCACCCGCTGCGGCAGACGTTTGAGGAGGTCGAACGGATTTTTCTATCGCTCGGCTATTCCGTGGTCGCCGGACCGGAGATGGAAACTCCCTACTACAATTTCGAGGCGCTCAATATTCCCGAGCACCATCCCGCGCGCGACAACATGGACACGTTTTACATGGCCGCGCCAGCCGGCGCCGCGCCTCTCTTGCTGCGCACGCACACTTCGCCCATGCAGGTGCGCACTATGGAAAAGCAGCCGCCGCCCGTGCGCATCATCGTCCCCGGAAAAGTCTACCGCCGCGATAATCCCGACGCGACGCACGGCTTCATGTTCAACCAGATCGAAGGCCTGGCCGTGGACACGGATATCACGTTTTGCGATTTCAAGGGCACCGTGGAATATTTCGTGCGCGAATTTCTTGGACCAAAAGTGAAAACGCGACTGCGCCCGAGTTATTTTCCGTTCACCGAGCCTTCGGTGGAAGTCGACGCAACGTGCGTGTTCTGCAGCGGCAAGGGCTGCAACGTCTGCAAGCAGTCCGGCTGGATCGAGCTGTTCGGCGCGGGCATGGTCGATCCCGCCGTCTACGGTTTCGTGAATTACGACGCGAAAAAATTTTCGGGCTTCGCGTTTGGCATGGGCGTCGAACGCCTGACGCAGCTGAAATACAACATCAACGATTTGCAGCTGTATTTTCAAAATGACGTGCGCTTTTTGCGCCAGTTCGCGTAGCGCCGCCGGGATGATGCACTGCGCACAGCGAAGCGCTGCGCGAGGTTTTGGCTTGCGGGCCTGGATTTGTGGGTCGGAGCTTTAGGTCCGACATCAGCGGCCTGAATAGTTGGGCTCTAGCCCCTGAAGTTTCGGCACCCGAACAATTGCGTCAGCGGCTAAAGCCGAGCTGAGCAATGCATTTATGTCACGGCTGAAGAGGCTGCGGAAAAAAGTAGTTTAATGTCATCCCGAGTGAAGCGAGGGATCTGCTTTTTCACCAATCCCAAGAAAAAAAGCAGATTCCTCGGGCAAACCGCGCCCTCGGAATGACACTTTTGGAATTTTTCCGCAACCTGTGAAGCCGTGACCCACAAGGATTGTTTTCCTGAGGCAGATCAATTGGCTTCGGGGACAAAAATTACGAACGATGAAAGTTCTTTACAACTGGCTGAAAGAATTCGTCGAGCTGGCGGCGCCGCCGGAAGAACTGCGCACGCGGCTCTCGCTTTCCGGCACGGCGATCGAAGCGTTGGAGCAGACTGCGGCAGGCCCGCTGCTTGACGCCGAGCTGACGTCAAACCGCGCCGACTGCCTGGGGCACTACGGCATCGCGCGAGAAGCGGCGGCGCTCTACGGCTTGCCGCTCAAGCGGGTCGACCCGCGCCCGCGAGAATCCGCGGAACAAGTTGCGGCCGCGACGCGCGTGCAGATTGACGCGCCCGAGCTGTGCGGGCGCTACACGGCACGCGTTCTGCGCGGTGTAAAGGTCGGGCCGTCGCCCGACTGGTTGCGCCAGCGCCTCGAAGCGCTGGGACAGGCTTCGATCAACAACGTGGTGGACGCGACCAATTACGTGATGCTCGAACTCGGGCATCCCTTGCACGCATTCGACATGGACTTGCTGGCCGAGAAGCGCATCGTGGTGCGCCGGGCGCGCGGCGGAGAAAAAATGCGCACGCTCGACGGCATCGAGCGCGCGCTTACAAATGAAATGTGCGTCATCGCCGACGCCACGCGAGCCGTGGCCATCGCCGGAGTGATGGGCGGCGGCGACTCCGAGATTCGTTCGTCGAGCCGCAACATCCTGATCGAATCCGCGTGGTTCGATCCGGTTTCGATTCGCCGCACGTCGAAGGCGCTCGGCCTGCGCACGGAAGCCTCGGTACGTTTCGAGCGCGGCGCGGACATGGAAATGGCGGAGACGGCTTCGCGCCGCTGCGCCGAACTCATTCAGCAATTGGGCGGCGGCGAAATCCTCATGGGCGTGGTGGACGTTTATCCCGGACGCGCCGAGGCGCCGGTGATCGAGCTGACGCGCAAAGAATTTCTGCGCGTGATCGGCGCGGACGTGCCCGATGCGGAGATCGAAACGATCCTGTCAGGGCTTGGCTTCGCGCCGGCGCGTTCGGATGCGTCGCGAGGCAGCGCGGGATCGCCCGAAGCCGCATGGAAGTGCAAGAGGCCGTCCTGGCGCGGCGACGTGGCGCGCGAGGTGGACCTCGTCGAGGAAGTCGCGCGAATTTACGGCGTGGACAAATTTCCCGCGCGCCTGCCCGCAGCAAAGCTTCCCGCCGCGCGCCTTGAATCCGCCGAAGCCGACGACCGCCTGCGGGAAATTCTGATCGGTCTCGGGTATCAGGAGATCATCACGATTCCGATCGTGGACGAACCGAGCGATGCGATGTTCCGTCCGGAAGGCGCCGCGCCCGCGCGCATCGCGAACCCCCTCGCCGAAGACGCCTCCGTGATGCGCTCAACCGGCGCGGCGACGATGGCGCGAACCCTGGAATGGAATTTGAACCACGGGCAGCGCAACGTGCGCCTGTTTGAATTCGGCAAGACCTATGGCTGGAACGGAACGCAGCCCGTCGAGACGCGCATCGTGACACTCGGCGCGACAGGCCTGGCGCGGGAAAAAGGCGTCGCCGAAACCGAGCGCGCCTACGCGTTTGCCGACTTGAAGGGCGACCTCGACCAGATCGGGCATCTCGCGGGCGGCCTCGCATGGAAAGCGGGCGGCCCGGATTGGCTTCACGCCGCGCATGCGGGGACGATTTCGCTGCGCAGTAGCGTGGTGGGTCCTGCGATCGGGCATGCCGGGCAACTCTCGCGGCGCGTTTCCGAACGGTTCAAGCTGCGGCAGGACGCGTACATCGCGGAACTGGAGCTCGAGCCGCTGTGCGCAGGTTTCAAATCTGCGCGCGCGGCGTTGCGCTACAAACCTCTTTCCCGTTTTCCGGTGGTCGAGCGCGACTTCTCCCTCGTTCTAACCGACGGAACATCATTTGCCGCTATCGAAGAGGCGATTCGTGCGCTGGGCATCGCCGAAGTTTCCTCGGTTGACGCCGTGGATTTATTTCGCGGCAAGAATATGCCCGAGGGAAAATTTGCGTTGCTGGTTCGCGTGAGGTTTGAGAGCCTCCAGGCCACGCTCACCGAGGCGCAGCTGACGGATTTTTCGTCGCGCATCCTCGCCGCGCTCGAACAAAAGCTCAGGGCGATTTTGCGCGCGTAGCAAGGTTTTTCCAGTAGGACGGGCTTCAGCCTGTCTGGTTTTGATTCCCCCGGAAATGCGACAGGCTGAAGCCTGTCCTACTAATCCGCACGACGGTTATTCTTTCGCCGGGTAAATAATCGCAAAAAGAACCACGGCGATCCCAACCACTGCAAATGCAATGACACTGCCTTCCGGCCCGACGGTGCCGCCGGTGAGCCACGCGGGACCATGAAACGAGGAATTCAGCAGGTGGCCGGGGGCCACCAGGCCGCTGTCGGGGGCGGAAAACAGAAACGTCTCGCCCCAATCGAAGGCGGCGTGCGTTCCCACCGCGAACCACAAATTGCCCGTGCGCCGCAGAGTCAGGCAGAAAAACATGGCGATCGCAAACACGCTGAGCGCCCCAATTTTGTCTTCGCCGCCGTTGCGCAGATGAAGCGCGCCGAATGCCACGGAAAGCGCCGTGGCCGCCGGCCAGAATCCGATGCCCGTGGCCAGAGTGAAGAGCGCGTAGCCGCGAAATAGAAATTCCTCGAAGAAGCCGACAAAGAGAAACGCCACCGCCCAAAGCGCCGCGTAACCCCAAATCGCCGAACCTCGCAACGCCAGATCCCCGAAGGAATATCCGCCGAGCACGCGAATCAGGAAGATGTTTGCCGCGATCATCGCGATTCCCCACGCCACGCCCTGCCAGAAGCGCGCGCCAAACGCGGCGGCGCGCGGCAGGCCGTAGCCGTCAAAAGGGCGGGCTTCGAGCATTCCCATAATCGCCGCAGCCGCGAAGATAGCGATCACCCCAATTCCATCATGAACGAGCGTGGAGGTTGCCGTTAGGTCCCCGTCGGCGATTTGCGGAAGATGCAGCGCCGTGGTCAGAAAAGTTCCAGCCAAGGTGAAAAGAACAACGAACAGAAGGTAAATCAGGAGGCGCCATCCAGCGCGGAACTCGCGTTCATTCCAAAAAATGGCTTTCGCGCCGCTGGCGGGGCCGTCGGGAGGTCCGATGGGCGCTTGCGGCATCGCGCTTTCGGGATTTTGTTCGAGCGTCATGAATTCATTCCGGCTCGCCGTGTTCGGCGTATCGTTTGAGGCGCGCGAGATAATTTTCGTTGCGTCGGGCGACCGCATGCCGCGTCATGAGCCAGTCCATCGCTTTGCCCACGAGGCCGGGCATCGAGTAGTCGCTGCGCATGCGCACAACCGTTTTCGGCGTTTGCCGGGACGAAGATTCGCCGACTTGTTCCAACTCCCAGCGTTCCGATCCCTTGACACCGTAACGGTCGCTGAATCGCCACTCGAACAGGCGCGCCTCTTGCAGCGCCGTCACCACCGCTGTGTGCGAGACTTCGCGCCGGCCCAAATGCCCGGTGACGCGCACCTTCTGCGCAAGGGCAAAGTCCGAAGCGCCGTCCTGCACTTCCAAACACGCCTGCATGTCCGCGCCATACCAGTACGGCATGCGCTGCGGCACGAAAAACGCAAATACCACTTCCGCGGGAGCCGCAATCTGCACCGAGATTTCGATCCGCGCCATGGAACGCGCGCTACTTTATCACGAGCGGGGTTCGAGCAAAGAAAAGCGGTCCAGACAAACTAACCGGCGATGTTGCGCGCCGTTGTGAAACCTGGCGAAACGACGTTTCGCAAGACAGTGGCACACGCTTCAGCCTGTGGGGTTTCGGCCTTGCAAGGACCAAAACCCACAGGCTGAAGCGTGTGCCACTAAACGCCCCCAACTTAAACCTTGGGAAAGGCGATCGCTGCGGCGGCCAGGATGTGGCGGCTGCGACGTTCCTGCACGAAGACGACGGCGCGCAGATTGGCGCGGTTCCACTCGCGCGCGGAATGCACCGCAACGCTCGAGGAAAATCCCGCGGTCGCTGCGTCTATTTTTCCGAGCGGAGTGAGCAGCCTGACGACGCCATTATGCTCGAGGCCGCGGCCGGCGTTTTCACCGCGCTTCACGTCGGAGTGCAGCATATTTTCCGATACCGCAAGATACACCCGTTGGCCCTCACGCTCCGCCGTGTTCTCCAGCGGTTCGATGTGAATTGTCAGAACGTCGTCTTTTTCCCACGAGAGCCGCACAGCCGGTTTCGGCGCCTGGCTCGCGTTCCGTTCGGCCCGCAGCGCCTCCGAGTCCGAACTGCCGACAAATTTCGCCCGTCCGTCCACGACCATTTGCGGCGTATAGACTTCGTTGCCGGCGAAAGTCTGGTCGTATTCGTTCTGGCGCTCTGTGGCGGCCTCGGAAGAAAAAGGATCCTTCCAGCCGAGCCGGTCCCAGTAGTCCACATGCTCTTCAAGCGCGATAATGTCGGCGCCGCGAACCGGCTGGGTTTGCCCCAGGCGCGAAAGCAGCGCATCCGCCGGCGGGCAACTCGAGCAGCCCTCGGAAGTGAACAGTTCGACGAGGACCGGCGTGGACGCCGTTTCCGGCGTGTTTGATGCATCGGAGACAACTTTCGTACCCACGGTGGCTGAGCCTCTTGCCACAGGCCGCCGCGCCGCGAGAGCAAGGAACACGACCACCAGGACCAAAACAGTGATCGTAGTTTGTCGAAGGTTCATAAAGCTTCTCCCGGAGACACCCCTGCAATTCGCCACTTCATATTCTATTACGGAGTAATGCGCTAAATGGATGAGCGGGCGCTACATAGCTACGACGATTCCGGATTGCCGCGATAACTTCATCGCCCTTCGTGCGCGCGGCCGTAGCCGCCGAAGTACCAGCGCGCCCCGACCGTCGCGTAGAGGCCGTAAGGCCCGGAGGTGCCGAGGTCCAGGCCAGGAGTCCCCGTCCCGATGGGGTTTTTGTACTTGCCGAGCCAGTCCACCT
>Ga0070766_10000999_pt1 | contig 13321 bp, 18 predicted proteins | sample HubBroMetageWFT6_FD_69782 | JGI IMG/M metagenome (GOLD analysis project Ga0070766, IMG submission 69782) | Warmed and freeze-thawed soil microbial communities from the Hubbard Brook experimental Forest, New Hampshire - Hubbard Brook CCASE Soil... | ecosystem: Environmental > Terrestrial > Soil...
TGGTAAGCCGCCACAGGATCGGCAATTGCGCACGCCGGCGGAGAAGTCGGGGTTATATTGCCGAAAGCGTAGATCAAATGTGTCAATTCATCGGCCACGCCATTCTTTTGCAAATCCGCGATGTTGTAACCGGCGTAATTGATGCCCCATTCTTCGAAGTAGCCCCCGAAAATCTTGCCATGATGCCCTGCTTGAGCAAATGACTGATAGACGCATGCAACGAGCGCCAACACACTCGTCAAAACGGCTCGAAGCAGGCGCGGTCGGAAATGTCTCAACATAGCAAAACGCCTCCAGGATTCGTAACGCGTTAACCGGTCCGGAAACATAACTATACGGCAGGGCTGGCCTAGCTCCTCACGTAACCTGAGGGTTGATGCCCCAGGTACAAAGGAAGTGGTACAGGATTGGCAGTGGCTGAGCACTCCGGAAGCTCGTGATCAAGTTATTCGACAGTCGATGAGCAGTGGCCAGTTCACGATCGAAACAGATCAACGGGAGGCTCGATTCTGAGAAGGACAGCCTCGCGGCAGGAATTTCAACACCGCAATAAAAATTCGTTGGGATCGCTGGCGGAGAACAAATTCTTTTCGCGGATTCGATGGCTGGCAAATCCAAGCTGCAAGAAATTCTTGAACGCGAATTGGCGGCCAATCGCTGGCACTGGTGGACTCGCATACGATTTGACCAGACCATCGCGGCTGTATTGTTTCGTCTGAGCTTACCGGCTGCTGTCGGACATGGAGACCGCTTCGCCTACTGAGTTTTTCCAACGTCTACCAAGCCGGCGCGAATCGGGAGGCCCTCGCACTGTTGAATCACGCGATGAAGCCGTTGTATAGCGATCCGGCGCAAATTAGGTCACGTTTCCTTTGGTCGCCAGAAGACCAGTTCCGTTCAAATTGGTGGGTGCAGTGTTGTAGCCCAGGTCTCCCATGTGCGTTTCCGCCGATCGGGTCCTGCCATCACCCTACGCACGGTTGGCCGATCTTCGTCAGAGGAGAATGGCCATGAGACTTTGTCCTTGTGAAATATTGTCCCGTAAGCAAATCTCTGCCGCTGTGGCCGGGGACTCCTTGCCGAAACCCCTCGGTATGCAGCGTGTCGATGATCCGCATCGTCCGAGGTGATATCGCCTCATACCCGCCTCACAGATACGGAGACTTCTGAATCGGAAACTCGGTTGGGTGGCCATCGATGGAGATCTGCACGAAAGGGACTCCGATCGACGGTGCACGTCGGTACAATTCAGACGGCCCACTGTTGGACGCGCCTCCTTGCGTCTGCCGCAGATTCGCCGAGCCCCTTTTCCTTGCCGAGGGATTCAAACGTCATCATTGGGCCTCACTGCCAGCCGTACGGTGTCAACGGTTTTCGGATTATCAATCATGTTGCGACCACCATTCCTACTTCTCTTTCGAGTGCTGTTTCACCGCGTTCTCTAGAAAATTCTTGTAATCGTAGACAACTTCATCAAAATACCCTCTCTTAACAATCAGCCTGTTTTCGGGAAACCCTTTCGTCAGCTGGTAGGTCGTGCTCTTGCCTTCCTTTTTCCAAAGTTCCCAAAAAAAACCAGCACCCTGCAACGCAGCCATTAATTCGTAACCACTCCAGTGTGGCTTCAAGAGCATCATATTCGGCCGACCTTTTAATCCCATGCAAAAAAGGCAACCTCGTGAAAGGCTGCCTTTCCGGGAACCCCGCTCTTCATACAGAGCGTGGGATAGGATACTTCAGTTACCCTGCGCCCAAACTGATGGGATGTCAACAACTTTCCCTATCTGCAGGCGTTGACGAAACAACAAGGGCCTTCAAGATCTTCGGATGATTAGGATGCCCTACCCTTCACCATGCGCTTAGCCATCATGGGAATTTGAATATTTTGAAGGGCGATCTTTGTGACGTAACAGCTTTCATGCACGGCCAGGCCGTGTTCATCTATCTTGCAGGTTTCTAGAGCTACAACGCGACCACATATCCAGCAAAATCTTTTCGCGGATGTGGAAGGAGTTCCCATGGTAGTGGCCTCCTCTGGGATTTTGTACCAACAATTTTATCACTGCTCGTCAACTTTGCGCTCCACCCTAAAAGCCCTACTGTGGAATGTTGGACGATAACAGGTTTCTAAAGTAAGGAGTCCATGCGGCGATTGAGATGCATCAGGTGGTAGCGTGCTCAAAACGACGCGCTCGTGTCAGCCTGGTAGCGTACAAATCCCAGAGGGGAAAAAAAGGGCACCGGATTCCCGCGTCCAGTACCCATCCGACATCGGCAGTCTTTTGCGTACCAGACTATTGTACGCCCACTAACTAAAAAGAGAATCTGGCAGGCGATAACACTGGGTCGTTCGAGCCTAACGCATCCCTGGATACTTCCCCAAGTACATGAGGAGCAGGTCCACAGTATCCGTTACTCCGTGGGCGACAATTGCTGCAGTCAGGTTCCGCCCGCACGCTAAATACACCGTCCCGAGCAGCAGCCCATCCCAGACATTCTCAAGCATCCCCGTGGCTCCCTGACCCGTATGGGAACACCCGAAAACTATGCTGATTATCACCAGGCTTATCACCCATGCGGCCCGTGTACCACGAAGCAATCCAGCTAGGCGAGTCATTAGGTAACCGCGATAAACCAGTTCCTCGCCAAACGCGGCCAAGCCCCAGATGAGTACGAGGTAGATGAGGGTCAGCTTCAGATTCGAATGAACTGCCGTGAAGTTTGAAAGATCAGGCATCTTGCCCATCCAACCCGCCAGCAGCGGCTGGCTGATGAACAATTCAAATGCCTCGATGAACAGCCCGGAGAGAACACCGACCAACAAGGCCGCGGCCCAACTGCGTGGCTGCGTGAAACCAACGTCTTTCCACCGCATCCCGCGCCACCGTAGCGAAGTCCAGCCCAGTAGAAACAAGTAAGGAGTCTTGCTGAAAAAGACGTGATGGTATACATCCGCAACAAATAATGCCGTCACGACGGCAAGTTCGGCCAGGACAAGCCAGATGTCCTGCCCGCTCGGTGGTTGTGAGACAGCGTTTTCCATTTCTTGATTTACACAAACCCGATACGTCCCAAGGGAAAAAGTTCACGCTCTTTGCGTGTCGACTAAAAAGTTGACAGCAGCCGCCAAAAGTGACGCTGCAAAATACCATGTACCGCTCCAAGACGCGTCGGGCGAGATGGCATCGACCGGTGAACTCAGAGTCTACTGCGCTTCGCGCTCAAACTTCCAGTTCTGATTTCATTCCAGGAAGGATAATCCAAACCCATTCGCAATCGGGAGTGTATGTCGTCTCCGTTCCGCAGGAGGGGCACCAGAGTAGACGCAGTCTCTTGGTCGATAGTTCTTGCATCGGAAGCAACTCGCCATGGGTACTCGGCAATGAGATCGTTATGCAGCGAACCCGAAATCCTCGATATGAAAGGGGGGCGTGCGTCGTCGGCACACCCTTTACCCGTCGGTATCACTAAAACAGTTCCTGCGAGAGACTAAAAAGGGGAGGGCGCCCCTGCACGGGACCGGAATGTGCCGTTAGAGTGGCCAAGCTTGTTTGGTTGTGGGAAACTGTGAGCATGGCAAGGAAGCGAACCAAACTTGACAGGTCACAGCGCCAATCCGACCGATCGGAGAAGAAGCTAAACGGCACCCGTCGCGAAGCCGCCAAAAAGAAAGCCCGTGAGGACGTGAACCAAGCTGTCGACTGGATAGTGAGAAAATAGTCGCAATCGCATAGGATGCTTCTATCTCAAGGGTCACTGTAAGCAATGGGAGATGCCTTCCCGGGACGACGCGATACTTGCGGAGAGACGATAGAAGACCAAGAGGAGTCACAGCGTGAGGATCAACCAGACTGATCTATTCATCTCTGGCCTTGGCCATTAATCTGGTGTTACCCAACGGAACGGAAGCTCATCCCAGAAGGGTAAGATTGCGAGCGCCATCTCCAACATCGGCTCGATCTTCCGCTCTGCCAAAAGCCCGGGACTTCTTCCCGACAAGATCCACTACAGCGCACTTAAGCAGGCCGGTCGTCCCTTCATCCAGCCGAAGTCCTTCCTTACTGTGCAGGTCAAAACCTCTTACCTCAATCAACGAAAGAACGAGATCGCCAAGGCCCGAGGTGCCAAAGAAGACGCCCTGCCCATCGCCGAGCAAACCCTCGGTCCGCTCTGCAAGGCGGCCGAAAGCGGCAGCCTCAATGACTGGCTGGCCCATTACCAGGCATTCGACAACGCGGGCCTCAAGAGCGATCTGCCTAAGGACAAGATTCCCAGCTTGAGTTTCTGGTCCGGCAAGTCTGCGAATAATGTCAATGCCAGCGAAATGGCCAAACAATTTAGCGACTCCGGTGTCGGCGCCCGCGACATTGACCAGGTCGCGTTCAACAGCACCAAGGCTGCTTCCGGTGCCTTTGCTCCCTTGTCCAAGACCAACCAGGCTAATTTCGACCACATTTGGTACGAGCTTTTCGGTTTGCAATCCTCCCTCTATGCCACTCTCGCCCGAGGCGACGTGATTTGTTTCATGCCGATGGGCGTCAGTATCGGGAACATCTTTTGAAAAAATGAGCTGCCCGTCCTCCGCCGTCTTCAACAAATGGGCGCCGTGGATCATGTCTACGCGTACACAGACGACAAGACTCCGACTGGATTCAAGGACGACGACAAGGACGAAGACATGCGCCGGCAACTCTGGTTCAACAAGTCGGTGGAACTTACTTCCGCTCCGGTTAGCATGTCGAAGCGTCAGGGGGATGGCACTTGGCTGAAGTTGGGAGTGAATGCCGATGTCTCTGTGAAATGGCTGCTGGGCGCTCCAGAATCCTCGCGGCCCGTCCTATACCGGTACCGTCAGCTGGCCCTCATATATGCCCGACTCCTGCAAGGCGACAAGAACGATGAGTTCGTCGTTGAGATGTGGAAACCTTACGTCAGTGATGATGTCAAGCGCCTGATCGTCCGCGGCTACCAGACCGACAAGGATGTCCTGCACCGTGTCTCGATACTGGAGAAATTCCTGTTTGCGAATTTCCCCGATTGGAGTCGTCTTTACCTCTGGCCCGATCATCATTCTGTACGTCGAAGACTGCATCCTCCACGCCAAAGGCGCGCGTAACGTGCTTCTCGCCCTTTTGCACGACGGAACCTGAATCTATGCAGAGCACATCGCCAAGCGGATCGAGGAACTTCCCGAAAGCACGGTTAGGCGCGTCTCGAAGGCAAGCCCAACGAAACTCCCACTGAACTCAGTTTCCGCCTTGCCTCTCTTCATAGTGCCATCGCTGGCCAAGACATCCAGCAAACTGTCGGGATTACAGGCGGCAGAGTTGCCGCCCTGCGCCAGCGATTCGGCGGTTGACAAGAGAAGGCGAATTGCTCGTTTACAGGGAGATACCGGTACCATTCCAACAAAGGGCGCGACTCGCGCGCTTTGAACGATGGCGCCTGTGTTCTCTTTCTGCACTAAATTAACCTATCGCTGGCGAAAACACTCTGAACGCCTCCTTTGCAGCAGCAACGGCGTTTCCGGATGTCGATCTCGTCTGCCAGGGTCACCTTGCCGAACGCCTCATTGTTAGCCGGATTAGCAAGATCAGCGAGCTGCCTTCCATGCGGGATTACAAACCGACCGTTGATATAGACCTGATCAAAAGCTTTTGCTGCATTCGCTGGATTCAAAACCTCATCCTGTTCGGCGTGCACTAGCTTAGTTCGCTGATTCGGAACGGTGACGTGTTCTTTACCGTCTCATGCGGCCGCGACGGTTGCTTGAGGGGGCTGCTTTGCCAGAAGAGCAGATGAATCATAGCGGGTGAAGGTCCATTGGAAGGGGGAGGCGGTTTACACGTAACGCAGTTGGAGGTCCTTAAGGCACTGCTCGAGATGGGTGAGCGATGAGAAATCATTGGGAGTGAGCACCTTCCTCTGGACAATGGAGCGATAAATCTCGATTTGATTGAGCCAGCTGGCATGGATCGGAATGTTCACCGCGGATGGCATTGGGCCAACGCGATTCGGATCCGCTGCACTGCCTTTTCGCATCCCGGTGAAGCGCGTCCATCATGGCCGTTTTCTCAATACGGGTTTTGCGTGCCAACGGCGGGAATCAACATCGAGAATGCAGTGCCGCCAGGAGCACGACGAACGCGGTCGGAGACGGTAGAGCTATTCAATATGTGGGATCATAAAATCAAGAGGTACCAGTTTTCGACTCGCACAGAGACGGGCGAAATCTGTATTAGCTGCCGCTTGGTTGGTGTCCTACCGCGATCGCCAATAACGAGCGGGCTCCGGTTTCCGGTTTGACGACGATGCTCCCGAAATTCAGGGGTCTAACCGCACTAACGGGTTTGCGCGTCGCTTTTCCCGGTGGCATACTGAGCCACCCCGACAGAACTGGTGGGCTTGTGAAAAGGACGATCAAGGGAACGTGGGTGGCATTCGTGTTGGCATCGGCCGCGCTGGCAGCAGCGCAGGGTTATACCATCACTGATATAGGCGTGCTCAAGGGCGACAACGAAAGCAGCGGTTTCTGGATCAACAACTTCGGCGACGTAGTGGGCTGTTCCGACGCGCAGATCTTAGGGGGCTATCCCTGTACTGGTTTGGTTGCAGGTCAACATGCCTTCTACTGGAGCAAGAGCGGTGGGATGAAAGATCTGGGCACGCTCTCCGCCGGCACCGTCAGCGGAGCGATCGGCGTCAACGATTCCGGCACAGTCGTCGGCTATTCCAACATCAAGGGCCAGCCCGCCACAAATTTCGTCGCCTTTCAGTGGAACCCGACGGGTGGCATGGTGAATCTCGGCAAGCTTTGGGGAGGCTCTTCCAGTGCCGCCTTCGAGGTCAACTCCGCGGGCGTGGTCGCCGGCGACTCCTTCCTCAGCAACGGCGTGGTCGACGCCACCAGTTGGACCGACAAAAAGATCAAGAACCTGGGCGCTCTGCCCAAGGCGATCTTTACAGCCGCACTCGATATCAACGACAGAGGCTACGTCGTCGGCGAGTCGGTATTCAGCTATGGGCCGCCGTTCAAGTCGCATGCTTTCCTCTGGACCGGATCGAGCATGAAAGATCTCGGTACGCTTCCGGGCGGCATGGCGAGTGTTGCCAATGCGATCGACACCTCGGGGATCATCGTCGGGCAATCCGACGGCTCCAGTACCGCCGGCCACTGGCATGCCGTCCTGTGGAACACCTCGGACCAGGTTCGGGATCTGGGAGTGATTCGCGGCGGCAGCTACAGCATCGCGTTCGCAGTGAACGACTCGAACGTGGTTGTCGGCTACGGCAACCTGTCCAACAACGCCGCCCATGCCATGGTCTGGACGGCCAGCACTGGCATGCGGGATCTGAACTCGCTGATCCCCTCAGGTTCTGGTTGGGTCCTGATCAACGCGAACGCCATCAACAAGGTTGGCCAGATCACCGGCTACGGCACCAAAGGCGGCCATAACCACGCGTTCCTGCTAACGCCTTCGAACTGACCGACCGACGGTCTGGGAAAATACTCTGATTTTTGCATCTTGCTGGCTTTCTTCGGTGCCTTGGTTGGAATAACTGATTGTGTTGGCGTTGCTAGCGGAGAAAATGCCACCATGAATTGGCGGTCGGTCGTCCCAAACCAGAAATTTCACCGTCACATAATCCTGAGACGCCGGTTCCGTTCGGGAATCCGACCATTCACCAAGACTTTGCCATGGCGATTGCGGGAGTGCTGGCGATCACACTCCATCCGGCCACGCGGTTGTTGTTCACGCGGATGGCCCGCAATCTTCCTTAGGTTGACGGGCGCGGTCCCTTCAGGGTTTCTGCGACGATCTGTGGGCGAGGGCAGCTTCAACCGCGAAGATCGCCAGGCAATGAAGTTCGCGCTCCGAAACGCCGGTGTCGACAGCGTCACCGTCGGACACAAAAACATAGCCGAGATAAACGAACATCGAGAATCGAAATCTCGCTCTCGCGTAGTGGATTGAGATTCGTCCCACTGCACCTCGGGCGGAGTCCGATTCAAGTGGCCGAGACAAGGAGAGGCTCGCTCAGAACTTCTAATTCCGCTTCTAGTCCTTGCGCCGGCCGTTCCCGTGCGTGAACGGGTTCTCTACCAGAGTAGTTTCGTTCATCCGGATTGATTCTCGCTGAGGAGTCGCAGACGTTGGCTCGCACCGCGTGAACAACAAAACCGACGTACCAGGGCGCTCTACCGTCGGCTTCGCCAAAGTCCGCCCATGGAATTGCATTCCGAAAGCGGGCAGTTCAGAATTGGCCCGTCTCCCGTTCGATGAACTAGAACGGGTCGACTTGGGGAAAATGAATCTTCAGCTTATAGCAAATGAAGAGAATCAGGATCGCACCCAGGGTGGAAAAAATGAGCCCGGCGGGATGGTATTGTTCGTTTTTCGGGCGTGAAAACATGTGGGTAACGGCGCCGCCGAGGATCGATCCGATGATGCCGAGCACGATCGTCCAGAAGATCGTCATACGCACGTGCATCACCGATTTCGCGAGAACCCCCGAGATTAGCCCAATCAGAACATACCAGATTAAGTGAAACATACGTTCTCCTCCCGCGTTTCCCTTCAGAACGCCGTCGAGTATACCCCACTCGCTACGACATTTTGTTACTAACTCTGCTCGATGTTTTTTCCTTAGCTGTCTTTAGACCCAGTTCGGGCTTCCTGAGTTTTTGGCTGGCGGCCAGGGCCAAGTCCGCAAGTCGCATGTCGACAGCCTTCTGAAGCGCGTCCGCAAACTTCAGTAAGGGACCCGGACGGTTGAACAAGGCCTCAAAAGGTATCCCCTCAAAAGGTATCCCTTGACCGATCGCCATTTCGAGCCTACGATTTGTCTAATTTTCGAGGGGAAGTGTTTGGTTGCGCCCACAGAGAGCGCGAGGCCACTCCCCTAGTTCCTGCCCAGATCGACCGCCTCGGCTCATCGATGCGATTGGCCTCCGTCGTTGAGCTTTTCTTGTTTTTGCGAGCATGAAGCGTTAGATCTCCCGTGGACTATGACAGTTCAATCGCCGGTCGCACTGAAAGACTCCGTCGAGAGATTGCGCTTATTCAAGAAGAGGAACGCTACTATAGCGGCCATAGGTACCATTCGCCCGATCAGCGAGCGGAGCATGATAGGCGGGAGTTTCGGGTCCTCGCGATTCGGGAAGAATTGCGAGCGCTTATTGAAAGAGCAAAGCAGCAACGAAGCCATGGGGCCGTCTGGTACGGTTGAGTCATCTCATGCTTGCGAGAGAGGAATGGTTAACCCTCGCACGTAAGCTGGATCGGAATTACTCCTACGTGCGGGAAGAGGAGGTCTTTCCGGAGGTGATCAGCGGCTGCACTGGCTCCTTCATTCAGAATGGAAGGACGGGAAAAATCCTTTAAGACCTCCTATCGAGAATACGTCGAGAATCAATACGAGAAAGATATGGCTGTCTATGCTGTGCGCGACGCCGGCGGCCGCATAGAGAATATCCAGAAGTTGGCTGCGCCCTGGATCAAGTCTCAAGGTACACGCAGCCGTGATACCACTTGCAGAGTTTACCGGGGTCATCGGCAATCTGCGGGGTGCAACGGCGCAAGAAATGCGACAGAACGCCGCAAGCGCCAACTCGAGATGCCTAGAGTGGTCACTTTTGTACAGATAGGTAGTTGAGCAAGAGATACGCTTGGTTGGAAATCGGAAACCTTCTCTCCTCTCCCTTGACACCATATTTGTTGTCGCGCTCTTCCTTTTTTCTTTGGTCGGATATCTTGGCAAAGGAAGGGATGGCGGTGAAGAGCGAGCAAGTTCAACCCTGCGAGTTTCCGATCCGATTGGGTGCGGGGTAGTATCGTGAATGCTGAGGTCACCAATGAAAACAAAAGGAGGCACGCTTGAAGAAAAGCTTCGCCGACCCGCACGAATCCCAAGAGCCACTAAACTGAACCCGATGGAGCAAGAACAACAGAAGCTGGTGCAAGTTGTCCAAAAGAGCCCAGACTTTATCGGTATAGCCACCAACGACGGGAAGCTACTCTTTGTCAATGAAGCCGGGCAGAAGATGGTTGGGATTGAAAGCAGTGAAAAGGCCAATTCCACGATGATCTTTGACTACCTGCCTGCTGACGAAATCGCGAGGTTCAATCGCGAGGTTCTACCCGTAGTTCTTTCAGGAAAGCCTTGGTCGGGCGAAATGTCTCTAAGGCACTCTCGGACCGCAACACCTATTCCGTTCGAAATGCGCGTGTTTCCAATTTGCGATGCTGAGGGAAGGGTCATCGCAATCGCCAACGTCAGCACTGATATCCGCGAGCGCAAGCAAATGGAAGCCGCGCTGAAAGCATCGGAAGGCCAGTTACGCTCCATGGTGGACAACGCCCCGTATGGCATTTACCGAACCATCGTGGAGGAAGGAGGTAAATTCGCCTTTGTGAATCCCGCGATGGTGAAAATGCTTGGATACGACTCTCCAGAAGAAGTATTGGCGCTCAACCTCGAAAGGCAAGTTTACAAAACGGCTGCCGACCGGGGTGCCGTAATCGCCGTGGTGCGCTCGGAAGGGGAATTTGCTAACTTGGAACTCCACTGGCGAACGAAGATTGGTAAAGAACTGATAATAAGCGCCTCAGGCAGGCTGGTTCGGGCGGAAGACGGAAGCGAATTCATCGAGAGCATCGCCGAAGATATCACGGAGAGACGTGCGCTGGAACGGCAACTTGTACAGTCCCAGAAGATGGAAGCTGTTGGCCGCTTGGCGGGAGGCATAGCGCATGACTTCAATAACATATTGAACGTTATCAGCGGGTATTCCGACCTTGCCCAGGAAGGGCTCGACACTGCACATCCCATCTCCAACTACCTTGTCCAGATAAGGACAGCCTCAGTGCGGGCTGCCAATCTCACCAGACAACTCCTCATGTTTAGTCGTCAGCAGGTTGTATTTCCGACGGTCCTCGATCTCAGTACGGTCGTGGAGAATATGATGAAAATGCTGAGCCGTACGATTGGAGAGGATGTTGCGCTGTCGTTCAGACCAGAAATCCCCCTTGGCTGCATTCGAGCCGACGTAGGACAAATCGAACAGATATTGATGAATTTGATAGTGAATGCTCGGGACGCCATGCCAGAGGGTGGGCAGATCACTATTCAAACTCGAAATGTGGAACTGGACAAAAGCTATGGAGTCTCCCACGAGCCAGTCATCCCCGGCCGATACGTGATGTTGTCGGTGAGCGATACAGGCTGCGGGATGGATGAAACCATCCAGTCGCATATCTTCGAACCTTTCTTTACGACGAAAGAACCGGGTAAGGGAACCGGATTAGGCCTTGCCACCGTGTACGGGATTGTGAAACAGAGCGATGCCTACGTCTGGGTTTACAGCGAACCACGACTGGGTGCGACCGTCAAGATTTATTTCCCTCGCGTTGCAGAAGAGGCAGATCAGACGCGGGCGACCAACGAACCAGCGATCACGAAAGGGACAGCAACAATCTTGCTCGTCGAAGATGATAAAGCTCTGCGCAGTCTCACGGTTGAGCTTCTCACGGCTGTCGGCTATCGAGTATTGGAGGCCCAAACCTCAAGTCAAGCAATAGAGATGGCTCAGGACCACGCTGAGCCCATCGACTTGTTGTTGACGGATGTCATCATGCCAGTGATGGGTGGCCTTGAAGTTTCCACGAGACTAAAGGCATTGAGACCGGACATCAAGGTCATCTTCATGTCTGGATACGCTGGGGAAGCATTGGCAAAGCAGATGCCACTGGCAGACGATTTCGTATTGATCGAGAAACCGTTCTCTCGTGTTTCGCTGCTGACGACAGTTGATAGAGTTTTGCGAGGAAGCGGAGCCCTTAACCGTCTTACTGCCCCTCTCCACTAGCCTCGATACCAATCGAGGGTGTGGCAGACTCCTGCCTTAGACAAACGAAGTTGACACGAAGTCTGTGATCGCGGCCCCAAACAGTAGGGTTGCTCCTCCACTCCAGGCAGTGACCCCTTCAGTCGGCGTCAATGCGCCCGGCAAAACCGCAATATTAGGCTTTGCTGCGAATTCCACAATTAACCGGACACCCACGTGGTCCTCCTGACTGCGGCAATGCCTGCATTGGTTAATTCCCGCGTTAGCTGGCTCCAGGCAACCATCCCTCAAGGCGTTCCGTTTGTTGTAGGTAATCTGCATGATCCGCACACCGTGCTTGCGGAACGCATCGATACGCTCGGGACCGTTCTCGAAGCACGAGGTCTGCTGAAATCCTTGGATGATTCCGACCTTGTTTTCATGGTTGGCACGGGCGCCATCCGAGCGTTTGCGAATGATGGTCAGCGCATCTGTGTGGCTCTCTACCGACGCGGCAAGTTCGTTGAGATTCTCGAAGGGATCTTCGGTGTCGTCAGAGATAGTGTTGTTAGTGGCTGTCACGCCAGAGCGCCTGGCCGCCGCAACTTGCCCAAGAGTGGGAGGAGCGCCGGAAGCATAAAGGCCACAGAGCGAGTCCCTCGCTATGGCCTTCTGCTAGAGCTTGGCGATGTCGGGCGAACCATCGCCCGGCGAGTCAGCCATCAAGCGGGGATTGATCCATACAGCTGCAGAGAACCTGAAAACGGAAAGACTAAACTCTCGGCGATTTAAGGGAACTCCACGATAGCGGGTAACTCCGCCAAGTCAAGCGCTCTGAGGCAGGTTCTTCCCGCTATTCGTCGGAGCGGGTTTCGCGGAGACTGATTTTATCTTTGCGAGTTTCACAAGCAGCTTCTCAATCTTGCGCTGCTCATTAGGGCGGGGGAGGCTGGTGATTTTCATTGGTCTATTGTCCACGCCCAGCTGGGCAAACACAAAGACGCACCACCATACCACGAAGGGCAGCGTAGCGTATTCGTCTTGTGTTCGCCAAGGCTGGGCCGTACCGCCAGGCGAATGGACGGTGGAGTGATGAACAGAATCTATTCTTGGCGAAACCACTCACCCGGAAATAAGAAACTGGTCGTAGCCTGTAATACACAACATCAGAACTGAGCCGCTCTCCATGAACGTTGGGGAATAATAAGTTGGTACTTACGCGCGCCGGTTCCGTTAACCAGGGCTTTTAGAACGCCGACGGTCTGTTTCGTCAAAGGGCTGCATCTTCTCGTGTAATGTTTAGTTTCATTATTATAGACGGAAGCCCGGTGCCAGATCGAGAAACAGCGAAACAGCGTTGCCTAGTCGTCGATCTGTTTTCGCGGCCGAGATAACTGTTGAGAACCGATTACACTCGTTCACGTGCAAGCAGGGACCTGCGGTCGTGAGTTTACGCGGCGTTCCGATGGCTGTGTGCTGGACGCTTCCGCGCAT
>Ga0070766_10001000_pt1 | contig 13320 bp, 9 predicted proteins | sample HubBroMetageWFT6_FD_69782 | JGI IMG/M metagenome (GOLD analysis project Ga0070766, IMG submission 69782) | Warmed and freeze-thawed soil microbial communities from the Hubbard Brook experimental Forest, New Hampshire - Hubbard Brook CCASE Soil... | ecosystem: Environmental > Terrestrial > Soil >...
GTGGGCGTAGTCAAACAATACGGCCTGGAGACGGATGGCAAGATCGCGACCTATTTTCCGCACCAGCAGTACTCCGATCCTAGAATGTTTCTGGCGGTGCGCACCTCATCGGAAGCGGCAGGATTATCTTCCGCGGTCGTAAGCCAAATCCATGCGGTCGATCCTGACGTGGTTGTTTACGAAATCCGGACCATGCAGGAACGGCTGCACGATTCACTGGCACGCCAGCGCTTTGCGAGCACGATGCCGAACGGGAAGTTACTAAGGTTTTGAGGGCGTCCATTCGACTTCTATTAGCTCATCGTCAAGGGAACGCTTTGATAGACCTTCCCGAGCACTGTCGGCGCCTTGGCGGTTTGCGAAAGCGCTTGCAACAACTGAGAGATGGGAGTATCCATCGACCCAATCCGAGTGTTGCGCCAGGACCCAACTCTTGAATTCGTCTTTCAATTCGGGGACATCGTAGCGGGAGCCCACGGTGGAAAACACCTTATTCAGCACGACAGTTTTGCCTCCCCAGCTTAGGTTTGGCGTATAAAAAATACCCACACTCCAATAGACTGTGCGCGCGCTAATGTCCCGCGACTTTTCTGTTTTCGATGCGCCAGCTCTGTCCGAGCCACCCGATGAGTTAACTCCGACCGCCCGGGTGATCGCCCTTGTCGATATCGAGGGGTCAGATTCAGCCGCCTGCAAGTCGCTGGATTTTGCCTCCTCGGCAGGCTTCTCGACGTGATCGATGACGAGAACCTCTACCGGGCCTTTTTGCGGCTCCAGGTTTAAGCCAAGCTGCTCCTGAATCGCCGTGTAGAGCGAAAAGCCAGAATCGGGTGGTGGACTGTTGTCAGTCCTTTGCTGGCTTCCGGTCGGAGCTTGGTTCGTATCTGGCATCCACCGCAGGGTAAAATCATACTTGCCCGTCAGTCCGGTCTTATCCAGAACGATGCGGCCCAATTGTTGAGACAACTCCCGCACCAGGTCTGCGATCGGAATCCCTTGACCTGTTAGCTGGCCCCTTCGGATGCTCATGACGTCGCCATGGCCTTTGCCATACCCATCTTTTATTCCATTGGGATAGGTGTCGCCGGGTTTTGCCTCCTGGAGTTTGGGGCCGTTCGTGGCGATAACCAGCGCATATAAGGGAAGTTCTTTGGTTTCGCGGTGGAGCGTGAGCCGGAAGAGGTCCGCCAAAAGGGCCTGAAGCATGCGTCTGTTCTCAAGCTTGAACTGATCATAGCTAAGTCTGTGCAACTGGCTAGCTGCGGAGCTGTCCACTTTTGCCTCAATATCGAATTTGTCAGAGTTGAACCAGTTCGGTCCTCCTGAGATCAGATGGTCCTCGACTCCATATGCCTCAAGCATGAGCATCTGCAGTGTGGTGCCAGTTGCAGTGTACTGGTCTGCCGAGAACCACCCCATCGTGAAGCCCACGTCGCCAGATTTGCTAGGTTTGATGGAAGCGACCTCGAACACGGACGCCATGGCGGTTGTGTTTTGGTCCTGCGACTTAGCACGGCTTTGTGTTGTATTGAGGAGGCCTAACACGATCGGCAAGGTCAGCGCCATCACTCCGACCGTTGCCAGGCAGAGTTTTCTCCGGATGTTCAGAGTTTCGCCAACATGGTTCTCCATAATCCGCTCTACCCGTTTCTTGAGATTGTTGCGGGTTACTCCGGCCACGCAGATCAACGGTGACTCCACATAGAATTCGCAAACCTTGAGGATGCCTTCGGCGTAGACCTGCGGTTCACTGCCGAGCCGCAGAACATCTTCGTCGCAGGCTCGCTCGCGCTCCTCCACTAGCCGCGCACCGATCCACCATACAAACGGATGAAACCAGAAGACCGCCTCTACGATCATGTGGAGCGCTGCCGTAAAATTGTCGCGTCGGCGGACGTGGCACAGCTCGTGGGTAAGCACCGCCTGAAGTTGAGGCTTCGTCAGGCGTTCTATGATGCCCGCGGGCAGCAGCAGAACCTGGCGCAGCAAACCGACCACGCCGGGTTCCAGCAGGCCCGCAGAAGCGCGCACCTCAACCGTTGCAGCAATCGGCAAAGGAGTGCTCGAGCGCACAGCCGCCCGGATGCGAAGCCAAGACTTAAACCGTACTAGCGCGATTACGCCAAACCCGCACACCCACAGGCCGAGAATTGCGATTGGGAGCCAATAGGTACTGCCTGGCGTAGACGGCACGAACGAGATGTGGTCAGTAAATGGCTGGGTGATTCGCACCACCGTGAACGAGACGGCTTGTGTCGCAATCTTCTTCGCGGTCGGCACCCATTCCAGATGGCTGCCGAGGCTCATCAGCAGGGAGAATGGGACCAGGAACTTTAACGACGCACTCAGCCACAAACAATAACGGATTTGGGCCCGGTTCTTGCTGAACGCGATTACCAGCAGCCCTGCCGCAACTGCGAACAACGTCGATTGCCACAGATGGTTCGTGAGTTCCCCGATCATTTCGTTTTACGCCTCCTTTCTGCTTTATGCTGCACCTCAACCTTTTCGATCACCTTCTCCAGCTCGCGAACATCGTCGCGTGTAAGCTTCCCGGCCTCGGCAAGCTGCGCCATCATGGGCTGGGCCCGCCCTCCGAAGAAACTCAGAATCTGGTCGAGTAGCTGGTGCCGCGTTACGTCCCGGGGCACGATCGGCTCGAAAATATGAGCATTACTGATCTTGCGGATGCGACGGACTGCTTTCTTCGCTTCCAGGCGGTACACGGTTGTCTGGATGGTGGTGTAGGCGGGGCGAGGCTCGGGAAAAGCCTCTTGAATCTCCCGAATGGACGCCTTTCCCTGAGCCCATAGGGCTTCCAGGATTTGAAGTTCGAGCTTGGATAGTTTCGGCGGGGCCATTTAGATCTCCTATTCCTTGTCTGTATCTACTACTGTGTAGTAGACAAAGCAAGGGAATTCTTTGGTGCCCGATGACATTTCACTTCGGATGCGCTTTTGATTTGCAGCGATTTTCGCGCGGCTGTTGAGCGAGGATGCGAAGCGGCGCGCCTGCATCCACACTGGAAGGCGGCGGTTTGCTAAACCCACCTGCCCTGTTTGCGCTCGCCGATTTTCGCCTCTTTTCAGTGATTTAACGTGTTCCCAGTTGCATTCAGATGGCCTCATTTGCAGGTTATAGTGCACCAAGAGTGCACCAAGAAAACGGTATCCCCACACTTCCTGGAACGGGACTTCTGGCCCGGAATAAGTTTCTGTTTGCTCAACTCTTGGGCGTGTGGCCTGACCGCGCCCGCGAACCGCGCGATACTGTGAACGGCACCATAGCGATTAGGAAATGATGCCTGCAAACTGGCAGCAACGAAAATGCCAAGCTGGAAGACGCCACTGGGACCGTGATATGCCGGCGGTGTTATGGTCTGCTTGGACGCCATTCGCGAACTGCCATCAGAAACAGGGCTGCTTCAGCAAAAACCATCGTGAGAATGTAATAGGCAAGGATGGACGTCCTATCATGGATGTCCCCCCTACGCCAGAAAGTGAGTCGAGTTGCCCATGCCCACGCTCTATACGTCCCTCATCGCTCGCCAAACTCCGAAGCTGCGAACACTGGCGCCCAAACAACAGCGCGCGCCGATTCCTGTGGCTCTCCTTGGCAAATCGCTCCCCGCCTTGCAGGAGGTGGTCGCCGATGAGCACGCCGGCCGTTTCGCCGAGATCGTGAAGCTTCAGGAGGCCACCAAATCGATTGCCGTCATCGGCGCCGGGCTCGCAGGCCTTTGCGCCGCCTATGAACTGCGAAATCGCGGTTATTCCGTCACGGTCTTGGAAGCATCCGACCGGCCGGGCGGCCGGACAATGACGATCCCCGATTTCGCCAAACCCCATCACATGGACGGCGGAGCCGAACTCATTGGTTCCAACCATCCCCTCTGGCTTTTCTACGCCGATCATTTTCATCTCGGCTTCAGCGACGTTCTCGAAGACGACGAGTCTCCCATCGTCATCGGAACAAAACCTCTGAATCCCTCCGTCGAGAGCAAGCTGCTTGCGGACATGAACGAGGCATTCGCCTATATTTCCGCGCGCGCGAAGAGAATCGTCGATCCCTACGCTCCCTGGACCGATCCCCAGGCCTCCACTCTCGATCAAGAGAATGTCCATCAGTTTGTCATGCGCACGAAATGGCCTCCGCTCTGCAAAGAAGCGGTCTTGCAACAGTTGGAGTCCGACAACGGCGTCTCCGCGAAGAACCAGAGCCTGCTCGGGCTCCTTGCCATGGTGAAAGGCGGGGGAATGGAGCGCTATTGGGTCGATACCGAAGTCTATCGTTGCAAAAAAGGCACGCAAGCCCTCGCGTGCATGTTCGCCGGCACTCTCGAAAGATGGCACTCACCCATCCAATACAACTCGCCGGTCACGAAAATCGAGGTGCTCGACAAAGGAGTACGCCTGTCCACGGAAGCCAAGAAAGACCTCCCCTTCGACGAAATCATCCTGACGATTCCCCCTTCCGCGTGGTTCAACATTTCCGATTGGTCTCCGATTGAGTTGCGTTCTTTTGTCGGAGCGCCCCCGCAAATGGGAAAGAACATTAAGGCGTTGCTGGCATTCGATACAAGATTCTGGAAAAGGCAACACCTCGGCCCATCGGCTTCACTCGCTGGTCTCGTCGATCAGACTTGGGAAACCACTGAAAGCCATCCCAAGCCACAGTTCGGCATGGTCGGATTTTCCGGTGCCGACCATGCCGCACAACTCTCGGAATTGAGTGATCAGGACGCAAGAACCGCAATCATCAACGCACTTGAGGAGGTGTACAAGCGCACCTCCACGCACGTCAGGAACTTCGGATTTATGAATTGGCCGAAAAGAGATTGGGCCTGGGCTTCCTACAGCTTTCCCAACTGCGGGGACATCCCGCGCTGGGGTCCGAAGCTCAGCGAGGGCTACGCCGGCAAGCTCCATTTCGCGGGAGAGCATACCTGCTACGCGTTCACCGGATATATGGAAGGCGCGCTCCAGTCCGGCTATCGGCTCGCCCGGAAATTAGTCCAGCGCGACGACGGAACTTGGTAGCCACTCGCTCGACGTCAGCTACGGCACCGGCACTTTCCGCTCAATCGGGAAACTCACGACGATCGTAGTGTTCCCGCCCCGACAGCCTAATCCAGCGTCCTCCCCATTAAACCCGTACTGAACTCTCGCTTGTCTTGCCTTGCTGGCTCACAACGGTCGGACCTGTTTCGCCTTTCGTGTGATCCGAGTTTTCATAGTGGGCCGATGCCAACTCAGTGACCTTTTCATAATAAGTGGGGTCGAGACTGACGGATGCCTCCAAGATATTCGTATGATTACAGTCTACCTCCAGATACGACCGCCACTCGCGTGCCGCGGTCTCACGGTGAAGTACGGGGTTGGCCTCCTCCGCTACTCGAAGCGCAACATAAGAATCGTCATTCTTGGAGACCACGCGCGCTACGGGGGCCGACGCATGAGCTGGCCTGTTGCACGCTCTGCGGATTCAAGCTTAAGGACCGCCGCTAACCACAAAGTGCTCTATCGCCATTGGCAGACTTATTGTACATGAACTCAGCTAGGTCCTTCAGTTCCGTCGCTTTCGCAACATGATCGGCGTAGAGCCGCTCCCAACTGTAGAAAAGAAATTGATCGCGTGACTCTTTGGGGAGGAGCGCGTGAATAAATTGGGTGGGATCTTGAAATTCGACCTTGTTTTGTCGTTGGTGAAACTGCCGTTCGCTCACGAGATTAACTAGACTCCATCTTACGTCCAGCTTGCTCGCCATGTAGATTGCGAACACCAGATTACGGTACAACTGCGAATAAAAGGGACCCGAGGATGAGGGTGCGAGCAGCGCATCGCGTGGCAGTTTTTTTGGGTTGTATCGTTCTAAAATGCCCTCACGCGTCTTCGGCTTCTCGCCGATCGCATCATGGGTTGCACTGGCCGAAGCGATAGTGTTGCCCGAAGTGAATTTGGCCTCCACCAGAACCAGCAACTCCCCTGGCACATATAACATGATGTCAGGCTCGGTTAAGAACTTCGTAATGCCTTCTTCGAAGATACCGCGGGCGCATCCTAGAGCAGGAAACAATGGAGGTTTGGACGAATCATGAAGGCGGATTTTAAGTCCCCACAGATACAGTTCAGGCTCGTCCTTCAAAGACAAGCCCGTGAGCGTGGATAACAGCGTTGGAAGCGCTCCGCCGCTCGCTAGTCGGGAGAACACATTCCAGGTCAGAGCATCCTCACTGGTTTCGTGGCAAATCCGATGTGTTTCGGCTTTGGCTGCGTTACCCAGGATGTGCTTTTTGAAATAGTCGCGTTCGAACAAGATATTTCGCAAGGCGGCATAATGCTTCGAAGTTTCATCCGGACCGTTGTAATAGACGAAAGTGCGAGTTCCCGCGTGGATTCGGATGCGATGCACAGGACAGTAAGGCATCTTACCCCACTGGCTATCTGCTTTCCTTAGAGGCGCGGCGCAACCGGACACTGGGCAGCTACCTCGCCTGCCCATTGCCGAGGCGAGATTGCGCATGTCAAAGTATGCCGCGGTTGTCATCTGTCAGCTCTCCGCACTTGGCAATGTCGGTCTAAATCTCCTGAGCCAAGCCAGCCCGCGCTCGGCCTTTCTTCAATCCGGTATTCCGTGCGCGACGGGGTGCGCCGGTAGAGCAAGCCCCAGCGCCACAACCTCGCCAGGTACGTTGCCATGCTACTACGCGGCTCCGGCCATCCAACGGCTGGCGTCGTCTCCCCATAGTTTCAAACAGCACTATCGAACAATGTCGTTCTGCGCGTACTTCACGACGAGAGCGGTATCCGTCGTCGAGTGCGTCGGGATTGGGCCAAAGGTCAGAATTCCCAAGATGACTGCGGATAGGAGACCGTACAGCCGAAACTTCCAGGACACAAATACAGTTTTCCTTCCTGTACTCCCTTTTTACAGAATTGAGATTCTGGTGTTAGTGAAAGCTCAGTTACCGAGGTTATCTGAGGCTGCATAGGCGGCCTGGGCGGCGCAAATGAGTGCATTGCTAAAGGACTGGACTCAGCGACATCCTGGATTCGCTCGTCTCAGGTCATCGACTCTTTGTCGTCGCGATGTTCCGGCTACTAGTGCCAGAGAGGCGATCGGGTGGTGGGAATCAAGGCAGATTCCTTTCAATCTTATCGTGGGCAGTGCGGGAATTCTCTCGTGCATCATCGTCGGCATCGTCGCATTGGGGAGCGAGATACTCTTCGGCAGTGAATTTGGCCTTCCAGATCCTCCGCTGTTCGAGCTGATCGGGATCCTGATTTACGGGATCATGGCCAATGTTTGTTTCACGCGTGGGTGGATAGCTGAACTTGTCATACGTCAGATATGGCCCCAGGAAGGTGACCGATTTGCGAGCACGAGCTTTTGTCTCGGCTTGGTCTTCTCCATTTTGTTGACCTCAACCCCCGGAGTTGTGATTGGAGCGGGAGGAGTTTTCGGTCTTCTGGCACACGTCTTCCGTGCACTTCATAAGTAATGAAGCGATCGATAGCGAGCAGAGACGTTTGTGGTATGTACACCTTCGCGTACACGCTTGGTGGTGAGACTGCCTTGGTCACAGATGATCAGGCAACAGTGAAGCGATAGAGCCGCCCAAGAAACGCGAAGGTTCTGGGCCACGGCTCGAGTTGCCGAATGTCGAGGCCGCGGCTCGCGGCGCCTGTACAAGTGCAAGACGCAACTAGCGGCGGGTGTATAATTTTGCAGAGCGACTATGACGCAGCGCCGCACTCGCCAGACCAGAAAAAGGGACTCTGCGACTACGCCCACTTCGGGTGCCATCGGCGGACCCGCAACTGGTCGTGGCATCAAATATCAGGTTGACTATGCCGTGCTGCAGTCGCTAGACCTGATTTCCAAAGCCCTTTCGATGCCCCACATTCCGTTCGCAATCTGGATGGAACCGCGGAACGTCGAAGGCGGGACAACCGTCGCATGGGATTTGGGAACCGAGCCGCCCGCCGAGGTCTGCGAGGTTAAGCTCAGTCCCGTTCGGCATGAGATCTTGGCGTGGCTCGGGAGAGTCGCGCAACAGGCACAGGGGGACGCCACGGCCCGCTTTCAACTGGTTTATGACCGCGGCGGAGGGCAGGCGCTCCTCACCCTGCAGCAGCTCATTCGCAACGCAATCGAATCTTCCGGCGATGAAGGACGGTTTGGGCGCCAGATTCAATCGGAAGGGGTTTCGAGCGCTGACGAACTGCTCGTGGCGCTGCAGCCGGGAGCGCTCGCGGCCTTGGCGCGAACTGAGGTAGTACACATGCCCGAGAACGTCCTGGCCTTAGACCTCCAATTCTTCGCGCGCCAGTTGGCCGGGGAGACGGGCGGCAGGCGGCTCGTTGAATTGCTTTTTCGAAGATTCTCGGCCGCCCTTGCCAATCGACAACGGTTTCTGGTTCAGGCTTTGATCGACGAGATTTCTGCCGCAGGAATTGAACTCCACGCGCATCCCGACATATCCTGCGAGAATCTCGATACCCGGGTTCGCGAAGCACTCGTTATCCTTCAGGCATGTCCGGCGGGCTTGCCGCTCCAGGTCTTGGCTCAGGCCATTAGCATCCCGGAAGAACTGCTCACTTCCGCGCTTGGCTTGGTTCTCGGAAGTATTGTGTTCGTTGAGGATGGACTGGCTTCGGTTCGGCGGCTCAGGGCATCGTTTACTTGTTCTGATCGAGATCGTTTGCTTGGCAGGGCGCTTGAGGCCATACTCGCCTTTATCGATGGCCACAAGCAGGAAGCGTCCGGTAAGATCCAAGTGCGAAATGCCATCGCGCTGGCGGAAGTTTGTGCATTTCGTTCACCGCAGGTCACAGCGATCGTTTTCAGAGAACTCGACAAACTTCTTAAGGACATCGGGGATAAACATTTGGTGCTGCAAATTGCCGAATTGTCTGTCCGCGCGGCTCGTGCATCCCAGCCTAGAATGCCTGAAGTGACGAAGGGGGAGGCCCATGCCCTGATATGCGGGCGATCTTGGGTCTACCAGCGCATAAACCGGCTGACCGACGCCCGTGCCGCCGCTGAGGAGAGCCTTCGACTGGGAGAAGATATCCATTGGGGCCGGAACACTGCGTATTGCAAGAAGTGCATCGGCCGGCTCTTGCGCCTCGAAGCGGAAAGGGAAGTCGACGCACAGAAAAAGAAGCAACTGCTTGCCGACAGTGCTGCGCACCTCAACGAGGCCATAGAGCGGTTTTCGAGCCTGAGTGAGTTTGGGCCAAACGATCCGGAGGTGGGCGACTGTTATAGCCTGCTTGGTCGAACTCTTTTGGTAGAAGGCCGTCTAGCTGAGGCCGACCAGGCGGTTCGGAATGCCGGCGAGTTAATCCCCGATATGCAGAGCAAGGATTTTCTGGACCTGTTGTTGCTCGATGGCGATTTGCAACGCACCCAAGGAGACCGCAAGGCCGCGGATGACTGTTACAGCCAAGCCCTCGAACTCAACACTCATCCAAATCTGGAAGTCTCAGAAATGCGCGCGAGGGCGTATTTTAAGCGTGGGGTCAACCTAGTCGACTTGCGCCAAAAAACATTGGCAACGCAAGCGTTTCGGAAGGCTGCAGAACTATGGCGCGGACTGGGAGAAGCGGAATTCGCTGCCGAAGCAGAGTGGAACGAAATTCTCTTGACGAACGACTTGTCCGTTAAGGTGAAGGTGCTGCTTCAGAAGGAAAGCCCCTGGATACGTGTCAGAGTTTTCCGAATTCACGAGGAACGCGTTGCGGTCGGCCGCAAGGCAAAGTGGGCGCGCCGGGAAGAGCCTGGGACAGCCTATTGGGAACATTTGATCAGTGAAGCGAGACAGAGATTCCGAATCGAGGTTGCGACTTGGTAAGCACGCCGCTCTTTCCTGCACGAAGCTCCCGGCGCAGCGCTGCCGCGCGACGAATCATGGATATGGCCGGCAACCCGTCGAGTGTCGATCATGCCATTCGGATTGTTGCTGAGAGATTGCTCGAAGGCGTGAACAGCCCTCCGACCGACCTTGATCCGATACGCCGGCGACTAAATATCTACACCGTCGATACCGAGGACCTTCCTTTTTCTGGCGAACTTCGTAAGGATTCGTGTGGCTTTCGGATCGTCTGTTCGAAACATCTTTCCTCCACCAGAAAGAGATTCACGATCGCTCACGAGATGGCGCATGCCGTTTTCGAAACTACCGGTGCCCGATGCCCACGCGTTGGTAGGGAACTAGAGCGGATATGTGATCGGTTGGCGAGTGAACTCCTGATGCCCAAAGATTTATTCGCGAAGTCGGTAGGTTCGCACCTCTCGATGGAACGCATTTTCGAGCTCGCCGAGATGTTCAACACGTCAGTCTCCGCTACGGCAATCCGCTGCACTGAGCTCTTCGGAGTTTCAGCATTTGGCACGGAAGGAAAGGTCGTGAGTTGGGGAAAAGGGATCATCAAAAGAGGGTCCAGCGTCGAGTCGGACGACGAACTAAGAAAGTTCATTACTCGTGCATGCAGCGGAGAATCCGGTCAAGAGGTCCTATACCTGCAATCGCGAATGTGGACGGGTGACTGGAAGGTCGAGTGGGCGCCTACGGGAAGAAATGGGAAAGCCGTCTTCTTGCTGCAACCTTACCAGACGATTAGAAATGCAGCTACTGGCTAAGCGGGAGAGAGTCGCTAGATTCACACCGGCGAGTAGTGCGTTCTCCAGGAATCAGAACTAAATTCTATTCGTAGCGCAGGGCGATCATGGGATCGTTACACCCCCTGGAATCTGTTACAGACTACTCTGAATGAAGCACGGAAATTAGATCTGTGCCCGCGGCGTTCGCCGCCGGTATGACGCTGGCAACCACCGCCACAGCCGTCATCAGCGCCCAGGCAAGGGAAAAAGATACGGCATCATGGGACGTGACACCGACCAGCAGGGAGGCCAAGAGTTTGCTGACCGCAAAAGCAGCGACCAAACCGAGCACGCCACCCAGCACGATTAGCCGAGCTGCCTGCATCACTACGAGGCGGAGCAGGCCGCTTCGCGACGCACCGAGAGCAAGGCGTATCCCCATCTCATGCATGCGCTGGGTGACCGAATAGGAGAAGACTCCGTAGACGCCGACCGCAGAGAGAACAACTCCAAGCAGCGCAAAGCATACAATGAGCAACATGATGAGCCTCCGCTGCGCAACTGCGCTTGAAACGCGCTGATCCATGGTCTGGATATCAAAGACGGGCTGTAGCGGGTCCACCGCAGTGACGGCCAGGCGCAGGGTACTCGCAAGCAAGACGGGGTTCGCCGACGTGCGTAACACGATGTTGATTGTCCCTAGTGGTAATTGAGCCATGGGAAGAAAGACCTCAGGCTGCACCCCCTGTTCCCTTCCGCCGTGTCTCACGTCGTCCGCTATGCCGACAATCGTGCGCGGCGTGAATTCATATTGATTCTTCCCCCGGATATTTGTGTCGAATTGCTTGCCCAAAGCATCTCCCGCGAAGAACCGGTTGGCGAAGGCGCGGTTAACGATTGTGACGGAAACCGAACTCTCCCTGTCGCTAGCGTTGAACGCACGGCCTCTGAATATAGCTGTACCGACCGCACGAAAGTAGTCCGGCGTCACGCTGGTGACGGACACGGTTGGCCACGTCCCGATAGGATTGGCGACACCTTCAAAGGTGATATTGCTGTTCGGTTCGATTGGCGCCAGCGGAAGCACGCTGGTGACAGCCGCCGCCTCGATGCCGGGGAGCGCGTTTAGTCGAAGCAATAACTGATCCACAAAACTCTGGATGCGGTCCCCTGACGCATAACGGTCGCTCTGCAGCAGCGTAACGCCGCTGAGCGTGTTGCTCGGATCGAAACCCAAATCGTAGCGCAGAACGTTGACGAAACTGCGGACTAACAGGCCGGCGCAGGCCAGAAGCACAACGGCCATCCCAACCTCCAGGACCAACAGCGCGTGCCGCATCAGCCGCTGCTCCAGCCCTGAACTGACGCGCAAGGTCGCAGTTCGCAGAGCGTTCCTCGGGTCAGTCCGCGTTCCACTGATGGCCGGCACCAAACCAAACAGCATGGTCGTTAACAAGGCGAGGCCGACCGTGAAGACGAGCACCCAGCCATCGATCTGAATGACCGCGCTCAATTTGCTGAACGGCAGACGTAGCAGTTGCGTGGCCCGCGAATAGGGGGACCCGTGAGGTCCGTCGACATGCCGGATCAGCGAAGTGACAACGAACGCGATGCTCAGGCCCAAAACCGCAGCGAGCGACGACAGAATCAGACTTTCAACCAGGAATTGCCGGATGAGACGCAGGCGGGAAGCGCCCAGAGCAGCACGCAGGGCTGTCTCATGCCGCCTCGACACAGCCCGCGCCATTTGCAGATTTGCGATATTTGCGCATGCAATCATCAGCACAGCCGCCACCGAGACCAGCAGAATATAAAGTGGCCTGCCGTCCTCGCCGACGAGATGACGTTGCAGCGGCTCCACGATCATCCGGCGGCCGTCCGCAAAAGGCGCAAATACCGGGGGATAGCTTCGTGCCCGCACCTGAAAGTACTCCTGCAACTCAGCTTGAGCTTGCTCGATGCTTACTCTCTGACGCAATCGGGCAATAACATGAATCGGCCAGACATTCTTTGCGACGGAAAGCGTCGTGTCCCGCTCAAGTGCGGCAGGCACATATAGGTCGGGCTCTGCCTCGAGATCGGGAAAACTGAAATAAGGTGGCAGCACACCAATAATCGTGTGCTCCTTGCCATTCAAGGTCACGGCCTTGCCCACGACTCCAGGATCGGCGCCTAACTGATTCCGCCACAGATGATCGCTCAAAAGAATGGCAAGAGGCCCGCCGCTCCGGTCCTCATCTACGGAAAAGTTGCGTCCAAGCTGCGGAACAACACCCAGGCTCGAAAAAAAGTTTGCGGTCACGGCGACCCGCCTAACCCGCACCGGGTCTCCCGCTCCGGTGAGATTATCATCGCCGTCGTAGTATCCAGCGAACTGCTCGAAGGACTTTGTCTCAGATTGTGCCGCCACGAAGTCGGGGGAGACGAGTGTTTCCGCCTGGGCCTTGGGCCAGGCACTGGAGACGTACACTAGCTGGCGGGCTACATAATAGGGAAGTGGGCGCAGCAGCAGAGAATACACGGCTGAAAAGATGGCCGTCGTCGCGCCAATTCCTAACCCTAGAGTAGCTACCGCGGTTACAGTGAATCCGCGATTGCGGTACAGTTGGCGCAGACCGTAACGGCATTCGGAAATCACGGAGTGGAGCCAATTGCCCATCCGTTCTTCGCGAACCTGTTCTTTCACCTGTTCGATGCCTCCAAGTTCGATC
>Ga0070766_10001001_pt1 | contig 13306 bp, 8 predicted proteins | sample HubBroMetageWFT6_FD_69782 | JGI IMG/M metagenome (GOLD analysis project Ga0070766, IMG submission 69782) | Warmed and freeze-thawed soil microbial communities from the Hubbard Brook experimental Forest, New Hampshire - Hubbard Brook CCASE Soil... | ecosystem: Environmental > Terrestrial > Soil >...
GGAAATTCCGCGTCGGCCACGGAGATCGTGTCCGGCGCCGTGCAGGATCATGATCGCGGACTGATTGTTGGCGAAACGACATTCGGCAAGGGCTTGGTGCAGACGGTTCAACCGCTCAGTGAAAATACCGGCCTAGCGCTGACCACCGCGCGTTACTACACACCCAGCGGGCGGTTGATTCAGCGCGACTACAAATCCATCTCGCTCTATGAGTATCACTATGAGCGCAAGGTTCCCGAACATCCGACGGAGGTTAAGCTCACGGACAGCGGCCGACAAGTGACTGGCGGCGGCGGTATCACTCCGGATATCGTCGTGCCCGCGCCGAAGCTCAATCACTTCCAGGAAAACCTGTTCCGGGCTGACATTTTTTATCCCCTAGAAGGCGGTATAGGCGGCTTCACACGCTTCTTCATGGGCAGCAAACCAACGATCACGAAGGAATTTGAAGTGGACGACAACGTAATGAAGACCTTCCGCGAATATCTGGCCAAGCATAACCTTCGCTATACCGAGCCGGATATGTCCGAGAACCTGGATTGGGTCAAACGGAAGATCAGGCAAGAAGTGTTGGTCTCGAACTTCGGCGTACAAGAAGGGCTTAAGGTTCAGCTCGAAGCGGATCCCCAGGTGCAGAAGGCTGTGGAAGCCATCCCGCAAGCCCGGGCACTCTACCAGAACGTCCGCAAGATCGTAGCGCAACGCGCTGGCGGCAGCCTCGATCAGCCATAAGACAACTGTAAGGCCGCAACTGATGCAGTAGTTGGATGGAGCGCAACGGGTTCCGGTCTTGGCGCTCCCACGACCGTGGTCTGTTCTGTCTCGTTGTAGGTCAATACGGCCGACTGCGGTTGGCAAGCTCTGGATCGTCAACTAAGATTTTGTTGCTACTCGTGGGCGGGCAGCTCAGCTGAACTTAACTGGGCAGGTTTCTGTGCCAGACACGGAGACATGCCCGCCAGAAGCGCCAGCACAAGGGAATATCGAACTGCCCGCAAGAGTGTCATAGGTGTACTCTGCTTCGGATTTCAGTTAATACTGTTGCCCTTCACAAAGGGAAAAAACAGCCCGGCAATCCGAAGGCAGTCGAACCTCTTTGCTATATCCACACGACAGCGTGCTGCGTATCAGGCCGCCAAGAAAAGAAACGAACCATGCATCTGGCGTTCGAGTATTTTAGAGGATGCGTTGATGATTACTTGCCCTTCGCCTGCTTGGAGGCCTCAGCTGCCATGAACCGCAGCATCTGCTCCTTCAATTGCGCATCCACCTCATCCGCGATGGTCACAACGTCGGGAAGCAGCTTGCTGAAATCCAAATTGTTCGTGTTTTTGTGCAGTGTGCTAAAAATGGTGACCTGAAGTAACCGAGACTCCTCGACCACCATCGCTACCGTGTAGCCTTGTTTACGCCGCAAGTCCCCGTGGTCGGCCGCGGCCTTCGAGATCGGAGCTTTCGTTCCTGCATCCAGACGCAACCGAGCGACTATGTCATGCAGAAGGTGCGGAAGATGGCCCGTGCGATCTTCAAAGCTCAGCGGGATAGACTTCAGGTCTGGCTCCTGCTCGACACGGAAGAGCCAATCCGTAATCACAGATTGGAGTTCACGCTCGATGATGTCCGCCACACTCTCAATAGTGGCAGCCCCTGTCGCTTTAGGCTGCCCCCCCCCCGACATTATAGGTTTGATCATTTTACCTTCTCGTTTACGACTCAATTTATCAATCTCGCGTATCTTTGTCGCTGACAATCTCGGATAGCCAATCTTGTGTAATCGTGTCGCCGCACGTTTCCTAGACCAGCTTCTCACTAAGACGGAATGCAGGCTGTCCAATAAGCGACAACCCGCCATCTGGAGCTTTCTGGTATACAAAGAATAACCAGCAAGCTCGGGGCGCAAGTGGAAGATAAGCGATTGGGACTAAGTCCTGATTGGCCCCGACTGCGTCTTCGAGGCGTCACTGATGCCAGCAACTTGTCGAGACCGATTTGTAAGAGCGGGTGAAGCCCCCTTGGGCTCGCGAGGATTGCCGATAGCACGCGACGCAACTGGACGTATAGCCGGATTGCCGAAAACTTGGGTTATCGGGGCTCCAATTCCCCAATAAATGGGCCGAGTCTGGCCTCGCCGCTTTCGACTGCCAGAGCGGCCAACGCGCCGTTCCGACCAATGGAGTTACGAAGCGCAGGACGCCCAATTGTCCAAATGCTCTGCATATCAGTTCGCCAAAGGAAGAGTTAACTGTTCACCCGCCGTCCTAGTATTTTACATGGACGGTTTCGGTGTTAATCCGGACTTCGCCCGCAAGGTGCCCCTCTTCGTTGACTTGCTTTTTGCCACAACCTAAGATGAGCGCCAAATGGCCGACTCCCCATCTCTAATCGGGCGAACCATTTCTCACTACCGCATCCTCGAAAAACTCGGGGGCGGCGGGATGGGTGTCGTTTACAAAGCTGAGGACACGCGTCTCCATCGCTCCGTTGCGCTGAAGTTTCTGCCGGATGAAGTTGCCCGAGACCCGCAGGCTCTAGCCCGCTTTCAGCGTGAGGCGCAAGCCGCTTCCGCGTTAAACCATCCGAACATCTGCACCATTTACGACATCGGGGAACAAGACGGCCAGCAATTCATTGCGATGGAGTTTCTGGAAGGCGCGACGTTGAAGCACCGCATCGCCAGTCGTCCCATGGAACTGGACATTCTGCTCTCGCTCGGAATCGAGATCGCCGACGCCCTAGATGCCGCGCACGCCAGAGGAATCGTTCATCGGGACATTAAGCCGGCCAACATATTCGTCACGGATCGGGGGCACGCCAAAATCCTCGACTTCGGCTTGGCCAAACTCTCTCCCAAACCAGTAAGTGGAACGGAGCCTACCGCCGCGACCCTCCACAGAGAAGAGCATCTCACCAGCCCCGGCACGGCGCTTGGCACCGTCGCCTACATGTCGCCCGAACAGGTCAAAGGCAAGGACTTGGATGTGCGAACCGACCTGTTTTCCTTCGGTGCGGTGCTGTATCAGATGGCCACCGGGCAGCTGCCGTTCCGAGGCGACACCTCGGGAATGATCTTCAACGCTATTCTAGAGCGCCCACCCGTACCGCCGGTACGGATCAACCCTGAGGTTCCGCCCAAGCTCGAAGAAATCATTGACAAATGTCTGGAGAAAGAACGAAATCTTCGTTACCAGCACGCCTCGGAGATTTGCACCGACCTACAGCGGCTAAGGCGGGATACAGAAAGCGGGCGAGTGGTGGCCGCGGGTACGGGAACCGTGCCTTTGCAGGAAGGTTCCATCGCTCGGCTTGCGAAGCTCTGGAAAATCGCGGTGGCCGCCTTGATCCTGGCCGTGCTCGGGGCCGGGGGCCTGTACTATCGGTGGCGACGTCAAAGCGTGCGGCTCACGGACAAAGACACGGTTTTACTCGCTGACTTCGCCAACAGCACGGGAGACGCGGTCTTCGACGATACGCTCAAGACAGCGCTGACAGTTTCTCTGCGGCAATCGCCCTTCCTGAATGTAGTTCCAGGCAGCCAAGTCGCAAGGACCGTACGACTGATGACGCTTCCAGCGGGAGCGGAACTTACGCCCAAGCTAACCCGCGATCTTTGTCAGAGGGTGGGCAGCAAAGTCTATATTGGTGGAGCGATTGGAAGTTTGGGCAGTGAGTATGTATTGGCGTTAAGAGCGGTGAATTGCCATAGCGGAGAGACTTTGGCGCAGGAACAGGTAACGGTTGCGACGAAAGAGAAAGTGCTGGACGCGCTAGGAGAGGCCGCCTCGAAGCTGCGCGGAGAACTGGGCGAATCGCTGGATACTGTCCAGAAATTTAATCTTCCGCTTCCGGAGGCGACCACGGCTTCGCTTGAAGCCCTAAAGGCGTTCAGTCTTGGCGCAGCCGCTTTCAGCGCTAAGGGGAGCGAGGCGGCGCTGCCTTACCACCAGCGTGCCATCCAGCTCGATCCGAATTTCGCCATGGGATACTCGGCCGTGGGCGTTGACTACAACAATCTCGGCGAGATAGGGCGGGGTAACGAGTATACGACCAAGGCGTTCCAGCTGCGGGAACATGCCAGCGAACGCGAAAAATTGGTGATTGCCGCCATCTACTATCGAAATGTAACCGGAGAATTAGCCAAAGCAGCGCAGACAATTCAGCAGGAGGTGGAAACCTATCCGCGGGGCTACACGGCGTACGTAAATCTGGGCGTCGTGCTCGGGTATCAGGGGCAGTATGAAGAGGCTGAGCAGATCCTCAAAAAAGCCGTGCTTATTGCGCCAGACTATGTGGCTTCGTACTCCAACCTTGCGAACGTCCTCTTGGCCCTGCAACGGTTTGACGAAACGCGGCAAATCATTCACGACGCACAGGATCGGAAACTAGACGGCCTGATAATGCACAATGCTCTGTATGCTCTCGCTTTTCTTGGAGAGGACTCCGGTGCGATGGCCGAACAGCAAAAGTGGTTTGCGGCAAAGCCTGCACTTGAGAACTTTGGGCTGGAACTGGCCTCTGACACCGAGGCATACGCAGGTCGTCTGGTGAAATCGCGGCAATTGACCAAGCTGGCGATCGATTCCGCTGTTCGGGCTGACAACAAGGAGAGCGCGGCAATATATCAGGCGATTGAGGCACAGCGGGAAGCTGCTTACGGCAATCCCACGAACGCCCAGCAGCTTGCGGCGCGGGCTTTGAAGCTGGCTCCCGCTAGTCAAGCCGTCCAGAGCGAAGCTGCGGTAGCGCTGGCCATGGCCGGCGCTGTGGCACAAGCCGAGTCCGCAGCCCAGGATCTGGGGAAACGCTTTCCCCTTGACAGCCAGATGCAGTCGATTTGGCTGCCCGCGATTGAAGCACAATTGGCGCTGGACAGAAAAAAACCAGCTGCCGCGCTGGATGTCCTGCAATCGGACACAGCTCAAGCGTTCGGCCAAATCGGTTTCGTGCTCAACCTTTCCTGCATCTATCCAGTGTACATACGTGGCGAGGCGTACTTGGCAACCGGGCAGGGGAGAGCTGCCGCCGCAGAGTTTCAAAAAATTCTCGACCACAGCGGCATCGTCTGGAACTGCTGGACGGGAGCCTTGGCGCATCTGGGACTGGCTCGCGCCAACGCCTTAGAGTCAAAAACGTCGCAAGGGGCGGACGCCGATGCCGCCCGCGTCCGGGCGCTCGCCGCCTACAAAGATTTCCTCACGCTCTGGAAAGACGCCGACCCCGACATCCCCATGCTGAAAGAAGCCAAAGTGGAGTACGAGAAGCTGAAATAGCCATCGGAATCGCTTGATAAAAGTCCCGGTGATGTCGGATAGCCGGACTCCCTGAACGGGACTTGTCTGGTAACAGCGTTTAATGAGGAACTCCGCTCGAAATTAAACTCCGTTCTCTTTGCACGCCATTCCTCTGCTGTAGTTTCCCAGATTTCTGAAGTCTACCTGAAACATAGTCGCGTTCGAGGGTGGCAACAAGTCGCATACTGTTTTTTCGGAGATGCGTCGTGACGCCACCGCCGAAAAACTGGCAAGCTAGTCGAGAAAATGTTTGATTGTCCCACGATTGTCCCAACGGGCGTTGATGATACAATGCTTAGCGGCTAAACCGGAGGGCGAGTAGCTCAGCTGGGAGAGCGCCTCGTTCGCAACGAGGAGGCCGGGGGTTCGAATCCCCTCTCGTCCACCAGATTCTAAAGAACTTAACCCGTTTTCGGAAACTGAATAAGTAGTCCACGTAGTCCAACCGGTTGGGCCGTGAGATCGAACCCCATTCCAACCTTCTCGGCCCATTCAAGGCGCCACTCACGCTGCCGCAGCAGCTTCTTATAGCGCTCCGAAACGTGCGTTCTGGCATGTCCGGACCAGGTGTGCTGTAGTGCTTGAGGAACTTCGGCTGTCTCCATTGCGGTAATGCGGAAGCGCCGAAAGATGTTGAGTCCACCCTGTTCCAGTTTCAGCGTCTTCAGGATGGGATGCAGGCTGTATTTGAGAATGTCCCGTTGCGAAATCTGCGAGCCGTCCTCTTCGCAAAACACTAGACCGCTGCGCCGGGTGCCCACAAAGTCCCGCAGCACTGCGGCCAACTTCGCCGGCAGGTCCACTACCCGTCCGTGCTTCGTGTCGGCATTCTTCGTTTTCATGTAATCTTGCAGCTCCCCGCGCTTGGCCTTCTGCACAATATCCAGGGTGCGGAAGTCGGGGTGGATAGATGTGATGTCCAAGCCGAGAGCTTCGCCGGCTCGCATCGGTCCGCAGCCAGCCAGCAACGCATAAAGAGTGCGGTACGGCTCCTCGGCTTCTCTGAGGATCGACTCCATGCCATCCTTGTCTACGGTCGGTTGGTTCTGGTCTTCGATGAATGGAACATCAATAAACTCGTCGTCCCACGCTCGGGGAAACAGCATCTTGCCTTCCTCATCGCGCGCCGAGGCCACTACCGACTTCGCAATGTTCACATAATCGCGAATAGTCGCTGGCGAGAGATCGGCAATGTGGTCAACGAATTCCTTCATGGCAACGTTGTGGCTATTCGCAAGGAGCTTGTCACCGAAAAAGGGGTACATCCACTTGTCGAGGGCGTATCGCCGGGTGTCGATCGTCCATCTTCGTGCGTTCGGGTGGGCGCGGGCCAGTCGTTGTTCTGCTGAATGGATATGCCGAGAATAGCGATTCCTGGGCGCCGATTGCATTTCTGCTGTACCCGCATGCTCCATTTACTCGTCATAATCGTAGAAGGGACTGTATTTGCGCACATCCGTTTCCATAGTCCGGGCAAGTGTCATGATGCGGATAACTCGTTTCGCTAACCTTGGATTGAGGCAGTCAGACGAAGTGGAGGATTGATGGTGACCATGCCACTCAGTCGGCCTTCGCGCACTCTTCCAAAAGCCGGTTGGTTCACTTTTTTCGCTGTACTTTTTTTTCTTGCCTGTTTACCTGCAGCCCGTGCCCAGACTACATCCGCAACTCCTCAGGCACCACCGGCAGACGCGCCTCAAAACGCGCCCAAGCCAGACGCGAAGCCTCCCAACGAAGAAATCGTTTCGCACGATACCCCCGCGACATTCAAAGTGAGCGTCAACTTAGTCCTCGTTCGCGTCGTCGTCCGCGACAATGACGGCAAAGTCGTCACGAATCTGAAAAAAGAGGATTTTCAGCTCGTGGACGAGCGCAAACCACAGATCATTTCGAGCTTTTCCATGGAGACTCCTGCTTCCCACGTGCCTACGGTGGGTTCTGGCGAGGCAGCTCCGGAAGGAACGCCGGTGAAACCGGCAGATTTGCCGCAAAGGTTCGTCACGTTATTCTTCGACGATATCCATCTCTCGGTTCAAGACGCCATGTTTTCGCGGCAGGCCACCGCGAAGCTCTTCGCGGCCATGGGGGCTCGCGACCGCCTCGCCATTTTCACCACCTCCGGCCAAGTCGCTCAGGATTTTACGTCGGACCGCGAGAAACTAAACGCCGCGGTGCAACAGATCCTGCCGCATTCCCTCTTGCACAGCTCTCCCACGGACTGTCCGCCGATGAACCTTGAAGAAGCGTATATGATCACAGACGCACTCGACCCCGACGCGATGCAGGTGGCGATCCAGGACTACATAAGTTGCAGCGGGGCTTCGGGCCCAGGCGCGGCTACTACGGCGGCGATTGTTGTGCGGGCAGCGGCCCAGGAAGAACTGAATATCGGGGAAGCGGAGTTACAGCGTACCTATCAAAATCTGGAGGCTTTAATTCGAAGGATGAGCGTGCTGCCCGGACAGCGCGTCATCGTAATGATGTCGCCGGGATTTACGGTGCTTCCAACAATGCATCAGGGAGGGGAGATCATCGACCGGGCCACGAAAGAAAATGTCGTGATCAATACGATTGATGCGCGGGGCCTGTACGTTTCCTCCGTCTATGACGCATCCAACTCTGCCACTCCCGCCTCTGTTAGTCCTCTGAAGATTCAATACACAATGAGGGAAGAACAATTGCACTACGTTCCGCTTGCGGAGCTGGCCGACGGCACCGGCGGGGTTTTCTTTCACGACCGGAATGACATTGATCAAGGTCTGCTGCATGCCGCAGCCGAGCCGGAAGTTTCCTACGTATTGGGATTCACGCCGCAAAACTTAAAGCTCGATGGGAAGTATCACAATCTAAAAATTACGCTGGTGAACAAGGAAAAATGGGCGTTGCAGGCCCGGCATGGTTATTTCGCTCCGCGAAGCGAAGCCGACCCCGAAGCGACGGCGAAGGAGGAAATCCGGCAGGCCGTCTTCTCTCAGGAGGAGATGCACGAACTCCCCATGGAATGCCAAACCCAGTTCTTCAAGAGCGATAAAGGCGTGCGCCTTTCGGTCGTCACACACCTCGAGACTCAGGGGCTGAAATTCCGCAAGGCCGAAGACCGGAACAATGACAATTTGACGATTTCGACGGCTATTTTTGACGAGAATGGGACCTTGCTTATGGGCCAGCAAAAGATCCTCGAATTAAGTTTGCGGGGTACAACGCTGGAGCGTGTCAATAAGGCGGGTCTCAGCGTCAAGTCCAGCTTCGATCTGCAACCGGGAACTTTCCTGGTTCGCGTCGTAGTCCGTGATTCCGAAGGGGCCCAGATGGCCGCGATGAATCGAGGCGTGGTGATCCCCTGAGGCTACGCGTTCGTCCATCCGTCGGCGTTCACAATCCTGATAAAACAGTCGGTGATAGGGATTATGGCTATCGCGTTCAACGAACAGGCCACTGCCTGGTAACGCGGTAATCGTCCATGTGAAATCTACGATAATTTCCTAGGGTCCAATTGCCAGGATGGGCGGCCATTTGCGTCCAACTTCGGGCTGAGAAGTTGGGACCAATTTATTTCGTTGGGACCATCTCCCCAGAAACTTCTTGGTTGATAGCTTCAGGTGTGGGTGGCTATGGCTTGTAGGCCGAGTTTCGCTGTCTTTTTTCTGAGGAACTCGATTTGTTGTTGGCGGTTTCTTTGCGATAACGAACCGCCGCTGCTACGGCTCTATACCCAATTCGCCGGTAAATGGAATTTCATGTGGGATTGCCCAGGTCAGTGTAGAGAATGCACCGATACCCACCGAGGCGAAGATGCTTTGACAAAGGATGAACGCAGGCTGCCGCGTAGCCGTGCTTTCGCTTTTCGGGTGGCGTATAGACTCCAGACAGCCGAACCACGCCTTGTACTGGTTCTCGGCTTACGGCCATAGACGTCGTCTCTCCGTTTTGATACCAAATCCAGAGCTGTCCGGCGGCTAACCCTCTGTCTACGCGAAGTTCGGTATCGTTTGCAGACTCATCAATTTCATTCTGAAACGCACGAGTCCATTGAATCATCAAACCACGGTCGCCCGGACTTGCCTGCCGTAGCTGACCTTCGGTGCGGAGAACTTCTCCCAGCTCCAAGAGTTCGTAGAGACGCATCCCCTGGAAGGGCGTGGCTGCCGATTTACATCGTTCACTCCATTGCCCAGCGAAGCTGGCTGCTGTTGCCGCGTCCCCATTGACACCGTGTAGGGTCACGCCAGCTTCCGCAATCTCATCCACCATTGCCAGCACCGCTCGCGATTCCATCGGTGTCAGGGTAGCTGGGTAGTCTAAAGGTGACTGAACGACCACGGCGACGGTTTTCTCTCCGTGAAATGCGATCCACTACCGGCCTGGATCGCGCTGAGCCACGCGGGAGTGGAGAATCGACAGAATCAGATTGTGCAAAACTGGTTCCGATGAAAGGAACTCACCAGCGCTCCTCAAGACGAACCCAGGATCTTCGATGCCGTACGAGCATGTCGACCTGTTCTATTGCCGAGGGCTCAAGCAGCCGTTGAAGGAATTTTGGCCGCAGGTGAAGATCTGGGACTGAAGAGCCCCTCAGCGGGAAGGCATCTAAGCGGGGGCAAAGCCCCCGTCCGCTTCCCACTAATAATTGTAGATAATTTGGGTGTTCGATTGTAATTGATTTAGGTATGATGCATTCTTATGAGCAAACCATCCGACTTAATTCAAGGAACCCTTGATCTGCTGATTCTCAAGACTATCGCACTGGAGCCCATGCACGGATGGGCCATCGCCAAGCGCATTGAGCAAGTGAGCAAGGATGTATTGCAGGTGACGCAGGGAGCTTTGTATCCCGCGCTGCACCGGCTCGAGCAGCAGGGTTGGGTGCGCGGCACGTGGCGCGAAAGTGAGAGCGGGCGAGAAGCCAAGTTTTATAGTCTCACCAGAGCAGGGCGGGTGCAGCTCGATAAGGAGCTGGAGCAATGGCAGCGACTATCGAGCGCCGTGGTGCTGGTGATCAATGCCGCGCAGGAGGCTTGAGATGAACAACGGGCGCCGGTGGGACATCGCTCGTATGAGGTTTCGCTCGCTGCTCAAACGTCAACACGTGGAATCGGAGCTCGATCGCGAGATGCGGTACCACTTGGAGCGCCAGGTGGAAGAGAACATCGCTGCAGGAATGAATGCTCGAGAAGCGCGCGAGAGAGCTACGAGGGTGTTTGGGGGAGTGAGTCAAATCGGGGAGGAGTGCCGGGACATGCGCCAAACACAATATATCGACGACTTTCTCCAGGACTTACGCTACGCGGTACGCATGCTCGGCAAGAGTCCAGCATTTACCGTGGTCATTGTTTTGACTCTGGCGTTGAGCATTGGAGCGAACAGCGCAATCTTTAGCGTGATCGACGGGGTTCTGCTCAAGCCGCTGCCGTATCCGCAAGCCGAACGGATTGCGCGGGTTTTCTACGGCAGCGCCGAGTATGCAAAGTTCCCTCTGAATCCATGGGATTTTCTGGATTTTCGTGCGCGAAACCGGTCTTTCGAGAATTTCGCGATGTACACCCATGCCGATGTGCAGCTTTCCGGGACGGGTGGCGATCCCGTGAAACTTTCGGCGTTTCAGATTAGCTCCGGCTATTTTCGAGTGCTTGGTGTCCAGCCAGCTCGTGGACGCGAATTTGATTTTTCGGAAGAGCGGCCAGGAAACGGCAACGTGGTGATGTTAAGTGATCGCCTCTGGCGGAATCAATTTGGCGCAGCGACGGACATTCTGGGCCGCAAGGTACTGCTGGATTCGCAACCATATACGGTAGTGGGCGTAATGCCCGCGGGCGTGGATCATCCAGGAAATTGGCACAACTCTGTGGCTTATGGCGACACCGTGGATGCTTGGACGCCGTTTACTTTTAACGGAAATCCAAACAATCGTGGATCACATTACGTTGAGGGGATTGGGCGCTTGAAGCCTGGTGTAACGGCAGAGCAAGCCGCAGCCGACTTCAATGGAATCATGACCGAGTTGGCTTCGCAACATGAGGGTGACAAGGGCTGGACCATTTATATGGTTCCGCTCTTTCAGGAGATCGTCGGCCCCGTTCACAAAATGTTGCTTGTGCTGTTGGGGGCGGTTGGATTGGTATTGCTGATTGCGTGTGTGAACGCGGCGAATCTTCTTTTGGCGCGGTCTTCTGCGCGGCAGAAAGAAATCGCCGTGCGGGCTGCGCTCGGAGCGGGGCGCGGGCGACTGGTGCGGCAGATGCTAGCGGAGAGCCTGCTGATTGCGTTTTTCGGCGGAGCTTTTGGTACACTGCTTGCGATAGTTGGCGTGCGCGTGTTGGTTTCCCTCCTGCCTCCGAGGTTTCCAAGGACGGACGCAATTCATGTGAACAGCTTTGTGTTCGCGTTTACGGCCATAGTGGCGGTTGCGACAGGATTATTTTTTGGCTTGGTTCCTGCCTTGCAGGCTTCACGGACCGATCCTCAGCAAGGGTTGCACGAAGGAGGAAGAGGTTCGAGCGGGAGTGGACGGCAGGCGCGCTTGCGTGCGGTACTTGTTGTGGGCGAAGTAGCTTTGGCGTGCCTGCTGCTTGTCGGCGCGGGAGTAGTGCTGCGGAGTTTTGTAAATTTGCTGCGGCTTGATCCTGGATTTCAGCCGGAGCATGTTTTGACGGCGGAGATCGCTCTGCCGCGTGCCAATTACAAGACGACGGACAATGTTGCAAGTTTCTATCACAGGCTGCTCACCAATCTGAACGCCCTGCCGGGCGTGCATGCAGTCGGAGCGGGAACCGATCTTCCGTGGACGGGGTACGACGAAAATCTGGGAGGATTCACCATTGAAGGAAAAACTCCGCCGCCGAACGAGGAATTTCATGCGCGGTATCATACCGCGTCACCGGATTACTTTCGGGCCGTCGGCATTCCGCTGGTGCAGGGAAGATTTTTCGATGAGCGGGATACCAAGGATTCGCCGCGAGTGTTGCTCATCAATGGCGTAATGGCCCGACGCTGCTGGCCCGGCGAGAATGCGGTGGGAAAGCGCATCAGCTTTGCCGACAATCCAAAGGACTCGGATTGGTTCCGCGTCGTGGGCGTTGTCGGGGACGTGAAAGATACGCCGGAAAGCAAAGGAACCGAGCCCGCGTTTTGGTGGCCGGTTTTGCAGCAGCCATTCCCGTTTGCTAACTTGACGATTGTCCTGCGCACAGATTCTACGCCAACGTTGCTGACAGAAGCACTGCGAACAAGGGTGCGCGAACTCGATCCCAGTCTCGCCGTGGCGCATGTACGACTGCTGGACCGAATTGTGGGCGAACAGTTTTCGACGCCTCGCTTTGCACTATTTCTGATCGGGCTGTTCGCCGCGCTAGCGTTGTTGCTGGCGGCGATTGGAATCTATGGGGTGATTTCCTATTCCGTTAGCCAGAGGATGCACGAGTTTGGGATGCGCGTGGCTCTCGGCGCGAGTTCGTGGAATTTAATAAAGATGGTGATGAAACAAGGAGTTTTGCTGGCAGTAATTGGCGTGGCGATTGGACTGGGGTGCGCCCTGGCACTCGCCGGTGTGCTCGACAGCTTGTTGTATGGAGTTAGCGGTAGGGATCCGCTTACTCTTGTTGGTGTGGGGGCAACGGCAATTGGCACAGCTACTCTAGCCAGTCTTCCTTCCGCGCGCCGCGCAACCGGCGCTGATCCAATGACATCCTTGCGAGCGGAGTGAGCGGGCTCGTTAGGCAATTCTAGCGGCGCGTTAGAACTTCATGCGCATTTGCGATCACTCAGCTCTTGACATGCGTTACGTAACGCATTACGCTAAGATGTGATCCGGTCGATCCGCCACAAAGGCCTCAAACGCCTTTACGAAGACGACGACCATCGCGGCGTTGTGAGCCAGCACGCCGACAGGCTCCGCGATATTCTCGTTCGTTTGGACGCGTCGGCTACCGTCGCCGACCTGGATCTACCTGGTTTCCGGCTACATCCTCTCAAGGGTGAAATGAAAGGCTTTTGGGCGGTCACTGTCCGGGCTAACTGGCGAG
>Ga0070766_10001003_pt1 | contig 13302 bp, 9 predicted proteins | sample HubBroMetageWFT6_FD_69782 | JGI IMG/M metagenome (GOLD analysis project Ga0070766, IMG submission 69782) | Warmed and freeze-thawed soil microbial communities from the Hubbard Brook experimental Forest, New Hampshire - Hubbard Brook CCASE Soil... | ecosystem: Environmental > Terrestrial > Soil >...
AGTTGGTGGAGAGTCAGGCGGGGGAGCGCAACCGTCCGCTGAAAGTACTGGAGATCGCCAACATCAAGTTGGCAAACGTGGCCACGGCCGAATGATGTTGCGAGCTCTAATCGAAGAAAAAGCGCCCCCCCAAGAAATGGCCGAGCTGGCCAAAGGGCTTCTACGCAAGAAGATTCTTGAACCGCAACTGGCTCTCAAAGGCAAGTTCGAAGAACACCATCGTTTCCTGTTGGAGCTTCAGCTGCAACGACTCGAAACGGCGGAGAAAGACCTGGCAGCTCTGGAACAACGCATCGGGCAGAAGCTTGAACCTTATGCGGCGCAGCTGGCCTTATTGGATACCCGCAACCCGTGTCTTTTCATGGATGTGGCGGGTATCCCTCAACCTCGTCCCGATCGCGGCGGCGTCCATTACCGGGTCCGCCAGCAAGCGATGGTGCGCGAAGTCCCCGACTACGCCCGCCAATACCCGATCGAACACCCCGAATTCGGCCCCTCCATCGAACCCCGTGTAGCGCAGGCGCCCTCGCCCGCGAGGCGGCAAAAGCCGTAGCCCAGCGAGAAGCAAGAGCCGAGCCGCAACCCGCACAGCCTCGCAGAAAAGTGTGGCGACAGACCCAGCCGCGGAGCGGCGAAAGAACGCTTCCCACGGCGCAAGCCGTGGGAAGAACCCGAAAACAATCCAGCTCCAAAGGAGCGAAAGAACCCTCGCGATCCATCCTCGGACAAGGTCGAGAACTCGAAAGAATACGAACGGATCCAACCAGCCGAAGCCGCGATCCCCGGCGCAATGGCAGGAACCTGGCGCGATCTCCGCACCGTATTCGAGTTCGCCGGAATCAGCGAACCGAGCAAAGAAGCCCCTACGGCTTCTGAGTCGGCCGCATCAGAACCTCGCTGACAAACGATTGCGGGGCTTGCGTCACTAGCGTGGACACAACGTGGGCCACGTCATCCGGCTGCAGCATCTTGGTTTTGTCCTTGCCGGCATGCGGAGTCAATTCGGTATCCACCGAACCGGGACAAATGACGGAGACCCGAATATTATAGGTGCGCAGCTCCTCGGCGACTGAGTAGCTCAACCCGTTCAGTCCCCATTTCGACGCGGCGTAGGCCGCGCCATTGGGTAACGCGTTCTTACCGGCGAGCGAGGAGATGTTAATCATGTGTCCCGTACGTGCGCGAATCATCATGGGAGCGAAGGCGCGAATGCAGTAATAGACTCCCCGCAAGTTGGTATTCAACACCTGGTCCCAGGACTCGGGCGGCACTTGATGCAAGGGACCGCCAAATCCACCTACTCCGGCATTGTTGACCAGAATGTCGAGCCGTCCCAAAGTCTTGTTCACGTGCGCGGCCACGGCTTCGACGGAGTGTAGATCGGTCACATCACACACCAGTGCTTCGGCGCGGCCGCCGGCCTTTGAAATCGCGCTGGCAGTGGACTCGATCGGCCCGCGGGTGCGTCCGCAAAGTACCACCGAGGCGCCCAGACGGGCGAGTTTAGCGGCGATGGCGGCGCCGATGCCGCGCCCCGCACCTGTGATCACGGCTACTTGGCCGGCCAGACTAGCGTTATTAGTAGTCTCGTACATCGGACCTCTTGGGCTATGATTGTTATGTTGGCGTGCCCTATAACGGTTGGGCACCTTCTCGCATCTTACAAGATTGGCAGCAACGTCCGCGAAAGTAAGCTTGCCTTAGTCGAGGTACATACTTATAATCCGGCTCACCGGAAATTGTATCTTGGCCTGGTTGACGTTACCGGGGGGCGCTAGGCTTTTCCGGCCGTCGCATGGGCGCAGGCTCATGCTCCTGGCAAGCCGGGTATTTGGGCTTGGGTATACCCGGGTACGAACGCCGTCTGTTTTCCCGACAATTCAAGGAGCCATTTCAAAATGAAGACGAGTCTAGTGGCGATTGTGATTATGTTTGCTGGAATAGCCTCGAGTCAGCAAGCAACAACGCAACCGCAAACGCAAACCGCGGCGCCTGCACAAACGCAACCTGCGGCGCCCGCACAGGCGCAACCCGGCGCATCACAACCCCAACAGAAGAAAGAGATCAAGAATCCGGCGGAGTACAACGCCTACGTCGGAGCACTGCAACAGACGGATCCGACCGCCAAGATCAGCGGTCTGGAAGCTTTCCTCACTCAGTACCCCAACAGCGTGATGAAGGAAGACGCGCTGGAAATACTGATGGGAGCTTACCAGCAGACCAGCAACCAGGCCAAAGTGATGGACGCCGCGAACCGGTTGTTGGCGGTTAATCCGAATAACGTTCGCGCGCTGGCCCTACTAGCGTATAGCGAGCGTGCCGCGCAAAAATGGGCGGATGCCAAGAAACACGCTGAACAAGGCCTGGCGGCTCTTGACAGCATGACCAAACCGGACGGAGTTTCGGACGCGGATTTCCAGAAACAGAAGACCCAGTTGGGAGCCCTGCTGGAAAGCGTGGCCGGTTTTGCCGCTCTCCAGTTGAAAGATAACGCCACGGCAGAGAAGGATCTGCGCGCCGCGGTAGAAGCCGACCCAACCAATGTCGAAAATGTTTATCCTTTGGCACTCGCCAGTCTCACCGCCACTCCTGAAGATGACGTGAACGGACTGTTTTTCATCGCCCGCGCCATCAATCTGGTCAAGGACCCGGCCGGCAAGGCGCAGATTACAAAATTCGGGCACGCCAAGTACGTGAAATATCATGGCTCGGACGAGGGCTGGAACGAACTTCTGGCCATGACCGCAACCACGCCGCTGCCACCGCCGGGTTTCACTATCAAAGCATACGTTCCTCCTACCCCGGCCCAGCAAGCGGCGGATCTGGTCAAGAGCAAAGCTCCGAAGGAAATGAGTTTCGCCGAGTGGGAGTTGGTACTCTCCGCGGGTGCACCCGCTGACGCAGAGAAAGTTTGGTCTGCGATCAAGGGAGTGCCCTTGCAGATGGAAGGTACGGTCATCAAGGCCTCTCCGACCGAGCTGCAAATCGCGGCTAGTCAGGATGACATCGACGCGAAGAGGGCGGATATCGTGGTCGCGATGAGCGGAACCATTCCCGCCAAGCTTATGCCGCAGGAAGGGTCTACCTTGGACTTCGAAGGCACGCCTGTTTCCTACACACCGAGCCCGTTTGTGATGACGATGGAAAAGGGTGCGCTGTTAACTAAGGCAGCACCGAAACCCGCCCCCCATCACCATTCCACCGCGCACTGAGCCCGGATTTGTGAATCTACCAGGGCAGCGTTCTAACGCTGCCCTTATTCTTAGGTGGGATTTCCAGAAGGCTACAGCAGGATTTCAACGGACGGCTTTCTTATCGTAAGCGGTAGGACGAGCGCTGCGGGGAGGACGTTTGACGCCAGCGCGCAGCTGCCGTATGTCGATCTTCAATTCGGAAATGGTGCGGCTTAGCGTGTTGCGATGCATCCCCAGTTGACGCGCGGCGCGGCACTGATTGCCGTTGTTTTCCTGTAGAACGGTGAGGATGAACCGCTTCTTGAATTCGCGCACCGCCTCGGAGTACAGAATGTTGCTTTTGTACATCTGCAGGACGAGTGCTTCGAGCTGATCTCTCACGGCATCCCTCTTTCTCTTGAAAAGCTGCTCTTGAAACCTGCCAGCTAGGCTTTTCTCTGTTTGCCAGATTCCGTTTCGGACGCCGCAACCGCGAGTTTTACTTGTGTAGCTCCTCACGGCGCAGCAAGTCGAGTCCTTGATAAAAGCGGGCCCGCAATTCTGAAGGCGCCACCCAAATGGCGGCGCGTCCTACGACCAGAAAATAAGGCGCCAGCTGCGAACCTTCCAGCCAGTGCGACGAAGGCGTGAAGGCCGCCATGCTCATAAGAACGACTGCCACCATCAGGCTTCCTCGCACCAGCCCCAGCGCTCCACCTAAAATCCGGTCAAAAAAACTCAGTCCAGCCTCTTGCACGATATGGCGGGTGATCCGGCCTGCGATTCCGGCCACGACCAACACCGCCAAGAAAATAATCAGAAACGCCGCGATTTCGCCCAGCCACTCGGACTTCAGGTGAGGCGCAAACCGGGCTGCTAGCCGCGTGTAATTCCAGGCCGCCAGCAGATACCCAAAAACTAAGCCCGCGATTCCAAAGGCTTCATGAAAGAAGCCGGAAATCGCGGCCTGAATTACCGAAACCACAATTACAGCCACGATGACCCAGTCGGCACCCGTCATCGCGTTCTCCAACGGATCGCTTCGCTAAACATCCAGCTTGTGCCCGGTGAGCTGCTGAAAAGCCTCCAGGTATTTCTCGCTGGTCTGGCGCGCCACCCCGGTGGGGAGAGCGGGTGCGGGCGGCTGCTTGTTCCAGCGGATTTGTTCAAGGTAATCCCGAACATATTGCTTGTCATACGAGTCTTGCGCCCGTCCGGGCTGATACTTGTCCGCCGGCCAGAAACGGGACGAGTCAGGAGTAAGCACTTCATCCGCAAGGGTGATCCCCTTGGAGGTCATCCCGAACTCAAATTTCGTGTCGGCAATGATGATGCCCTTCTGAAGGGCGTAATCCGCCGCCTTGCTGTAAATCTTCAATGTAAGATCCCGGAGTTGGCGGCTTAGCTCCACGCCCACGATCCGAGTCATCTCATCGAAGGGAATATTCTCGTCGTGCCCAGTGGTCGCCTTCGTGGCAGGAGTAAAAATAGGCTGCGGTAGTTTAGCTGACTCCTTGAGTCCGGCGGGAAGCTCTATTCCGCACACACGTCCGCTAGCTTTGTATTCTTTCCAGGCCGATCCGGAAATATATCCTCGAACCACACACTCAACCGGGATCATCTCCGCGCGCATGACCATCATCGACCGGCGGTGCAGCTGATCGGCGTATATTTGCGCCGCTGCGGGGTACTTTTCTACATCGGCCGTGACCACATGGTTGGCGACAACGTCGCGAAGGAAGTTGAACCAGAAGAGCGAGATCTGGGTCAGTACGCGCCCCTTGTGGGGAATGCCAGTGGCCAGTACATAATCGAACGCGGAGATGCGATCGGTTGCACAGAATAGAAGATGTTCGCTGTCGAGCTCGTACACGTCCCGGACTTTACCGCTGGCGTGGAGCTTGAGTTCAGGGAAGTCGGTGCGCAGCAGAACGGAATCGAGAAGCTGGGGGCTCATGTTTGAATTTTACAGTTAGAAAACGTCGCGTATTCTATCCTGCCAGAAATATTTGTCAACGACTTAAGTTACAGTCGAAGGTCAAGTCTGTGCATTCGCTTGAAAGAAAAAGTGTTGGAGTTGCTAGGGCCCTGGAGATCGCGTTTCTGATGCAGCTTTTCGAGAGAGCCAGTTTGTGGAAAAGCTGAGGAAAGCAGAGGATAACCGGGACGCGAGAAAAAAACTTCCTTCAGCGTAAGTCTTAAGCAAAACTCAAAACCGCGTAGGCCATCTGCGGACGGTATGAAGACGCGTAATACTTCCAGGGTGTTGCCCCGCACGCGGTAGGGAATGATATAGGACGTGTCAGGAATTACCAGTTCTCGAGTGCCAAGGACCCGCCCGGGGCGGCCCAATCCAGGATATTCCCGAAGGCGCTCCATCCCCACGGTGATTGAAAACACCACACGAGCGGCTGCCGACGGATTGTCACGAGCGATATATTGAGTTTCCCTATCCAAGTTCGCGCGGGCTATGCGGAGCTACTCAACCCGCAGGACCGGTCCATTTCTTCACAGTGGGTTCCACCTCCCTGTCGCTGACGAAGTCTCCGCGGTCGGCCTCCGCTATACCCTTCTTAATATCCGCGATCTGCCAGTCGTTCAGCGAGACGCATTCTCGAATTGCCTCCGTTGCCACAAATGAGCGGCTGCGACTCATCGAACGCGACAACCGGTCCAATTGCTTCTTTAGTTTTGGACCATGCCGCAAGGGTTAGAACCGAGGATTCCGCCATAGGGCCTCCTGTATTACAGGCTACAGCACCTGTATGCAGATGTAGGCATCCATCTGAGAGGTGGTCGGATTCGGCGGCCGGTCCGTTAAGCGGTGGCTCCAAAGCGTACGGACACCAGCTTGGAAACTCCCGGTTCCTGCATGGTGACGCCGTACAGCACCGGGGCGATACTCATCGTCTTCTTGCTGTGAGTGATCAATACGAATTGAGTTTTTATACTCATCTCTCTAACTAGTTCGGTGAAGCGCCCGATGTTGGCTTCGTCGAGCGGCGCATCGACTTCATCGAGAATGCAGAATGGGCTGGGTTGATACTGGAATATTCCCACCAGCAAGGCCAATGCGGTCAGGGCTTTTTCACCGCCGGAGAGCAGCAGTACGTTCTGCAGCTTCTTTCCCGGAGGTGAGGCCACGACGTCAATGCCACTTTCCGCGCTGTTCTCTTCATCGGTCAAACGCATGAAAGCATGCCCGCCGCCGAACAGCTTACGAAACGTGGTCTGGAAGTTCTCGTTGATTTTGTGAAAGGCCTCTTCGAACTTCTGCCGCGAGAAAATATCGATCTCCTTGATGGTCGCCTGCGTGTTCTCAATCGAATCCAGCAGATCTTTTCTTTGCGTGTCCAGAAATGCGTGCCGCTCGGTGGTTTCCTTGTATTCCTCCAGAGCCATCATGTTCACCGGGCCCATGGCATCGAGCCGGGTGCGCATCTCGCGGTAGACCTGGTCTTCGGCAGCCAGGGAATCCCCGCTGGTGATCGGAATTGTGCGGTCGGCCATCAGTTCGTGACGCTGTATGCCCAATTCGTTCAGGCAGGTTTCCGCCATGTATTGCGCGTCCGATTGCAATTTGGCTGCGGTTGCCGAAAGCTCACCACGGCGGTCACGAGCCTGATCGAGTAACTGACGTGCCTCGCGCAGGGCGTCCTCGATCTCCGCCAACCGGGCGCGCACCTGGTCGGACTCGAATTGCAGGAGTCCATCGCGTGCTTCGGTTGTATTGCGCTCCGCTTCGAGCTCTTCCAGTTGGGCGATCATCTGCTGATTTTCGGTCTCGCGTTGCAGTTTCTCGACGGCTGAGGATTCGATCTGCGTCCGCAGGGAAGTAGCGCGTGCGTCCATGTCTGCGACTAAGGCCTCGATCTTCTCCAGCACAGCCGTCGCAGACCGATGTCGTTCCTCGAGGGTCGCGACCCGGGCCATATGCTGGGAAGCGTTCTGCGCAGCCGAGTCGCGCCGCTCGCGAGTCGCCGCCAGCGCTTCGTTCGCCGTAGCGGCCAGCGCTTCGAATTCTTCGCGCTGTTTCTGCAAAGTCGACAATTCCGCTTGCCGCGAAGTGATCAACGCTTCCTGTTCGGCACGCTCAGAATTTAGGCGTTGAATCTCGTGACGACAGATATCCAGACGCTCGCTCACTCGAACCATTTCTGAATCCAGTTGCCGCAGCATGTGACCAGAAGTCATCGCCTGCTTTTCGGCTTCTCGCTTCTCTGTCTCCAGGCGATCGAGGCGCGAAGTGAGCTCCTTAATCTCACGCGCCAAAGTCAATACGCGCAGTTCGTCATTGCGCAGAGCCGCCTCCAACTCGTTCAATAGGCGCATGACATCCCGTAGTTCTCGTTTCATCGAGAGCGGTCCTTCGGCACGCTGTTTGCCACCAGTGACAGTCACGTTATGGAAACATTCGCCCGATTGCGAAAGGAAAAACGCGTCCGGGTTCGACAGCGCAAGCTCACGTGCAGACGCGGGCTCGGGTACGATGTAGCCATCGCGCAGCTTAGGCAGGATGACTTCCAGAGATCGCCCGAAGCCGTTCAGCACACGAATTGCATGCTTGAGTGGAACGATCGATTGGCCAGGCGATGCCGCGCGCGCCACTTCGTCCACCGCGAATGAAAACTTTGCCTGGGAATCCTCTGGGTGTACCAGGAATGTCGCGCGACCATCCACGTCGGTTCGCAGCAGGCGCAAACCTTCGTCGGCCGCGTCCCAGGATTTCACCACGACGTAATTCAACTCATCGCGAAGAAAGTCTTCGACCACGCCTTCGTAGCGCGGCTCAACCTCGAGGAAATCAGCCAGGACTCCGGCCGGAGCGAATCCGCCGTCCATTACTCCTGATTGAAACAGGCGGCGAACCGACTCGGTCGAGTAGCCGTGCTCGGCGATCACAGCTTCGAGCGAGCCTTTCTTTCCAATCGCGGAAGCATATTCGGCGCGCAGGCTGTCCAGGCGGCTCTTGGCTTCCGTTTCTTCGCGGCGCTTCGATTCGATGGATTGACGGGCCTGAGAAATCTCTTCGGTCAATCCTGCAACGCGCTGGGAGACAGACTCGAACTCCAAAGCAAATTGTCCGCGCTGTCCGCCGAAAGCCTCGACTTGAGAGTTCGCAGTCGCCATCTCCACTTGCAAACGCTGCGCCTCGCGGCCCACGGCGGCCAGACGTTCTTCCGCTTGCGTAAGCATGTTTCGCAAGTTGGAAGCGGACGCGACTATTTCCATGATCGCGCGGCGGGATGCCTCTTGCCGAGATTCCAGCTCCGCCAGCGCGTTGGCGGCGTCCGTGGCCGCTTGCTGGCATTGTGCCAACTCCTGCTGGGCCGCAAGGAAGTCCGCCGCTGCCGACTCCAACAGTTGACGATTGGAGTCACGCTCATTTTCAAGAGCAGCAACCCGATGCTGTGCCTGCGCCAACTCCGCTTCGAAAGCAGCGGAACGCACCACTAACTCTGCGCAGCGCTCTTCATTGTGACGACGCTGAGCATGAGCCCGTTCGCTCTCCAGTTGGATCTGGTTGAGGCGCTCGCGATTTTCGCGAATCTCGGTCTCGATAGCGTATCCACGCTGGGTGCGTTCACCATGCTCCACTTCGAGTTGCTGGACTGTCTCAGTGCGGTGATGCATTTCCTCCGACAGCCGGTTGATCCGCTCATCTATTTCAATGCTGTCGCGATCCAGTTGCGCAAACTTGCTGGCCAAAACGACACGGTGCTTAGCTCGCATCTCGTCCCGCAGCTTGGCATAGCGCTCGGCCTTCGAAGCTTGCCGCTTCAGGGAGTTCATCTGCCGTGTAACTTCCTCGAAGATGTCGTTCACCCGCGACAGGTTCTGCTTGGCATCTTCCAGACGGGCTTCGGCGAGCCGTTTCTTGGTCTTGAACTTCGTGATACCTGCAGCTTCTTCGAGGATGGCGCGGCGATCCGTCGGACGGCTGCTCAGAATCTGTCCTATCCGTCCTTGCTCGATCAGGGCGTAGGATTCTGGCCCGAGGCCAGTGCCCATAAACAACTCCTGAATATCTCGCAGGCGGCAGAGCTTGCCGTTGAGCAAGTATTCGCTGTCCCCGGAGCGAAACAGCCGGCGAGTTACGGCGATCTCTCCAGCCCGGAATTGCTGTTGAAACTTGCGGCGGCGGATCCTGAGCACGACTTGCGGGCCTGCGGCCTGGTTTGATTCGATGGAGGTCCGGGCGTCTTCGCCCGGTCCGACGGGCGAGACACCCGTCTCTCCATCGGAAATCCCTGGTTGCGCTTCTTCGGTCAGACGCTCAACTTCCTCGGCGGCCTTCGCACGGACTTCAGCCTCGTCCCAATCGTCCGCACTTGCCGGCAAGTCATTCTGGACTTCGATCTCGGTGGCATCGTGCGCGTCCGGCCCGCTGTACACTTCCGGATCAATCAAGGTGAGCGCAACTTCTGCCATGCCGGTGGGCTTGCGGTCGCGCGTGCCCGCGAAGATCACGTCCTCCATGCGCGAGCCGCGAAGAGTCTTGGCCGACTGCTCGCCTAAGACCCACGAGATCGCATCCGCGATGTTGGACTTGCCGCATCCATTGGGGCCGATGATGGCCGCGATGCCGTCTCCGTGGAACTTGAGCTCGGTGCGATCGCAGAAAGATTTGAAACCGAGAATCTGAAGCTTTTTCAGTTTGAGCAACTGCTACTCCTTGGGGAACGGGTTAACCAATTAGATTCCTCCACAGCTCGCTCCGAGAAAACCTTCCTGTGGCTGGACAGGGCGGGCACAGATGCAAGCTACTGTAACGGTGAAATTGCACCGGGGTCAAGCAAGAAAACACCATATATGGGGTCCCCTTTTGCACAACCACGTCATTTTGCACACACAATGCAGCAGTTGCTTGTGAAATGGGTGGGAAAGAGCAGAGGAAGGGAGACTCGCGAGAGCAAGATAAGCCTAGCGCAGCCAGAGCGAAAAGGAAACACGCATTTTATCTGGAAGTATCGAATTCGGTGTGCGTGGGGACAGCCGCCCTCGGATCCTCGGATGGTTGGATCTAGGCAACTCTGACGAAATCCCGCCCGAGTCCTGATCGCAATCTTTTGTTGCTGTCTTCGCCCCGTAACCGGGTTGCCGTCACCTATGTGTCCGAGTTCGTGAGCTGGTAATTTACCGGGTCACCACGAATTTGCGATTGCTCTCGAGCTTGCGTTGGGGCGTAGTCACAGATATAAATCCCGTGGTCGCACCCTGGGGAACGGTGGTCGTGATCAAGGAATTTGAAACCACCTTGAAGACAGCCGCCGTGCCGTTAAACGTCACGCTGGTCGCACCCGTTAGTTTCGTTCCCAGAATCGTGACGGCCGCTCCCACCTTGCCGGAGGTGGTCTGCGTTTCCACAAACGGGTGTAGACCTACCGACAGCCTGAAGACCGTGCCATAGGTATTGGACCCGTTCGTCAGCGTCGTCCCGTAGAAGCTGCCATTGGTGTCCTGAACCAGGGTCGCGTAGGGGTCGGAGCCGTCCGTGGCATCGAAGCTGTGCAGCGTGGTCAGGGTGCCGCTTAGGGTGATTTTGAAGATAGTGCCATCGTTGTTGGCTCCGCCAAACTTCGTCGTTCCGTAGAGGTTCCCATCGGTGGCCTGGATCAGCCCGGCGAAGGGTTGAGCGCCGTCCGTGCCGGCGAAGCTGAGCAGCGTGGTCAGCGTGCCGCTTGGGGTAACCTTGAAGATCGTGCCCTCGCCGCCGGCCCCGCCCAACACCGTCGTCCCGTAGAGGTTCCCATCGGTTGCCTGAACCAGCCCCGCGTAGGGGCTGGAGCCGTCTGGGCAACCAGTTTGGGAGCAAAAGCTGTGCAGCGACGTCAGCGTGCCGCCGCCTGGGGTGATTTTGAAGACCGTGCCCTCGTTGTTGGTCCCGCCCCCCTGCGTTGTCCCGTAGAGGTTTCCATTGCTGGCTTGGACCAGCCCCGCTTGGGGTTGGATGCCGTCCGTGTTGGCGAAGCTATGCAACGTCGTAAGCGCGCCTGTCGGGGTGATTTTGAAGACCGCGCCCTCGCTGTTGGCCCCGCCAAAGTAAGTCGTCCCGTAGAAATTTCCATTGCTGGCTTGGACCGGCCCCGCATAGGGGTACCGGCCGTCCGGGGTGTCGAAGTTGTGCAGCGTGGTCAGCGTGCGCTTAGGGTAATTTTGAACACCGTGCCACTACCGTTGTTGGGCCCGCCTTGCTGCGTCGTCCCGTAGAGGTTCCGATTATCAACTTGGACCAGCCCCCCGGATAGAGCGTTCCCATCCGCGCACCCACTTAGGGAGCAAAAGTTGTAAAGGGTCTTCAGGGTGCCGCTTGGGGTGATTTTGAAGGCCGTGCCACCGCCGTTGGTTCCTCACTGAAACGTCGTCCCGTAGAGGTTCCCATCGGCGGCCTGGATCAGGCCCGCATAGGGTAACGAGCCGTCCGAGAAGTCGAAGATGTGCAGGGTGGTGAAAGTCTGCGCCGGCGACGCGATTGCCGTCGTTACGCACAGGAGAAAAATACCGCAGGCCGTCTTCCATCTGTTCACTACGAGGGCAAAAATTTGGGAGATTCGATTTCTGGTCATTTGGGACACCACACGGTGAGAAGTCACGAAAGCAGACACAAACCAGTACTACCAAGAACCAGAGCGCCACTCGGTTTCGTAGATGCCATCTGGGGAGATGGGCCGAGCTCTGCGATTTTCTTCCAACCGGCACAGGGTGTCAAGTAAAAGCTCTGCCAGACCGCCCAGAACCCTGTCCCAGTAAGGGTTTTGGCCAGCCGCTCCCTAAAAAAGGCGATCGTGGCGCTGGCGCCCTAGCCCGCCTGCGAGTCGCGCTGCTACTCGCCCAGCTTCTCAAAGAACAGACAGATCGATTCAATCCCGCGGTGGAAGTTCGGAATGTGAAACTTCTCGTTGGGAGCATGTAGATTGTCGTCGGGCAGGCCGAAGCCCATCATTACACTTGGGATTTTCAGCACATCCTGAAAGTCGGTCACGATGGGAATCGATCCGCCCGAGCGAATGAAGACTGTGTCCTTCTTGAAGACCTCGTGCATGGCCTCGGTGGACGCTTTCACATATTTGTTGTCCGTGCCCACCACGCAGGCCGGACCTTTGCTCCACACTTTGATCTTGGTCTCGATGCCCTTGGGCGTCAGCTTCTTCACAAAGGCCGTGTAGCGCTTAAGAATATCGTCGGGATCCTGGTTGGGTACCATGCGCATGGAAACTTTTGCCGCGGCCTTCGCGGGGATCACCGTCTTGGCGCCGGGTGCGGTGAACCCGCCGGGCATGCCGTGGACTTCGAGTGTAGGACGTGCCCAGGTTCGGTAGAGCACGGAGAAGCCCGGTTCTCCGGTCAGCACCTTGGAACCAACTTCTGTTTTGCGATAGTGCTCTTCGTTGAATGGCAGACGCTTCCATGCTTTAAGTTCGGCCGCGGTGGGAGCCTTCACGTTCTTGTAGAAGCCCGGAATCAGCACCTTGCCTTTTGCATCTTTAAGCTTGCTGATGATTTCGATGAGGGCGAAAAATGGGTTGGGCGCCGCGCCGCCGTACATGCCGGAGTGCAGATCGGTCTTGGCCCCGAATGCTTCGATTTCTGTGTACACGAGGCCGCGCAGCCCGACACACAAAGTGGGAAGATCGGGCGCAAACAGTTCGGTATCGCAGACCAGCGCGAAATCAGCCTTCAGCTTGCTTTTCTGCTTGCGCACATATTCGGCAATCGATTCGCCGCCAACCTCTTCTTCGCCCTCGATGATGAACTTCACATTCAAAGGCAGCTTGCCGCCGTGGCCTTTCATTAAGGCTTCGATGGCTTTGATCTCCATCCAGAGCTGGCCTTTGTCGTCCACGGCGCCGCGGGCATAAATGTTGTTGTTTCGTTCCGTAGGTTCGAAGGGGGGACTGATCCATTCGTCGAGCGGATCGGGTGGCTGCACATCGTAGTGCGCGTAGCAGAGCACAGTCGGCTTGCCGGGAGCATGCAGCCAGTCGGCGTAGATCAGCGGATGGCCTTTGGTCGGGACGAGTTCCACGTTCTCCATGCCAATTCGCCGGAGCTCGTTGGCCACCACGTCGGCGGCCTTCTGCACGTCGGACTTATGCTCGGGCGCGGTGCTGATGCTGGGAATACGAAG
>Ga0070766_10001006_pt1 | contig 13280 bp, 5 predicted proteins | sample HubBroMetageWFT6_FD_69782 | JGI IMG/M metagenome (GOLD analysis project Ga0070766, IMG submission 69782) | Warmed and freeze-thawed soil microbial communities from the Hubbard Brook experimental Forest, New Hampshire - Hubbard Brook CCASE Soil... | ecosystem: Environmental > Terrestrial > Soil >...
ACGATGATTTTGTCGGCGCGCTGCACGGTTGAGAGCCGGTGGGCGATGATCAGCGAGGTGCGTCCCTCGACCATATGGCTGAGCGCATCGCGTACGCGGAATTCGGTTTCCGTGTCCACGCTCGATGTGGCTTCGTCGAGAATCAGAATTTTCGGTTCGTGGGCCAGAGCGCGCGCGAACGAAATGAGCTGTTTCTGGCCCGTCGAAAGAGTCGAGCCGCGCTCGCGCACCTCTTCGTTGAAGCCTTTGGGCAGGGTGCGGATGAAATCGGCAAGGTTCACATCTTCGGCGGCTTGCTCAACGTCCGCGTCCTGAATGCGTTTGGTGCCGAGCCGGATATTTCCGCCAATTGTCCCGCTGAACAGAAATGGATCTTGCAGGACGACGCCGAAGCGGCTGCGCAGGTCAACGAGGTCCATATCTTTGACATCCACGCCATCGATTCTGACCGCGCCTTTTTGTACATCGTAAAAACGCAGCAGCAGCGAGATCAACGTGGTCTTGCCCGCGCCGGTGTGGCCAACGATAGCGACCGTTTCGCCGGGGTCGATGGAGAAAGTTACATCGCGGAGAACCCAGTCGGGAGTCTGGCCGTCTTCCGTCTCGTGATAAGCGAACCAGACGTGATCGAATTCGATGCGGCCGGGACCTTCGGGACATTTCGTTACCGCTGGCGAAACCACCTGCACCGGCGTGTCGAGCAGTTTGAAGATGCGCTCGCTGGCGGCCATGGCCGATTGCAGGATGTTGTATTTTTCGCTGAAGTCCATGATCGGCCGGAAGAAGCGCAAAGCGTATTGAATGAATGCGACCAGCACGCCCAGCGAGGCCACAGTCGGTACCAGGCGGAACGCCACCAGCGTTTTCCAGTTGAACTGCACGGAAACACTGGTCGCGGGAACGCTCAGCATCACATCGCCGCCGCCGAACCAGATGACGCAGGCAATGGCAATAGCAGACAGAACTTCGATCGCGGGATAGTAAACCGAGTACGCCATGATCGCGTCCTTGAACGCTTCCATGTGGCTGCGGTTGATTTCTGAGAAGCGTTTGTAGGCCTTGCGCTCGCGATTGAAGAGTTGCAGGACCACCATCCCACTGACGTGCTCTTGCAGGTAGGAATTAATGCGGGCGATAGCGACGCGGATGCGGCGGTAGGAATCGCGCACCCGGTCGCGGAAAATCTTGGTCGCTACAATAATGAAGGGCAGCACGGCAAAGGTAATCAGCGCCAGCTTCCAGTTCATGCACAGCATCACTCCCAGAATGCCCAAAAGCACGAACAGGTCTTCGAAGATCGAGACCACGCCCGAGGTAAACATCTCATTCAACGCGTCCACATCGGTGGTGACGCGCGTGACCAAACGGCCGACGGGGTTCTGGTCGTAGAAAGCGACATGCAGGCGCTGCAGATGCCGGAAGATTTGCCGCCGCAAATCGAACATCACTTTCTGGCCGGTCCACTGCATATAGTAGGTTTGCAGAAATTCGAGCAGAAAGCTGAGGAGCAGCAATCCCACATAGATCGCAGCGATCTGCGCGATGCCGGTGATGGCGTTGGGGCTGAGCCAGCTCCACATGCCGGAAACGCTCCCCTGCGTGGGCGCGAGATAACGATCGATCGCCACCTTGGTGAGATAGGGGCCGAGCACGTCGGCGAAAGACTTCAGAAGAATCGAGGCCAGCGCGATCGCCACCTGCCAGCGGTAGGGACGCAGATATTTGAGCAGCCGTGCCATCAGCCGGCTGTCATACGCTTTGCCTAATATTTCTTCTTCTTGAGCCATCTTGGCGGTCGAGGCGGACGCCGCAGCGCTGCTAACAGGGTACCTCAATATGGATGGCCGGGGCAGGTGGCAGGATGGAAAAGGTTTTTGGCAAGGTTAGATTCAACCGAGGTGGGATAATGTTCTGTTATGTCGCTTGGCGTATATGTTTCCGTTCCCTTTTGCCGCACCAAGTGCAGCTATTGCAACTTCGCCTCTGACGTGGTTTCGCGGGCGGTTTTCGATCGGTATGTCGATCGGGTTTGCGCCGATATTGAGAACGCGCCGCAGATTGCGGCCGAGATGGGCGGACAAATGGAGCGCACCGTGGATTCCATCTACCTGGGCGGAGGAACGCCGACGGTGCTCGAAGCTGCGCAACTGGAGCGGATATTCGCGGCGGTGCGGGCGCAGTTCGACGTTGTTGCTGGCGCGGAAATTACGGTCGAGTGCGCTCCGGGCACGCTGACCGCCGCGACACTTGATAGTCTGCTGCGCTGCGGCGTGAATCGCGTGAGTCTGGGGGTGCAGTCGTTCGTGGATCAGGAAGCCGCGGCGGTTGGCCGCCTGCACAAGCGCGCGACCGTTCTGGAGGACTTCGTCCGCCTGCGGGCTGCAGGGATCACCAACATCAACATCGACCTCATCGCTGGTTTGCCGCACCAGACCGCCGAGAGCTGGGAATTCTCGCTGGCGGAAGCCATTGCGACCGGCGCTCCGCACGTGAGCGTCTACATGCTCGAGGTAGACGAGGATTCGCGACTGGGGCGTGAACTACTTGCAGGGGGTGTGCGTTATCACGCGCACTTTGTGCCGGATGAAGAGGCCGTCGCTGATTTTTATGTGGCGGCTTGCGAGCGGCTCCAATCGGCTGGAATTGGGCAGTACGAAATCTCTAATTTCGCGCGCCAGGGCTTCGAGTCGCGGCACAATTTAAAGTATTGGACGCGCGAGCCTTATTTCGGCTTCGGCGTGGACGCGCATTCGATGCTGGTTTCCGCCACAGGCGAAATCGATGCCGTGCGGTTCGCTCCGTCCGACTCGCTGGAGCAATATGTTTCTGGCGCGCCAGTGCAGCGAACCGTGGTCTCGAACGAAGCGGCTCTCGAAGAAAGCTTTTTTCTCGGGCTGCGGCTGACGCGGGGCATTAATCTGCCGGAACTCGCCGCGAGATTCGGCGGCGAAGCCATCGAAAACACTCATACCACGATTGCGGAACTGATCGACTGCGGGTTAATGGAGCAGCAGGGAGATACCGTCCATTTAACCTCGCGCGGGCGGTTGCTCTCGAACGAAGTCTTCGAGAGATTCATTGTGGCGGATGAAGTGGCACGCCGATCTTTCGCAAAGCATCAGAAATCTGCTGGCGGTGAGTTATTGGCAAACCATCCGGTCGGTTGGGGGGAGAGCCTGAACGCCGATAACCCCCAGCGCTGACGCGGGTTCTGCCTGCTTTCCTTGTTCCTGCCCTCGGTAACTTTTCCCCTTCCTGCCGCTATGTTCTAATCAAAATCAGTCGCAGCCGGGAGGAGCTTTGGATTTTCAACTCAGTGACGAGCAGCAGCAACTGAAGAAAAGCGTTCGCGAGTTCGCCGAACGCGAGATCGCTCCCCACGTCATGAAGTGGGACGAGGCGTGCGAATTTCCGCTGTGTGTGGTCAAGGAACTGGGCAAGCTGGGACTGCTGGGAGTTGTTTTCCCCAACGAATACGCGGGCGCCGGCATGGGTTACGTCGAGTACGTCATCGCCATCGAAGAACTGTCGCGGGTGGATGGTTCGGTGGGCATTATCGTAGCGGCGCACACTTCGCTTTGTTCGAATCACATCTTTCTTGCGGGCAGCGAAGAGCAGAAAAAGAAGTACGTCAGCAGGCTTGCTACCGGCGAGTTTATCGGCGCGTGGGGATTGACCGAACCCTCTTCGGGATCGGACGCGGGCAGCGCCCGCATGACCGCCAAGCGCCGCGGCAACAACTGGGTGCTCAATGGCACGAAAACCTTTTGCACAAACGGCCACTATGCCGACGTAATCGTGGTCCTCGCCGTGACCGACCGGACGGCGCATACTCACGGCCTCTCAGCCTTCATCGTAGAGAAGGAAACGAAGGGTTTCCGTCCCGGCAAAAAAGAAAACAAGCTGGGCTTGCGGGCCAGTGACACGGCGGAGATGATTTTTGAAGATTGCGTCATTCCTGCCGAAAACCTGTTGGGCAAGGAAGGCGCGGGCTTTATCGACGCCATGCGCGTGCTCGATGGCGGCCGCATCTCGATTGCGGCTCTGTCGCTGGGCATGGCACAGGGTGCATTCGAGGCCGCGCTGAATTATTCGAAAGAGCGCCGCCAATTCGGCAAGGCCATCGGCGAATTTCAGGCGATCCAGTGGAAGCTGGCCGACATGGCGACCGAGATTGATGCGGCGCGGCTGCTCACCATGCGCGCCGCATCGATGAAAGATGCCGGTATGAAGACGACTATGGAGTCTTCCATGGCCAAGCTCTACGCCAGCGAAGTTGCCGTGAAGTGCGCCAACGAAGGTGTTCAGATTCACGGCGGATACGGCTTCATCAAAGACTATCCGGCCGAGAAATATTATCGCGACGTGAAGCTGTGCACCATCGGCGAGGGCACCAGCGAGATTCAGCGGCTGGTGATTGCGCGCCAACTGTTGAAGGAATAGAGTCTCGATCTATTTTGTTCTGCCGCCCTCGACCTTCAACTTATCGCTCGCGCCGGCTTGGGCCGCGGCAAGGCGCGCGGTCAAGACACGAAATGGCGAGCAGGCAACGTAATCCATTCCCACCGAGTGGCAGAATTCGACTGACGACGGGTCGCCGCCGTGCTCGCCACAAATTCCGACCTTGAGAGTGGGTCGAGTTTTGCGCCCGCGTTCGATCGCAATGCGAATCAGTTCGCCCACGCCGTCGCGATCGAGCACCGCGAACGGATCCTGTTTGAGAATGCCTTCCGCGAGATAGGTCGGCAGCACTTTGTTGACATCGTCGCGGGAGAAGCCGAACGTGGTCTGGGTCAGATCGTTGGTGCCAAAGCTGAAAAATTCGGCTTCCTTGGCAATCTCATCCGCAATCAGTGCGGCCCGCGGCAATTCGATCATGGTCCCGACGAGGTAATTCACTTTCATCCCTTTCTCTTTAAACACCTCGTCGGCCACTCGGCGAACGATGCCACCCTGATGCGCCATCTCCTTCAACGTAGCGGTCAATGGGATCATCACCTCCACATGCGGCTTTACGCCTTCCTTGGCGACAGCCACAGCCGCCTCGAAAATGGCACGCGCCTGCATCTCGGTGATTTCGGGATACGTGATGCCCAACCGGCAGCCGCGATGGCCGAGCATGGGATTGAACTCGTGCAAGTCCTCGACCCGCCGCAGCAGAGACTTTAAACCTTTCAATTTAGGCGAGCGTGGCTTCGTCGCTTCCAATACCGCAATTTCAACCATCAACTCTTCGCGCTTGGGCAGGAACTCGTGCAGGGGCGGATCCAGAAGGCGAATCGTGACCGGCAAGCCGTCCATTACGCGAAGCAAGCCGATGAAATCGGCGCGCTGCATGGGCAGCAGTTTTTTCAGAGCCGCGCGGCGGTCTTTCTCGTTATCCGCCAGAATCATGGCTCGCATGTGCGGGATCCGGTCCTGGGCGAAGAACATATGCTCAGTGCGGCACAATCCAATGCCCTCGGCGCCGAATGCCCGTGCCTGAACGGCATCTCGCGGAATGTCCGCATTGGCTCTGACTCCGAGCCTGCGGAAGGGCTCTGCCCAGCCCATGAACTTCATTAGCTCAGGATCATCGGGCGTGGCATCGAGCGTATCGAGCTTGCCCTTGATCACACGGCCGGTGGTTCCATCGAGCGAGATCCAGTCACCCGGCTTGAATACCTGGCCCTTCACTCGCATCTCGCGGTCTTTTTCGTTGACCGAAATGTCGCCCGCTCCCGCGACACAACACTTTCCCATGCCGCGCGTGACCACTGCCGCATGACTTGTCATGCCGCCGCGCGAGGTCAAAATTCCGGCGGCGACTTCCATGCCGTGAATGTCTTCCGGAGTAGTTTCCGCCCGCACCAGGATGACCGGGTTTCTCTGGCCTCCATGGCCGGCTTTTTCCACCGCCTCGTCCGCCGTAAACACGATCTGCCCAACCGCGGCGCCGGGAGACGCAGGCAGACCGGTGGCCAGAACCTCGACCTTTGCTTTCTTCTCGTCCAGGCGCGGAACGAGGAAGTCGTAAAGCTGGTTGGGTTCGACGCGGAAGATCGCCTCTTCCTTAGTGATCAGTCCTTCTTCAACCATCTGGATGGCCACGCGCACCGCGGCAAGCCCGGTGCGCTTTCCATTGCGGGTTTGCAGCATGTAGAGCTTGCCTTCCTGGATGGTGAACTCAAAATCCTGCATGTCGCGGTAGTGCTTCTCCAGGCGAGTGGTGATCTCACGCAGTTGCTTGTAGACATCCGGCATCACTTTTTCCAGTTCGAGGATCGGAACCGGAGTGCGAATGCCCGCAACCACATCTTCGCCTTGCGCGTTCATGAGGAACTCGCCGTAGAACTCTTTATTGCCAATCGCGGGATTTCGAGTGAAGCCCACGCCGGTGCCGCTGGTCTCTCCGAGATTTCCGAATACCATCGCCTGCACGTTCACGGCAGTGCCGAGCATGTCATCGATGTTATTGATGCGGCGGTAGTGTTTGGCTCGATCGTTCTGCCACGAACGGAAGACGGCGTCGCGCGCCATCACCAGTTGCTCGTGCGCATCCTGCGGAAAGTCACGCTTGGTGTGCTTCTTGACCACCTTTTTATATTCTTCGATGACTTCCTTCAGCGCTTTGGCGTCCAGATCGGTATCGAGCTTTGCTTTTTTCTGTTTCTTCTTCGCGTCGAAGACCTCGTCGAAGGCCGATTTCGGAATCTCCAGCACCACGTTGCCGAACATCTGGATCAGACGGCGGTAGGAATCGTAGGCAAAGCGCGGATTGTTGCTGCGCTTCGCCAGCGCCTCCACGCTTTGGTCGTTCAGCCCGAGATTGAGAATCGTATCCATCATGCCCGGCATGGAAAACTTTGCGCCCGAGCGGACGCTTACCAGCAGCGGGTTCTCGCCTTTGCCCAGCTTCTGGCCTTGCAGTTGCTCGAGTCGGCGGAGCGCTTCTTCCATCTGGTGCGTGACCTCAGCCGAGACTTTGCCGCCGCTGCGCATGTACTCGCGGCATGCTTCGGTTTGAATCGTGAAGCCGGGAGGCACAGGCAGCGTTGCATTGGTCATCTCCGCCAGGCCTGCGCCTTTGCCGCCCAACTCGTTCTTCATGGTGCCGTTGCCTTCGGCTTTTCCGTCGCCGAAAAAATAAACGTATTTAACGGCGCTCTTGTCGGCCTGCTCTTCGTGCGTTTCTGGAAGTGTGGAAGTGCTCACGGATGCGTCCTCTTTCTTGGAATGCTGGATTTATGAATTCGAGTCCATGCGGGATGAAATTCTCCCTGCCACAACGATTTTCCGGAAACGCGGGATGAGCCTTCTGGCAAGGTCGTCGTGGAGAACCATCCAGTTTACCCGACTCGGGTGGGCTACAGGCCCATTTTTCTGTTGCCGGGAGGTCGCCCTGCTCGCGTTGTGGGAGAATGGAACGATTCGGATGCAGCGATCCTTAATAGCCTCGGAAAAGATAATTATGAGCTGCGCAGAACCAGAACATATCGATTGGCAGGACAGCCCTCATCGTCTCACAACCAATACACATGCGGAGCGCCTCGCGTGAAGGTAGACTGGGGAAGGCGAATAGTCCGGGCAGCCCTGGTAATGGCGATCCTGGTGGGACTGTTGTACGTGGGAGACTGGGCCGTTCTGCGATTTCGCATTCCGCGAGGCACGGCATATGACGTCGTCCAGGTCAATCAGTTTCTGGCCACTCCGCTCAAGGGAAACAAGGTTGAATATGACCTCATCGGAACCGTTCCCGAGACATGCAGCCGGTCGATCTTCCCGCAAAAGGGAAATGCCGCTTGCTGGTGGCTGAAACGGCACAACTCGCAGTGGCAGTGACGTCTTCGTAGCTCGCCGGCGCGGGAGTTCAATTTCTCTTTTTCTCCAACTCGGCCCAGCGTGAGTAAAGCGTGTCCACTTTCTCTTGCGCTTCTTCCATCTCAGCATGCGCCGTCATCAGGCGTGGACCGTCGCTGACAATCTGGGGATCTTCAAGCTGCGCTCGTTTGGTCTGGAGTATCTGCTCGGCCTCGGCGACGCGTTGCTCAATCGTTTCATATTCGCGCGCCTCCAGGTATGACAGCTTCTTCTTTGCCGGCAACTGCCGGGGATCTTCCGTGACGCTTCTTTCTAGCGGCGCGGCGCGGGCGTTCGTCGCCGCCTGCTCTCGTTCTTCCTGCCACGCCTCCCACTGCGAGTAATCGGCAAAAAGCCCTGCGTTGCCCTGGCCGTCGAGTCCCAGAACTACGGTCGATACGCGATCCAGCATGTACCGGTCGTGTGTCACCAGGACAATGGAACCGCGAAACTCGAGCAGGCTTTCCTCGAGTATGTCGAGCGTAGGAATATCAAGATCGTTGGTCGGCTCATCGAGCAGGAGAACGTCGGCAGGTTGTAGCATGAGTTGAGCGATCAACACTCTTGCCCGCTCGCCACCAGAAAGCCGTCCCACGGGCTGATTCAGCTGCTCACCGGCGAACAAGAATTTTGCAGCCCATGACGCCACGTGAATCATGCGGTCTTGGTACACGACGGAGTCGCCTTCCGGTGCCAGCGCGCGCCGCAAGGTTATATCGGGATCGAGCTGGCGGCTCTGATCGAAATATACGATGCGCAGCCAGTCGGCGCGCTGAATTTCTCCACTTGTCGGGGTAGTCTCCCCACGCAACAGCCGCAGCAGACTCGTCTTTCCGCTGCCGTTCGGTCCCACCAGCCCCAACCTCATTCCGGCAGTAATCACGCAATTTAGTCCGGTGAACAGCTTGCGACCACCAACCTCGCAAGAGACATTTTCCAATTCGATCAGGCGTTTAGTCTTGCGGTCAGTGGCTGAGAAGTCGATTTGCGCAGCGCCGCTCCGGCTTCTTGCATTGAGGTCCGCGAGTTCGTTCATGAGTGCTCCGGCTTTGTCGATACGCGCTTTCGATTTTCTCGTCCGAGCCTTGGCCCCTCGGCGCAGCCACTCGATTTCCTTGTGAACCAGATTTTCCAGAGCCTCCTGACGCTTCGACTGTGCGTGCAGGAATTCTTCTTTCTTTTCCAGAAACCGGCTGTAGTTTCCAGCTACACGCAGCAGCCCATCGGGATAAGTCCGGTTGAGTTCCGTCATTTCCGTAGCAACGTTCTCCAGAAAATAACGATCATGGCTGACCACAACGCAGGCGAATGCGGCCGCCTCGAGCAGCGCCTCCAGCCATGCAATTCCCGCCAGGTCAAGAGGGTTGGTAGGCTCATCGAGGAGCAGAATGTCCGGGCCCTGCACCAGCGCCTCAACGATGGCGAGCCGTTTCTGCCAGCCACCAGATAATGTAGAAGCCTCCACTTCGAGGTTCTCAAAGCCAGCCCGGCCCAGGGTTTCGGCGAAGCGCATGCCGCGCTCCGATGCGGGCACGGCCGCGCGTTCCATCGCGCTCTCAGCAACAGATCGGATTGTGGCTCCTGGCTTGAATTTCGAATCCTGCTCTACGCAGCTTAGGCGGATGCGTTTTCGGACTGCGATGTCTCCGCTGTCCGGACTGACATCACCCCCCAGAATCCGCAGCAGCGTGGACTTGCCGGAGCCGTTCGGACCGATCAGCCCGATGCGTTCGCCCTCGGAAACCGTAAAAGAAACGTTCTGGAACAGTGGATTTGCGCCAAAGGCCTTCGAAATGTCCTGCGCATTGATGATCGGCGGCAATGACGGATTCTCCTGATACCAGCATTGAGGTTATCAGGAAACGCAGCTTGCACAGCCGAACCAAGGCATCGTGTTCTCGGCTTGGCGTGGATTTCCGTTGCAATTACGAGACTCCTTAGCGCTGGCGCACTTCCAGTTGTACCGGACGCGCTACGGAACTTACGTCAGGGTCGTAGTATTCGTAGACTCGCGACTGGAAAGTCCGCGCTCGGATCGGATATTTGGCGCGAAGCCGGAAATGCAGCGTCACCGCATCGCCTGGGCCGATGGAATTAAAGTAGAGAATCGCCTGCGTCGCGGTGAGACTGAATTTCTCCAGCCTCCCGCTTTTCTGTGAAGCCGTCTTTTCTATATAGCTCTGCAAGTCTTCGCTGAGCAGGTCGAATCCTGGTGGAATGCCTAGATCCACCATCACCATATTTGCGGATTTCTGCAGATTACTGGTGACGGTCGCCGTAGCGGTGGCGATGTCGTCCTGCGCCAGATGCGTGCGATCATACGCAACATCAATAGAAAGAGGTTCGTTCGCCGGCCTCTCGCTCCATGGCAGAAAGTAGCTGCCTACGATCTGATATGCCAGTCCGCCCTTGCCCTCGAACCGGAGTTCGATCGTATTCATTCTTCCCGAAACAATGCGCCTCGATTCGATACTATTAGATTCGATACTCTCCGACTCACTATTGCCAGATCCCTTAATCGATGTTTCGTTGCCCTTCAGGTCAGCGCCTTTTAACACGAATTGGTGGAGCAGGTCGTTGTTCTCCGGAGTCAGAGTCAGCTTCTGGACAGACTTGCCGTTGAGCAGAACCTCTAGCGTGCCCTGAACGTCGGCCGCACCCTTTTCAGTTGCGAGCAGCAAGGCGCGCAGTGCCATGATGGTCGCCTGGGTTGTGCCCCAGGTTCCGGCAGCATCTTTTTTCGAAGCGATATAGTTCATGGCTTTTCGCGCCGTACCCGATGCTTCGCCCCACTTGAGCAGCGCTTGCACCGCCAATCCCGTGGTCTCGACGCTTGCGCTTTCGCCCGTTGCGTATACTCCGGTCTCTTCGGCGCTCCACCAGACCTGCTCCTCCTTTTCCGTTCGCGCATCGAGCAAAAGTTGCATGGCTTGTCGAGTGAACTCGCGGTCTTTTCCGTGATCTGCCCCGCGATACTCTACAGCGAAGTTCGCGACCACAGCCAAAGTGTAGGCGTCCATCTTCGCGCTCATATGCGTCTCGATGAACTGCTTCGCCTTCTCGACCGCCGCTCCTTGGTATCCAGTGTTCTCCAGCGACCATGCCAGGTAAGCTGTGATGCGCAGCACGTCAGAGTTGAAGCGATTTGTAACACCTTCGTTGATGAACGACGTATCGGGCTTCCAGCTTCCGTCCGCCTGCTGTTGGCTGGCCAGCCATTCCTGCGTTCGCGAGATCAGCCTGGGGTCGACCTCGTAGACCTTCGACATGTCGCTGAACTCCATCAGCCCGTAGGCGGTCAGAATCTTGTTGGCAGGCGCTTGCCCGAACCAGGAGAAACCTCCGCCGGGAACTTCAAACGTCAGCAGCCGCTGGTAGCCGTTGGCGATGTATCCCTCGGCCTTGGCGTGCACCTCAGGCGTCAGTTTTTTCGTGCGCTTCATGTAATCGAGCGCCAGCACATTGGGGTAGGTGCTCGAGGAGGTTTGCTCAAAACAGCCGCCCGGCATGCGCAGAATACCGTCCATCCCTTCGATCACCTGGCTCAGCGGCCCGGGATAAAGCCTGACGAAAATCTTGCTGGCATCTGGAATGGAGCTCGCAGGAAAGTTCAACTCGTGCTGGACACTGTTTTCCAATCGTCCGTTAAAAACAATATTCTGCTCGCGGCCATTGGGAATGACCTCGATCTCTCGCACCACGATATCGGCGCGATTGGCCTCGCCATTCATGCGCGCCGAGAGCGTCAGCTTGAATTTGCCGATGCGCTTCGCTTCCAGCGTGAATTGCGATCCGCCTACGCGAGCGGAATCGACCGTGACGGATTTCTCCGCAGCATCGTCGACCAGCGAAAACCAGTCGTCGGGCTGCAGCTTCAGGCTGACATCACCCCGCGCGCCCGAGTAGTTGTACACCGCAACCGGAATCGAAACTCGGTCGCCTTGCGTTAGCGTAACCGGCAGGTCGAGGTCGACGAAGAAATCCTGAAAAACTTTCAGACTCGACGTAGCGCTGCCCAGCGCGCCGTGCGTGGTAGAGGCGAGCATTGCCATGCGCCATGTGGTGATGGAGTCCGCCATCGGAATGGTGATGCTGGCCACGCCGTCCTGGTCAGTGATGATTTCGGGATTGATGTAGAGAGCTTCCGGGAAATACGAGCGCACGTGCGCGGCCGGCGCTGCAGCATCTCCCTGGGCGAGGAATGCACTGTTTTGCGCCTTTTGCGCGATCGGAGCAAAGTTCTCAAGGCGGTCGAACTCGCGGCCATTGATGGCGCCCCCGATAGCACCGCCCGCCACACCGCCAGGCACGCCGCCGACCACACCAGCTGGCATAGCGCGGCCGAAGCCTATGCCGCCGCCGAGGCGTTCGATGCCGGCGGTCTCGGTCTCCACCACTACAGCTCCCGACTCAACCTCAACAGCCGTAGAGACCTGGCCAACCGACAAAGTCGCTGACAAGACTGCACGGTCGCGCGGGCGAACGCTGAACTTCAACGAAACGCTCCGGAACCCGGCGCTGGAGACTCGAACCTCGTAATCACCGACGGGCACCGCCGACAAAGTAAATTGCCCGGCGGCATTCGTCTTCGCGGTGGGCTTTTTCCCCGTAGAGACTTCGCGCGCCTCCACGGTAGCGTTCGCCACCATTGCGCCCGTCGGGTCGGCAACGGTTCCCGTGATCTCGGCCCGACCGTTGAAGGGGCCACGATCGTGTTCGATATTGAGATCGATAGAGCTGGAGAAATTACCAGACTGCGCCCCGCCGATGATGCTTTTCGAGCTGACCTCGAGATAGGCGACCATGTCGTCGCCGGTGTCGAATTCATGGTCGGCACCTGCGCTTCGCACGAGGTAATGCCGTTTATCGCGATACCATGCGACGTGCTCAACACGAACTTCCGAGCCCCATGCGTCGAACAGCTCAGGCTCACCGGCGTTCTTGTCGTCAGCGAAAACCCTGGTCAGATCGCCTCCTTCGGAATCACGCCGGTAAGCGCGGCTCAAATTTGCGGCGAGACGGTTCACCTGAGCCAAAAATTGCTTGTGATAACGCGCGGCGTACTCAGGATATTTCGTCATCGGTACAGTCCGCCCAAACTCTGTTTCAAACTTGTTCGTGTTCACCATTTCGGTGGCTGAGAACAGGGCGCGCGCCGCGCGGTCCCGCTGCTCAACCTTCGACTCCTCCGTCGGTTCGACGATCTCCGGCATGCCGATGGAGTGAATTTCATAACGCGGCTTCATCACTTCCTGCTCAAGATAAAAAAACACTTTGGCAAAACCGGGTTGCTTTTCGGCCAGCGCAAAAACCGCCTCATCCACCACCTGCAAGCCCAGCGCGGCGCTCACGCCCTGACCGCGGGAGTTGGTCACGCGGAATTTGATTCGCGCCTCGCCGCCGGGTTTGTAAGCCGGCGCATCCGCCACGGCCTCAATCTT
>Ga0070766_10001008_pt1 | contig 13260 bp, 9 predicted proteins | sample HubBroMetageWFT6_FD_69782 | JGI IMG/M metagenome (GOLD analysis project Ga0070766, IMG submission 69782) | Warmed and freeze-thawed soil microbial communities from the Hubbard Brook experimental Forest, New Hampshire - Hubbard Brook CCASE Soil... | ecosystem: Environmental > Terrestrial > Soil >...
GCGAAGCTGCAGAACCATCCGCTGACCAGCAGCGCCAGGAAGGCCGGCACACGCAGAAGTTCACGCAGCGGCATCGATTCCTTCGCAACATAAGCCACCGACTTCGGCAGCCGAAGCGCCGTAAGCCCCAGCACAACTCCCGGTATCCCGACCATGAAGAACGCGAACCGCCATCCGAGCGCCGCTGTGATGATTCCACCCAGGGCGATGCCTGTGGCGCCTCCAAGGAACATGCCAATGTCAAACGCTCCCTGCACTCGCGCCCGCACGTCGCGCGGGAACGAAGCAGTGATCACCGCCGCGCCCGCCGGCGTATAAGCCGCCTCCCCAACTCCCACTAACCCCCTTGCAATCAATAGCGCGCGGAACGACCCGGCCAGCCCGCTGAACAACGTCGCCCCGCTCCAAAACAACACTCCCGCGCTAATCACCGCGCGACGTGAAATGCGATCGGCGAGCATTCCTAAGGGAAAGCTGGCCAGCGAGAGGACTACGGTGAAAGCCGTCGCCAAATAGCTAAGCTGCACAAAACTAAGGCTGAAATCGCGACGGATGGAGGGAAAAAGAGCGAACACGATCTGCCGGTCAACGTAGTTCACAAAGTTGACCAGCATCAGGATCAGCAGCACCCGCCACTGCTTCGCGGTGAAGTCGGAGAGCTTCATTTAAGGATGTCGCTGAAATGTGAGTACAACCAGGGGAGCACCCGAGGCAAGCGACAATGTGCGACATGCCGCGTCAAGCGAAGAAAAAACAGGGGTTAGCTTGGTTCGTGAGTGAGCCAAGGACCATTTCAAGGTGAGGTGGCAGCGGGTGTATCGCGGGCTCAAGCTGCTAACCGGCTAGAGGCTGGTGAGCGGTTAGCGTTGGGTTTCGGAGCTGGCCTCTAACCGTTTATTGGACAGAAAGCGGTTAGTCAGGAAACCAGCTTCGGCGTTCGATCCGCTCCCGGCGAAACCGCGCTCGCTTGGCTGCCGCTGGACGGGCGAGGCGACCGTCCCTCCACGATCTTTTTTCCCCTACTTCGATTCCCGCACCGGGATTGGACTCGAAGGCTTAAGAGCGGTATTCTTGCGCCACTCTGCAAGCTCGGGTCCTTGGGAGCAGGACGAATGAGTGGGGACGGGACACAACCTCGAATGACGGCGCAGGACCGACCTGCCGGCGACCGCCTCGCGAACGACCGCCTCGATTCGTGGAAGGAGATTGCGGCTTACCTTAATAAGGAAGTGCGGACTGTCCAGCGCTGGGAGAAGAATTTGGGATTACCCGTGCGGCGGATCGCCCAGGGTAAGCAGGGCACGGTTTTCGCCTACAAGTTGGACCTGGACGCCTGGTGGCAGGAAAGCCAGACCAAGCTTGAGGACGAAGACGACAGGCCGGATGTACAAACCGGCGCGGAAGCGGACGGGCCGGGGGTTCCGGGAACGGGCGTCGGGTCGGGAATTTCTGGGTCGGGAATTTCTGGGTCGGGCATTTCTGGGTCGAGGGTTAGGCCGGGCGTTTCCCGGTCCACTGTCGTTGTGCTGGCTTCTGCCGCGGATCGTATTGAAAAAGATCGTCCTGATCGACCACGATCGGCGAAAGACCAGGCTAAGAAAAGTCAGGCTGAAAAAGATCAAACCGAAAAAGAACGGCTGCTAGCAACCGCGACTGTCGATCGCCGGCCAGACCTTATACGTCGCCTCACGGTTTTGTGTTTGCTCATTATTGTGGCTGCGGGCGTAGCGTCGGTGGCGGCGCGGTTCTGGCTGCAGACTCCCGGGGGCGTCCCCAGGGCCAAGATGGTGCTGGCGGTCCGGCCGTTCAGAAATATGAGCGGGGATCCGGGGCAGGATTTTGTCGCCGACGGACTCACCGAGGAAATGATTACTCGGCTCGGGCAACTTCATCCGGAAGAAATGGGCGTCATCCGGCTGAGCCCGGCGTATGCCGCGAGCACGGTCGACCGCATCGCGAAGGAAGTGCACGCCAACTACGTGCTGGAAGGCAGCGTGCGGCAATCCGGAAAGCGGGTGGCGATTACCGCGCAACTGATTCAGGTGAGCGACCAGACCCAGGTTTGGGGTGAAAGTTACGAGCGCGACTTGCAGGATGTGCTCAGCATTCAGGCCGAGGTCGCGGGCGCGATTGCTGGCGGAGTGCTGAATAAGTTGCCGCATGCTCACCCGCTGGTTCGTCAGGTGAATCGCGAGGCCTATCTCGCCTATCTGGAAGGACGCTACTTCTGGAACAAGCGCACTGAAGGAGGCTTCTCGAAAGCGATCACTCTGTTCAAGCGATCGATTGAGGTTGATCCGACCTACGCACCGCCGTATGCGGGTCTCGCCGATTGCTACGAGTTGCTGGGGTCGGCGCCCTATTCAACTCTGTCGCCGAAAGAAGCGTTCCCGCAAGCTGAAGCTGCGGCGCGAAAGGCCCTTGAACTCGACCCCACACTGGCCGAAGCGCACGTGCCGCTTGGTTATTCGGAACTGGTGTACGAATGGAATTTGCCCGAAGCGCAAAAAGAGTTTGACAAAGCACTGCAATTGCGTCCGGGATATGCCACGGCTCACCAGTTTTACGGTTACTACCTTACTGCCATGGGCAAGTTGGACGATGCGATCGTGGAGAGAAAAAAAGCGGTGGACCTCGATCCGATCAGTCCTTTGCTAAATTCGGCCCTGGCGGAAGCGTATTACCACGCGCGGCGTTTTGACGTCACCATTGACGAGAGTCACAAAGCGCTCGAACTGGATCCTGGCTATGCCATCGCGCTCGTCAACATCGGCCGGGCTTACGAGCAGATGGGGATGCACCAAGAGGCACGCTACGCCTTCCAGACGATTCTCGCGTTTGCTCCCGATAGTCCCGCGATTCTTGCTCTCATGGGTCATGATTACGCGGTCTCGGGAGACATGGCGCACGCCAACCAGATTCTTGCCAGGCTGACGGAGTTATCGGGCAAGAAATACGTGCCTGCAGTTTACTTCGCGCTGGTTTATATCGGGCTTGGCCGGAAGGATGATGCGTTTCGCTGGCTCGACAAAGCTTACGACGAGCGTTGCGAATATCTGGTTTATTTGAACAGTGAACCACTGGCGGATCCGCTACGCGGAGATCCGCGGTTCACGAGTCTTTTGAGTCGAATTGGGTTGAGGGCTGCGGGCGCCTCGGCGGAGCGCAGGGCTCAATAGTTCAGCGACGTGTCTTGGGTCGATCAGCTTTCGGCAAAAACCTGCGCTCGCTGCGCTTGCTGAACGGACGAGGCGTCCGTCCCCCCACGAGGGTTAATTAAATTACGAGCGAGCCTGCTAAGGTAATCTGATAACGTTTCATGCGGGGGCAAGGAATTGAATCCGCGCGCGGCTACTCTAGTTCCGAAAACCTCGAAACGGCATTGGCCTAGCCTAGTCGTTTTGGCGCTGGCCTTCGCGGCTGCGACTGCTGGATGCTCCATCAAGAAAATTGCGGTCAACAAACTGGGCGATTCCCTCGCCAGCGGTGGAACTACTTTTACTTCCGACGATGATCCTGACCTGGTGGGTGAGGCGCTGCCCTTCAGTTTGAAACTGATGGAAAGCCTTCTGGCGGAAAGCCCGCAACATCGCGGGCTTTTGTTTGCCACCTGCAGCGGCTTCACGGAATACGCGTTTGTGTACGTGCAGGTGCCGGCCGAAGAGATCGAAGATCAGGATCTGGCGAAGGCGGATTTTTTGCGCATGCGCGCCCGGCATCTTTACCTGCGCGCGCGCAACTATGGATTGCGGGGGCTGGAAGTAAATCACCGGGGATTTGAAAACGAACTTCGGCGGGACGCCAAGGCGGCAGTGATCAAGGCGGGCGTGAAGGACGTGCCGCTGCTTTACTGGACGGCGGCTTCGTGGGGCGCGGCGATTTCGGTTTCGAAAGATAATCCGGAAATGATTGCGGATCAGCCGATCGTGGAGGCGCTGATCGACCGGGCGCTGGAACTGAATGCGGATTATGATTTTGGGGCCATCCACGGTTTTCTGATTACCTATGAATCGGTGCGGAGAACGGCGAGCGGAGATTTTACGGTGAGGTCGAGAAAACATTTTGCGCGCGCCGTGGAGTTGACTTCAGGGCAAAGCGCCGCACCTTATGTGGCTCTGGCTACCACGGTTTCGGTGAGCCAGCAGGATTCTGCAGAGTTCGAGTCGTTGCTGAAGAAGGCTCTGGCGGTAGATCCGGACGCGCGGCCGGAGTGGAGACTGATGAATCTGGTGATGCAGCGGCGAGCGCGCTGGCTGCTTTCCCGCGAAGACGAATTATTTGTGAAATAAAGTTGAGGTGCCGTGTGCGAGTTGGAAGAAACAGAAAGTTCGGAAGAGTAATGGTCGCAGCCATGTGGCTGGCGCTGGGATTTTCTTCGAACGCACTGGCGCAGACGCGGATTCGGCTGGCCACGATGGTTCCATCGGGAACGTCGTATCACCACAGTCTGCAGGAGATGGGCGAGAAGTGGAAGAAGGCGTCGAATGGCGCGGTCAGCCTGACGATTTACTCGGACGGCGTGATGGGGAGCGAAGCTGACATCGTCCGGCGAATGCGCGTGGGGCAGTTGCAGGCCGCGGTATTGACGGTGTCAGGGCTCGCGGATATTGATCCTTCGGTGGCCGCGCTGCAGAAAATGCCGCTGGTCTACCACTCGCTCGAGGAAGCGGCCTATGTGCGCGACAAAATGGCGCCCGACCTGAACCAGCGGCTGGCGGAGAAAGGATTCGTCGTCCTGTTCTGGACGGATGGCGGCTGGGTAAGGCTTTTCTCCAAAGAGCCGGGGATGGTGCCGAACGATTTCAAGAAGATGAAGATCTTTGTAACCGCGGGCGACGTGACGCAGTCGGAACTTTACAAGTCGGCGGGATTCAAACCGGTGCTGCTGGAATGGTCCGATGTGCTGACCAGTTTGCAAACGGGGATGGTGGACGCGCTGCCGACAATTCCTCTGCACGCGCTGTCGAACCAGTTTTACATCTCGACTCATCACATGCTGGAAGTGAATTGGATTCCGCTGGTGGGCGCGTTGATCGTCACGAAGAGGAGTTGGGATGCGCTGCCGGCGGCGCAGCAGGAAGAGATGCGGAAGGCGGCGGCGGAATGCGGCCAGCAATTTCAGGCGAACAACCGCAAGGAAAACCAGGAGGCGCTCGAATCGATGCAGAAGCGAGGTCTGCAGGTTCATCCCGTCACCCCGGCGGAAGAAGAGGAATGGCGGAAGTTTTCGGAGAGCATGTATCCGGAAATTCGCGGCCACATTGTTCCCGCCGACACGTTTGACAAGGTGATGCAACTGCTGCACGACTATCGCGCCACGCAAGGAGCACCCGCGAAGTGAGCGATGCAGTTGCCGCTTCCGGAGAGTATCTCGATCCCGCCCGCCCCGCCGCGGCTTCGCGCCAAACCTGGCTGAAGACGGTGGAGAACGCGGTGGTGTCGGTGGCGCTGTTTGCCATGGTGCTGATTCCACTGGCGGAAAGCTTCTTGCGCCGCGCGTTTCATACGGGGATTCCGGCATCGACGACCATTGTTCAGCACATGGTGCTGGTGGTGGGGATGCTGGGAGGCGCGATCGCGGCGCGCGAAGGCAGACTGCTGTCGCTCTCGACGTTGGGAGAGACGGCGCTGCGCGGGCGTTGGAAGAGTTTTGGGAGGATCTTCACGGCTGCGGTGTCGGCAGCGATCTCGGCGTTTCTGTGCGTGGCTTCGTACCAGTTTGTTGCCACGGAGCGCGAGGCGGGCACGATTCTGGGTTACGGCATTCCGATCTGGGTAGTGGAGTGGGTGCTTCCGCTGGGATTTGCGGTGATCGCGATTCGAATTCTTCACCACGCGTCGGAAAAATGGGGGGCGCGGATCGTGGCTGGGGTCGGCGCCGTTTTGCTGGTGGGAATTGTGATGATGTGGCCGGGAGGCTTGCATCATTTTGTTCCGCTTGCGATGTGCATTCTGTTCGTCGCCTCGGTGTTGGGCATGCCGGCATTCGCGACGCTGGGTGGAGCGGCGTTGATTTTGTTTTGGGGCGCGGATCAGCCGATTGCGGCGATTCCGATTGCGCAATATGCGCTGGTGACGAATCCGATTCTTCCGACGCTGCCGCTGTTTACTCTGGCGGGATATTTTCTGGCGGAGGGGGGCGCGCCGAAACGGCTGGTGCGGGTGTTCTACGCGCTGTTTGGGCAATTCCGCGGTGGACCGGCGATTGTGACGGTGTTGGTTTGCGCACTATTCACTTCCTTTACCGGAGCCTCGGGCGTGACGATTCTGGCGCTGGGCGGATTGCTGATGCCGGTGTTGATTGGGGCAGGATATTCGGAGAAAGATTCGCTCGGATTGCTGACAGGATCGGGATCGCTGGGGCTATTGCTGCCGCCCTGTTTGCCGTTGATTGTTTATGCCATTGTGGCGCGAGTTCCGATTGGGCAAATGTTTCTGGGGGGAATTATTCCCGCGTTTGTGATGATGGCGGCGACGGCGATTTGGGGCATCCGGCGGGGATCGGCGACGAACACGGCGGTGCGGAAATTTGAATGGAAAGAAGCGCGCGTTGCTTTGTGGGAGGGCAAGTGGGAACTCGCCATGCCGCTGGTGGCGTTTGTGGCGCTGTTCAGTTCGTTGGCGACGCCCGTGGAGGCGGCGGCGGTCACGGCGTTCTATGCATTTGTGATTGAGGCGGTGATCCATCGCGATTTGCGTATTTTTCGCGATTTGCCGCGAGTGATGGCGGAGTGCGGATTGTTGATTGGAGGCGTGCTGCTGATTCTTGGAGTGTCGCTGGGGTTCACGAATTATCTGGTGGACGCTGAGGTGCCGGCCAAGGCCGTAGCCTGGACAACGGCGACGATTCATTCTCCAATTCTGTTTCTGCTGCTGTTGAATGTGTTTCTCCTGGTGGTGGGATGTTTGATGGAAATTTATCCGGCGATCGTGATTGAAGTTCCGTTGCTGGTGCCGCTGGGCGCGGCGTTTGGGATTGATCCGGTGCGGCTGGGAATTATTTTTTTGGCGAACATGGAACTGGGCTATCTGACGCCGCCGGTGGGGTTGAACCTGCTGATGTCGTCGTATCGCTTTAAGAAGCCGGTGCCTGAAGTGCTGCGCGCGGTTTTGCCAGTGGTGATGGTGTTGAGCTTGGGCGTTCTGCTGATTACTTATATTCCGGCGTTAACTACGGCACTGCCGCGATTGTTTGGATATTGAGCGATTTTAAAATGGCAGAACTGGGATGCCGGAGAGCTATCCAGTTCGATGCGATCGCAAACGTAGCGGGTAAGGCTCTTTCACTGGAATGAGTTAGCCGACAAAGCCTATCTCCTTCTCAATCGCTAAAAACCACGACCAAGGCTTCAGACGCAAAACCACAACTGTATGTATTTCACGATTATGGTGTGGCGAGGGGTTTGTAAGTAAGACCGATGACTATTCCGACGACAGTCCACTGGACGAAGTAAGCCACAGCCTGCATCAGAGCGAGTTTCAGACCGATGTTCAGGTTCACGTAGTTGTGCAACACAAATGCGCAAACCACGAAAATGCCAATGAGAACGCCGAAGCGCGCACCCTCCGTAGTGCCCGATCCGCCCTGATGTATCATCGCGAAAATTATGGCGACCATCAGGATCGCCGCGAAAGTTGCGACGAATCCAATCGGCATAACCGTCATCATTTTTTCCTTGGGCCGGAATACCGCCTGGTACTTGTGGCTTTCATTGATAAGGGCTGGCACCAGCCAAAGCAGTAAGAAACCAAAGGCAAAATACGCGACCGTGCCACCAAGCGCCGCCAGCGCGAGACCTGAATAGTTCATTTGCACTCCTTTCCAAATTGCGGATCAAAATCACCCTCGGTTCGGCAGGACTGGTTCGCCCCAACCATGATGATTTTGGCAGGGCGAGAAATTGAGCCAGAATTTCCATTTTGACTTCGAAAACTGGAAAGATTGTACACAGAGGGCTCCTCCTTCGCTCCATTGCCAGCAGCCATTCTCAACTTTGCTTCCTCGTTACTGCATGATTTGGGTATTGAACGGCTGGCTCTTGAGGCCACCACCGGAACTGCGTGCGCAGCGGAATCCCACCCTTCGACTCGCTCACAGTCTGCGACTTTTTCGAAGTTGCCAAAAATCGATGCTGCAAACCCAGCGGTTGCGGCGACCAAATCATCGAAAATTCAAAAAAGTCATGAACTCTCAGGGCAGGCTTTCTCGCAACAGACGCGAGAAATGGCGCACCCACATTTCGTTCAGGGCAGAGTCATCAAGCCTGCAGATTACGTAGGTAGGGGACGCTGGCTTTCATCTGGTCGAGGTTCATCTCGACGAAATAATTCTTGATGCCGCCGGTCTTGGCCGCGGTGAAGATTCTTTTCCAATCCAGAGAGTCCTGCCCTACGGCCATCGTTTTCTTGGTTGCCATGGACCAGCCTTGCACGTGCATGGAAATGAAGCGGCCGGGATATTTTGTGAAATACTCCGCAGCGTCGTAGCCGCGGCTGATGGTGGAAACCTGGAACTGGAACTTGATCAGCTTGGGATCGAGGAGGTCGAACAGCAGGTCGTAGGTTCGCTTGCCGTCAATCGAGGTAAGTTCGAAGTTCTCATTGTGAAGTCCCTGCTGGATGCCGGCCTTGGCCGCCTGCTCGCCGATTTTGTTGTATTCGTCGGCCGCTTTTTTCACGTCATCCATGGTTGGGTTTTTGGGACCGTCGAGGCTGGGGACGAGCATTTGGGTGAGGCCGACATCCTTTGCCCAGTCAATGGCGCGCTGCTGATTTTCTCTGAGTTCTTCGATGCCGAAGTGAGAACTCACACAAGAGACACCGGCATCGCCGAGAATCTTGCGCAGCTCCGCTCCCTTATATTTGGCGAGGCCGGCGAAGCCTGAATCGGCGTAGCCCACCGGCGAGCAGAGTTCGATGGTTTGAAATCCGGCGGCGGCAAGCTCTTTGATCGTGGCGGGAAAATCCTTGGCGATCATTTCGCGGACCGGCCAGGTTTGACATCCAATGGGCATGCCGAGCGGGTTGGCGCAGAGCTGCAATCCGCTTGCGGATACGAAGCCGGCCGCGGCGGTGTAGCTCGCGGCATTCTTTAGAAAATCTCTTCTTGAAATCGGGGACATGGATTTCTCCTCACGTGTTCAGCGAACAGAGTCATCGTCCTTCAAGCGGGCGAACGCATTATAGACTCCTCTGATCTCCGCACCGTCCCGAGGGGCAAAAGCCCTTGCGTTTGTTGGCTCCAGACGGCACCGCTGAAGCCGTGCCCTTCCCAAAGCTATTTGTGACATCCCTCGCTACAGTTCCCAGCCGCTGCGGCGGTCTGGCTTCACGTATTTCTGCGCTACGTCGGAGTTTACTTTTAGATTTGAGCGATCCCAAGTGAGTTTTTGGCCCATGCGACTCGCGACATTTCCCAGCAGTAAGGTTTCGGTCACGAGGCCTTCGAATTCGAAGTTTCCACCGGGCTTTACTTTGCCGCCCTTGCAGGCGTCGAGCCATTCGCGTTCGTTGCCGGGCGAGCGGGGCAGCGTTTTTGGCGGTTGTTTGTAGGCGTCCATTTTCGACTGGGGAATGATTTCGGGATTGCCGCCATTGAACCGGCAGAGAATCTTGCCGCGGTCGCCGGTGAAGAGCAGGCCTTCGTCCTCTTCTGCACCGTCGCCTTTCAGGGGACGGTTTTCTTCGAGCTCGTCCGGACGGCGCGGCTTCAGGCCGCCGTCATACCAGTTGAATTTCACGGGAGGCATGTCACCGCGGGCCGGAAAGTTGTAGCGCACGATTGAGGCCAGCGGATAGGTCTCGTCGTAGCGATCGCTGGAACTCGATTCCACGCTCTCGGGCGCTTCCAGCTTCAACACGCGAAAAATTGTGTCGAAACTGTAGGAGCCCATGTCACCCAGCGCGCCACAACCGAAGTCGCTGAAGCCGCGCCACACGAAGGGCAAGTACGCGTGGTTGAACGGACGCTCCGGCGCGGGGCCGAGCCACAGATTCCAATCCAAACCTTCGGGGACGGGCTGGGTTTCCCTGGGACGCTCGATGCCTTGCGGCCAGAAAGGACGGCTGGACCAGTTGCTGACCTCGCGCACAGGACCGATGGCGCCCGCCCAAATCCATTCGCAGAGAAGGCGCGTGGCTTCGGACGCCTGGTTGCCAACCGCGATCTGAGTGGCGACTCCGGTCTCGCGCGCGATTTCGGCAATGCGGCGCGCTTCGTAAATCGTGTGCGTCAATGGCTTCTGGCAGAAAACATGTTTGTGCTTTTTCATGGCCGCGGCGGACACGGCCGCGTGCAGGTTGTCGGTGGTGCAGACGACTACGGCGTCGAGATCTTTTTGCTTCTCCAGCAGTTCGCGGAAATCGTTGTAGGCGGTGCACCCGTGATACTGGCCGGAACGTTGCTGCGTGCCGTAGTACCCTTCGACAATTTTCTGGCAGGGTTCGCGTCCGGCGACGCCGCTGGTGACGGCGAGCGAATGGCTCAACTGGATGGGCTGATCGGGGCTGAGCCAGTCCCAACCACTATCGACGCCGAGCAACTTCCGGACGGAGTTGCAGAATTCGTGGGTCGACCATTGGGGATAATCCGCGCCGGATTTGTTGACGTCGCAGACCGCGACGCCCTGCACATCAGGCTCGTGCAGGAAATGCAGCATCACGCGCAGGCCCTGGGCGCCGACGCCGATGAAAGCGATGTTGACCTTGTCGCTGGGCGGAACATATCCCACGCCGCCCAACACCCGGCGCGGAACGATCGCGAGGCCCATCGCAGCTGCTGCGGTTTGCCCCAGGAACTTGCGCCGCGAAACCGAGCCTTTTGCGTTGCGAGACTGAAGTGGATTTTTCATGGTTCCTCCCGCCGGCGATCTTATCAAAAGACGCTGGCCACGGATTTGTAACGGATTCTCAGGGATAGAACTTGATGGTGAAAACTCGCGGGGATCAGCGATGAGGCGGGGTTGGAGCTTGTGGCAGGGCGGTCGGCAGCTGGGATAGAAAACTTTACGGGCGGGGCGCCCGTGGCTCCACGGCGCGAAGTTTTGACAGGCTTGAGTTTTCCCGGTCTGGCTTTATCCGAGTTTGTCCGCGGCTCAGTGGGTTGGGACGATGCGTTCGATGGCGGCTTTCAATTCTTCGGATTTGAAGCCGAAGGGGCCGGGTTTGCTTTTGTAGGCGACGTGGCCGGCGGCGTCGATCAAGTACATGCGGTCGGGCCAGCCGGTGTAGGCCGACTCGGTGGAGTTGCCGAATTCGTCGAGCAGGGCGGGAATCTTGATTCCCAGCTTGCGCACGCAGGACCCAGCCACCGCGGCGCGTTCTTCTTCGTTCTTGGGGGTGGCGAAGACGACTTGATCTTTGATGTTGCTTTGCATCTGCCAGATATCGCTGGGGTGTGCCTCTGTGATGTAGACCACCAGAAACTCGACTTGATTTCCGTATTGATCGTAGAGCTTGTTGAGAGCGGGAACCTCCCGCCGGAAAGGAGGTCAGGTGTAGCTGCCGAAGATGAGCACCACCGGGCGCTGCTGCGCGGAGAAGGTGGACAGTTGCACGTGCGCGGTTTTGTCCAGCTTGGCTAGGGAAAAATCGGGAGCGGGGTCGCCGGGATGTAAGGTGCCAGAGCGAGCGCGCATCCACAGAGTTTCAAAGGGGAAAAGCAGAAACGGGACGGGACCGGGCAGCTTGGCCATGAATCCGGCAAAAGCCTCGGGCGGGCGGAGCATGATGCGGTAGAGCGCTCCGCAACCGAGCACCCAGAGCACGGCGAGCAGGATGCAGGTGGCGATCACGGTTTTACTTACCGCGGGGTTGGTTGCGAATTGCTTGATTGCGGTCAGTTTGGTTGCAGTCATTCGGCTCGTAAGAAGTCCCGGGTTTGACGAATTGTACGGGAGCATGGTCTGGGACTTCCATAGTGGAAAGATAGTAGCTGGCGATCGACCTGGGTGGCACCGAGCCGCGATCGGCGTTTCGGCTTCGTGGATAGAGTGCCGGGCAGCAGTGCCCTCCCCACACGAGCGGTCCAACCGTCTCAAGCCCAGGCTGTCTCAAGCCCAGGCATGACGGCGCTTGTCCGGCTGGGGTATGATTCCATCCCACAGCGAAAGCAGGGGTTGGCTCCATGAAGATTGAGCGCGTGATTTTGTTTTTTCCGGCCGTATCGATGGCTGTACTTTCTCTCCTGGTGATGGGCCACGGAGCCAAGGCGGGGGCGCCGGCGCAGGCAAAAGCCACCGGGGCGGCACAGGCCAAGACGGCGGGCACGCCGGCAAAGACGGCGAGTCCGATGGCGGGCGGCGGAGAGACGTTTTCGATTCCTGACACCACGCTGGCGATCAACTCGGACAAGGCAATGTCAGAGCGCGTGGTGCACTACGAGATCGAAGCCAACTATGACGCGGCCACCCATACGGTAAATGCCAACGAGGTGCTGACCTATCACAACGTGACCGGGCAGGCGCTCGACCATTTTCCGTTTCATCTTTACCAGAACGCATTTCAGCCGAAGGCGACGTTTGTGCGCGAGGCCAAGCTCGTGGGCAGCCGCGACACTGCTTATGCCAAGTGGGAGGACAAAGACTACGGCTCGGAAGATATCAAGAGTATTGAAGTGGTGGGACAGGGAGACCTGACTTCGCAGTTGCAGTACATGCAACCCGATGACGGAAACAAGGACGACAAGACCGTTGTGGATTTGCGCGTGCCGAAGCCGATTGCCCCGGGAACGTATGTGCAGTTCAAGATTGCGTTTCAGACCAAGTTTCCGGAGACGCAGGCGCGCTCGGGATGGAAGCGCGATTTTGTGCTGGGCGGGCAGTGGTTTCCGAAGGTGGGGGTATGGTGGCACGGGGCGTGGAATTGCCATCAGTATCACAACACCACCGAGTTCTTCGCGGACTTCGGAGTGTTCGACGTGAAGCTCACGGTGCCGCAGTATGAAGTGGTGGGCGCAAGCGGCGTGCTCGTCAGCGACGCCGCAAACTCTGACGGCACGAAAACCTACACCTATCATGGCGACGACATTCATGACTTCGCCTGGACGGCGAGTCCGCGTTACAAAGTAAAGGATGATGGCGTATTCCAGGGACAGATGGGTCCGGTGAAGCTGCGCATATTAATGCAGCCGGCGCACTGGAGCCAAGCCGAGCGGCACGAAAAGATTCTGATGGAAACGCTGGAGCGCTTCGAGAAATGGTACGGGCCGTATCCCTATAAGATGCTGACGCTGGTGGATCCGGAGCCGGATTCAGCGGCGGG
>Ga0070766_10001010_pt1 | contig 13249 bp, 16 predicted proteins | sample HubBroMetageWFT6_FD_69782 | JGI IMG/M metagenome (GOLD analysis project Ga0070766, IMG submission 69782) | Warmed and freeze-thawed soil microbial communities from the Hubbard Brook experimental Forest, New Hampshire - Hubbard Brook CCASE Soil... | ecosystem: Environmental > Terrestrial > Soil...
TCCCAAGTCGTTTCGGGAGCCGCCATAAGCGCAAAAGTTAGCGCAGACACGCCCAAGGCGAAAAGTTTTGGCAAACTGCGATGATCCCCCGCAGCACCACCGTGTTGAAGGCCGCTAGGGGATACTCTCTGAATTCACCAGATCGTATCTAGAGTAGTCATACAGCTTTTACCCTATTGCTCGACGATGACTGGATCACTAAAGTGGCCCAGCTGAGCCGAGTTCTTAGATTCGTGCGCGACGCGAGAGGTACGGATGTGGCCCCGAGGTTCCAACAACTGGGATGAGGGCCGAGGAGATCAGGAGACGCTCTCTCTTGCTGGTCCCTCGGCTAGTGCCAAGGTGCTCACCATTAAGAGGGGGCCAGGCATTCGTAAAGAAACGCTGGAGTCTCTACTTTCTACCGCTTTGCGTTCGGAAGACACTGAACTCGATCAGATTCTGTCTGCGTTAGAGGAGATCTCCAACTGGGTAAAGTCAGGCGCTCCGAAGTCGCGGAGCCTTGACAACGTTCTGCAGCGAGCAGCATCGTGCGCCATAAGGCAGTCGCTGCTGGATCGGGAAATTCGATCACTGGCCGTCACGGACGAACTTACCGGTCTTTACAATCGGCGCGGTTTTCTGGCATCGGCGATGCAACAACTGAAGCTCGCTCACCGCCACTCCCAAGACGTCCTACTCCTCTTTTGTGACATCGACAATCTGAAGGGGGTTAACGATGCCTTTGGACACCGGGAGGGGGATCTGGCAATTATCCGGGCTGCCAATGCGCTGGAGGAGACCTTCCGTGACTCGGACATTCTGGCCCGGCTCGGTGGAGACGAGTTTGCCGTGCTAGCCTCGGAAGCCTCTATCCCAAACAGGCAAGCGATCGTGCCTCGAATAGATAGGAGTCTTGAAAAGGCAAATGCCGAGGAGTCCCGTTATAAGGTGTCATTTAGCATCGGCATTGCGCGGTTCGATCCGGAAACTGCCTGCTCCCTTGGAGAACTCATGACTCGCGCGGATCAGGATATGTACGCGAATAAAAAGCAGGGCACGAGATCCGCATCGTCGCGACACTCGTAGTTAAATGCTCGCTGGAATTTTGATGACTACCCGAGCTTTAAAGGTGAACTCAACGAACGAGTGTGTTACGTTCAATCAGAAACGGGGTATAGCAGCTTATCAAGCACGATGACGATGACGTGGTCACAGGGCCCGTTATTCAAGCATGGGAGTGGGCGGCCGCTACGTGTCAGGCAGGAGAATCGAAATGACTACTAGTGCTTTGAGTCCCGACCCCAGGTATCTGATGCTTCATTGGCAGCCGGGCAGTCCCTCTCAGGGCGACCATGTTGCCTACTTCTATCAAGAGAGCGATTCTCTGCTTGAGGCATTGTCTAGCTTTATCGGTGGTGCTTTGGGCGCCGGCAATGCTGCGCTCGTCATTACAACCAAGATGCATCGCGAAGGACTTCTGCACCGGCTTACCGCCCGCGGCTTGGATATCCCCAAGGCCACCAATGAGGGAAGGTACCTTGAGCTCGATGCTGCCGAACTTCTATCGAAGATCATGGTGGAAGGGATGCCCGACAGCGGCCGCTTCGAAACGATAGTCGGCGGGGCAATCGTTAGAACCAAGGCCCGCGCTAAAACAGCGCGTCCCGAAATTGCCGCATTTGGAGAGATGGTTTCTCTATTGTGGACGGAGGGTAAGGTCGAGGCCGCCATACGGCTCGAACAGCTCTGGAACGAATTGGCGACGAAGCTTGCTTTCTCCCTGCGATGTGCCTATCCGGTGGGTCACTTTAATGGCGAAAATAACTCTCAGCCGCTTATGAGAGTATGCGCGGAACATTCTGCGATAGTGCTTGACGAAGGCGACGCTTCCTTTACAAGTGGCGAAGCCAAGATTGCCCTGCGCCGCAGTGAGGAGCGATTCCGGCTTTTTGTAGATGCCGTTCAGGACTATGCAATCTTCATGTTGGACGTACAGGGTCATGTCAGCAGTTGGAATACGGGAGCTGAACGCATCAAAGGATATGGAGTCTCCGAGATCATAGGTAAGCACTTTTCCATCTTTTATCCCGAGGAGGACCTCCGAGCCGGTAAGCCGCAGCGGGAACTCGAGATCGCAGCTAAGGAAGGGCGGTTGGAAGACGAGGGATGGCGTCTACGCAAAGACGGTTCTCGTTTCTGGGCAAACGTGATCATTACAGCCATAAGAAACGATGCTGGAAGGTTGATTGGATTCGGAAAAGTTACTCGAGATTTTACCGAGAAAATAAAGGCTAACGAGGCGTTACGAAAAGAAATAGTAGAGAAGACGGCGGCCGAAAAAAAATTGCGCGATTCGGAAAAGTCACTCCGGCAACTTTCTCTGCGTCTCCTGCAAACGCAGGACGATGAACGCCGGCGCATCGGCAGAGACCTTCACGATAGCGTTGGCCAATACCTCGTTGGTTTAAAGATGAAGGTGGATTCCCTCAAGTCCTCGCGCGAACGGGGCCAACCAGATGATGATAGTCAACTGACCGAATGCTCCCAGCTGGTTGAAGAGGCGATCAAAGAAGTTCGCACCATTTCTTACCTGCTGTATCCCCCGATGCTGGAAGAGTTGGGCTTGAAATCGGCAATTCCATGGTATCTGGAAGGATTTACAAAGCGGAGTGGAATCAAAACAACGTTTGAGGTTTCTCCAACATTTGACCGCATTCCTGGCGACCTGGAACTAGCGCTATTTCGCGTCCTTCAAGAGAGCTTAACGAACGTGCACCGGCACTCTGGCAGCCCAACGGCAACCGTCCGACTTTTGACTGAGAACCGCTGCGTACTCCTCCAGATCATTGACGAAGGGAGCGGCACTCAGGGAAAGAATGGGGAAGACCGGGCTCAGGACTGGATGGGCGCGCTTGGCGTGGGACTGCGCGGTATGAATGAACGGGTGCGCCAACTGGGAGGCACGCTCGAACTATCCTCGGTTCAGGGAGGAACCACCGTCACCGCCACTGTGCCCATACCGGAAGCGGGGCTAGACTTGTCCCAAGAGGAATAGCCAAACGAATATCGCGCATCCAGTAGCAAGCTGGCATTACTCCTCACGCCTCCATGCCAAATACGAGTTCCTCCTTTGTAACTGGAAGAAACTGCCCGTTGGTGACGCAGTCGCCCACTATTCTTTCCAAACATTCCGAGCGGCCTGTGCTTGGCACGCATATGCAACTCTATTATTCAGGCCAGCGGTGACCCGGTAGGCCCAACAAGGTTTCTTGAGTTCCAGTACTGGAAAGGTGGGCAGAAAATACATAATAATCCTAGAAAAAGTCCCCCTTTGCCCTCCAGCAAGAGATTATCTCCTGCGTTTGGACCGCGCAACTAATTGATTTGAAAGAATTTTAACTGAGTTTATGGAATGGAAGCAAGCTTGCCTTTACCTTGGGCAGCTACAATAAACTCACTGTTGGGGGAAAGTCATGGATGCGAAGTTTGACATCTTCAAGAAACTACCCGATGGTCACCCAATCTGGGTAAAGGCTGTCGACGGACTGGAAGAGGCAAAGAACCAATTAGCTCGATTGGCAGTGAGTTCGCCTGGCGAGTACTTCATTTACAGCGCTCGGATTGGCGGTATAGTTCAAGGAAGAATGGCTGCCGGCGCTTGACCGAGAGCGAATGATCCTCAAGGATCATCTCCCTAATCTGAAACGATCAGAAAGCTTAAGGGCGATCTAGATTTCCGCGCAGTATTTCGCTCCCAGCCCTGCATGGCTCGCGGATCCAGGACAAGACGCTAGTCAAAACCTCATTGGAATAAGTACAGGGCGGCTACGCGTGAAATCAGGGATTTAGCCTATTTCTTACAGCCTCCCTTCGTGGTCTTGTCTATTGGAGTGACTACGCTTGTTGCTCCGGGCCGCGGCGGACAGGGCCAGTGTGCCGCAGAAAAGAGATGGCAGCCCAATTCTATGCGCAAGTGGACCTTCATTCTTGGCCTTGTAGTCCTCCTCCCACTCCTTACACTCTACGGACTGGATTCCAGAATCCACGCAATGGTGCGCGAACGTGCCCAGAAGATTCTGCAGACACATTTTGCAAGCAACGTTGAGTTTTCCAATTTTGACGTTTCATTGTATCCCCGCTTCCGTGTGACGATTCGTCAGCTGGTTTTGCGGCACCATGGCCGGACTGACGTTCCCCCTCTGATTCAGGTCCGTGCAGTCACGATGACGTCGAACTTAATCAATATCCTGCGCGCCAAGCCGCGCATCGCATTCGTGGAGTTGGAGGGCTTACAGATTCATATCCCGCCCCGGCAATCCGGCAGCGAGCCCTTGATTAAACGAACTGACCAGGACCTCGCAAAGAAATATCCGGCTCTCATCGAAGACATGCGCGCCGATGAGGCCATCATCGTTATTTTGCGAGCACAGCCTGAAAAACCGCCCAGGGAATTTCCCATTCACCGCCTCGAGCTCCACAATGTCAGTTTTGATCGTCCCGCTGCGTTCCATGCAACGCTCACGAACAGTGTTCCGGCGGGCGAGATTGAAACCATTGGCGAGTTTGGACCCTGGCAAGCGGACGCTCCGAGCAAAAGCGTTGCAATGGGACAATATAGATTTCAGAATGCGGACCTTGGAACCCTGAAGGGGCTCCGCGGAATTCTCTCTTCTGAAGGCAATTTCAGCGGCCCGCTTGATTATTTGAAAGTCGAGGGAACGACGGACACTCCAGATTTCTGCCTAAGAACGGCAGGTCACCCGATGTTCTTGCATACAAGATTCTCCGCGGTAGTGGACGGCACCAACGGCGACACGTATCTCAACAACGTGGCAGCCCGGTTTCGGCATACTACGATTATAGCCAGCGGCAAGATTGAAGATGCTGATCCTGAAGTAAAAGGCAAGACGATCTTGTTGGAGGCTTTCTCACAGGATGCGCGCGTGGAAGATCTGATTCGACTCGCTGTCAAGACGGATGAGCCGATTATGACGGGCATCGCGAGCTTAAAGGCGAAGATCGCTATTCCAGAGGGAGAATCTGACCTGATCGAACGGTTAAGAATACAAGGTGAATTCCGGATCGCCGGTGGCCAATTCACGACTAACGAGATTCAGGAGAAGGTCGATACCCTAAGCCGCAAAGGCCAAGGGCAGCCGAAAGCGATGGAAATCAACAGTGTTGCTTCGGAAATGGCCGGCAAGTTCCAGATCCGGAACGGTGCGGTAAAGTTTTCCAATCTAAACTTTGATGTAGCCGGCGCTTCGGTCAACTTGAGAGGAACCTACAATCTCGATGGTGGCGGACTGGATTTTCATGGCAACCTGGTGATGCAGGCCAAGCTTTCCCAAACCACTACGGGTGCGAAGTCATTTTTCCTGAAGGCATTGGACCCATTTTTCAAAGGGGAGGACGCGGGAACTGTCCTGCCGATCAAGATTACCGGGACAAAAGACAATCCCACCTTCGCGCATGATCGGGGCGGAGATCCCCATAAGCTCGAGGTCTCAGTTCCCAAAGCGGGCAAGTGAACCCCAAGACCGTTCCCTAGGAATTTTCCAGAATCGCGGGCTATATTTTGCTTCGCCCCGGCCTTGCGTGCATAAATTTCACGTCAGTGATGGTTCTTGAATCAGTAATAGAGCTATTTCTATAACGTGTTTTTGCTCGGCGGCGCGCTGAGGCATCCCAAAAGCCCTAATTGAAGACAACGTCGCTTCTCCGAATTAAGGAGGGAGAACAGATGCCTGTGTCTGTCAGGCATCTGTTCTTGGGGTGAGTGAATCTGAGGTGTTCCTTGGCACTCAGACTACCGGGGCCCCGCGCACGCAACCATCCGGTCTTTCCAGTACGGAGAGACGAGGTTTCTTGTAGGACGAGTGGCTGTCCTCTGTTGTCCGGAAAAATCACCGATTCCAACTGCTGCTGTCTCAGGGCTTTACTTTGGCTGGAAATCTCCTGCGTATATAAGGGACTGTCTTGTACGTAGTTTGCCGGCCGGAATGAACCCAGGATGAAACAGGACGGGGGCATTCTGCGAGAAGATTGGAGATATGAACGAATGAAGGATGACAATCCGCCACAAGCTTTACAAACGCCGTCAAAGGCACGGCCAGTAGAATCCCCATCAAGCCCCAAAGCCAACCCCAGAACAGGATCCCTGCTGTGGCCGCGACCGGGCCTATATTGACCCGCGACCCGACTACCTTTGGGATTAGAAAGTTTGCGGAAATGAAATGAAGGCATACGACTGTTAGAAAAATAATGGCAAACGGGCTTGGTGTAGTAAATTGCAAAAGCGCGGCCGCGGAAGGGACCAGCACGGCGAGGATTACGCCCAGAAAAGGAATCAAATTCAGAAAACCACTCACAATGCCAAGGATCACGGCGCCCTGTATTTTCAACGCGAGAAGGACGAGAATCGTAACGGTTGCCATCGCAGAACCGATGATCAAGTTGCCAACCGCAAATCCTCTGACCATTTGAGTCAGTCGTCCCACGAATTGAGGTACGTCAATCATGTTGCCGAATGAGCTCGTCAGCCTTTGTTTCATCTGTTCCTTACGAATCAGATTGAAAAACATGAGGAAAGGCACAACTCCAATGATAATGATGGCACTCCACACCGGCCCGACGCCGCGAATCATGTACGAAGGCCAGCTGGATGGTTCTTTGATCTTTACCTCAGCGATTTTTTTTGCGGGCACCTCGGGATTCAGACTGCCAGCGGTCTCTTGAACTTTGGCAATCTTCTGATTTAAAGGTTTAATGACATCGCGGATTCGCTCGGCGTACTGGGGCATGGTCTCCACGATGTCTGAAATACGATTGTAGGACGCGTACGTCAGGAAACAGAGGAACAGCATTCCAGCGACTATGATAATTCCGGAGGAAACAGAACGCGGGACATGCCAACTCTCCAGATAGGTCACCAGTGGATCAACGAGGATCGCGAGAAAGGCAGCGAGCAGCAGCGTGATGCAGAAGGAACTTGCAAAGAAACAAAAAGCCATGAGAAGAACGAGCACGATGACCCATAGAAGCCAGGCAATGCGACTTAACAGACGCTGGTGGAGTAAGTCCGCTGAGCTGCGCATCATTGAGACCACTTGCTTTCCCTCTTGCCATTTGCAAAATACGTATGCGAGACCTCCTTGCACCCCAGTTGGGCGCAAGGAGGATCGCACAAGTAGTTCACGATAGGGTCTTACGCTGGAAAAAATGGACAATCAGCGAGAGAACCGCGAACAGCAACAGAATATGAATCAGAGCGCTGGATACATGGAAGACCAAGAACCCCCCCAGCCAGGCCAGCACCAAAACTGCAAACAAGACGATGAACATATAACCCTCCTTCCACAAACGCCTTAGATTGTTCCAATTGAAACCGCAAGCCCATACAGGGAATGCTGCAGTATTTGCCCAACCACACCCGATGATTTCTTGCCGCCTGAAAGGCGAGTGGAAGGGGCCCGGCCAAGAGCCGCTGGGGCCCCACAGAACTACAACGAACTTCTCTTACAGGCAGCGTCGGAGAGTGCATGCCCCTCTAAGGCAATCCGGTGGAAGACGAATTTGCTCAGCTCCGAAAAACTCCAACTAGAAAGACCGCGGAAGCAGCGCACATGCCCCCGGCTCCCACCCATCCCAGTGCCTTCAAATAGAATGGCAACGTAAACTGGCCCATTACCCTTCGGTTTTGTGTCAACAACATCATCAGGGCCATCACCGGGGCAGCGAGAATTCCATTGATGACCGCGGCAATGAATAATGCTTTGATCGGGTCTAGATGAATAAAGTTCAGAGCCAAACCGGCGATCGTGGCAGCGCCCAGCGTGGCATAAAATTTGAAGGCTTTCTTCGGCTTGATCTCGAGACCTACTCGCCAGTGCATCGCTTCTCCAATGGCGTAGGCTGCGCTTCCCGCAAGAACCGGAACGGCGAGAAGCCCCGTGGCCATTATTCCTGCAGCGAATAAGACGTAGGCAAAGCGTCCGGCCAGCGGTTCGAGAGCACGCGCCGCTTGCGCTGCCGTTTGGATGTTCGTCTGTCCGTGGGCATGCAAAGTTGCCGCAGAGGTGAGCATGATAAAAAATGCCACCAAGTTGGAGGCCGCCATGCCGAAGTAGGTGTCCACCTTGATTCGGCGAAGTTGCTCAGGCGCCTGTGATGGATCTTTGCGCAGGGATTTATCTTCTTTTTTATCTCGAACTTCTTCGGCTTCCTGGGATGCCTGCCAAAAAAACAGGTAAGGGCTAATGGTAGTCCCGAGTACTGCTACCACCATCATGCTGTACTCCCCATGAAATCCATTTAAGGGAGGCAGAATCAATGCGCGCAGGGCTTCGCTCCAAGAAACGTGAACCAGAAAAGCTGTCACCACATACGCGAATAATGATGAGGCGAGCCACTTCAGGTAGTTCACGTATCGGGTGTACGGAATGAAGACCTGCAAAACCATAGAGAGCAGTCCAAACCCAAGAATGTGCATCCATCTGGCTCCTCCCACCAGCATGTGGGCGGCTTCTCCCATCGCTCCGAGATCAGCTCCTAAGTTGAAAACCGCCGAAAAGAGAAGAAGAAAGACAATACCCAGGACGACCGGGCGAGGATATGCCTTACGTATGCTTGCGGAAATTCCTGCACCTGTGACGCGCCCAATCCGCGCGCTGATTTCCTGGATTGCGCACATGAACGGATAAGAAAATAGGGTCAGCCAAAGGACACTAAAACCAAATTGAGCGCCCGCTTGCGAATAAGTTGCAATTCCGCTCGGGTCGTCGTCGGATGCCCCCGTCACCAAACCCGGGCCCACCTGTAGCAATTGACGAAAAAAGGACGACGCCTTTCTCGTGGGCCTAGCTGACCGCCTGGCTGGCTTGGAAGCCTTCATTATTAGGGCGTTCCAAGCCCAGGGCACGCTATTCCTATTAGAAAGGTAGTCTCAATCGTGAGTCGATGCCTTCAACCTCTTCCAAGAAGCAACAATACCAGCAGCACAATTACAACCAAGCCTAGCCCCCCGCTCGGATAGTAGCCCCAGTTTCGGCTGTGCGGCCACGTCGGCAGACTGCCTAGACTCAACAAGAGAAGAATAACCAGAAGTACGAGCAGCATGTTGGTTGCCTCCCATGCGCCATTCCATCAGAACTGTCAAACTCGAACAATCGGTGTAATTATGTAGAAGAAATGTAATATGTGGGCCCGCGCCGAGGATTGGCCCACAAATTGCGCTAAAAATGTAAAATACAGGAAAAACAGTATGTGTTTTGCTGGCAATAAGGACTATTTGTAGATTGTGGCTTATGGAACGATCTTACCGGTGTTATCGTGCTCAGAGAATTGGGTAGCTGGTTTGCATAGCAAGAGGTAGCATCAAGATTCCGCTTTAAGGATGGAGACTAGGCTCGTGCGAATTCTTGTTGCGGATGATCACGACATCATCCGTCGAGGTCTGAAACAACTTCTCACTTCGCGGCCAGGCTGGGAAGTTTGCGGCGAGGCTAAGACCGGGCGAGAAGCAGTTGCCCTTGCTGAGCAGCTTAAGCCTGAAATTGTGGTCTTGGACATCAGCATGCCAGAGCTGAATGGACTAGAAGCAGCTCGGAGAATTCATAAGTTACTTCCGAAAACGGGGATTCTATTTCTGACGCTGCACTTCTCGGATCAACTTCTGCGGGACATTGTCGAGGCCGGCGCCCGGGCCTACATCATGAAATCGGATGCCGATCGGGATCTGGTCAGCGCGGTGGAGGCTCTGGCGAATCACCGAACATTTTTCACGGCGTGCGCCGCAGAAATGCTCCTGAATGGCTTCACCATCCAGAACTCGGTACCCGATCCGGAAGCTCATTTGCGAAACAGGCTGACCTCCCGCGAGCGCGAAATCGTACAGCTTCTGGCGGAAGGTAAGAGTAGCAAGGAAGTCGCAGTGGCTCTCGGAATAAGCGTCAAGACAGCCGAAACTCATCGGGCGAATATCATGAGGAAACTCGAGATACACTCTGTTAGCGAGGTTGTACGCTATGCTGTGAAGAATCAAATCATCGAAGCGTGACGCTCCCCGCGGCCACGCACCGCGAGTTCTTGTTTGGACGGGGTAACATTTAGGAATTCGATGCCACTTCATATAATCTGCGCCTCCTTGCCAGACCGAGTCCCTGACTCCCATCGGAGACTGGAGGAGGCAGAGGCCCATGCCTAGAGTCCTTATCGTAGATGACCACGCTTTTATCCGCCGCGGCGTTCAGACAATTTTGAATCCATTCCCCGAGTGGGTGTTTTGTGGAGAAGCGGATAACGGAAACGATGCCATCCGCCTGGCCCAAGAACTAAAACCGGAAATCATCATCATGGATGTCTCCATGCCCGGGTTGAACGGCATCGAGGCGACTCGCCTGATTTGTAAGTCCCTGCCTGAAGCGAAGATAGTTTTGCTTACTCTGCACGAATCGGCGGATTTGGTGCGGAGGGGTTTTCGCGCAGGTGCCAGGGGTTTTCTTCTAAAGACAGATGCGGAGCAAGAACTGGTGAGGGCTCTCACTGTGGTGATCGGCGAAGGTACGTATATCAGCCCAAAGATTGATAGCGAAGTGGTGAAAAGCGTAATCGGTGAAATGAGTGAAATCCACTGATCTTGTGCCCGGCTTGCGACTTTACTCCTTTTCCGTTTTGTTCCCGTGACTGGCCTTTGATGCCCTCTTTTTTGCACTCCGGCATTGGGATGTTTTTGCCTCTACTATAAACACCCGATATCATTAGAACTCTACATCATTCATCCTCTCCTCGTACATAGAGGAGGATTTCAGTGATACAAGATGCAGAGGAAACAATACCGAGTACCCGCGATGTCCTCATCCAATGTCTGAACGAAGATCTGGCTCGCGAATATCAAGCCATCATCGCTTCCGTGGTGTACTCGCAAGTGCTTAAGGGCGCGGAATTCGTGAATATCGCCCAAGAGCTCGAGAAGCTTGCCGCGCAGGAACTTCAGCATGCATTGACCATCGCTAAACAAGTGGATCATCTAGGCGGAACACCAATTGTCCAACCAAAGCCAGTTCAGGTGACGGACGACAAAAAAGCGCTGCTACCTGTTTCGGCCGCTCGGGCTTAGGGAATTCCAATAAAAATGTTGGGCTAAGAAAGGGAGAAAAATGAGATCGCTAAAGCGTTTCGGCGAATTGCAAAAACATTGTGAACGTACTCAGTCATTGCTGATTTTGACTGGCCCCGGGGACCTATCGCATAGATACGTTGAATCCTTAAAGCGATCATGAATGCTTCAAGGCGCGGTCGAGCCCCTGCGTGTCCACGGTCGTCAGTGAGTCCATGCGCACAAAAATAGGGCGAGGCAATGTCCGCCCCGCCCCATCCTGGCAAGTTGCCTGTATTACGGCTTCAACTGCGGAGACGCTTTTTGCAAACGGCCAACAAGCACCTTTCCCGAAGGCGGAGCGTCAATCTTTGGCTCCGTGATAATAGTGGCCGCTGAGGCGTCTTTGCCATACAGGCGGTGATTCGCGTCCTCGTCTGGTCGCAGTGTGGTGCCTTCCAGCGAGACGCCGGCGAAAACGCCGCGCGCTCGCGAATAGCTAAGCATTTCGGCACGCAGATACGCGTCTGTATCCGCCGATGCTGTGCGCCCCTTCGGTCCAGCCGCTATGGATGCATCCGCACCTAGCTTGACCTTGGTATGCAGCAGGCTGCTAGCGCCGCGATTGTTCATCACCAGGATCACCAGGTCCGTGGCTTCTCCGCCAATCTGGAGTCCCACGCTGCCGCCCTCGAGGGCATACATCGCAGGTGCTCCCCAAGGACCGGAAAAATCCTTGCCCGTCCGGCAAACCATGGTTCCACGCCCGTAACTTCCTCCAACTACGAAAGCGGCCTTTAGCACGGACGGCATAACGACCACGCACCGAGCCTTGTCGAGCAGATCTTGAGGAATGTCGTCCGGGATGTCCAAAATCTCCTGGATGACCGTGCCGGCGTTCTGCAATCGATTGTTTTCATCTTTTGCATTTTCGTCCGTCGGCCGTCCGAATGACATGGGCGCCAGCATGAGCGCGCCAGCAAAAATAATCGCCAAACGATTCATAAAATATCCTCCATCATTTCTTTTGAAGTTTTGTACAACCCGACCTTAGTTCCCGCGCCGGTCGGAGATGACAACCACGATCCCGCCAACCAGCGCCAATGCCCCAAGAATCGGAGGAAGAGGAATGGTGTGATGCTCTTCCTTCGTCGCTTGGATTGGACCGATGTCTACGACTTTCTTTTGTGTAGTGTAGGTCAACCCCTGATATGCCAATGCAAACAGGCCGAGGACGACCAGTGTTATTCCCAGGATTGTTCTTCCGCTCATAGTGCCTCCAGAGTTCCGAGTCCAAAAACGCAGTTCAACCGCTTGTAACCGATTGAATTGAGAGGGCTGCATGCAGGCGTCTTAGGTTCGGCGCAAGAGATGGCTCACCAGCGACACTAGAAAAAGAACCAGGAAGATAAAGAAGATAATCTTTGCGATGCCTGCCGCAGCCACTGCAATTCCTGAGAAGCCGAGCAGTGCCGCCAAAAGCGCCACGATAAAGAATCCCAATGCCCAACGTAACATCACAACCTCCTTATGTTTCCAATTCAACTTTTCCAGGGCCCAGAATCGTGCCTATTTCCGCGGCCCCGTTTTCTGGACCAGCCACGACTCAGTCCCGTTGTAAGCCAACCACGAAGCGGCCTCCATACCGTGGAGACCTTATAGGCTTCGGGGGAAAGCTGTAGACATCATGGAGTCCACGCGTATACGTTTCTCTCCGGCTGGCTCTCAGGGTTTCTCTCTATATGCGCGATTACTCGCGTATGTTTTCCTTGTGCTGCGGCATCCGGTGTTCCTCCCAGCGGGCACGTGCTCGAACCGCAACGCGTCAAAGGGAAACTAAATATCTAGGAGGATCCGATGAACTGGGATCAGTTGGAAGGAAAATGGAAGCAGTATTCGGGCAAAGTAAAAGAAAAGTGGGGAAAGCTGACAGACGATGATCTCGAAGTGGTCCGCGGACGGCGAGATCAGCTGATCGGAAAGATCCAGGAACGCTACGGAATCGTAAGACAAGAAGCAGAGAAACAAGTGGATGAATTCGCACGGGCTTTCCGTAGCGAAGACCCAACACGGGAAACTCGGCAAGGAAATCAGGCGGCGAGTGATCACTCGACCTCCAACGAGAAGAAGCGTGGTGCTGGACAGCGCTGATTTGAGAGTTGTCAGCAGTAA
>Ga0070766_10001015_pt1 | contig 13221 bp, 13 predicted proteins | sample HubBroMetageWFT6_FD_69782 | JGI IMG/M metagenome (GOLD analysis project Ga0070766, IMG submission 69782) | Warmed and freeze-thawed soil microbial communities from the Hubbard Brook experimental Forest, New Hampshire - Hubbard Brook CCASE Soil... | ecosystem: Environmental > Terrestrial > Soil...
AGGCGGCGAACAGCCGCTCGAGGTCGAGCCGCCAGCCGCCGCCCGCGACCCGGTCGAGCGGCACGAGGCGCGGTTCGCCGCCCATGATGCGAACGACCGCGGCGATGTTCGGCCATACCGGCGCGACGATGACGAGATTGTCGCCGGCGTCGATCAGCGCCTGCGTCACCAGCATCAGCGCCGTCATGCCCGAGCTCGAGACGGCGACGCGCTCGGCACCGATCGGCCTCCCGTAGAGGCCGGTCATGTAGTCGGCGAGCGTTGCCCGCAGCTCCGGCAGGCCGGCCTTGTAGGTATAGAAGGTATGTCCGGCGCGCAGTGCCGCAGCCGCAGCCGTGCCGATGAAATCGGGAGTCGGCAAGTCTCCCTCGCCGTACCACAGCGGAATTACCTCGGGATCGCCCATCCCGAGCGCCGAAATCTCGGCGATGCGAGAGCCCGGCAGCTCGCGGATTGCATCGCGCACGCGCATCGAATGCCTCTTGTTTTTTTAACTCATCTGTGACAGTGTGTAACGCATCGTAACAACGCGTGGGCGGGCAAGTACTTTTTTTCAGCACATTTTCAGCCCCTTCCGAACCTTCGCAAGCACCTTCGACGCATATTGATACAAACGAGCCGGCTAGCGCCGGCTCGTTTTGCGTTTGCGGGCGTCCCGGCCGCTTTACCCCTGGCGGGCGGATCACTCGAGCCCGGGTCTGACCTGGAACAACGCCTCGGTCTGGCTACGGATGTCGGCGAGCGACACCTCAGGGGCGATCTCGATCAGCTCCATGCCGCCGCCTTTGCGGTCGATCGCAAATACCCCAAGATCGGTGACCACCATGTCGACCACCCCGGCGCCGGTCAGCGGCAGGTTGCAGCGGTGCAACAGCTTGGGCTCGCCCTTGGCAGTGTGCTCCATCAGCACGATGACCCGCTTGACTCCGGCGACGAGGTCCATCGCGCCGCCCATGCCCTTCACCATCCGGCCTGGGATCATCCAGTTGGCGAGATCGCCATTCTCTGCCACCTGCATTGCGCCGAGGATTGATAGGTCGATGTGGCCGCCGCGGATCATGCCGAAGGATTGTGCGCTGTCGAAATAACTCGTCGTCGGCAATTCGGTGATGGTCTGTTTGCCGGCGTTGATCAGATCCGCGTCCTCCTCGCCCTCGAACGGGAAGGGCCCCATACCCAGCATGCCGTTTTCGCTTTGCAGTTGAACCGTGATGCCGGGCGGGATGAAATTCGACACGAGTGTCGGAATGCCGATCCCGAGATTGACGTAATAGCCATCCTTCAGCTCGGCGGCGGCGCGGCGCGCCATCTCGTCGCGTGACCAGGGCATTGCTGCGCTCCTCTCCTTAAACCCCCGCCCCCACCCTTCCCTCCGCCGCAGGCGGGGGAGGGTTGGGGAGGGGGCGAACGGTGCGCTGCTCGATGCGCTTCTCGCAACCCGGGCAATGCACGATGCGCTGCACGAAAATGCCGGGCGTCTGGATGCAATCGGGGTCGATCTCGCCGGGCTCCACCAGATGCTCGACCTCGGCGACGGTGACCTTTCCCGCCGTCGCCATCACCGGGTTGAAGTTGCGCGCGGTCTTCCGGTAGACGAGGTTGCCTTCGCGATCGCCCTTCCAGGCGTGGACGATGGCAAGGTCGGCGACGATGCCCTTCTCCATGACATAGGTCTCGCCGTCGAATTCGCGCAGCTCCTTGCCCTCGGCGACCAGCGTGCCGACCCCGGTCTTGGTGAAAAAGGCCGGAATGCCGGCACCGCCGGCGCGGATGCGCTCCGCAAGCGTCCCCTGCGGGTTGAATTCCAGCTCCAGCTCGCCTTTGAGATAGAGATCGGCAAAGAGCCGATTCTCCCCGACATAGGACGAGATCATCTTGCGGATCTGCCGGGTGTCGAGCAGCAAGCCGAGCCCGGCGCCATCGATGCCCGCATTGTTGGAAACCACGGTCAGACCTTTCACGCCGGCATCGCGGATCGCCAGGATCAGCTTTTCCGGAATGCCGCAGAGGCCGAAGCCGCCGGCCATGATCATCATCCCGTCATGCAGCAGGCCCTCGAGCGCCGCCGCGGCATCGGGGTACACCTTGTTCATCGAGAGACTCCTGCGCGCGTCAGTCGGGTGATAGTGCCGCGCTGGCGCGCCTGTCAATTTAGCGCCAAGCCGCCGCCGGCGCTGCCCTGGAACAAAGCGGCCCCCGCACGGTTTCACCGGGTATGACAACGGCACGACAACTTCCTCTCCCAGCATCCCCCAAAGCCCGCGCTTTGGGCTGCACCTGCTCCGAGTCAAACCCGGGTCAGGGCGTCCTCGATAACCCGCCGCTCGACACGAATTGCCCGGTGCACGGACTTGCCCCGTCGGCGCGCGAGCATACTGACGATGCTGAGCCGATCGACACCGAGGGCGACATCGTCGACGCGGCGATAGAGCCGGAACTGCGAGGCAGCTGATCGCGTTGCCGGGGCCGGTCTAAAAAACAGGCCGCCAATGGCGGCCTGAAGTCTGAGGGGAGGATGCCCATGCGGGCCCGCGCACCGCTAGGAGCGCGTAAGTCCGATAATGCCGAGCAAATCTATCTAAAAGATTAAGCAAATAGAGAATTTCGCCGCGTTCGGATTGACTTGGCGCCGATTGCAATGCCCGTGCGGCACCGCGCTGCCGCAGAAAATCCTTGCATGCCGAGGGGCTCGGCCTGAAATTGGGTCAGAGGCTGGGGTGCTGCCCTAAGCGCGGGATTTGTGCGGGCGGCTGAGATTAAACCCAATGAACCTGGCCGGGCATGCCCGGTGAAGGGAGTCCGCGATTACCGCACCGATCGTTCTCTCCGCCCATCGCCCAAAAACCGTTGTGATCGGGGCCGGTGTCATCGGCCTCGGCATCGCCTGGCGTCTGGCACAAGCCGGCTGTGCCGTCACGGTATTTGATCGCGGTGAGGCCGGGCATGGCGCGAGCTGGGCCGCCGCCGGGATGCTCGCCGCGGCGGTCGAGACCGAGCCTGGCGAGGAACCGTTGCTGCCGCTCGCTCTGGAAAGTCAGCGTCTATGGCCGGATTTTGCCCGCGAACTGGAAGCCGCCGCCGACATCTCCGTCAATTACCGCGACGAGGGCACGCTGGTCGTCGCGCTGAATCGCGACGATGCCGCGCAACTGCATCATTCTTATGAATTCCAGAAGGGTCTTGGCCTCGATCTGCATTGGCTTTCCGCGGCCGAGGCGCGCCATCGCGAACCGCATCTGAAACCCGGCATCGCCGCCGCGGTATGGAGCCCGCGCGACCACCAGGTCGAGAACCGCGACCTTGGCCGGGCCCTCGCCATTGCCGCCCGCCGCGCCGGGGTCGAGCTGGTCGAGCATTGCGCTGTCCGAGAGGTTCTCTTCAAAGGCGGCCGTGCCGCTGGTGCTGTCAGCGAGCGCGGGCGCGAGCCGGCCGAAATCGTCGTGCTGGCGGCCGGCGCCTGGTCGCGCGAGATCGGCGGCATTCCGCCGGCATATCTGCCGCCAGTGCGGCCGATCAAGGGCCAGATGCTGGCATTGCAGATGGATCCGGCGGCGCCATTGTTGCGTCATGTCGTGTGGCTGCCGCGCGGCTATATGGTCCCGCGCAACGACGGAAGGCTGGTAATCGGCGGAACGGTCGAGGAGCGGGGCTTCGACACGAGTCTGACCGCTGGCGGGATCTTAGCCCTGCTCGAAGGCGCCTGGCGCGCGGTGCCGACGATCGAGGAATTGCCGATCGCCGAGACCTGGGTCGGCTTCCGCCCGGGCTCGCGCGATGACGCACCTATGCTGGGCCCGAGCGGCATCGACGGGCTTGTCGTCGCCACCGGGCATCATCGCAACGGCATTCTGCTGACGCCGGTCACCGCCGCCTTGATCAGCGCCTTTGTGCTGACCGGTCGTCTGCCCGAGAATGCGCTGCCGTTCTCACCCGAGCGCTTCGCGGCCACGACTGCGCCAATCCGGGCGAAGGCGCTATGACCCGGCTGCGGATCAACGGGGTCGAAGAAGAGCTGACGGCGGCCACTATCGCCGAATTGCTCGTCGAGCGCGGCATCGACCCGAACGCCCGCTTTCTCGCCGTCGCCGTCAATGGCAATGTCGTGCGTCGGACGGAGTGGCCGGAAGCGGCGCTTTCGCCGGGTGACAATATCGAGATCGTTCGCCCATTTCAGGGCGGCTGAGTTTGTGAGTAGGAAACCATCGATGGACGACCCGCTTCTGATCGCCGGGACCAAGCTCCGGTCGCGGCTTTTCGTCGGCACCTCCGGCTACCCGAACCAGCAGGTGCTGCTCGATTCTTTGGAGGAAAGCGGCGCCGAGCTCGTGACCGCCTCGATCCGGCGGATCAGCCTCGAAGGCTATGCCGAGAGTCTGATCGATCTGCTCGGCGGACGTTATCGGATTCTGCCCAACACCTCAGGCTGCGTCACCGCGCGTGACGCGGTCCTGACCGCCGAGTTGGCGCGCGAGGCGTTGCAGACCGATTGGGTCAAGCTCGAACTGATCGGCGATCGGGAGACGCTATACCCTGACGTCGAGCAGCTGGTGCACGCCGCCGACGAGCTGGTCCACAAGGGCTTTGTCGTGCTGCCCTACTGCAACGACGATCCGGTCACCTGCCAGAAGCTTGCCGATGTCGGCTGCGCCGCGGTTATGCCGCTGGGATCGCTGATTGGCTCGGGCATGGGCATCGCCAACCCGGCGGGGATCGAGCTGATCTGCGCCCGCAGCCCGGTGCCGGTCGTGCTCGACGCCGGCATCGGCACCGCCTCGGACGCGGCCTTTGCGATGGAGCTCGGCTGCGACGCGGTGCTGGCCAATACCGCGATCGCCAAATCGCACGATCCGCGGCGGATGGCGGCGGCGATGCGCGCCGGGGTCGAGGGGGGACGCCTCGCCCGACTTGCCGGCCGCATCCCGAAGCGCAGCTTCGCCGAGCCATCGAGCCCGCAGCTCGGTCTTGTCGGATCCTGAGCCTGACATTTGCAGCGGAACGCCGCAAAAGATAGCACGTGACCGTTAGCCTCGGGTGGCGCGGTCCGAACCGCGCTGGTTGGTTGCCGAGGACCCAGGCGTGATCTTCGCCCTCCCGCTATACGACGACAACCCGATCAGGCGCACGCCCGTCGTCACCTATGTGCTGATCGGGATGTGCATCGGCGCATTCCTTTGGGAACTGGGTCAGCATCAGGACGTCGTCGCCTATCAATACGGCATGATCCCGGCCGTGTTGTTCGGCTATGTAGAGCTACCGCGGGCGCTGCAACCCATCCCGCCCTGGGCGACGATCTTCACGAGCATGTTCCTGCATGGCGGCTGGTTGCATCTCGGCGGCAACATGCTGTTCCTGTGGATCTTCGGCAACAATATCGAGGACGTGCTAGGGCGTGCCCGGTATCTGATCCTATACCTCGGCAGCGGGGTCGCGGCGGCGATGGCGCAGGCGCTCGTCGACAAGCTGTCGCAAGTACCGATGCTCGGGGCCAGCGGCGCCATCGCCGGCGTGCTCGGCGCCTATCTGGTCACCTACCCGCGCGCCAATGTGCATTGCTTCGTCTGGATCGTGATCTTCTTCTGGATCGTCACGGTCCCGGCCTGGATCCTGCTCGGCCTGTGGTTCGCCGGCCAGCTGCTCAGCGGCCTTGAAACCGAACACGGCGCGCCTGGTGTGGCGTTCTGGGCGCATGTTGGCGGTTTCACCAGCGGCATCGTGCTTTATATGATATTGCGGCCATGGCGGGTCGAGCTGCTGCAGGCGCAAAAGACGCCGATGTTCGCCTCCGCCTCGCCGACGGCGCTCAGCGGACGCCGCACCTTTCACAGCGGCAGTGTCCCGGAATCCGGCCGCGGCTATCGACCCGGGCCCGGACCGTGGGGTTAGCGCGCAGATTTTTGAACGCGGGTATCGCGCCGGCCGCTCAGACCCCATATGCTTACCGGAGAGCAGCGGGATGGAGCGAGCATGGCAAAGGTCGATGACGCGGCGATCCTGCGGCGAGCCAAGGAACTTTGCGCACAGGATAGAACCACCTGGGACTGGGCCCGCGACAACAAACCCATCGCCGACCAAGCGGGCCGTCGCAAATACCTAACCCTTGCGCGCGAGCAACTGCTCCAAGAGAGCGGCGGCGCCTAACGGACGCCGAAGCGAGAAATATTCCTGCAGTTGGACCTGCCCGAGCTCGATCACCTTCGGGAAATAGGCGTTGCCGGAGATGTGATCTCCGTGCGGCGATGAGGTATCAGATGGGCGCTTTCCTCTAGGCGCTCTCACCAGCGCTCGGCATCGATCGGCTGCTGCGGCGAATCGATCACGACGTAACCATCGCCGGTCTCGACGTAGCTTAGATTGCAGCCTCCGAAATAAACTGAGTCTCCGTGACGCTTTGCGGTCTAACCCTGTTGTCCTCCGAAAGCGGCGCCGCCCTGTGATCTCAAGATTTAATCGGAGAGTTTAAGCGGCCTAACCAGCCGGGCCGTGGGTGCCCGGCAATCAAATCGGGCTCCGCTATGACACTGTGGACAGGTCGGGACAGTGCATGCAGCCCAGGCCCCGATCTGCCCTGTCTGCCGCTGTGCGGTACCCGGTGCCTGGCCGGCTCATTTATGCCGACCGCAGCCGGGGATTGACGGGATAGGAGAGCCGGGCCTGAGGCCCATACCGCGTGTTCAGCGCTGGCGGGCGCAGCCAACCGGCCGCCACGAGAAGGTCGGCCGCCTCGCGAATTTGTTCGGCGGTGCGCAATCCAGGCAAGCGAACCTCGCGCTGCAGATACCGAATGTGCACCTCCTTCGGGCGGGTGCCGAGGATCCAATACGCCAAGGCAGCGGCATCGCTGTCGCGGGTTGTCGCCGCAGCGTCGCCGTAGACCCGCTCCGCCATCGTCATGAAATAATCCCCGATCAGGTCCGCTGCGGCGGCGAGAGCGCGGGAGCTGATCCGGGTCGGCGGCGGCAAAACCCCGTCCTCACCGCACCACCATAGCATCTCCAGAACCAGCGCCAGCCGCAGCACCTGGCCGCGCACCTTGCCCAAGGCGGCTCGTAAGAGGCCATCGGCGCCCTGCTGCCGCTCCTGCATGTCGCGGGCAAAAGTCTCGAGCAAGCCGCGCCCCTCAGCTGTTAGCGGCACCCGGATCGGCATTGGCGGATCGCCCGGCTGCAGATCCAGCTCGCGCAGGCGATCGAGGGCACGGATCGCCAATTCCGCGCGCGGATTCTGTTGCCCCAGGCGAAACGGCACCGGCTCGGGCCATAGCCACAGCAACCTTCCGAGCAATCCGTCATCCGCCTCGCGCAGCAAGCGGGCGAGCCTGTCGGGCTGGGTCCCGCCATAAACCGCGACCGCCAGGCGGGGGACGATGATCGGGTTCGGGTCCGCTTTGCGCTCCACCCGGTAGGGGCGTCCGCCATAGGCCTCGATCCAGAATGCACGTCCGCCGCCATTGTACGCGTTCATGCTGGCGATCCACCCGACCAGCTCGGCACGGACGATAAGGAGACCTTTGGGCGCCGCATGGGCGAGCAGCTCGGCTACTTTCCCGATCGTGACATCATGCTGTCGCAGCCGCGGCGCTTGCGGCTGCGGACACGAAATCATCGGCGGCACCAAGAACAGCGGATTGCCGCGTTTTGCTGCATCGCGCAGGTCTCGTCGCCAGCTGTCCCGCGCGGCCTTGTCGAGCTCGAGCCTGACACCCCAGTCCCGCAGCCGGTCGGGGAAGTCGGCGAGCATCCTGCGCTCGATCACCGGCAGGACGTCCCGCATCAAGCAGTCCGCACCCGGGCTCTTGCCGTTGCCGCTGTCGCCGACGACACCGAGCCAGAGATGCGGCGGTTCAACCCATCCCGGTGTTGCCTGCGCCCAGCGGGCGTGCCCGATCAGCGCCGAGGCGGTGGCGAGCAAGGGCGCCGCGACATAATCGGGCGGGCATGCCGCGGCCTCGGCCGCGGTGGCGATCCAATCAGCCCAAGCCGGCCCGAAGGCGGAGATCGGCAGCTTGGGCGGCGGACGCCGATCGCGCCGCAACACAGCAAAGTCTGGCTCCGGCCAGGTCTGATGAATGGTGAGGTCGGGAGGTGCCGCGGTCATCACCAAAGCCGGCCGCCTGCGACAGGTCGCATCCAGAAGTCCGGGGCCTACGTCCTAGCCGAGGGACACGAGCCTCAGCGACGCGCGCATCTCCCAGTCCGGGCTGCGCCGGGCGAATTCGGCGGCCAATTCCCAGAGATCGATGCCGTATCTGTCGCTGAAGGCCTCGGCGCCGATGCGGTGCTGCTCGTCATGGTGCAGACGGCATAAGCTGACGCCGAAGATGTCATGCGGCCGTTGGCCCTTGCCGGCATTGGTGGCCGAACGCAGATGGGCAAGGTCGACGCTTGGGGCTCGGCAACCCGGGACGCAGCAGCCATGCGATTTGACCCAGCGCCGGTGCCGCGGCCAGATCTTTTGCAATGGCATCCGCACCCCCATCCTCGGCCGTTTTAGCTTCTCGGGCAGCCTCATTGCTGATCGCCCTCGTGGCGCCGGAACGGGTAGCCGCCTTGGCGGATGTGGCGGTGGAAATAGGTGCCGGGGCTCTCGGCGACGATGAGCCCCGCGGCCACTTCCGCCGGAACGTCGGCATAGGAATAGATCGCCTCCGGGCGCGGGCCGGAGCCGTGGAAGCGGACCACCGGGATCGCTCCTCAAAAGAGTGGGGGAAGGGCGGCGAGATCGACCGGTTTGTGCGGCCGGGCTTCGGGCATCTGGGGTAGGCCCGGGCCCAGCGCCGCAGCGGGCCGATGCGGAAGGCGTACTCTTCGGGACTGATCGGTTTCAGCGAGCGCGCGGTCCAGATGCGGTCGACCGGTACCGGCTCGCCGTCGATCATCGCCTGGAGGCAAGGCGAGCGGTCGAGCGGCCGGCACCAGTCGTCGGGGTGTGGCCCGTCGACCGCCGTCGGTTGCGGGATCACCATCGGACAGCGCCGGTAGATCAGTGCCGGCACCAAAGGGGCGCTGCGCCGCAGGCGCATGATGTAGAATCCAGGATGCGCGGGCGCAGAAGAGAGCGGGGCCCCGGCCAGCGTGGCCCGGCGCGCGGCGGTGTTGTAACGGTGGCAAGGTCGTTAGGGGAAAGGCTGTGCATAGACAGGCCCGAACGGGACGTCGATTTCATCCAGTACATGCATCGCGGGGTTGCTCAGCTCCACTATGTGTCGACATATATTCTCGAGTCTGAGACTCTTATGTCAACAAAAAAACGAGGGAGACCGGGTACTGGGATAAACCCCGCGGTGGGGGTCAGACTGCCGCCGAGATTATTGCAGAGGCTTGATCTATGGCGGTTTAATCAACCGAATTCTCCTGGTCGGCCCGAAGCCATCCGTCGTTTGATCGAAGAGAGCCTCGGTGTAGCTACGCCCACAGGAAAAGTGTCATACGATGTAGCTAACTTGCGTTTCAGAAACTACATTAAAGATGCGGCTAGGGACCTACTCACCCTCTCTCCCGCGCAATGCCGCTCGGCTCGAGCGTTACTCAACTGGTCGCAAGAGGAGCTCGTCCTGAACAGCAAAATCACCAAGAAGACCATCGCCGATCTCGAGCGCGGAGCAACCAAACCCCGCTCACGAACTCTCTCCCAGATCATCGCCGCCTTCGAGGCCGCTGGGGTTGAATTCTTCAATGGAAACGGGCCGGGAGTACGCCTGAAGGACAAAGCACTATGGGGCTAACTGTTGTTGAGCTTGGCTTCATCATCACTACCGCCAGGACTTAAGCAGTGTCGCCACATCGTTCCTCAGATAGCCAAACCCACCATTCTGGCGTGAAGGCGCTCGTTGCATTCCGGCGATAGCGTCTGCATTCATTGTCGCATCGGTTCTGGTTTGGAAGGTTAGTGCGACCGCGTCGGACATAAATGATTACCATCCTGCACTTGATCACCGGGCTTGAGGTCGGGGGTGCCGAACGGATGCTGGCCCACATCGCCAGCTGCTCCGACCGCCACCGCTTTCGTTCGGTGGTGGTCAGCATGACCGGGCCAGGCAGAATGGGGCCGCTGATCGAAGCCGAGGGCATCACGGTCCGCTCGCTCGGCCTGCGCCGGGGCGCACCGGACCCGCGTGGCATTCTGCGGCTCCTCCGGACATTGCGCGAGTTTCGCCCCGACATATTGCAGACCTGGCTCTACCATGCCGACCTGCTCGGGGTGATCGCGAAGCAATTGGGCCCGACCACACGCCTCGTGTGGAACGTGCGTTGCACCGAGATGGAGGGCACGGCCGGCCTGACCCGGCTGTTGGCGTGGTGCTCGGCCATTCCCGACGCGGTTATCGTCAATTCGCATGCCGGCCAGCGCTATCATGAGACGCTCGGTTACCGACCGCTGTGTTGGGCTTTGATCCCGAATGGGTTCGACACCCAACGCTTTCGACCTGACGCGGCGGCGCGTGCGGACCGAGCTTTCGATACCCGAGGGCGCTATCGCGCTGCTGCTCCCGGCTCGTTACGATCCGATGAAGGACCACGGCAATTTTCTGTCCGCCGCGAAGCGGCTCGCGGACCGGCAGCCGGACGCACAGTTTGCATTGGCCGGAGCCGGTATCGAGCCCGGCAACTGCGCGCTCGCCGAGGCGATCGCTACGCACGGCCTCGGCGACCAAATTCGGCTCCTGGGAGAACGCCCCGACATGGAAGCGATCTATCCGGCTTTCGATATCGTGACCCTGTCATCGGCCTTCGGCGAGGGGTTTCCCAACGTTCTGGGCGAGGCGATGGCATGCGGGGTGCCGTGCGTCGCGACCGACGTTGGCGACGCGGCGGCGATCATCGGCGAATGCGGCATTGTAGTGCGGCCGCGCGAGCCCGAGGCGCTCGCCGCTGGCTGGGAGCGACTGATCGTGATCGGAGCCGAGGGGTGCGCGGCGCTCGGCGCAAAGGCGCGCGCCCGCGTTGTCGAAAATTACGGCATCGCGAACGTCGTCTCGCTCTTCGCGGCGCTCTACGAAGACCTCGCCAAAAGTCGCCTGGATCGTTAGACGCCCCGGACGATCTTTGAAGCCGCAAAGATGGGCATTGAAGAATGCGCCGTGACCTCTTGCCGATCCTGGTTCTGTAGGGGTGAACGAGGGTTATGCCTCATCGCTGATAGCCGCATGTTTAGGTCTGCACCTCCATCAGCGTTTGCAACGACAGACTCGCTCAAGGGACAAACCGGTTGAGAATGGCATTTGTGGATCGCTCGCCGATTATGCGTCGCACCCTGCGACGGATTTGTTGTGGCACTAGATTAATGGCGGTTGCCATTGGCGAGCGGTACCGCGGCGAATCGGGCATCCCGAACGAACTGGAAAATGGATCGGTTGCGTTGAAATAGAAGCTCCTTTCCCCGTCTTCTCGGTAGCTGAGCGTGCCGTGCGGTTGTGTGCCGGAAAGATCGCGGTTAGAACGGCCCAGGGGTGCTATCGTCCGGCGGGGGCCGATGCTCGAAATCATTCGGTACGCGCTCGCGGCCATTGTCGCCGAAACGCACCTATGGCCGTTAGGCGTCAACTGGGCCGGATCGCAGGCCGTGTTCGCGTTTTACGCGCTCAGCGGATACCTGATGACGCGCATCCTGCACGAGCGTTATGGGTTTACGCCGCGTGGCATTACCGCATTCCTCATCAACCGGGTATTGCGGCTTTGGCCGGCTTATCTGGTCGTCATCGCCGGGACCGCCTTGGCGCTCCGCTTCCTGCCGCTGCAGAACTTCTTCTTCAGCCTAGTTCCCCCACGCAGCCTGCTCGGGCAGGTGACCAATTTGACGATCCTCGGCCAAGTCGGCTTCGACTTCACCTATCTGATACCGCTGCCGCGGCTGGCGCCCACCTCCTGGTCGCTGTCGATCGAGCTGTTCTGCTATTGTCTGCTGGGATTTTATTTTGGGAAGACGCCGCGCCGCTTGATTGCGCTGGCCGCGGTCGGTGCGGCCGGAACCCTCTTGAGCACCGGCCATTGCTGGCTGGACCCGTCGCCCTATTATGGTACGTACTGTTTTCAGAACCGTTATGGCGTTCTGCAAGCCGGCTTTATCCCGTTTGCCACCGGTGGTCTTGTCTATTTTTATGATGCGGTGCTGCGGCGCTTGCTTGCCGATGTTTGGCCCTGGCTGGTTGCCGGGCTTATCGGCTGCGAATTGCTCGTCGGTCTCAATGAATTCGCCAGTGTAACGATAGGGCCCTTCCTCGGGGTAGTCGCCATGACGGCCATTCTGGTGGCTCGTCCGCCGGTCAGCCGTCCCTCACCACTGGTGGATTTCATCGGCCGAGCATCCTACCACCTTTTCATCGCGCATATGAGCATCGGTGCCATTCTGGTGGTCGGCCTCGGGTTAGCGGTCAACACGCTACCGGTATTCGCTCTTTCGCTGCCAATCGCATTCCTCCTTAGCAGCGCTTTAGTGCCGCTGGAATGGCGAGTGAACAGAGTGCGGGGCAGAATATCCAGCCAATCGAGACTCAGGGTCCTCCATTCCACCATTTCGCCAGCCGTACCGATCCTGCCGGCTGGCCCCACAGCTTCGGACGACTGAGGAGGGTTACTAACTCAGATAGCCGCTAACGGCCCTCGGGCCCCCTACACGCGCGGAGGCGATTCAGCAGCTTGGTCCGAACAGGCGATGAGCTGGACTCCAGGGCGCCCGGCGCCTCATGCGAATGGGCGTGGATCTCCGATATGCCGAGATCACATAGACGCGAAACCAGCCACGTGAAATTCCAGACCAACCTGCCCGAGGGATGTGGCCGACGTGAGGTGACTCTAGCTATATAGACGTCGAATGCGCCCGTGCTGGAGTTGCGGAGCACCATGTCGCTCGTTGTTCACGTCGCGCAGCATCATGTCGGTGCCTGCGCCGGGCCCGTTGAAATTGCCGAAGCCCGACACTTGATACTCCAATCCAACCTGACCCAAGCTAGCGGCTGAGGTAATATTGCTGTTGCTAATATCGTAGACCTCAAAGGCGCCGGTCGTGCCTCTGCGCAGCAGCATGTCGCTGGTATCGCTGCCATTGAAATTGCCGAGCCCGCCAAACCCATAATCGGGGCCGAGCTGACCCAACGGGTATCCCCCGAGGATCGAATTATTCCCGATGTCGTAGATCTCGTAGTTCCCGACGAAGATCGGTTCCAACCTTCGATCACAGACCAACCGCCGAACTTTTACCTGGCTGGCGATTGCTGCATTTGCGGTC
>Ga0070766_10001020_pt1 | contig 13177 bp, 9 predicted proteins | sample HubBroMetageWFT6_FD_69782 | JGI IMG/M metagenome (GOLD analysis project Ga0070766, IMG submission 69782) | Warmed and freeze-thawed soil microbial communities from the Hubbard Brook experimental Forest, New Hampshire - Hubbard Brook CCASE Soil... | ecosystem: Environmental > Terrestrial > Soil >...
CAGGCGCGACGGGAGCGTCGGGTCGGCAAGACCTTGGATCTGCTGACCCAGCTGGGAGATCGTCTCGAGCGCCTGCACGGGTGTCTGGGCTTTGTGGAGCTGCGCCAATGCGTCGCGAAGCGCCTGGTCCAGTTGATGCAGCGAGCCGGTCGGGTCGGGCTGCGAGGCGGAGGCGCGATGGGCTGCCTGCTCCTGCTTGCTGATCGCCGCGATCGCCTTCTGGATCGCCGCATGGTCGCTGGCCGCGCGCTGCGCAGCCAGCGCGTTGCTGGGGGTGGTGATCGCGAGTGCGACCGCGGCTGCCACCCCCGCGGCCGCGGCCAGCGCGCGCCATCTGAGGCTGCGCAGCGGGTACACGTCGCCAACACGCAGCGTTCTGACGACCGACGAGGCGTCACGCTTCTGGCGCTCGGCGATCGCGGTGCTGCCTTCACCCAGCGACACGGCTGTGGCGAGGCGCTCGGCGAGGCCCAGGCGCCGGTCCGCGGTGCGCGCCGCGATCAGCGGAGATGGCCGGCGGAGGCCCGACATCACCGCGCCGGCGGCCAGCAGCATGGCGCTCCCGCTCGCGATCAGAGCGACGACGGGAAGCGTCCAGATGCGCCCGGCGGCGAGCACCACGCACGCCCACACCGCGGCAACAATCGCGGACATGAGCAACCATCTCGCCACGACATCGGCACGCGCACGCCGAACCAGCGGACGGAGCGACGTGTCCAGCGTCAGCTGCGAGTCGGTCATGTGACCTCCGAATGAGCGCGCCTCGGCCACGGCACCCGGCCGCGCAGCGCGACGATCGCCATGCCGATGCACAGCGCTGACAGCGCGATGGCGAACACTGCGTAGACCTGCCAGATGTGCCAGCCGTTGAGCGGCCCCGAGTCGATGCGATCAAATGTGACCGCGGCGCAGCTGTAGATCGCGGAGGAGCCGAAGCTGCCACCGAACCCGGAATACACGGCAGATGCGCAGTTCTGACTGGAGATTGACGCCACCTCGCTGCCGATTGCGACCCCGGGGCTCAGGGCCATGATCAGCGGCGGCGCCGAGCTCACCGACGGGGCAATGGCGGGTCCGGAGATGTATCCACTGGGTAGCGAGACCGCAGTGCCTCCCCCGGATCCGAAGCCCTGGGCAAGAAGATAGGTGCCCAGGACGAGCGGTCCGACCAGGAGGATGAACATGGCGACGTACGAGCACACGATCGCCCCCGTCGGACCCTTGCTGATCGCAGAGAAAAGGATCGACATCGACCCGATCGTGACCGCCGTGAGCGCACCCAGACCGACGACGATGAGGATGTCGCTCCAGGCGATACCGCCGAGCAGCGCGACCACCGAGAGGATGGGCAGCGATGCCACCAGCAGGAATCCGATGAAGGCCAGCGACGCCGCAAGCTTGCCGATCACCACCCGCCATGGGCGCACCCGCGTGCACAGCAGCAGATCGAGCGTCTGGCGCTCACGCTCACCGGCGATCGAGCCGCCGACAAGACCGGGAACGAGGAGCAGCAGGAGCGCGACAACGACCGCCACCAGAGCGTCAAACACGGTCACCCCCGAGTGCGCCAGCACGGTCACCGACGCCGACTGGTTGCCCGCCGAGGCGTACGCGAGGATCGCCACAACCCCCAGCGCGGCCAGCCAGCAGAACAGGATGAATGCCGCGCGCTTGCTGCGCATGCGGGTCCGCGCCTCGCGCGCGACGATCGGATTCCACACCAGCGCACCCATGCGGGTCATGCGCTCTGCTCCAGGGGCTGACCGGTGACACGGAGGAACACGTCCTCGAGGCTCGATCCCACCGGATTGACGGCTGTCACAGTGATGCCGGCGGCGAGCAATGCCTGGAGAATCGCGGACGTCGCCTCAGCTCCGGCGTGCACGTCAACCTCGACAAAGCCCTCGCCAGGGCGCAGAGCGATCATCTGCGGGACGCCGTCCAACGCCGCCGCAGCCGCGTGCACATCTCCGGCAACGTTGATTCGCAGCGTGCTGCGGTCACGACCGCCGGTCAGCTCCTCGAGGGTGCCCTGCGCCACCATCCGGCCGGCGTCGATGAAGCCGAATGACGTGCACATCTCGGCGAGCTCGGGAAGGATGTGGCTGCTCACCACCATCGTCTTGCCCATGTTGTGCAGCTCGCGCACGAGCTCGCGCAGCTCAACGCGCGCCCGGGGGTCGAGTCCCGACGCGGGCTCGTCGAGGAGAAGGACGGGCGGGTCGGGGATCAGCGCGCGGGCCAGGCAGAGCCGCTGCTTCATCCCACGCGAGAGCGCCTCGACGGGTGTGTCCATGCGATCGGGCAGGCCGACCAGGTCCATGAGGTCGGCTGCCAGACGGCCAATCCGCGCCCGGGGAATGCGGTAGCACGACGCGTAGAACGTGAGGTACTCGCGCGCGGTCATCCGGTCGTACACCCCAAAGAAGTCGGGCATCCATCCGACACGCTCGCGCACCACCTGCGGGTGGGTGAGGACATCGACGCCGTCGACCGACGCTGTTCCCGACGTTGGTTGCAGAAGTCCGGCGAGGATCCGAAGCGTTGTCGTCTTGCCCGCTCCGTTCGGTCCCACAAGACCGAAGACTGCTCCGGTGTCAATCTGGAATGAGCAATCGGCAAGCGCCATGCGCTCCCCGAACGCCCTGGCGAGGTGCGTGCCGGTGATCACGATGCGGCCCCGACGACGGGCGTCACGAGTGGTGGAGTCAGCGTGGTGCCGCCAGGGGGCCCGTTCATACGCAGCAGTATGGATCCGTCGGGAAGCAGGTACTTCAGTGGACCGTCAAGGGTCGCGGCCACCCCCGACGTGACCGAATGGGTGCCGAGCGGGGTCCAGGTCGCACTTGCCGGGTCGAACACGGAAAGGGTGATTGCGCCGGCGGGCACGGGTGACCCGCAGACTGAGGGTCCCGATATCGGAGCCGGCCCGGAGCACGGAATCGTCGAGGCGACCTCCGCGACGTTCAGGCTGGCGTACGGCCCGGTGCCCACCGGCACGCTGTACACGGCACTCTCGGAGCCCGTAACAGCCACGTTGCCGAAGAACGCCGAGGTCCCGGCTGTGGCGCCCGTGACATCGACCAGGCTCGCCACCTGCGTTGTGGTGTCACCGAGCGTGCTCCCAACTTGGAGGGGGATGACAATGGCGTCCATTTCGGTGACGGGGATGCTGCCCGCATTGATCGGCGCGAGCCCGGGAAGAGGACCCTGGACGACGCCGACGAAGACCGGCTGGGTTTGCTCCTGTGCATTCGACGGCGCACCGGGAAATGGCCCAGGGATCGCGTAGCCGATCGCACCGCCGTAGAGGCCGTCCTCGATCGCGGAGATAATCTCGGCGGCGCGCTGTTTGCTGTTTGCGTCGGAGGACGTGGCGCAGCACCCACCTTGAGGCGCCCCTGTTCCGTTGGACGGGTTGATTGCGGCGTCGATCGAGACCGATGCGCCGGTGCCGAGAGCCCCGCTGTGGCTCCAACCGGTGTCGGGGACTTGCACCGCGCTGTCCAGCATGTTGGTGCCGAGCATGTTCGTGATCGCGCCACTGACCCTCATATGCGCGACTGCGAGTGAAGTGTCGACGGCGGTTGCGGAGTAGGGGATCGTCGCCTCGGCGTCGAACCCGTGCGTTGTCGCCGGGCCTGCGCCCTCGACGAGCACGCTGTTCTGCCCCGGAAGGATGACGACGGCGCCGGAACCGGTCTCGACCCCTGCGAGCCCGGTGGCATCGGCAAGGGCTCCCAGCTGGATCAGGCGGGAGCCTCCGTGTTGCGAGAACAGCGCCGCGAGTGTCTGCACGCGCGCGGTGCCCGTCTGGGGATCCACCGTCACAACGCGGACAACGTTGAGCGCCGCGTCATGGCCCGCGGTGCCGAGACCGGTCACCATCATCACCGCTGTCGTGGTGACGGCGACTGCCGGCACGAGGAGCCAGGCGAGTGCCGCGTGGCGCCGGCGCCAGAGCACGATGAAGGTCAGGGGCGCGACGAGGAGCACGTACAGCGCGATGACCATCGCGAGCACCGCCGAGCTGGGGACGAAGAGGCCGGGGATGTCCTGCAGCTCGCCCATGAGATATCCGTCAGTGGTCAGGGCTGCGGGGGTGGCCGCGGGCGCGGCGCGCTGCTCAGCGGTGACGAGAACGTGGCGCAGGAGCGCGAGCGTACCCACCCAATTGGCGGCTTGCCCGGAGGCCGCGTCGACGGCGAGAACGGTCACGTCTCCCTGATCGACGCGACTATCCACCTCGATGGGGTTCCCACCGTCTGTGAGCGGCACCGTCGCTCCCGCGCGAGGTCGCAAAATGCCGATCTGCAACGGGGCCAGCGGTTCAGAGGTGCCAAGAATCGCCGCGGTTGACGGCAGCGTCGAAGCCTGCGCCAGCCCCGACACGGTTGCGGGAACGAGCGCCGCGGGAAGTCCGCTGGTGGTGTCCAGAAAGCGGTCCGTCGCGGCTATGACCAGGGTGCCTCCGGTGCTGACGTACGCAGCAAGCGCCGTTCGCTGGCCCGCGTCGAGCGACCCTGTGGTGGCGTCGTCGACGATCACTGCCAGGAATCCCTCGAGCGACGCCCCGGACTCGGGGAGGGAGGCCGGCGCGATATGAGCAACGGCCGGCTGCTGCCCGTCTGGGAGTCGGATGCCCGCGACCGAGTCGAGGGCGGAGGAGTCGTCGGAGACGACCGCGACGGCGTCCTGGACATTGCCACTGAAGGAGGTCGTCGACGACACGGTCACCTGGTCGACGACATTGCCGGAAGCGTCAAGCAGGCGCGCCTGCGGTGAATTTGCCGATGCCGCGATATCCACGACGTAGCGCTTGGTCGTCCCGGCGGCAAGCTGGACAGGGATCCGGTCGACGTATGACGGTGACGCCCCGCCGTTGCCGCAGTAAGACACCTTGAGAAAGCCGATGCAGCGCTGCTGGTTTCCCGATCCCGTGACGGCGATCTCAACCGTGCCGCTGAAGTCGGGCCCGCTGTTGCTCAGCGTGACCTGCAACGGGGTCCACGTGGTGGAGGTAGAACCCGACGTCGCGTATTCGGGCGTCACGTTCAGGGTCACTGGGGGCGACGCCGCGTGCGCGCCCAACGGCGCCGCAATGCCGGCGAGGGCTGCGGCGGCGAGCGCGAGAACCAGGGGTGCTCCTACGTGTCTCCGGCCGCCCTCCAGACCGTTGGCCACGAAATCACACCTCCACCTCCTGCGATCAGGACGTCACCATAACGCACCCTTTGAGCGAAAGTTCCCCTTTGCGCTTTATTTGCCGACGCTAAATGCGGGAGCGCGTAGGAGGCCACGCGAGATGATCTCAGGGTGGCCTCCTACCTGATTCGCCGCTCCATCCAGGGTGTCGTCACCCTGTGGGCGACCTGGTCGCTTGTGTTCGTCGCGTACTTCGTGGTGCCCGGGGATCCTGCCGCGGAGTACTGCCGGCCGGGCTGCCCCGTGGCGGTCCTCGAGAGGATCCGCCAGAACCTCGGTCTTAACGTTCCGCTCTGGCACCAGTATCTCAATTACTTCGGGCGAATCTTCCACGGCAACCTTGGGTACTCATACGTCAGCGGCGAGCCGGTGACGACCATCATCATCCACGCGCTGCCCGTTGATCTCTCGCTCGCAATCCCGGCGGGGATCATCTGGCTCAGTGTCGGCTTGGGACTGGGAAGCTTTGCTGCTCGCCATTCGAAAAGCGTCGGGGCGCGTACCGCAACCGTGTTCGTTCTGGCAGGACTTTCCATCCCGACCTTCATGCTCGGCATTGCTCTGGTGTACCTATTTGGCGGTATCTGGATCCCCGGGCTTGACCTCTTCCCGCGCCCAGGCAACAGCTGGACGCCCTTTCTGGTGAGCCCCCTCGAATGGGCGCACGGCCTGATCCTTCCATGGATCACGCTCGCGTTCATCTCATCGGCGACGTACGTTCGCCTCTCGCGCAGCTCGATGCGCGAGGTCCTGGGAGAGGACTACATAACGTCGGCGCGTGCCAGAGGACTCTCAGAGCGGCGAGTTGTCTACCGTCATGCTCTCCACGCGGCAGTCGCTCCGATCATGACCCAGTTCGGCATCGACCTCGCCACCGTGCTCGGCGGAGCAATCATCACGGAGGTGGTCTTCAACCTTCCGGGGTTGGGAAGGACGATCGTGCAAGCGGTGCTCAGCCAGGACCGGCCTGTGGTGCAAGGTGTCGTCCTCGCCGCCTCGGCATTCATCGTCGTTGCCAACATCGCAGTGGACGGGCTCTATGGCGTCATCGATCCCAGGGTCAGGGTCTCCTGACTCCCACGATCGACCTGATGCCGTCACTGAAACGACTTCAACTGCGGCCATAGGTGATTGAGCGAGATCCTGGAACGAGCGCACACGACAATAGGTGCCCCGGACTCCTGATTTGCAAGACCGTACGCGTTGGAGATGGTCGCGACCGTTGAACAGCCATCGAACAGCGTCGAGAGGAACGCAGCATCGAGGCCGACGCCGATCACCGGACCGCCGATCCGGTCGGGCTTCCAGTAGTAGTAGCTCAGCTCGCCGGAGGCGGCCGTCGGGAGTCCGACTGACGGCCCATACGTGTTGATCGCACCCGCTTCACCGTAATTGTTGGTGAGGATCACCGTGGTGGAGCGCTCGCTCTCCGGTACCCGTTCGTACACTGCGTCGACCTGGGCGACGAGGTGCCGCCAGCCCACCGTGTCGGCAAAGTCCGTGCGAATCGATGGCAGCATCGATTGCGCCATCACGGCCTCCGGGAGCAATGGGATCGCGATGGGCAGCAACACCACTGCCTGCATCGCAAGAGCCACGGCTGTCGCGGGTCGCAGCCAATGCGCCCGCTGTCGCGTCCAGGCTTCGATGGCGCACGCGCCTGCCGTTATCAGCAGCGGATGCAGCGGTCCGATGTAGTAGCCCTTGCCCACCAACAGGAAAAGCAGAAAGATCGCCAGCGCTGCAACCCCCAGGGCACGGGCTCTGCCGGTGAGCAGCCGGCGCAATCCGATGAGCCAGATCGGAATCGCGACAGGGCCGATCAGGGCGATCTGATCGGAGAGGAACTTCAGTGGCGCAAAGTCCCCTGCCTGAGCCGCGTGATGATTGAAGGTGTATGCGATCGATGGCCATCCGTTGACGGCCTGCCAGATCACGTTGGGGAGGACGATCACCAAGGCGATGGCAAGCCCGAGCCATGGCCATGGGGTACGGAGGTGCCTGCGGAGCGTCGTCGTCACCGTCCCGACTGCGAGCCCGGCGAGGAGCGCGACGATGGTGTACTTCGTCTCCAGCCCGACCCCGATCGCAGCTCCGAGCGCGAGCCAGAGGCGGCGATCGCCGGTCCTCAGGAGCCGCGCCGTCACCCAGAAGCAGATCAGCCAGATCAGCTGGTCGAAGGTCACCGTCTCGAAAAGCCAGTTGGCGCCAAGCAGCACCGGGCTGGCTGCCGCGCCGATGGCGGCGAGGATGCGCGCGTTCCGACCGCCGCCGAGCTCGCCGGCGATCAGCGCCGCGAGGACGATCATCACCGACCCCGCGAGGCTCGGCCAGAGTCGCAGTCCCCGGACGCTGCTGCCGAACAGCAGCTCACTCATGCGCGCGATCGCCGGGGTGAGCGGCGGGTAGTCGACGAATCCCCAGGCAAGGTGGCGCGCGCTGTCGAGGTAATACAGCTCGTCACGGTGGAACCCGTACAGCCCGTTCGTCGCCAGGTGGAGCGCTAGGACGGCGACGGCGACGCCGCCGACGATGAGCCGCTCCGATGTGCTGTGGGACGGTGGGCGAGCCGTGGAGTCCCGTGCGTTCATGCTCTGTCCTCGATTTCCTTCCCGGCATTCCGGTGTGGCCATCGTCGACTCGCACGCTGTCGGTGAGCGTCATCCCGAGGGCTGATTGACGATCATCCCCTCGGACGAGATTGCGCTTCGAAGCTAGCGGAGGCCGGGCTCGACCAACCCCGACTCGTATGCGAGCACGACGGCCTGCACGCGGTCACGCAACTCGAGCTTGTCCAGCAGGTGGGCAACGTGCGTCTTCACGGTCGTCTCGCCAAGGAAAAGACGTGTGGCGATTTCGCTGTTGCTGAGACCTCGGGCCATGAGCAGAAGGACTTCACGTTCGCGTTCGGTGAGCAGGCGAAGATGCGGGGCGTCGGCGCTGGGAGTGCGACCGCTGAAGCGCTCGATGAGCCGTCGCGTCACCGAAGGGGCGAGCAGGGCGTCGCCGGCTGCCGCAACCCGCACCGCACGGACGATCTCATCGCCGGTCGCGTCCTTGAGCAGGAATCCCGATGCCCCGGAGCGCAGTGCCTGAAACACGTATTCGTCGAGGTCGAAGGTGGTCAGAATCACGATTCTCGCTGCGCACCCGAGTGCGGTGAGACGGCGCGTCGCCTCGAGGCCGTCGAGCACCGGCATACGAATATCCATCAGCACCACGTTTGGAGTCAGAGCCGCCACTGCGGCGATCGCCTCCTCGCCGTTGCCGGCGTCGCCTGCCACCTCGATATCCGCCTCCTCGTCGAGCAGCGTGCGAAGTCCTGCGCGCACCAGGGGTTGGTCGTCGACCAGGAGAACGCGGATCACGCAGTGCGTGGTTCCAGGGGGAGGCGAGCGCTCACCGTGAAGCCGTCGACGGTGCTGCCGGCGCGAAAATCGCCGTGCAGCAGCGCGACCCGTTCCCGCATCCCGGTCAATCCCCCGCCGTCGGCGGGAGGCATCGTGCCCTTTCGTCCGTTATCGGTCACCTCGACGGTGAGGTCCTCGATCCCATATCGGATCGCGACCACCGCGCCGTCCGCTCCCGAGTGTCTGAGCATGTTCGTCAAGGATTCCTGCACGATTCGATAGGCGGACAGTTCCACGCCTGGGGCGAGTGGCCGTTGCGTCCCGTCGATACTGACGCGCACGGAGACTCCCGCCTTTCGGACCTGATCGACGAGCGCATCCAGCTGGCGCAGGCTCGGTTGCGGCGCCAGCGACGCCGCCTCGACGGAGTCAGTCTTGAGCACCCCGATGGCACGCCGCATGTCGGAGAGCGCGTCGCGGCCGGTCTGCTCGATGACCTCGAACGCTGCGGCCGCATTGGCTGGATCACGGCGCGCCAGACGCCGGCCCGCCGTGGCCTGGAGCACCATCACGCTGAGGCTGTGAGCGATCACATCGTGCAGCTCACGTGCGATCGCAGTGCGTTCGTCGGCCGCAGCCTGGCGTGCGAGCAGCTTCGACTGTTCGTGCAGCTGGGCGACGTACGCGCGCCGGGTCCGCACCCCGTAGCCGAGGATGACCGGCAGCGCAAAGATGATCGCGTTGTAGCCGATATCGGACAGGTAGACATGGTGCTGATCTCGCCATCCGAGGATGACGCCCGTTGTCAGTCCGATCACAAGGATCCCGCTCATGACCGCGATGCGCCATCCACTTCGCGCCGATGCGTACACCGTGTAGAGCGCGAGCAGGATCGCGAAATTCTCGACGAAGGAATTCGTGAAACCCAGGAGCAGATGCACGATGAGGGCTGCACCGATGGTCGCGCTCACAGCCGAAGGGAACAGGCGCCTTTCCGTCAGCGGCAGGGTGATCAGCGCGATGGCGAGGACCTGGACCAGGGTCAGCTTCCCCGCATCCTGGAATTCCGCCAGGCCGGCGCTCACCATGAGGACGACCGCGACAGCTCCGTCCGGCACCATCGGAGGCAGCCGTCGAAGCCGCTCGAGCACGGCGGTCACCATCGTCATGGTCCGAGCCTAGTCGAGCATTCGATGGATGGCATCATCCTCGAGGACGAACTCGCCAGGGGCGAGGATCGGATCAGCGTGCTGCGCGCGCCGACCTCCGTTCGCGCCGGGGCGTGTTCGACCAGGCGGCTTCGACAGCCTTGATCTCGCCGCCGAGCGACGCCGCGGTGGCCACATGACCGGAGCGCACGTAGCGTTCGTGGTTGGCTTCCAGTCGCTGCGGCTCGTACACGTAGTTGACCATCACCGCATGTGACTGCCGGCCTCTCGGTGAGAGGTCTCCGTCCGGGTTGATGCGTTCGAGCCGGGCGCCGTTTGATAGGTGGAAGTGGGCCACGCTGTCGGCGACGCGACCGCGGACCTTCACATGAAGGAGGTACGCGATCGACAGGCGACCGGCCAGCCGGGCAACAACCGAGGCGTGGGGGCCGGGAGCCTGCAGGAGGCGGGAAAACGCCTCCATCTCATCGCTGTACGAGGCGAGGCGGCGGAGCTCATCGTGGTGGCCGGCGATCAGTGCTCGCAGCCGCTCGTCGGTGAAGCCCTCGGTGTCGCTCCGATCCGCGACAGCTCTGGCCAGGCCGGGCACCGGCGACAGCGTCGCGAAGGTTCGCAGTCCCGGCAGCTCCGCCGAGAGCTCGCGAACCACCTGCTTGATCAGGAAATTCCCAAAGGAGATCCCGCGTAAGCCCGGCTGGCAATCGCTGATCGAGTAGAAAACAGCCGTATGGGCCGCCCGCGCGTCGGCGATGGGACGACCCACGCCGAGAAGCGGTGCGATGGCCGTCGGCAGCTCGCGAGTGAGCGCGATCTCCACAAAGATCAGCGGTTCTCCCGGGAGCAGAGGATGGAAGAACGCGAAGCATCGACGGTCGTCGGCCAGGCGCAGGCGCAGATCGTCCCACCCGTGGATCTCGTGCACCGCCTCGTAGGCAATCAGCCGCTCCAGCGTCGCCGCAGGTGTTCCCCAGCTGATCTGCTCGAGACGCAGGAAGCCCCCGTTGAACCACGATGAGAGCAGGTGCCGCAGATCCGCATCGACAGCGCGTAGATGCGGGCGGGCTGGGAGCAGCTCGAGGAGGTGACCGCGCAGCTTCACGAGCGCCGCGGCTCCGCCCCCGACCAGGTTGAGTCGCCGGAACAGCTCCTGTCGGGGCGCCTCGGTTGCCATTGCGAGGGCCATCACCGCGTCATCGGTTGGATCGGACCGCCAGCGCGCGACCGCGGCGGCGACCGCCGTCGGTGATGGAGAGAATGAGCCGGCAAGCACCTCCAGGAAATCGGCGGTCTCGGCGTTGTTCATACGCTCCAGGGCACGTACGACTTCGGTGGCGAGCGCCAGGCCGGACGCCTCACCGCGCCGCGCAATCAGCCGGTCGCAGGTCGCCGCGAGGTTCGCCATGTTGTGCGTTCCCCCTGAGCGCCCGAGCATGGCGCGGCCACGCTCGGCCACGCCGGTCACGTGCTCCAACCACGACGGTGGGGTCACGGCAGCGCGGGATCGTCCACGGAGGGTTCCCAGCGGAGCAGCGCGACATCGGCAACCTGGCGCAGGTGCGCGCGCATCGCAGCAGCCGCTTCGGCGACCTGCTGCGCCTCGATCGCATCGAGGATGCGGCGATGTGCCAGGAGCGAGTTTCGCGGCCGGTTCGGCTCGCTGAGCGACTCCAAACGAGTTTCGTGAATCGCCTCTGCGAGGCCGTCGATCACATGCTCCAACACCTTGTTGTTGCCGGCTCGGTGCACGGCATGGTGGAACGCGGCGTCGCCATCCATGCCGAGGCCCGCCGAGGCGATCTCCGCATCCATGGCAACGAGCGCAGCGCGCATCGAGGCGAGGTCCTCTTCGGTGCGCCGGGTGGCCGCCAGCTCCGCGAGCCTGACCTCGAGGAGCTCGCGCGCCTCCAGCACCTCGGGGAGCCGGGCGCGCCGTTCGACAAGCTTGTGGAGCACACCGCCGAATCCACGGCTGCGCCGGAGGAAGACGCCACCTCCGTGACGGATTTCAATGAACCCCTGTGCTTCGAGTACCGCCAGGGCCTGGCGCAGCGAGGCTCGGCTGACCTCGAGCCGCGACGCCAGTTCGCGCTCCGGCGGAAACCGCTCACCCACCCGGAGATTGGTGCGGACCACGAATTCCCCGAGCCGTTCGACGAGGTCCTCGTAGAGGCGGGTGCGGCCCAGTGGACGGAGAGGCGAGGTGTCGAGCGTCACGGCGCGGATTATCGCGCAAATAATTGGACTATCCACTGACCCATTGACATAGTCATCCAGCGCGGAGCAGACTCCCGCCAATATCGGGGACGGCCCGTCGTCGGGCCAGTGACGGAGGTTGGACAGTGTCGCCGACAGCCATGGCCCGGATCCCGCAAACGCGCAAACGCCTGCTCACAGGAGTGGCCGTCGCGGTAGTCGTCGCTGCGTGCGGCAGCTCGAGCCCGTCCGCCTCCGGCGGCGGCAACGTCAAGACCGACAGCGCCGGCCATGTCTCCTTCGGCGTGCTCTCATGTTTCACCGGACCGCTTGCGGTCCTCGGGCAGGCGATGCTGCAGGGATCGCAGGTGGCTCAGAAGGTCATCAACAGCTCGGGTGGTGTGCTCGGCAAGCAGCTCGACCTCAGTCACGCGGATACGCAGTGCGATGAGGCCGACGCTGTCCCGGCGGTCCGGCAGCTCCTCTCGGCGGATAGCGTGAGCGGCATCATCGGGCCGGAGACACAGGAGATTGCAGCGGTGGCTCCGATCGTGAGCGCAGCCAGGATTCCCACCGAATTCCAGGGCGGCAGCACGGCGTTTGACAAGAACACGAATCAGTACCTCTGGCGTGATAGCCCGTCGGATTCTCAGCTCGGCGTCGCCATGGCGCTCTACGCCAATCAGAAGGGTTACAAGACCGCGGCGCTGCTCTTCTCGTCGGACATCGCGCAGCAGACGATCCCCAAGCCGATAACGGCGACATGGCAGAAGTTCGGCAACACCATCGTTTCGAATACCACGGTTGCGCCGGGGCAGACCTCGTATCGCACCGAGGTGCAGGCGATCATCGCCGCCAAGCCCGATGTCATCTTCACCCAGCTCGACCCGCAGACGGCGGCGGTCATGTTCCAGAACTTCAAGGAGCTCGACAACCTCGCCATCCCGATTGTCGGAACCGACGTGACCAGCGGTAACGACTACCTCAAGGCGATCACGTATCCGGTCGCGCACGATCATCTCGTGTCCATCTTCGGGACCAACGCCACCGGCGCCGCAGCCGACAACTTCGCCTCCGCGTTCGCGGCGCAGAACGGAGCCAATGCACAGCCGATTGCCGGAGCAAACTACGCGTACGATGCGGTGCTGAGCCTCGCGTTGGCGATGGACAAGGCCGGTACCACCGACGGCCCGGCGGTCATCGCCGACATGAAGGCGGTCACCAACCCACCAGGCACACCGTGCGACACCTACAAAGCGT
>Ga0070766_10001021_pt1 | contig 13169 bp, 12 predicted proteins | sample HubBroMetageWFT6_FD_69782 | JGI IMG/M metagenome (GOLD analysis project Ga0070766, IMG submission 69782) | Warmed and freeze-thawed soil microbial communities from the Hubbard Brook experimental Forest, New Hampshire - Hubbard Brook CCASE Soil... | ecosystem: Environmental > Terrestrial > Soil...
ACCGTTGCGGGCAACCAGTGTCACCTTTTCCCCGCAGTTGAGACTGCCGATCTGGTGCGTCTTGCACCTGCCATAGAGTGGCACCGGCTGCTCATTGTCGTGGCCGGAACAGAAAACAAAGCCGTCGGGTCTGCATCCGTTAAGTTAGCCGACATTCCCCGCTCCCCCGTCAGGGAGACGGTTCTTACCTGCGACCGGATGCGATGTCACTCTTTATGCGGTTAATGAACAGCTGGACGAAGACTCCCGAAACCAGGCAGCAACCAAACCCTATCCACAGCCAGAGCGCGTCTCTCCGCACCGCTCCAAGTAGAACGACAAGGACGCTCAGAAGACTCATCACGGCAGTGAGAAAGGTCTTTAGTGTCATTCCCCAGTCTCGGGTTGTCGAGCGAATCATGGACGACAGATCAGCCATGGGAGAACGCTCCTTCGCTTGGAAAATCGTAGGCTCAGACTGGGAGTCGAGTCAACGGCTACGAAGGTGTTGCCTAGAGCGGGATCAATCCTCAAGAACGCAGAGGAAGCTCAATCCCGCCGCGATTCGTATAAATTAACTGAGGGAGAACATGTGATGAAGTGCTCAAAGACTCTTGCCGCCGCCGTGTTCATCGTCGTTGGAGTATGCAGCACCATGCAAGCCCAAAATTCAGCGGTATTCGTCCAGCGCTCCGGGACGAAGCTGACTCTTGCCGGAGCACCTTATCGCTACAGCGGGCCGAACATCGAGTGGCTTGGCCTCGAAGGCTATGGGCCGCACGACCCGCAAGGCCCGCATTATCCCAGCCACTTCGAGGTGGACGACGCCTTTGCGACCGCCGCTGAGATGGGTGCGCGCGTCGTGCGATCTCAAACCATGGGCGACACCGTGGGGTGTCCGCTGTGCGTCGAGCCGACCGAAGGCAAATTCAACGATGCTGCTTTTGCGGCCACGGACTATGCGTTGCTCGCCGCCCGGCAGCACGACATGAGGGTTATTGTCACGCTGCTGGGCGATTGCGCAACCTGCACTCTCGGCGGCATCGGCCAATTTCTCGCGTGGGAAAAGAAGCAGAACCCCATGGATTTTTTCTCGGATCCAGGACTCGTCTCTGCCTTTGAACGTCACATCGACGCCGTCCTTAACCATGTGAACAGCCTGACGGGCGTGCGTTACAAGGACGATCCCACGATTCTCGCCTGGGAAGACTGCAACATGTGCGGCCTCATCCCGTTATTCATGGGCGGGCGCCCTGAGAGCCTCAAGCAGGTTTCCGACTGGGTCGAAACCATCGGCGCCCATATCAAGAGCGTTGATCCGCGCCATCTTTATCTCGACACGTCGGGCATATTCCGCTCCTATCCAGCCGTGCTCGACAACAAGACACCTGACCTCGTGACCTTCGAATACTACCCGCATTGGGATCAACTGCTGGGCGCGAGCGTCCACACTACTGCGGCGACCTTTACCGCCGATGCTGCCGCCATCACGGGGCACGGCAAGGTTTACATCGTCAACGAATTCGGGTGGGATCGCACTGACTGGAAATCGCAGGCCGACTTGCAGCAGGTTCTGGATACGCTACTGAAAGATCCCAACGTTTCGGGTGACGACTTCTGGGCGCTGCAGGCGCACCAGGAGAATTTTGGATTCCAGCCCATCCCGGCAAACGTCTCGAACATAGCCTACGCGGAAACTGGCGAGAGCGGCCAGTGGTGGGCACTCTACTATCCGGGTGTGAAGACGTTAGTAAATACAGCCGACGATATGGCGCAACGCGTCCAGCAGCTACGCGCCCATGCGTACGCCATGGCGGGGACGCCTGCTCCCCATCACGTGATTCCGGAGCGTCCTGTGATCACGGCTGTCGTGTTCGGCGGACTGATCGCGTGGCGTGGTTCCGCGGGCGCGGTTCGTTATTCGATCGAGCGTAGAGATGCAGGTTCAGGCGATTGGAAAGTCATCTGCGACCGCTGCGCTACAGACTCAGACGATCCCTGGCCCGATCCCCATCCGATTTTTCTAGGCCCTCAATATCGAGTCACCGCCTGGAATGCGGATGGCAAGCCCAGTGAGCCATCCGAACCGCGCTAGAAATGGCTTTCAGGTTGGGAAAGCTTGGAGTGTAGTGGTTTGACGCCTAAGCCGCATCCAGCAAATGTGGGCATACTCGCTCCAAAGCGTCGCCCCATGACTCGCCCCTCGATGTGATTGCGACGAGTTGACCGCACCGGGCGCAGTTGTTTCGATGATCGCTCTTCGCACGGAGCCAGTTATTTGGATCGATCTGATGTCCCATCTTCCTTGACAACCAGAGAACCGAACCAACCACGATGTCCAGACTGATTGCCTCAAGGTGTTCGAGCCCACGGCGCTCGAATCCAAACTCCGGCGACCAAACTGGCATTCGTTCGCAGCTCTCGTGAGAGGCAAAACATACGTCCACGCCGAATTCGACCAGCTTCTCCAGGCGCGCCATCACCTCCCTGATCGTGAAGAACGGGCTGACGACTACTTTCGTGGTCGGCAGCGGCGCGACTGAGATTGTGAGATTCCTGGGGTAGGCGTACTCCGCACGGTAGCCCAGTTGGTGTTCCCAAATTTTGCCCCACAGATTCACTTCGCCGTGCACGCAGACGTGTAATTCGCCTGCGTAGCCTGTGTCGACCAGATGCTGATGGTTCTTGGCCGCATAAATTCCACAGGTGCAGGTTTCGGCGGGGGAGTCGTTGATCCATCCCCCAGTTTTGGGATTGTATCCGCATCGCTGGCGAGGGCATTTTGCCTTCATGGGCTGCTTCGGCACCCACGAAAGGTTGTTGAGGGACTGGAGTCCCTCAGCGCCCCATTGCCATGTACGGTAGGCGACAATCGGCGAGATGTAGTCAGGAATTTGCATTTGCCGCGCGCACTGTCTCGGGTTCGGGCTCAGGTTCCGCCACGAACGTTGGCTCCGGATCTGGCTCCGGATTTGGCTCCGTGCGTTCCGGCCTGCCGATCGGGAGTTCGAGCGGTTCTACGATGATGACGCGCTGGGGTTCTCCGATTTGCATATTCCAGTCCTCCATCATCAGGGATGTGAGACGCTCACCGTTTCACGACGCTTAGCGTGATGTTCGAAGGATATTGCGCCGAGTGGTGAACTTCGTTGTGAGCCAGGATGCCCTGTGATTCGTTGTAATTGTCGCCGCCGGTGTTAAGGTTTCGGTCGAATTGGGGGAAATTGCTGCTGCTGATTTCGATGCGCAACTGGTGTCCGGGTGCAATGTAGATGCTGGTTTGCATGGGCTGAAACGCCACCTTATATACTTTGCCTTTTTCCATCCATACGGGCGGCTTGGTATAGCCTTCGCGATAGCGGACACGCTGAATATTTTCTTCGATGTTGTAGGCCGTACCGTCGGGCAGCACCTCGATGAGCTTCGCCGTAAAGTCCGTGTCCTTGGCGTCGCTCGACACATAGAGCGTAACGTCGATGGGGCCGCTGACCTCGATACCGTCCTTCAGCGGACCTGTACTGTAGACGAGGACATCGTCGCGCGTTTCGAGACTGCGCTGATCGATCGCGCCGGCCTTATACTGCGCGCCCAGACAACAGAAGCCTCCACCGTTGGTGGGAACGGGGTTCATGGGATCGTAGACAAACTTGTCGGGGGTATCTTTGGGCTCCGGCGCGGCGAGCAGAGATCCATCTCCGTAAAGGGAGTTGGCATGGCCACCGCCGGCCAGGTAATACGTCACGGGTTTTGCTCCCTCGGGCGGCCATGTGTCAGATGACTGCCACTTGTTGCTGCCCATGGTGTAGTAGCGAACCTTGGGAGTCTTGGCGAGAATCCCATTGTCTTCACCTTTGAGGAAGTGGTCAAACCATCCGTAGGTAAGGGCGTCATAGTCGAGACGGGCGTCGCCCATATCGCGCTCGCCCACGATGGTGTGATCGGCGGCGCGTTTGTAACTGCAATGGGCGACGGGTGCGATGACGGCGTACTGTTCGGCAGCGACCGTGGGGCTGGCCGTGTTGCGGACGTAATTGTATGCGGCTAAGTTTGGCCCGATACTGACGTCGTACCAGGTCATGAACCAAAGTCCGGGCAGGTCAATGCGCATACTGTCGTTCCAGAGGCCGCCCTGGTACCAGGAGGGATCGTTGGGAGTGCGCGTGATCATCCCCGGCTTGCCGGAGGGCGTGGTGTCAGCAAAGATGCCGTGCCGGGCGCCGATGGCGGTGTAGATGTCTTTTTCCGGCAAGTGCTGCAGTGCCTTCGACCAGTCAATGGTCGGCGGATGTGCGGAAAGATCATAGGACTTGGCGGCTGTGACCAACTCTTCCTCGGTCATGCCTGACGGAAACGTAGGACGTCCGTCTTTGACGAGAAGGCCGGAGTCATAGAGCCACGAACCGAAAAGCATCTGGACGGCGCCACCGCGGAACCAATTGCCCTGTTCGTAGTAAGGAGCGACGCGGCCAACGCCGGCGCCGAAGCTCTCTGGGATGAACGTTGTGAGCGCCTTGTTGCCGCGCGAGGCCGCGGCCAACTGCCACTCTGCCGTCGAGGAGCAGCCGATCAGGCCAACCTTGTCCAATGACCAGGGCAACCCGCCCATCCAGTCGAGCGCATCATCGGAATCGGTGAGCGGGACGCCGAGAATATCGTAGTCGCCTTCGGAGAAGTAGCGCCCGCGCTCGTTCATCTCGATGTAGGCGTAGCCGCGCTTGACCGCCTCGAGTGGAGCGGTCATGTCGCGAGGCGCGCCTAACTCCACATCCCAGTAATTGAAGTTGTACGGAGTGCGAACAAAAATGATGGGATATTTCCTGGACTCGTCCTTGGGGCGATAGATATCGGCCTGCATGCGTTTGCCGTCGCGCATGGGGACCATGACCTTGCGTTCGATGATGGCAATCGATTCGAGCTCGCTTTCGGTCGCGTTGCGCTTGGCGATCGTGGCCGGGTCCTGTTGCCGGGCTTGCGCCTGTGCAAACGGGACGATGCTTGCGAAGATTGCGTGACCTAAGACCGCCACAGATGCCAACTTGGCAACTCGGTTCATTCCGGCCTCTTCTCTAATTACGGACTGGGGAGAGAACTATTCCGTGGCAGACACTATAACTCAAACACGTTCGCCCTAATGGCCATCGAGCGTGACCCACCGAGGCTTGCAGGTCTGCGGGATGCGTACTCGGACTGATTATCAGTGAGAGTAGAGATTATTTCCCGCTGGGCTTTTTTGAGCGGCGCTTGGACGTGGCTCCGCGTGGGCTCTTGACGACGCTTTTGCCGGTTCCACTCGCGCCCAACCGCGCCGCTTGCTCCATCGCGGTCTGGATGTAGCGCCGCACGAAGGGGCGCTCCACATCGCGCTGGCTCCTAAGCTTGATGTGGCGCATGGTCTTACCCTCGCCTTCCAGCACGCGATTCGGATCAGGCAGCGTACTTCCGCGCGGGAATCCCAGGTTGACGTGCCCCGCGTTGGTCGCAATGTAACAGAACATGTCCTTCATCTTTCCGCTGAACCCGAACCAAATGGCAACTGTGTACACCTGGTAGATCGACTCGGAGGCGTCGGGCGCTTCCTCAAGAATCAACTCTCGCAGCGCGAGAGCGAGATCCGAGATGTGCCGGTCGTAGGCTTCAAGGAATCCGAGCAATTGAGGATCCGGGGGACGTTGCATGGCGGCGGAGCAAATATACACTGACTCGCGTCTCGGTTGCCTTGTGAGCGGCCTGGGGTGAAGAGGATAACGCCATCCTTGTTCCAGGTGCCCCCGCGTCCTGTAGAAGCATCGCACAGGGTCTGCACGGGACCGCCCACCAGATCCAGCTTCTTCAGTTTCCCGTCCGCGAAGAAGCCGAGAGACCGACCGTCAGGAGACCAGAAGGGGAAGGTGGCACCTCCGGTGTTAGCAAGGCTGGTCGCTTCCGGCGATCCCGGTTCATAGATCCAGAGCACGTTATTTCGTTCGGATTCTCGATGACCGACAAGCGCTACAGTATGCCCGTTGGGAGACACGGCAACAGCTCGCGCGGCGAATGGGAACGGCGCGGAAAAATAGGTCGCCTGCTCCGTCCCTTTCGATCCACGCCACAACAGAAGTGACGCGATCAGCAGGAGGGCAAGCAGGCCTGCGATCAGCCAGGCCAACAACTCGCGGTTGTTTCCCTTTTCTTCAGAGGGACTGACCGCCGGTGTCCCGCTCTGAGCAATCCACTTCAACTGCAGCGCGATGTCTTGCGCGGACTGAATGCGGTCGTCAGGATTCTTGGCGAGGCACGCAGTCACGATGTGCTCGAAGGCCGGCGGCGTCAGCGGTTGTGACGCAGAAATTGGTTGCGGTTCTTTTTCCAGAATCGCGCTGGCTACGCTGATCTGGCTCTTGCCTTCGAAGGGCCGTCCGCCGGTCACCATTTCATAGAGAACGCCACCGAGCGCAAACAAGTCCGATCTGGGTCTGCCTCCTTGCCCTCAATCTGCTCCGGCGACACGTGGGCCAGCTCTGATTCGCGGCCGTGTATTGGTTCATAAGAACCGCGGGCAGGAGTGCCTGCTCCACACGAGCGCCTCGCTGCGCTCGGCTGGACGAACGAGGCGGCCGTCCCCACATATCCCACGTCATGCTGCTCGGTAAATCCCCAGGACTTTGACGAACTCTGCTACCTCGTCCAGGTGGCGGAGGGCGTTGCGCGCGGGTTCGTCGTCGCCGCGGAGGAAGTCTACGTAGAAGACGTATTCCCATGGGCGTCCGCGCAGGGGGCGGGACTCGATCTTGCTGAGGCTGATGTCGCGCAGGGCAAAGACGCTGAGCGACTTGAACAACGCTCCGGGCAGATTCTTGACCTTGAACGCGATCGAAGTCTTGTTGGCGCCGGGCGGAATCAGGCGCTGATAGCCCGGCGCGGCCGCGCTGCTTCCCTTCTGCCGGGGGCGTTTCCGAGCAGCCGGTTCCGGTTTCCCTGCTGCTTTGCGAATCAGGAAGAAGCGGGTGAAGTTGCGTTTGTCGTCCTCGACGCCGGCCTGCAGAATCCTGCCGGAGTATTGGCTGGCGGCATGGCGACCGGCGATGCCAGCGGCGTCAGGAAGGCGATTCGCCACGACGTGTTTCACGCTGCCTGCAGTGTCGTAGAACGGGACCGGCTCGATGCGGGGATGGCGGCGGAAGAAGTCGCGGCACTGGTCGAGCGCCACCGGGTGTGAGAGCACCTGGCGCAGTGCGGCCAGCTTCACGCCGGGGGCGGCGATCACGTTATGCACGATGCGGAGCAGGAATTCGCTCTGAATAAACACTTCGCGGGAAACCAGAAGGTCGGCATGCTCAGCCACCGTCCCAGCCAGGGAGTTTTCGATAGGGATCACGGCGGCGGCGACCGACCCGCGCTGCAGGCGGTCGAATACTTCGACGGAGCGCGCGCAGGGCACAACCGCGGAGCGCGGCAGCATACGCTCCGCGGCTTCGTGGCTGAAAGAACCGAGCTCGCCCTGGATGGCAATTTTGATGGCGGCTTTCATTACATGGGAAGGTAGCTGGAGAAGGTGGAAAAGTGCAAATTGATTCTGGGTGGATGCACGCGACCGCAGGGGCTGAAGCCCTCATCGATCGGGACACTTTACGCGGCGCTGAAGCGCCGCTCTTCCACGTCACTGCCCGGCACGTCACTGCCCGGCTTCGTCAGCGCCCCCGCACGGCACGCAGAATTGCAGAATTAGAATTGCAGAATTAAGGCGCGCCCGAAACGAATCTTAATCGTCCGGCCGTTTGGTTAGGCGAGGTCTTTCTGAAGCACCAAGGCGTCCACGCCGTTCGAATAGTATCGGGGGAACGTCCTGACCACGCTGTAGGCGTGGCGCTTATAGAACGACAGGGCGGAAACATTGTCCACGGCGGTTTCGAGCTCGACCGAGCGGCAATGCACGGCGCTTAAGCGATCTTCAGCAGCGCGCAGGAGCAGCGATCCCACACCGGAGCGCCGGGCGGCGGCGACTACATCGATGGTAATGATATGGCCGTGGCCCTGGCGGTCCGCCTCGGCCACGATGAAGCCAGCGACGGGGATCGCTGCGGCATCTACCGCGAGCAGCGTGAACGATCCGCGACGCCGCATGTAGAGTTTGAGCTCCGCGCGTGAGTACGAAATGCCGGGAGCAAAACAATCCTGGTCGATGCGCCATAGCGTATCGAAGTCGGAGGGCTGGAAGTCCCGAATAGTGAAGGGCACGGGGCCATTGTAGCGGGACGCGGTGTTTGGGATTAGCACGATGCCGTCAATCTTTGGTTGTGGCGCAGTTTAGCTCACGTGCTGGGCCGGTTGACCGGGAGATCCTTCGCTACGGCTGAAAAACGGCTCCGCTCAGGATGACAGTTGTCGTGCGATAGCCAAACTGCACCATTACGCAAGCTTTGGAGACACCCCAGAGCGATAGGTCCCGTGTTTTCCACAGCTAATTCCAGCTTGACCGCCTGGAAGGATGAATTGGTACTATTGCCCACTTGCCTCGGGCGCATCCCCGGACGTACCATGTCCAACAGAGGAAGCGTTGTGGGACGCCTTCTGCTGATTGACGTGGCCGGCTCGGTCGCCGTTCTGGGACTGTGGTACCTCGTGTTTTCCACCTACAATCGAAAAAGGGGGGCGCTGGCGTTGCGCTGGGTGCAGGCCGCGTGCGCCGACAAGGGACGCGTCGTGGATTCGCGTTGGGTGGGGAGTTCGAGTCTGCAGGCGCGCCTGCATTTTGCCTCCCGCTGGTTCGAAAACGCGCGCGTAACCGTAAAATTCCGGCCCCGGGCGCTCCCGGTGCATTGGCTGCTGAGTTGCTGGCGGCACCAGAAAGAAACTCTCACCTTCGAAGCCGATCTGGGTGGTTCTCCGACCTTTCATCTGGAAGTAGTGCGGCATCGCTGGTGCGCGCACAACCGGGGGACGACATCGCGGAAGCGCGACGGGCGGGAGTGGGATCTCTATGAGCCCGGCCCCATCATCCTGACCACGCGGACGCACTGGAAGCAAGATCCCACGGCGGAACTGAATGCGCTGATGTCGGCCCGGCGGCAGGACATTTTGCAGGTGCACTTCCGTCCGGAATCACCGCAGTTTTCGGCTACGGTGCAACTGGAAGCGTTGGCCGATCCGGACGCTGCCGCGACCTTCGTCAGCGCTCTGCGCGAGATCGCCACCGGAGCCTCGGCGCACCGGCAATAGGCGGCTCACTCCTTCATTTGCTCCGCGATTTCCTGATCGCGGAGGCGCAACGGTGCAGTTCCGGAACCTGCGGCGAAATAAATCTCTTTTATGCCTTCGATCAGCTTTTTCGATTGTCGGAGTCTGTTCGCTCACGATATCCTTCTTGGTTGAAACCCAGCCGTTCAACAGCCTGTATCTTTAATCTTTAGCATTGCTTGCCGACATCATTTTTGCGGACGATGAATAGGAGACGGAAGGATATCCATGCCTAACGAACTGCGTAATTTTCTGGCACTCACCTACGACGAACTCGAAGACCTGAACCTGGAAGCCAAGGAGCAGCGCAGGAACCGGGTGCCGATCGGCAAGATCCAGGAAAAGCGGCTGAAGTATTTGACCGACGAAAAGCGGATCAAGGCCGTGACCGTGCTCTTCAGCGACCTCGAAGGCCGGCTGCACATGCTCGACTATGACAAAAAGTTTCTGATCAAGAGCTTCGACAACCTCACCTTTGACGGCTCTTCGATTCGCGGGTTCACGGCGCAGCGCGAAAGCGATCTGCGGCTGGGGATCGACTGGGCAGCGTTCTACTGGGCGCCTTCCGATGTATTCGGCTCCGGCAAAGTGCTGGTGTTTGGCGAAGTCATCGACAAGGGTGGCACACCGTATTCGGCGGATATTCGTGGCGTGCTGAAAAGCTACGCGGAGAATTTGCACAAGAAGAAAGGCTACACGCTCAACGCGGCCAACGAAATTGAAGGCTTTCTATTCAAAGGCGCGGACGCCGAGCGCCGCTACCACGAAACCGGCAAGTTCGAGTATGTCAACACCGGCGGCTATTACCACTCGCTGCCCGGCGATCCGCTGCGCACGTTCATCGATACAACTGCCGAAGTGCAACGCGCCATGGGCTTCCAGAATGAGAAGGATCATCCTGAAGTTGCGCCTTCGCAGTTCGAAATCAACTACGGTTACGGTGAAGTGGTCGCGGCCGCCGATCAGATTCAACTCTACAAGCTGATCTGCCGGCAGGTGGCCACAAACCTGGGATTCACCGCATCGTTCCTGCCCAAGCCGGTGGTGGGTGTGAACGGCAGCGGGATGCACACCAACGTGTCCATCAGCGAGAACGGCAAGAACCTGTTCTGGGACGCCAAGGGCGAAGAGAAGCTCAGCAAGATGGGATGGGCGTTTCTGGACCGCATTCTCACGCATGGCAACGATATTTGCCTGTTGTTGAATGCCAGCGTGAATGCCTACCGTCGTCTCGATCCGCACTTCGAAGCGCCGAACCAGATCAAAGCCTCCGCCGTGGACCGAGGATCGATGATCCGTATTCCGATCGGCAACGAGAAGAGCATGCGCGTGGAGGTTCGTTCCGTATCTCCGGACGCGAATCCCTACCTGGTGTTGCTCGCGATCTTCAAGAGCGGCATCGACGGCGAGACTTCGAAGCTGAAGAACCTGCGCCAGGCTGAACGCTACCTGCCGGATAACATCTACGACGCGCTCGCCAACTTCCGCAAAGCGGAATGGACAACGAAACTTCTCGGGGCAGACGTGAAGGGCCGCTACGCTGATCTTAAGCAAGCCGGCGCCGACCGCTGCCCGCGTTTGCTGGGAACTTTTGTGAAAGCCCCCGAGGTGCAGTATCACCACGACGTCTATAACCAGTTCTTGTGGAACCTATTTTAGGAGTCTCAACAGTCCGCGCGGACTATTCACTTGCAACATATCGAACGCTCTAGATAAAGTGATCTTCGGCACATTCTGGTGCCGGAGTGTGACGAATTGGCCGCGTTCCTCATCATGGAAATTGCAGTGAATGATCCGGAAGTCTACGCGGCTTATCGACAAGCCGTTTCTGCCAATCTTGCTGCAGCGGGGGGTACCCACCTTGTTCGCGGCGGAGCGGTTGAAGTGTTGGAGGGAGATTGGCGCCCTAATCGGAAGTTTGTTGTCCGTTTCGATTCCGCTGAGGACGCCCGCCAATGGTGGAATAGTCCGGACCATACCGAACTAAAGGCGATGCGGCAGCGCTCGGCAAAGACGAACATGATTCTCGTGGAAGGAGTCTCTGGAGCTTTATGAGAGACTCGGCGGCGGATAAAAGAGAAGATGCGGTTCGTACAAAGGGCGTTCAGGACCACGAAGCGGGACTGTTTGCTAAGTTGATCTTCTGGCACGCAAAACGCCGGTATGGGCACGTCCCGCTCTCCACACGCATTCGTGCGAAAGATTCAAAGCTGCTTGCATTAGCCGAGTTAATGGGCTGGTATACGTCTGCTCGCGGGACTGCCCCGCCAAAGCTGAAGGAGTTGGTCCAACTTAAAGTTGCCGCGATGGTAGGCTGTCCGCTTTGAATCGACATTCATTCTGCCGTGAGCAGGAAAGCTGGAATCACGGAAGAACAATTGAGTGATCTGTCGCAATTTGAAAACAGCCAACATTTCAGCACTGAAGAAAAGCTGGTGTTGCGTCTAGCTGTAAGCCTTACGCGGACGCCGTCGGACGTTTCCGATGACCTTTACGGGGAGCTCAGAAGACGTTTTTCTGAGCGCGAACTCGTGGAATTAAATGCGGCTATCTGCTGGGAGAATTACCGAGCACGATTTAATCGCACGTTTGCCGTGGAAGCTGAGGGGTTCTCAAAGGGCATGTTCTGCCCTCTGCCAGAGAGAAGACTTTAGGCGGCCGCGAACGCTGCCGTTCTGCCAAACGAAACGCCCGGGCACCGGCACGGGCGTTTTTGCTTGCTGCGGGTTGGAGTAGTCCAAGTTACGGAAAGCGGCAAGCGTTCCTCGGCTCGATGCTCGAAGTTTGCGGCAAGTTCGGCGGCTTGTACTCTGGATCGATCTTGAGTTTCTCTCTCACCGTCTCATGCAGCACTGAGCCCTCGGGAATCACGCGCCTCGCTCCCAGAGGAATGCGCCATTTCGCCTTCTTTGCGACAGGATCGTAGTACCTGTGCGGGAAAAATTCCAGAATCCACCATGCCTTCTTCAGCGACACGTTGATCTTCTGCGCCGGGTTGGGTGGAAATGGCTGAGGAGGCGGAATGGTTGTCAGAGGTACCCTGGCCAAGACCTGCTCGGCTTTCGCCGAGTCAACCAGCAGGCCGAGTGGAACGGCTTCACAAAGCATCCACTCCAGAGCGATTTGCGACAGGCCGCTTTCGACAGGAGCGTACGAGCCTCCAACGTCAGAGTGAACACCGGCGAACCAGACTTGCTTGATGTTTTGACCGGCAAGCTGATCTCCCCATAGATTATTGCGAAAATAACAGCGCCGTTCATCAATCGAAACTGCATGGCGACCGTTGACCATGTCCGGATTCTGCCCCGTGTAGGGCAATTTCAGAGGGTCCCAAATCCAGCCCACCGAGCTGACCGTGTCCCAAACTCCGACAAAATGCAGCGGGCAATGCCGGCAGAACGTGGCCTTGAAGCCGTACGCCACTTCAAAGGTGTTCTTCATTCCGGCGGCGTTTCGCGTTCGTTTTGCGTAAAGCCGGATGATGTAAGGGATGAGCCCGTTGTTCCCCGGACACAGTAATCCGAACATGTGAATCACGCCGGCAAGCGCTCGCACCGTGTACGCGCCTCGGCTGAAGCCAAACAGATAAACCTGGTCTCCGTCTTCGTAGACGTTCATCAGGTACCGGTAGGCGTCGCCGACGTTGGCCAGGAGCCCGGCTCCGAAAGCCAGCCCCATCACGATGGACCAATCTTCGCTGACTCTGTTATGCGCCGTCGGCGCACCCATGGTGCCCACGCCGGGATGGTAGTACCCCACCTGCCGCTTTCCATCGACGATCAGCACACTGTAGAGCTTGACTACGTTTGAGTTGTGGCCCCCGAATTCATTTCCCGTTCCGTCGCAGCAGATGACGATATTCTTGGCCATATGGTTTCCTTTATGAGAGACCAAAATGCCCGGGAATCAGGGTAGTGTTGCAGTTTGACTACTAAACGGGACTGTCATCCTGAGCGGAGCCGTTTTGCAGGCGTAGC
>Ga0070766_10001026_pt1 | contig 13147 bp, 6 predicted proteins | sample HubBroMetageWFT6_FD_69782 | JGI IMG/M metagenome (GOLD analysis project Ga0070766, IMG submission 69782) | Warmed and freeze-thawed soil microbial communities from the Hubbard Brook experimental Forest, New Hampshire - Hubbard Brook CCASE Soil... | ecosystem: Environmental > Terrestrial > Soil >...
GGCAGAGCGAAATGTACTTCGGCGTGCTGGACGGAGTGGCCGGCTGCTTCATAAACTCGCAAGGCGATCTCGCCATCGCGGCTCGGCTTTAGCGCAGATACAACTACGTCGGGCGCGGAGATCTGCAGTAATGCCCATTGTTTCGGCATGGCACCCGCATGGGCATCAACGTTCCGCGCGACCAGCGGGTTGTTAAACTCCAGTCCAGCGCGAAAAATCTGGGCGTCCTGCCAGCTTCCGGCGTGGGGAACCAGAGCGTAGTCATGAGCGATTCGCTTGCCCAACTCCAGAGCTGTATCGGATTCCGAAGCCTTGGCCGGATCAAATCCAGAATCGTCTGCCCCATACACCTGAAGCCGCGTGGAGCGCAGCAGAGAAACCATCATGGTGTCATCGGTCACATTGTTGCCGGGCAACCCTCGATTCAGGACTGCCAGCCCGCGTCCCCCAGAGTTGTAGTCAGCCCAATTCTGGGCAGGGAATTCCTGATGGAGCGGTCGCTCTACGGCGCCGAACGCGATCTCCTGCGTGTTCGTACCGTCATGAATCGTGGTAGGGAATAGTACCCGGTATCGCACCGACGGCTCCACATTCACGATTTCTGTATGAATGTCAATCCGTTGAATGCCGGGATACATCTGGATCGTCGTATCGAATTGATTTCTGCCGAAGGGGTGCGAACTGGAAAATTGTGTTACCACGGGTCCCGGCGTCACTTCCCCGCCACCTCCAATGTAGTTATTGCTCCACTGAGTTGCGTCAGGACGCGGCAGGCCAATCGGCCTCTTCTCAGCAGTAAGGCGGCCAGCAGCCAAAGTTCCGTAGAGTTCCCAAAAATCGCCGCGGTCCTCCTCCCGAGCGACGACATTTCCCGGCTTGCTCAAAACCTCCCAGTGATTTCTCTTCAGCACTAGACTCGTGATTTCGCCGGTCCAAAGATTCACGTTCGCCTTGTAGAACTCGTTCTCCATGGTGCCGAAATCGTCCCGGTTTGTGCCGGAGTATTGACGGCGAGAGGCTGACTCTTCTGCATTACTGCGCGAAGCCGCTTGGGACGCGGCTCCTGAAAAAACGGGAACCACGTGGTAAATGGTATAGCCCATCGCCGGAACGTCATGGGCGATAAATGCGATGGTCGCGGTACTCAGGCCGCCGTCGCCACCATTGGAGTGGCTTGTCAAAACTTGAACGGGTACGGCTTTACCCGATGCATCCTCTAGCTCAATTCCTGAAACTTGGGGCTGGCTGAATCCGACTTCGGCCTCCACGTAGTCGCTTCTATCCCACCCTAAGAAGTTGAAAACTGCCAGAGGCGCTCCGAGTCCTTGCGTATCCACCTTCGAGAGCAGAGCGTCGAGATCGCTCTCCAGGATTTCGTCACCGAGACGTTTTGAGAACCGATAGCCCGCCAGCGTGTCCTCATAGACGTGATCCAACATCACTCCGGAGCTAAGATCGTGTGTCTGATTAAAAAGCACCGGCTCCCAGGCGCGTTCAATGGCCTCACGATCAGACGTCGAGGTGCGTCCCGCAAGCACGCTAGCTTTCTCCGCCGAAGTGAGCGTGCGCTCCATGTCGCGCATCCACCGTTTGAGCTCAATGCGGGTGCTGTAAACGCCTTGAAATACGGGATTCAAGTCCCCTACAATGACCGGCCGCTCGGAACGATTCACCGTCAGAGACTCGAAATCCGAGGGCGTCCCCAACTGGATGGAAAACGGTTCTGAGTTGGTGCGGTTCCACTGGTCCACGTTGGGTGGAAGTGTCTCGTCCGGATCGCTGACATCGGATCCTGCGAAAAGCACTCGCCCCGGTCCGCGCGAGAAAGGAGTCAACGCATCGAAGCTGGAACGAATCGTTGCCTCGAAGTTCTGAAAGCTAGCCGGGTGCTCATCAAGGGGACTATATCCTGCGGGCAGCCAATGTCCGGCTATGGTGGTGCCGTCAATCCCTTGCCAGGTGACTTCCGCCGGCGTACGCGAGCTGGAGACGCCGCGCGAAAACCAATAGGAATTCATGCCCGCCAGTTTCAGGATCTGCGGCATTTGGGCGTTGTGCCCGAAGGTGTCGAGTCCCCATCCCGTCCGCACTTCATAGCCGAGCCGGTCGCGAAAAAACCATTTGGACAGCAAAAACTGGTGCGCGATCGATTCTCCGGAAGGAACATTCTCATCTTCCATTACCACCGTGCCACCCGCGATCTCCAACCGATGCTCGTCGAGCATCTTCTTGAACGTGGCAACTTCATTGGGGTAGCGTTCCAGAAAAGGCCTGACATAAGCCATCTGATCGAGGACGTAGTGATACTGCGGATATCTCTGCAGGAGGCTGAGCGCCTTCATAATGTGCGGCAGTCCGATCTGCAAGTACTCCTCCCGAGTCTTGAACACCGCGCCTTCCCAATGGGTGTGGGGCACGATGAGCAGAAAGTCTTGCTTCGGGTCTGGTGCCTGGGCCATGAGCGGCAAAGCAATCCCAAACATCGAGATCGCCAGAAAACTGAGTGGGAGCCAACGGAGAAGGCTCATTCCACGAACTGAATCTTGTTCAGTATTCATTTGTGTTCTGTGAAAGCGGTTCAAGGATTAAATGAATGGCACCACCAATGTCAAGGTTGCGGAAGCGTAGACCCGGCGAGAGAAGAGCGCAGTTTGCGTTATCGAACAAATAGCATGATCCGTCGGTCAATGCCGCTCCAAACCCAAGCATCGACTGCAGCTTCACATCCGGACGAACGATAATCGCGTCTTGGGCAACGGCATCGCGCGGATTTTTCCAGACAATCGGAGGAACTGAGGTAAGCCGCCGCTCGTTATCCGTCACCCATGCCGACAGCGAACCCATTGGCAAATCGCCTACAGTTGATCCATAGAGAAAAGCGGAGGAGCGCACTGTGCTTGTGTCGAGCATGGCCGCGGCTCCGATCCCGGCCGTCGTCATAAATTCACGCCGCGTGGCTTTTTTTCGCATTCGATCGCTCGCAAAGGGAACCAAAGCTCATCGCTGATATAAAGCGCTGCAACAGACTCTCAGTGAACCGCCAGCTTTACCGTATCAATTTCGTAGGGCTGCACATGGAGCGATGTCTGCTCCGAGGCTGTAACATCTTCTTCCAACAAATTAGCTCGTCGAAACGCCTGATCTTTTCCGAGAAACGAGATTCGACTTTCTGTCGCGTGACCCTCAATCTCGAAAGTGCGCAAGACGATTCCATCGCCCGTATCAGATTTCTTCATCGCAGCAAGCACGAGGTTGTCTGCGTAGAACGACAAAAACGACTTTGCTGGCGGCAACGATTTTTCACCAAGAGGATTCGACGAAGTTTCTGGTATTAGCGGGGTACTAAACTGCATTCCCGCCCGCCACGATCTAGCCGTTGACCAGTCGCCCTTGCCAGATGTGATGGAATATTTGAAGACGTAGGAAGCGGTCGGGGGCCGCGTATCCAGCACCTGCCGACCGTCCTTAATAGTTGTGGCGGGACTAAAACGAGTGCCCCGAAGCATATCTGCTTTCAGCGCCCCATTCTCCACTTCGATCAGATTGTGATCGGCGCTTATCGTAATACCCCCATCCACTTGGCCGACCCATATCCAGTCCTGTATCTGACGCCACCTTTTCCAAATGTCAGGTGCCACCTCGTCGTCTCTCGAAGGGCCAGCGTTGGCCATAATGTCCGCGGCCGTAACCGTTCCGTAAGGAATTCCATTGCGAACTTCTACATTCCGCTCCTCGATTGGAAACAACTGCGCGATGCTCACGGAGGGACCTGGTTTCCACTCGATGGTGTTCTCCACATCGATCTTTTTTAGGCCGGAGTATAGGACGAGCCTTTGAACAACCGGAGTGCCGCCGACAACTCCCTTGATGTTTACAATCGTGCGGACAGGACCGTTCTCCTCGATCTCCACGGAACCGATGACGTTAATGAGTGTCCGCCCAGTGCGCAGGATGATGTTCTGATCGTCTCCGCCCTGCTCTTCGGCCCCGCTGATCTCGATTCCCTTGCTTACAACCCGGTTAAGTTCCTTATCGAATACGTCGACCCTTCCTGTAGCGCGCTCGACGGTGACGCGATAATACTCATTCTCGATCGAGTCGATTCCAATAGTCTCGTTTGCCTGTTTTGCGTCGAAGTCTGTTTCCAACTTGACCTTGCATCCATTCGGAAAAGTTTCTTGATTGTCGGCAGGCACAAGGTAATAGGTCTTATAGCCGACCGAGGGCACTCGATGAGCAACAAACACCAAATCCAGCGAGCGAGAACTACCCTCCGTGATTTGCTCCACCTGGAATGGAACCGATACTCGCTTCTCATCCAATAAGCTCATTCCCCGCTTGTAGTCATCGATGTCGGGGGTTGCCACTTCTCCGAATAGCGTCAGATGCGTTTCGACGACGTCGTCGCGATCCCAATTCAGTGGATTGAAAACGACGATAGGTGTGCTTCTTGAGAACGGGCTCTGCACCCTTTCAGCGATATTGGCGAGCGACGCGCGAAGGATTTGGCCCGCACCCAAAGCAGCTTGCTGCGCATACCCTAGTTTACGTTCGTCGCCGATCCTTCCACCCTGGCCATCGTTGTTGTGATCCAGAGACTGGAGATTCTCTTTCCAAAGTGCTTCGAATGCGTCGCCAGGATAGGGAGCATATCGCTGTGCGTAGTTCACGGCAGCGAACTTCTCGGCGGTGACGAGCGTGTCCGTCGCTGACATGGCAGGAAGCCACAGAGGAACGAGCGAGGTAGTTAGATTCGCCCATGAAGACGGAATTTCACCGGAAAGCGTGGGCATCCCGTGCGATCCGGTTGCGGCGCGGAAAAACTCTTCGGCCGTCGAAAGTTGAAAATGAAGCTTGGAAAAATGTCGATTGAGTGCGCTTATATTTTCAATCAGCTTGGAATTGGGCGCATAGAGATCGGTGCCCCAGCCCAAGTACACAGGACTGTCGGTCGTTGCGCCCACGCTCTGGATATCGTTCCCCACTGTTTTCAGTTGATTCCGATCCAGATCGAGGTGCAGGCCCAATCCTACTCCCCATCCGTACCCGTTGATGGTGTTCCACACGAGGACTTCCGAGCCATCCGGCGCTTTCCAGCGGAAAAGCGATGAATCTCGCGGTCCCATGCGAGTCATGACCATGTACGGCACCCCGCTCTTTTTCAGAATTTGCGGATATTGCCGGGTGAATCCTGGGATATCGGCAAGGTGAGCCACTTGCGGATCGACTCCAAATACATCGCGCGCGTAGCGTTTTCCGTAGACTACGTTGCGGACCAACGCTTCCCCCCGTGTTTGGTTCTGATAAATGGCGGCCCATAAGGGGGCGATTTCGATGCGGCCTTCCTTCACAAGTTGCGTGAAGTCTTCCAGTTCTTTGGTGCCACGATGATTCTCGACGAAATGCGCAACGAAAACCTCGGTCTCCAGTAGATAGCGGAACTGCGGATACCGCTTCGCAAGTTGAATCGCTTTACTGATGATGAAGTCTCCGCGGCTAAGGCACTCTTCTTCAGTACACGCCCAAAACAGATCCAGATGTGAGAACGGAATTACGTAAACTTCACGGCTGTCGAGTTTTTGCCCCTCAGCACGCGAGTCGAATGAAAACAATGCCGCGCTCAAGAGCAATAGACTGAAGAGAAGACCTTTCATCTGGGCTCCCGGGGTTGTTTCGAAGTTTTTCCGCGATCGGACTGATCAACCATTTCACGAGCGAATTGATCTGCGATAGTGTCCTGATGCCCCTGTACCGTGTTCGCCAAGTCCGTCAATCTTGTCTCTTGTGCCGCCGCCTGCTTAAGTCCGAGTTTGCGGTAGATCCGGCTCAGCCGATAGTGATCTCTAGGGGAGTCGGGACGCAGTTGGACGCAAATCTCCATCCAGTGACGGGCTTCGCTCATCTGATGAATCCATTCGAGCGCATTGCCAAGCGCACAACTGGCATCGGCGTCGCGCGAATTCAGATCGGTCGCCGTGCGCAAATGTCGGATCGCATCCGGAGCAACCGATTGGTCGCCAGCGAGATATGCCTTGCGAAACAGTAGTGCACCGCACCAAGTCGCGGCTGCAGATTCTTTCGAGTTGGCATTGGCCCGACGGCAAATGGCATCGACCGCAACCGGGTTCGGTCCCGTCGGGTTCTCGACTTGAGTTCCCCCCAGATACGCCAGCGCGCGCCCCGACCTCTGATCGAGTTCGTCCGCGTGCAAAAAGGAGGAGACGCTGTCGTCATATTGCTCGAGAAAGTACTGAGCCATTCCAAGCCCAACCAAAATTCGAGCGGAATTTGGGAACCGAACAGACGCTTGCTCGAACACGGCAACCGCAGGTTTGTAGTCGCGATATTTCAACAATTCCGCACCCAGCGATAAGCGGAACTTTTCCTCATCCGGAGCTAGCGCGACTGCCTTCTCGTGACTCTGAACAGCGGCGGAACGCTCCCCTTGTGCTTCTTCTAGATCGCCGAGCAAATCTTCAGTTTCGGCAGAATCGACGCGCCCGCGCAACAACCTTACTGTCTCGAGCGCCTCTGAAAATTGTCCGGAGGCATACTCTTCAACGGCAAGATTGTAGAGAAGGCTTTCATCTCCCGATCCTGCCATGTTCAAGGCTGACCGAAAATCCTTTGCAGCTTCCTTGTGTTGGTCGGCGGAAGACAGCAATTCGGCCGAATGAATTCTTAGTTGCAGTTTCTCTTCGTCGGGCAAATCCAATCCGCGGAGTTCGAGAAGCGTGGACTCGAATGATTGATGGCTGGCCAGTTGCGCACGTAGAAGAATTAGGCCGTTTTGAGCGGTCGGAGTTTCCTTATGTAAAGGAAGGATGTTCCGTATACAGGCCATCCATTCTCCGGCTTCGGCTTCTGAAATCGCTGTGACCAGTTGAAGTTCTTTGTCCGCCGGAGTCACTTGCAATGCTTTCTCGATCGCATGGGCCGCGGCCTTTGAGTCGCCTAGACCCGAATCAATCGAGGCTAGCAAACGAAAATAGCGGACCCGAGCTCCTCCGTTCATTGGCGGTGCGACCAGACGGATGTTGCTCATAGCATCCTTGTATTTGCGCTCTCTGGCCAAAACCAGAGCAAACTGTAGCCGAGCTTCCCCCAATTTTGGATGACGGAGAAGTACTTCAGTAAGTAGTGAATCTGCCGCCGACCAAGATCCAGCGTCGATGTAAAACTCGCTTACCGAAAGCTCAGCCCGGGTAGATTCGGGATGAAGACGGAGTGCTTCGCGAAACTCTTGCTCAGCTTGATCGCCTTTGCCGGTTCCGGCGTAAATCTCTGCTAAAGCGAGCCTGGCCTCTAGATCGGCGGGATGGGCAGACAAGGTAGTGTGTAACAGATTGAGGGCCTCGCTGACGCGCCCCTTCTGTGCCAGCCGTTTAGCGCGCTGAGCGATGGAATCCGCGCTAACGCTATCTGAGCAGTTTCCAAGGAATACCGAACCGGCAAGGATCGCAAACACGGCAATAAAGATGGTTCGCGTTATCAGCCCCATCAGTCTCACGGTCACTTGATGCCTACAAAGGAAGTAACGAAAAGCTCTCGCGAATCCGCGTTGAGACGCCACTATTGTACACTGAGTCCCGTAATACGGATAACGTTCCGCGCCGTTTTTATGTTGACGGTCGCAGGGAGATTTTGTAGCATGACCCCGCTTGCTTCCACACTCTTCAACCTGGGCGGTTCTTCGCTGTATTCCCATTTGACTGACATCCTGACCTGGGACCGCGTTGTGAAGAAGAGAGTTTCTACTGCTTAGGCGATACAAGGGAAAGAACGATGACCAGAAAAGTAATGTCCAGGCGGGACTGCCTGACGCTGCTGGGAGTAGGCGCCGCGGCCACAACTCTAGGTACGGTCGCTGGGGAAACAAAACAGGCTTCTTCGCAGAACGGATTGAATGAACCAAGCCATCGGAATGGCAGCGTCGCGATCCAGAGCGCTCAAGAAGGACTCAAGGAACTCGGCGCGCTGCCACTGCGCGCCTATGCTCCCACACCGGTGCAGCCCAGGCCAGAACTGAGTTCAGTTTCAAAAGATGCTGGAGGCGGCTGGCAAATGAGCTTGCGGGATGGTTGGGAACTGCTCGAAGCCGACGACTCGCAGGCTCCGGGTACCTATAAGGCCGAGGGTGTATGGCTCAAGACGCAAATGCCCCAACCGGTGCACTATGCCTTGATGGACGCCGGCGAAGTGCCAAATCTCTGGTTCGGAGACAATTTCAAAAAGCTGCAGTGGATCCATCAGCGAGATTGGTATCTGCGACGGCGCTTTGTGGTACCCGAATCTGGGCGCGATTCTGTGATCCGGCTACGATTTGATGGCATGGATTATTACGGCATGGTCTGGCTGGACGGCGAATATCTGGGCGAACACGAGGGTTCGTTCGGCGGCCCAACCTTTGACATAACATCGCGCGTCGTCCCTGGTAAGGAACATGAAATCCTTGTGCGATTGGTGCACGAGCCTCATGATTTGCTGCCCAACTACGACAGTTCGAGTGAAAATCGCAATCCACGCGTAGTGAAACCGGATGCTCAGGATGGCGAAAGCTATCAATGGGGCAATCGCTACCGTTCCTTCGGCCTCTACCAACCTATTCGACTCATCGTTACCGGAGAGGCGTACATGGAAGCGCCGTTTGTGAGGACCGACGCGATCGGGGCCGACACCGCAACTCTCTGGGCTCAAGCCATGTTGACGAATACGGGCACCAATGCGTTTTTGGGCACGATCGAGTCACGAATCGTCGAGGCTGCGAACAATAAGGTCGTCTGGCGTGGGACGTTTCGCCAGAAGGTGCCCGTCGGCAATTCTTTCTGGGAACAGCAGATTGAGCTTATGCAGCCGAAATTGTGGTGGCCAAACGGCATGGGCGAACAGCCACTCTACCGGCTGGAATTGAAATTGATTAAAGACAGCAAACAAGTGGATTTTATTTCGAGCCGGTTTGGCGTGCGAATACTACAGTTGAAACGGAATCCGTCAAACCCTGATACGCCCCGGGCAGTTCCCGCCGACAAAACTCTCGAAGATGAAGCCTACATGTATCTCTGGGTAGCCAACGGCAAGCCCTTTTATGCTAAGGGCTCTTGTTGGATGACGAGTGATGACGTTCTCCAACTCTCACCGGAGCGCGAAGAATGGATGATTCGGGCGGCTAAACTTAACGGCCAGAATTTGCTTCGACTGAATGGCGGCACCTCAATCATTGAAACAGAACAGTTCTACAACCTCTGCGACGAAAACGGCCTGATCGTGTGGCAGGAGGTCCCGCTCAACTGGGCTGACACTCCGGGGACCACGACGCTACCGGTCTGGCGGGAGCAATTGACACAGAGCGTCCTGCGCATACGGCAGCATCCGTCAATCGGAATCTATGTTGCCGGCAATGAATACGACCCGTTCCAGGACGGAATTGAGGCTTTCCTCGGTCTCATACGCGAAATCTTTGCAGGCTACGACGGCAGCCGGCCTTTCCGCATGAATTCGCCTTGCGGTGGCGACCATCACGCCTACGAGCCTCAGGATATCTACACAGCCGATGAGAATTGGTATCACAAGATATTTGACCGTGGTCACTATTTCATCTCCGAATGGTCGTTCAGCAGTTTTGCCAACCTGTCGCTACTTAAGAGGATGGTTCCAGCGGCCGAACTCGAGATGAAACCGGTGGGCTACGATGTCGAGAAATTCAAGCGTAAGTACACAACCATTCGAGACCGCAGTGCCGAACTGAACTACACCTTCGTCAAGAGCTGGCAACGGGCGTCGTGGTATGGAGACTTTGGAAAGGCTGACCTGGAACAGCTCATCGAGTATAGCCAGATGGGGTACGAGCACAATATGGGATGCGTGCTGGAGCAATGGCGTGCACAGTTTCCTTATACCGGGGGCCAAACGCTTTGGACATATAATTCCCTTGGTCCGATCGCCAATAGCTGGCACCTGATTGATTGGTGTGGCCAACCACAAATTCCCTTTTACGCCGCGCAGCGGGCGAATGAACCGGTTCACGTCATGGCGGATACCGGATTCTTTTCCTGGGGGCCGGGAGATACTTTCCGGGCCTCGGTGTTTGCTCTCAATGACCGCGCAGAGGTGCTGAAGGGTAGCCGCATTCGCGTCCGCGTCTATGACCGCGCCATGCAACTTGCTTATCAGGAAGACTGGGCAACCGACGTTCCGTCCGGGGGATACGCAAGTGAGGGACGCGATGTGCATTGGCCAATTCCCGCCAATACGCCAGAAGGGTATCTATTCTTTGAGTTGACATTGAGCGATGCGCAAGGAGCAAGGCTTTCGCGCCGTATGTATTGGCTGCGCATCCTCCAAATGCTTGTAGACCCGGAGGCACGAAAGCGGTGGCAAGCCGCCCCGGTTGCGGAGCCCCTGAATCAGAGCGGACCTTGGCTGAAGCCTCAAATTGAAGGGTTTGGCACCTCGCTACAAGCGACTATCAAGATCGAGAGTCAGTCTCAGAAAGAAGCGGAGCTTAGTGTCGCGGTTGAAAACGTCGGCAAACTTCCCGCTTACCCAGTGCGCCTGCAGCTCGCGCCGGATGTTTACTCTGTCATATGGAGCGATAACTATTTTTGGCTGGCACCTGGCGAGAAAAGCACGCTCCACGGTACCATGCGCCTGAATATGAACGGACTCGATCCGATCACGAAGCCTCCGGCCGTGAGCCCAGGCAGCTTGCGGGTTCGCGTTTCCGCCTGGAATGCTCCGGTGACTGAGTTGATTCCGCGGTCTTGAGCCAAGACGGCCCGCGACAATCATGCTTTTGCCTCGGATTGAACCGAACATCACGAGTCGGCAAGTCGAGGTAGACAAGATTTCCGCTGGTTAATCGGAGTTCCAATGAGAGTCGTACATTTCTGCTCGGCAGCAGCTCTGTTCCTCGCACTATCGTGCTGCGCTCAAGATATCGAAGGCACATGGCAAACGACCGTCCTGGACCATGGGCATTTTCTGCGCTACGTTCTTCATATATCGAAGCCACATGGTGCGATCGCTGCGACGCTCGACGTCCCAGAGCATTTTCAGTTTGACACTCCAGTTGACTCGATCAGCTTCGATAACTCGATCTTGAACTTCCGTTCGGGCCAAGTATCGTACGAAGGCTCGCCGACGGGCGACGGTCAAGCCATACAGGGGAGCTGGTCGCTCACCGCTGGGAAAGCGACATGGCAGCGCATTTCCCCCGGCCCGAAGAACAAAGTTGAAGCAGTAGCAAAGCGTCTAAAATCTCTGATGAACCTTCCCGAAGAAGAATGGAAAATTCATTCCGGCGACATTGCCCAAGGCGAATCGATCGATCTTGACGATAGTTCCTGGCAAATCGTTGGACCGAACAGCACCGGTCCGCACGACGCACTGTGGTATCGGCGTTGAATCGAAATCCCTAAATCTCTCAATGGTTACGATCTCACCGGAGTAAAGGTGTGGTTCGATTTTCAGGATGACGCCAACGGTCCGGCAATGGAAATCGTCTATTTCAACGGGCGACGGGTGGCTATGGGAGACGACCTCGAACCCATCGTTCTTTTTGATGCAGCAAAAGCTGGCGACAAAGTTCTGGTCGCGGTGATACTTCTCCAGACGGTAGACGAAAAGCATTTCACTGGTGCCGATCTCCGAATCGATTTTTCGGCGGGTCGTCCCGACCCTGCCCATCTTTTTCAAGAGATGGGCGCCATGTCAACTCTCGCACCCTATGTGGGCTCAGCCTCCGTCAAATTGCAAACGGAGTTGGCAAAGGCAGCCGATGCCGTCGACTTGGATGCTCTTTCGCGGGGCGATCAGGCGGCGTTCGATGCCTTGCTCATTCAGGCGCGCGCGATCCTCCTTCCGCTGAAGGACTCCATACAAGAGACTTCGGTTCGCCTTACTGGCAACTCGCATATCGATGCCGCCTGGCTCTGGCCATGGACGGAAACCGTCGACGTGGTGCGTAGAACATTCGGGACGGCATTGCAGTTGATGGACGAACATCCCAAATTCACATACACGCAGTCCGCCGCTGCTTACAGCGAATGGATGATGGAGAAATATCCCTCCGTCCACCAGCAGATTCTGGATCGCGTGAAACAAGGGCGCTGGGAAATGGCGGGAGGGATTTGGGTAGAGCCCGACTTGAACATGCCGGATGGCGAATCGCTGGTGCGCCAACTGCTGATTGGGAAGCGTTTCTTTAAGAACAATTTCGGTACGGATGTGCACATTGGCTGGAACCCGACTCTTTCGGCTACAACTGGCAACTACCGCAAATCTATAAGCGGTCTGGCATCAATTATTTTGTGGAATGATACCAATCAATTGCCGATGAAACTATTTTGGTGGCAGTCGCCCGACGGGAGCCGAGTACTCACATATTTCCCACATGACTATGTCAATGAGCTCGAGCCACAGCGAATAGCCTCCGATGTCAGCGCCCTCGAAGTTGCACATCCGGGAGTTCCTGAAATGATGCATTTGTATGGAGTTGGCGACCATGGAGGCGGCCCCGACACGAGTCATGCTCGAGGATGGAGAGCATTGGTCCAAACCAGATGTAATTTTCCCCAAGACCAACTTCGGCGTTGCCCAAGGATTTTTCACTGACATCGAAGGCAAAGCTGATACTGCGAATTCGCCGGTATGGAACTACCGGTCTTTGGCTCAAGGCCACGAGCAGTTGCCGGTCCCTCCGCCAGGGAAATTCAGCCTGCGTGTGTGGAACGACGAATTGTACTTCGAATATCACCGCGGTGTGTTCACTTCGCAGGCCCAGCACAAGCGCAACATGCGTCAAAGTGAAGAACAATTGCTGAACGCAGAGAAATATTCCTCGCTCGCATGGCTATCCGGGACGAATTATCCGACGACTGAGTTCACTGAAGCGTGGAAGAAGGTATTCTTCAATCAATTCCACGATTTAGCCGCCGGATCGGGCGTCGCCGATATTTATCGCGACGCGCAGCGCGACTATGATTTTGTGCGGTTGCAGGCGGAGCGATTGAGCTCTCAGGCTATCACCACGGTTGCGAGCCAGATCGATACAACTGGCCCGGGCGTGCCGATTCTTGTGGCGAATCCGTTGGGATGGAAGCGCAATGATCTCGTCGAATTGAACGTGCGAATGCCGGAACCGGTGCCG
>Ga0070766_10001029_pt1 | contig 13138 bp, 8 predicted proteins | sample HubBroMetageWFT6_FD_69782 | JGI IMG/M metagenome (GOLD analysis project Ga0070766, IMG submission 69782) | Warmed and freeze-thawed soil microbial communities from the Hubbard Brook experimental Forest, New Hampshire - Hubbard Brook CCASE Soil... | ecosystem: Environmental > Terrestrial > Soil >...
CGCCCGAGCGCCCGCCGCATCGCGCGCTCATAGCCGCCCTGGGACGACATGCGTTCCTTCAGCAGTTCTCCCCGTAGCCGTGACCCACTGGTATCCTGGCGAGCTGCCTCGATACGAGCCCACTGGGCCACTACTTCCCCAAGGGTCACAGTGACATTACAAAGTTGATTTTTGGAAGGCACGAAATAGGTATAAAACGAAGTCCGTGTCACACGAAAATCGTGTCTAGGCGAACAGGAACTCCTTCGTCCGCAGTTCCTTGATCGTGTCCCTTAGTTTCGCCGCTTTTTCGAACTCGAATTTCCTGGCCGCTTCGCGCATGTCGCTTTCCAGCTTGGCGATGTACGCGTCCACTTCTTCCTGGGTCCTAAACTCGGGCAGACCCTCGCCCTCGCCCGCGGTGAGGTCGGCATAGTCCGCGGCCACGATGCCCGCCAGCGTCATGTCCAGGGGACGCACGATCGACTCCGGCGTGATGCCATGTTCATCGTTGTATGCAGTCTGGATGGCGCGTCTGCGCAGAGTCTCGTCGATGGCGCGTTTCATGGAATCGGTCATGCGATCCGCATAAAGAATCGCGCGCCCGTTCAAATGCCGAGCGCACCGGCCAATCGTCTGAATCAAAGACCCGACGGATCGCAGAAAGCCTTCCTTATCCGCGTCCAGAATCGCGACCAGGGATACTTCGGGCAGATCTAATCCTTCGCGCAGCAGATTGATGCCGATCAGTACGTCAAATTCGCCTTTGCGCAGGTCGCGCAAGATCTTTACCCGCTCCAGCGTTTCAATCTCCGAATGCATGTAGCGGCACTTCACGCCGACCTCGGCGTAGTACTCGGCAAGATCCTCGGACATGCGTTTGGTCAGGGTGGTCACCAGGACCCGCTGCCCGAGTTGCACGCGGGCGCGAATCTCATGCAACAGATCGTCGATCTGTCCCTTTACCGGACGTACTTCAACTTCCGGATCGATCAGGCCGGTCGGCCGGATGATTTGCTCGACCACCACGCCCGCCGACTTGGTTAACTCATACGGCCCCGGCGTTGCCGAAACATACACCAGTTGATTGGTGCGGTGCTCAAATTCCTCAAACGTGAGCGGGCGGTTATCCAGGGCGGAGGGCATGCGAAAGCCGTACTCAACCAGCGTTTCCTTCCGCGAACGGTCGCCCGCATACATTCCGCGCAACTGCGGCACGGTCTGGTGCGACTCGTCGATAAACATCAGAAAATCACGCGGGAAATAATCCAGCAACGTGGGCGGAGGCTCGCCCGGCAGCCGTCCGGTAAAGTGCCGCGAGTAATTCTCGATGCCGTGACAGAAGCCCATGGCCTTGATCATTTCCAGATCAAACATCGTGCGTTGGTGAATGCGCTGCGCCTCGACCAGCCGTCCTTGCTTTTCCAGTTCGACTTCCCACCACGCCAGTTCTTTCTTGATCGAATCCACGGCCGAAGCGCGCGTCTCCTCCTTCATCACATAATGCGTCTTGGGATAAATTGGCAGCCGCATGTATTTCTGCTTGACCGTGCCAAATAGCGGATCCACCTGAGTGAGCGACGAAATCTCATCGCCCCACAACTCAATGCGGTAGGCCATGTCGTCGTAAGTAGGAAAGACCTCGATCACATCGCCGCGCACGCGAAACGTTCCACGCCGGAAGTCTCCGTTGGTGCGTTCATAGAGAATATCGACCAGGCGCCGCGTGATGTCCTCACGCTTGATCTTCTGGCCCTTCTCGAGAAACATCATCATGCCGTAATACGCTTCCGGAGAACCGAGGCCGTAAATGCAGCTAACCGACGCGACGATCAGCGCGTCGCGTCGCTCGAACAAAGACCGCGTCGCCGACAGCCGCAATTTGTCGAGTTCATCGTTGATGGTTGCTTCTTTCTCGATGTAGAGATCGGCGGCGGGAACGTAGGCCTCGGGCTGATAGTAGTCGTAATACGAGACGAAATATTCGACCGCATTGTGCGGGAAGAAATTCTTGAACTCGTGATAGAGCTGCGCCGCCAGCGTCTTGTTGTGTGCCATCACCAGTGCCGGACGGTTCACCGCCTCGATGATCTTGGCCATGGTGAATGTCTTACCCGAGCCCGTGACCCCGAGCAGCACCTGATGCTGTTCGCGGTCATACACCCCTCGCAGCAACGCCTCGATGGCGCGCCCCTGGTCGCCTTGCGGCTTGTAACTGGAAACGAGTTTGAAGTCCATGGAAGAATCTCTTAGTTGTTAGCGCTTGGCTCTTACCCTAAACTTTAAAATCGATTGAGGACTGTTTCTGTCCTCAATAGTAATAAGTTCGTGTGGGGACGGGCGCCTTCGCGCGTCCGGCCAAGCGCAGCGAGGCCAGGTTTTCGCCAGCGGCCCCACAGAGCTGAATTTCGCCGCCAGAGAATCTTTCTATTATAAACGCTCGCTGGTTGCGTAATCGGCGACAGCCTCGAGCAGCCATTCACTTGCGCAGTTCGATGGCGATCAGATGCGGAGCATCAGCCTTGTCCGCGGATTCGACGTATTCAACTTTTGCCGGCCTGTTTTCCAGATCGCTGCAAGGCTTGAGATCGGCAGTGGGCTGGAAGCCGAGAGCCGTAAACTGAAGCTTGTAATAGTTGTCGGAATGGAGCGCGAGCGTCTTTGCGCCAGAAGAGACGCTCAAGTCGAGGTTTGGTGCGTCACAGTGCACACCCGTCAGCAGTCCCACGACGAAACGATGAGGCCCGCTGGAGACGAACTCTTTTCTACGAACCAGATGCGGAGGCTCGCTCCCGGCCGTACCATCCTGTTCCAGCCCAGCCTTCCCCTCGTCACTCGCCTGCCGGTTTTCCTGCGCCGCCGCATACGCTTGGGCATTGGTCAGAAAGTTGTCGACCGTTTGGGTCTCCTGCGGAGTCTTGGCCAACTTCGCGGCGGCGCGGAGCACCTCGATCGCCGCTTTACCATTTCCCATGGCGATCAGAAGATTGGCAATGTTGACGCGATATCCAACGTTCGCCGGTTCCAGAGATACCGCTGTCAATCCCATCATCCGCGCCTCCTCGAGATTGCGACGGCGCATGCCCAGAAACACGCCGAGCCGGTCGTAGGTTGGGGCAAACGAGGGATTCAACTTGATGGCGGTCCGCAGACTGCTTTCTATCTGGGTTTCATCCGCCGCGGCCGCCGGATCGTTCATCGATATCGCAGCAAAATAGTAGAGGGCCAGAAAATTCTGGGAATCGAACTGCACTGCCTTTGCATATCGCTGGCGTGCTTCCTCCAGGTGGCCTTGGCGAAACTCCATGAACCCCAGCGTCTCCTGCGCCGAAACATTATTCGGGTCTTCCTGCAACACGTGGTCGAGAAGGGCGCGGGCGTCTGCGGTCCTATCGTTGTAGGCCAGAAAGTCCGCGCGAACCGCATCAGCTTGTGCCGGAGTCAAAGCCTGCGCTTTAAAAGCCGAATCGTCGACCTCGGTGGTAGTCCTCATCTTGAAATAATTGAAGCTGGCTTGTCTGACGTATGCCTCGAGCGCTGCCTGCAGTTGTTTTAGATCGCCAAACGCTTGCGTCGCCGCCAAAACGGGGTCGACGTTCTTGATCAGAAGATCCGAATACTGGCTCAAGCGGGATGTCTTATCCTGACGATCTTTTATATTAAGGTAGTGAGTGAGCGCCCAGGACTCTGCGTAAAAGATGGAGCCCTTGTTTTCCTCGTGGTAGTAGGGCGACTTCTGGTCGACGGCGAACAAGGTCGCCAGGGGCAGCAATCGGTTCTGCCGCAGTAGCATGATGTTTTCGGTGCTGGGTTCGCCGAGCGACGCATCTTTCTCGTGGATTTCCGTGTTCTGATAAAACTCGGCTAATCCTTCGTTCATCCACAGCGGCATCCACTCTGCCGACTTGCCCACAAGCAAGTGCGTGTATTCGTGGTACACCACCGCGTAAGGGTGCTCACCCTCAGCGTCAAGCCGCATCAATACGTAATTCTTGTCAGGCGCCCGCAAGAACAGGCCGCCCAGCTTCAGCGATCCCTTGGCCAGATAGGCTGCGGGCTCGAGCGCCCGAAAGTTCTTTTCATCCTTAATGGCCAGTACGATGATCGGCGATCCCGGATCGATTTGCAGCTTCGGAAATGCGACATGAAACACCGAGCGCATGCGTTCGAATTGATCGGCGACCTGACGTCCTTGTTTTTCGCTGGAGTTGGTGAGCACTAGAAAGTGCGGGCTGCGAACTTCGATCCAGTTCTCCGCCTTGTCGCGCGCGAGGACCGGCGCGGCCGCGAACATGAGCACGAGCGAAACGAAGCGCTTTAACATAAGCGTTAGTACAGATACACCGCGGCAACCGACGAGTCAATCAATAAAGTGAGCATCAATAAAGTGAGAATCAATAAGTGAGCAGCAAAGCAAGCAACGGTTCATTACCCGACGGTCGGCCGCAACTCCACCCGCTTGGTCGTAATCGTCACTTGCACTGCCGGAAGCTTGGGGCGCGGGTACGGCTCAGTGTACGCCTCAACCGAAATCGTGCCCGGAGTGCGTGTGGCTTGCACAATCACCTGCGCCAGCCCGTTGAACAGGCTGCGCTTCGGCTCCTTGTCGGACTCCTGGCAATTGGGATCGCCGTTGCCCACGCCGATCAGCGCACCTTCACCGGTCACCTTGAAGCTAATCGGATTTGCCGCTGTGGGAATCGCCCGGCCCGCACTGTCGAGCACTTCAACCGTGAGTACCGCGATATCTTCGCCGTCGGCATGAATCTCAGTGCGATCGGCCGTCACTTTGATCGATACCGGTCCGCCCGTGGTTTCGCGCTTTTCGGTGAGCGCGATTTTGCCGTTCTTCGTGCCGCGCGCTTCAATCACTCCCGGTTCGTACTTGACACTCCATTCCAGGTGCGTCAACTGCTCGACTTTCTTCGAGCCTTGACTTTTGCCGTTCAGGAACAGTTCAACCGAGTCCAGATTCGAATGCACCCACACCGGAATCGGTTCGCCCTCGCGCCCCTCCCAGTTCCATTGCGGAAAAAGATGCAGCACCGGCTCCGATCCCCACCACGCCTTGTAGTAATAAAAATTGTCCTTTGGAAATCCGCACATATCGACAATGCCAAACTGCGAGTTGATCGAAGGCCAGCCGTAAGGCGTGGGCTCGCCGCGGTAATCAAAGCCTGTCCACGCAAATCCGCCCGAGAGCCATTCGCGGGCGGAGTAAAATTTCCACCACTCCTCCGCCAGTTGCGACCATGCCGTGTGGTTCAGATCGTAGGCGCTCACCCAGTTGCGCAACTTGTCGGTCGAATAAATGCCGCGCGTGGAGACGGTGCTGGCGGTCTCCGAGCCGACGCTCGGCTGCCTCGGATGAGCCTTATGGTATCCGTCGTGTTCCTTCAGGTTGTAGTTGAAGCCCATTACATCGAGCTGTTCCGGGAAGTGAGATCCGAAGGATGCGTTCACTGCGGCGGAACACATCCTCGTCGGATCGAGCTCATGCGTCCGCGTGATCATGTCACTGACAACCCGCGGACCCTGGGATTGCGGCATCAGCGTCCACTCTTCATTTCCCATCGACCACAAAATGATCGAGGGCGAATTCCGGTAGCGTTTCACCATCAGCTCGAGTTGAGCCATGCCTTCCGCGCTTGAGCTCATCAGTCGGGTTTCGCACATCATCATCATGCCCATGCGGTCGCAGGCCTCCACCCACTCGGGTGTGGGCATGTTGTGCGAAGTGCGCACGGCATTACCACCCATATCTTTCAGCACTGCGAGACGATACCATTGCAGCCGGTCCGGAAGGGCCGCCCCAACGCCGGCGTGATCTTGGTGATTGCAGGTGCCTTTGATCTTCACCGGTCTGCCATTGAGGAAGAATCCTTGATCCGCATCCCAAGCGATCGTGCGCACGCCAAAACGCACTCGCTCGGCATCACGGGGCTTGCCGGCAGACTCCAGGGTGACGACCGCCGAATAAAGATTCGGTGTCTCCGGCGACCAGAGTGTTGGATTGGTCAGGTTCGCGCTCGAAGCAAAAGTTGCCGACCCATCTGGAGCTAGCGATTGAGGCGGAGCCTCCGCGCTCACCACGACTTTACCGGCCTGATCGAAAATCTGCCAGCGCACGCGGCAAGTCTCCGGCTGCTGGCCTTGGTTTTGCACCGTTGTCCCCAGAGTCAAAACGCCTGCTGAGTTGCCTTGTTTTGACAGAGCCTGCCGAACATAGCTGTCCCAGTGTCCAAGGTGCAGTGCATCGGTCTTGGCCAGCCACACATGGCGATAAATACCCGCGCCTTCGTAGAACCAGCCGTCGCCGAAGCTGGCGTCCATGCGCACGACCACGCAGTTCTTGCCGCCATAATTCAGGAAGTCAGTCAAGTCGAAGCGGAAAGGCGCGTACCCATTGTCGTTGCGGCCTATGAAGAAGCCGTTCAGGAACACCAGTGCGCAGCGGAACGCGCCATCGAATTCCAGGACGACGCGCCGGCTCGCGTCTTCCCTGGGAATGTCGAACACGCGCCGGTACCAGCCAACACTATTCTCAGGATAGCGGCGACCCAACGGTTTGTAGCCGTGCCCTTGCAACTCGTCATCATTGATGAACGGCAACTCGATGGCCCAGTCGTGCGGCAGATTCAGCGGCCGCCATTTCGAGTCGTCAAATTTCTCCAAAGCAAATTTGAACTCACCCGTCTTGGCGAAGTCTCCCTGACCCATGCCAAGCCCCAGGTCGCGCCTGGGATCGCTTCCGTGTCCCGGCAAGAACTTCCATCCGAAATCGAAGAGGAGACGCTCTCGCGGAGCGAGCGTTTCCGAGGCGTCCACCGACGGTGCGCCACGATAGGCCGCCAGCAGCGAATGAACTCGACCGGCTGGACCTGCAAACAACGTTGAGGCAGAGAGTGCAAGGCTGGAACGAAGAAGATCGCGACGGGAGAGACAACGTTTAAGAAAATCCATTCTGTGCCTCATGGCTGAGATCAAAATTGGAAGTCTGTCCTCCGCGCAGCCCAACGCAGAACTGCGGCGCAATTCTGTATGCCTGGGGACCCCGAATTATAAGCCTGGAGAGTCCAGTAAAAAGGGAAGAATGGTCGCCCGGTTGCTCGCGGCGGGCGCATCGGACGAAAACGAGAGTTGCGAGGTCGGCAACTCGATCACGCCATCACTTCTCTTTCACTTCTCTTTCACTTCGCCCATTCCCACGATCTTCGACGATGTGCGGAACTTCTTATAGTCGCGGTAAGTCTGGTCGCCGTCGATCTTGTAGCCCTTGAGCAATGCCACGCGCGCGTCCAGTTTGAAGGTCAAGTGCCGTGGCAGCCATACTTCTTCGTTCACGCGCGTCTGCTCCAACATCACGCGAGTACCCTTGTGGATGCGGGCCAGCACCCACCCGATCGATACGGTGTCGATCGCTTCGATATCCATCTTGGCCAACTGCAGGTCGTCCTTGTCGATCCACACCCGTCCATGAAACTTAGAGAGAAACTTGGATTCCTTCATGTGCGGCTCAAACTCCGGACGCGGCTCGCCGTCGATCACCCAAGCCTCGCGACCTCCGACCAGTTCTGTTCCCACCAGCTTGAAGTTGTAAGCGTCGGAGATTTCGCGCACGAATTTGCGGCCATCTTCGCGTTCCTTCTCTTCTTTCTGTTCCCGCTTTTTGCGCTCTTCCTGCGATTCGTTCTTGCGCTTGTCAATGATTTTCTGGATCTTTACTTCTTCCTTGGCCGCGTCTTTCCCGTCGAGCGGCCTGTCATCTTTCTCGATCAGCCGCTGCACTTGCTCGCCATAGATCTCCAGAATCTCGTAGGTCTTCACTTCCGTCGACTTGGTTTGCCCCCTGCCGTCGAGCTTGTTCTCGACTTCGCGGTCGATGTAGGTGTAATCGCGCTGCCGCTTCTGGTTCTCGATATCTTTGTCGGCCACTATGCGGAACAACTTCTGCATCTGCTCTTGGGAGAGCTTGCCGTTTCCATCTGGCGTCAAATCGGGCAGGGACGTCGATTTTGCAGTGCTCGAAGGTGCATGGCTATTCGCAAGGTCGGGAGCGCTTGACGGTATGGACGTTGGTGGATCCTGCTGGCAGAACCCCGGCAGGCCACAAAACAGCAGGCCGCAGAGGAGAGTGCGCCGACCCAGATCGCTCGCTCGCATGCTTTAATTTAACGCACTTGAGGCGGAGAAGTTTCGCGGGGGGGCGTGTGCTTTTATTGCGGCAACATGTTATGTTGCGGCGGGATGCGGGGAACCCCCCGCGGGCCGTTGCACCGCCAACTGGCGACAGGTGCGCCCAATGATGTCGTTCGAAGAAGTGGTGTCCACGAATTGGAAGCCATAGCGGAAGGCGATTCTGTGTCGTACCAGCGCGAGAACCTCTATCTCTCCAAGGGGCAGCTTGAACTCTAGCCGGACGACCTCGCCCACTGGAACTTCCAATCGCAGCATCGCCGAAATCCCCGATTCACTGATGTCAACTGTATCCCCGCGCACCACGGGACAATCGCGCGGGTAGATTCGCATTGCTACTTCCAGCTTGAACCGGGGATAGCGGCGAGCGTCCACAAATTCGTGAGCCTGCCTGTGCCGAGTTGACTACGCACTTCCACGTCGTCTTCCAGAATTAGAAGCGTCCTGGCCCCTGCAGGCAAAAGCTCTGTCCAGAGTGGTCCTAAGCCAGCGGGAATGCAAGCGCAAAGGCCCTAAACTCATGGAATCGGCAGCCTGTCGCTGAACTTTAGGAGAACCTCTGTAATCACTCCTAATTATTTATGAGCTTTTCCCAGACACTCTGCCTGGAAGAGTCGCTCGTCGATGCGATGCAGTCGCTTCTCTTGTGCTTTCGTCAGGAGAGAATAGTGCTTGATGTCGAACAGGTGGTACACGATAAACCAAACCGGTTTCTCCGTGGTCATCCAGTTCTGTTGATCGAAGCGTTGGAGATTGACTGGAACCGAATATCGCCGCAGAGTGCGCTCCCGCCGGAGATTGAAATAGATGTTGAAATAACTCAGCGCCAGTTCCCGCAACGTGCGATACACGGGTTCGCGCCAGCGGCATCCCGTGTAATTGGATTTGGCTACAGCGCCCCAGCATCCAACCTGGCGGTAAATGGCGATCACGTGATCGGTATCATGATCGGCTTCGAAATCCAGCAGCAACGGAGGATATCCGTTGGCTCGCAATGCCGCAGCCGCGAAAATCGCGCCCTCGAGACAGTGCGAGGTTTCTTCCGCCAGCACCTTGCGCGGCGACCATGCTGTATCTTCCAGGTGATACGGCATGTCATCGAGAAATCTCTGGATGCCGTACGGATTCTTCATGCTGCGCAGCTTGCGCAGTTCTTTTCCCGTGAAGCCAAGTGTGGAACCGGAGTTGTCAGTGGCCATTGTTTGTGGTTCAGCAATCTTCGTTATGAAGAAGTGTAGCTCAGGCACTGCGCGGCACGTCTTTGGCGTCCTTCGCGGTTCAAGGTTTGGAAGGCTCACCGGAAAGAAAGCTTCCGAGTTGCCATGCCGAATCGACCAGCATGTCAGGAACCTCCTGCTTCAGGGTGTGCGGAGCGAATCCGTAGGTGACGCCGACGGTCCACAACCCTGCATTGCGACCGGTGCGCACATCGACGTGAGAGTCTCCGACGATCACAGCGTGTTCCGGCCGAACGCCACTCTCCTCCAGCAGTTTGCGCGCGCCTTCCGGTTCGGGTTTCTTGGTCGGAAAACTATTGCCGCCGTACACCTGCGAGAAGAACTGTCCCAGCCCGAGCGCGTCGACGATAGCCCGCGAAGGAATGACCGGCTTGTTTGTAAGCACCGCCATCTTGCGCGGATCCCGGTTCGGGGAATTCCGAATCGCCGCCAGCACCTCCGGAATTCCCGGGTAGACGGTGGTGTGATCGAGTTTGTGCTCCCGGTAGTAAGAAAGAAAGAATTCCAGGCCCTTGCGCACCAGCGTCTGGTCGCCTGCCTCGGCGCCGAGTGCCCTCTGAATCAGGATGGGAGCGCCATCACCCACATAGCTGGCGATGACGTCATCCGGCAACTCAGGCCGTTCAATGTGGCGCAACGCTGCGTTGACGGAGTGTACGAGGTCCAAACGCGAATCAATGAGGGTGCCGTCCAGGTCAAAGATCACCAATTGGATAGAGTGCGGGTCAAAGGCGCGACGGGTTCGAATCATCAGTACTCAGGATAAATGATGGCAGACGCGAGGACCGAGCTGCAACCGAGCCTGCTTGCGTTACCTGCGCTTCCATCCTTTGCTCGGCAGCCACTCCTGCCAACCGCGAGCGTGTTCAAGAATCTGTTTCTGCTGTTCTGCGGGCAACTGGAATCCTGGTTCGTCAATCGCGTGCTGTGCGATGAGCCATGCTGTTCGACGTCTTACCCGACCGTCTCTTCGGCAGACCAGCCTATTCAGCGATCAGCCGCGAAGACTCGCATTCTTGACGTGGACCGCATTCGAGGAATGTACAGCCTCGGAGTTTCCCCGATTCCAGAAGTGCCTGGCGGTCGCACAGATCCAGCCCGCATAGCAATCAATTCGCGGCGGAGATCCTCGTTAGTCATCGTCCGGATACTGAAGGTTCGCTCCCGGAAGTCTGATATATACTATGCTTCTAGTAATAGCGAAACATGAAATGTGCCCGCCTTAGTTTGGTGCGGTAAGCATTCTCTTCGAGAGTGTCGGAGGAACATTGGCGGCGTCCTTATGGGGTGCGACAGTTACTCCCCACCAATCAGGTGAAGGGTAGACCGGCCGCGGTTGCCGAGGATAGCGGTCGCGTGGTCTGACCACCAACCTCAGCAACGAACTTTCCATCCTTTTCCAACCAATCGTTTCCATTTACAATCCAACAGGTTCTCCCGGCCCCGCGGAATCCAAGCGGGGTCCTGAGGAATCTAAACGAGGCAGAACCCAGGAAACGGATGGCCACGACAAAGACCGATCCCAAGCTGCCCGTAGCGGCGAATGGCGCGAAGAAGGGCAAGCTGTATCAAGGGCTTACGCGCGAACAGCTCATCCAGGCGTACCGCATTATCTACACTTCGCGACGTATCGATGACCGCGAGATCCTGCTCAAGCGCCAACAAAAGATCTACTTTCAGATGTCCGGCGCCGGGCATGAGGGCATTGGCGTTGCCGCAGGGCTGGCGCTAAAACCGGGTTACGACTGGTTCTATCCCTATTATCGCGATCGCGCACTGTGCCTGGCGCTGGGAGTCAAGCCTTACGAGATGTTCCTGCAGGGCGTGGGCGCCGCCGACGATCCCAGTTCCGGTGGACGCCAGATGCCTTCGCACTGGAGCTACCCGCAACTGCACATCGTGACCCAGTCCTCGCCAACGGGCTCGCAGATATTGCAGGCGGTGGGCTGCGCCGAAGCCGGACGATATCTGGCAAGGCATCCCAAGGCGGCCGAAGTTCCATCCTCAAGCTCCCCGGACTACCGCCAATTCAAAAATGTCAGGTTTCAAGGGGATGAAGTCACCTATGTTTCACTGGGCGACGGCACCTCCAGCGAAGGGGAATTTTGGGAGGCGATGAACGCCGCCGCTCTCGGCAAGCTGCCGATAATTTTCTGCGTCGAGGATAACGGTTACGCGATCTCGGTTCCAGTCGAAGTTCAAACCGCAGGCGGAAGCATTTCGCGCCTCGTCTCCGGGTTCCCCGATTTCCATTTCGAAGAAGTCGATGGCACTGATCCCGTGGCCAGCTACGCCGCATTCCAGCGAGCTACTCGATATTGCCGCGAAGGACACGGCCCCGCCTTTGTCCACGCGCATGTCATCCGCCCCTATTCGCATTCCTTGTCCGATGACGAGCGCCTCTACCGGCCCGATGCTGAGCGCGAACGCGATGCCCAGCGCGACCCGGTTACGCGCACCCAAATGTTCCTTTTGCGGGAAGCGATTCTCGACGAAAAGGGCATCAATCAGCTCGAGAAGGAAGTCGAGGCCGAGCTGCAGGTGGCAGTCGACGCGGCGCTCGAGGCGCTTCCGCCCGTGCCCGAAAGTGTGACCAAGTTTGTGTATTCGCCCGATCTCGATCCCGCGTCGTCCATCTTTGACACGAAGGCATTGGCGCCGCCAGAGCCTGCCGCCGACGGCAAAAAGCCCGCGGCCAAGACCATGGCCGATCTGATCACGATGACCCTGCGCGACGAAATGCAGCGCGACGAGCGCATCGTAATCTTCGGTGAAGATGTGGCCGATTGCAGCCGCGAGGAATACTTAAAGCGCAAGCTGGTCAAAGGCAAAGGCGGAGTCTTTAAGCTGACGTTCGGCCTGCAGTGCGAGTTCGGCAATGATCGAGTCTTTAATGCTCCGCTCGCCGAGGCTGCCATTGTTGGGCGCGCTACCGGCATGGCCACCCGCGGCCTCAAGCCGGTCGTCGAGATTCAGTTCTTCGACTACATCTGGCCCGCGATGATGCAAATCCGCGACGAACTCAGCGTGATCCGATGGCGCTCCAACAACGGCTTCTCGTGTCCAGTCGTGATTCGCGTCGCCATCGGCGGATACCTGACCGGCGGCGCTATCTACCATTCGCAGTGCGGCGAAAGCGTGTTCACGCACATTCCAGGTCTGCGCGTGGTCTTCCCGTCGAACTCGCAAGATGCTGCGGGCCTGTTGCGGACCGCAATTCGCTGCGACGATCCGGTGCTATTTCTGGAACACAAGCGTCTCTATCGTGAATCTTTCGGTCGCGCCGCCTATCCCGGCCCGGACTACATGATTCCGTTCGGCAAGGCGAAGGTCGTCCAGCCTGGCACCGACCTGACCGTAATCACCTACGGCGCGGTCGTGCCGCGTGCGCTGCAAGCCGCGCAGAAACTGGAGCGCGAGCAAGACGTGAGAGTGGAACTGATCGACCTGCGCTGCCTGAATCCGTTTGACTGGGATACCATCGCTGCCTCGGTCACTAAGACGAATCGCGCACTCGTGGCGTACGAAGACACGCTGAGCTGGGGCTACGGTGCCGAAATCGCGGCCCGCCTGGCCGACCAGCTCTTCGACCAGCTCGACGCCCCCGTCCGCCGCGTGGCCGCCAAAGATGTCTTCGTCGCCTACCAGCCGATTCTGGAAGATGCGATTCTTCCCCAGCCGAATGACCTGTATCTTGCGATGAAGGAATTGGCAGAGTACTAAAA
>Ga0070766_10001031_pt1 | contig 13134 bp, 9 predicted proteins | sample HubBroMetageWFT6_FD_69782 | JGI IMG/M metagenome (GOLD analysis project Ga0070766, IMG submission 69782) | Warmed and freeze-thawed soil microbial communities from the Hubbard Brook experimental Forest, New Hampshire - Hubbard Brook CCASE Soil... | ecosystem: Environmental > Terrestrial > Soil >...
CAGAACAACTTCGGGCCCTTGACGATTGCGGCCGAGGGATTGGTCGCCATCGGGCGGATGCGCCTAACCAGAAAGCCAGTTTCCAACAGGTTCAAGTACCGGTGCGTCGTCGGGGGACTGAGCGCCGGGTCGCGGGCAAGGTCGGCTTGTTTAGGAGTTTGCCGGTTCGGTGCGCGGCCAAAATCATCACGCGCTGAAAATCAGGCAAGCTGGATACGGCGCTCAACTGGCGCATCACGCTCCAGATAGGTTTGTAGGTAAGCGGCGAACCACAGGCCTCGATCGGTTTCGGAAGCGATTTGGCATTCAAGCGATCCGTTCTAACCTGTCACAAACTTCGTTTCGTGCCTGTCAGTCGCGAATCTTCGTGGACGCACGCTGACCTTCACAACTCTCTATCGGTCTCCGCCAGATTTCTCACGGGGATAACGCTCGCAGGCTGGGGCAACGGTTCGAGAGCGGCATGCGCCCTTTGCCAAGCCATATCGAGGTCGCGGCGATCAAGCGCGACCAGCGCGCTCGCGGTTTCCAGGATCGCGTCCGCTTGATCGGAGAGCGCTTGACGGCAGGCGTCCGGAAGTCGCGGCGCCAGCCGGCGGATTGCATCGAGCTGGCGGATGAGCACGGCGGGCGTCGTCGCGGATGCCTGCCGGATTTGATCGAACGCGAACTTGGCCAGTCGCTCAAGCCGCACCGGGGGCATCCATACCCGAAGCCGGCTGCTGGTGTCGTACCAGTTCCCTTCGAGCGGGGGACGCTCGGCCAGCGTGAGCAGCGCATCAGCGAGCCAGTCGACGCACGCAACGCCGGTGAAGGTATCGTTGACTGCGGGCGACAGCGCGCGGATCGCGATCTCAACCACCTGGGCGATGCCAAACTCGCTATCTTGCGTGAGCGTGCGGTGACGACCGATATGAACTCCACGATCAATCGCTACCTCGAGTGCGCCGACTTTGTCCGACGGGACGATTGCTGCGAGCGGCTCGCCGCGGAGCACGAACTGGCCCGAGCGGAATCTCAGCACGATCAGTGCATCCGCCGCCCGCGCGGCTGCGACCAGCGCAACGTGATCAACGTGCTGCAGGTAGCCGCTCCTCGCGCACGACACGAGCGCCCCGGCCTCCGCCTGGCGCAGAATCGCATCGTCGTCGGGCGGCGCGCCGGTTCCCTCGCCGGGGCCGGACACGTGCGCACCGCCAGCCGCGACGTACAAATCGTCGACGATCGCGCCGATCATGTCGGGGTTCTGGATCGATCTCGCAACCCGATGGCTGTAGTAGACGAGGAACCCGAAACTGAGAACGACGAGCACCCAACTCGTGATCAGCGAAATCTGCGGGATGAACGAGGACTGTGGATCCTGATGCGTGACAAGGAAGACCAGGCAGATGTACACGAACGTGGCCATGAATAGGCCGATCGTGACCTGGGTGACCCAGTCCTGCAGGAACCGATAGAGCAGGCGCGGGCCAAACAGTGTCGAGACCATCGACAGCACAAGCAGCGCGACCGAGAAAATCAGCGCGAGTACGGTTGCGACCGCGCCCATCATCGCCGACAGGATTGCGCGCGCGTCGTCGATGCTGCCCATCGTCAACCACGACGGGATGTGAATGACGCGATACTTGTCGAGGATGTCGGGAACTAGAGTGACCGCGAACAACGCGACTGCTGCGAGCGAGAGCTGCAGCGGGATTCGCCACAGGTTAATGTCGCGTTGCGAACGGAGCTTCGTAGGGCGTGGGGCGAGCATCGGATGTGATTGTCAAACGTCTTTCCGAAGAGCAATCGCTCCAGGACGGGGACCGATAGCTGAGGCGGAAAGATAGCTCGGGAGCTCCGTCGCTAGCAAGCAGATTTGTGACTAGGACAACGAGTGGGCATAGCGTCCTTGGTCGAGTTCGGAGCCCGCGTTACTTACCCACCGCTACAGGGTGGCTTACCTGTAACTTGGACTGGCTCAGTTCTTTAGCGTCGAGTTGTCCGAGCTTATCCTTATCCAGTTGGTCGAACTCGGCTTCCATGAAGTTCATCCACTCTTGTTTTGAGATTTTGCCATTCTGGTCGGTGTCCATCAGAAGCAACAATTGCTTGACTTGGCCCTCTCCGAGTGCCAGTTTATCCGGCTGCTGCTTTGGGACTGCCATCTTTTGCGCGGAGGCAGGTCCTACTACAGCTCCGATGGCTAACACCACGGCGATTACCGAGGCCATCAACGAAGGATTTCTTTTCAGCATGTTTCACCTCCAGTGAACAACACATGCCAAGCTGGACCGGCGCTGTTCTGATTGCAATTAGTGTGTGCCCGTTGCCCGGCGTTTTGCACTGAAACGACCACTGACTATCTCGCTTCAGGCAGCTCGTGGAATCGTTGCTTCAAGGTCCTCAAGTTCCCTGGCCTCTGGAATTACCTGTTCAACCGAGTTAGACTGCAGAAGCACCAGATAGCAAATCCGTGAGTGTCTGCACTCCTTGTATAAGGCAACCAGGAATCGTACGTAAAACCCAACGCCCACGGTGCACAGCGCCGTCATTGCTGTCATCACAACCATTGCGGCCTCCGGCTGAACTGGCGGGCCAGTTGTCTTCGCCGTTCGCACACCATTGAAAATTAACCGAGATAAATTTCCCATAAAAAGTTCATAAATTGTTCGTAAAACTCAGGATTGTGGCTGCGAAGATGCCGGCGGTCATGAACTGGGCACAGCAACACGAGACGACAAGCTGTTGGTCTCGTCCCAATTGCAGACGCGGTACAATCCCGGGTAGTTGCAATCGAAGACGAAAGCGCTGGTGAAAACTGAATAAATTAACGCTGGAGTCCAGCGAGTGGCGCGAACGCCCGTCACGCCGCCGCCGTTTTTTTCTCATTCTTGCCGTCGCTGCCTTCATCATTCTTAGCGGCGGAACGGCGCTATCGTATTACGTTGACGCCCTTTGGTTCGGATCGCTCGGGTACGGAGATGTGTTCCGAAAGACGCTGAGCTTTCGGTGGGCAGTCTTTGCCTCATGTTTCGCTGCCACATTTTTCATCCTGTACGGATGGTTTCTCGCGCTGCGCCGAGCGTACCAACCTGATTTGCTGAGCGGTGGCATCATTTACATCGCCAAGCAGCCGGTGAAATTGCCAGTCGAACGCATCATCCGTCTGATTGCTGTCGTCGTTACGCTACTGATTGCTGCTGCAACCGGCGCTAGCATGGCGGGGGAATGGCTAACATTCGCGCTCTACCGGTATGCGCCGCGCACAGCCGGCGAGGCGGTTGATCCGATCTTCGGTAAGTCGCTGCATTTTTATCTCTTCAGCCTCCCCGCCTGGCAGCTGATTACGGGGTGGCTACTGGCGCTGGCAGTCATTGCTTGTGGAATTGCCATCTTCTTTCTTCTGATCACCGGCAGCATCCGGGTGTTCGCTGGTAAAAGGGGCAGTTCCATCCCATTGCCATGGCGCGGATTTTCCTTTGCGTTCGCGTTCTTCTTGATGATCCTCGCAATGCGCGTGTATATCAGCCGGTTTGAGGCATTGTTCGAGGAGCATACGATCTTTGGGGGTGTCACCTATACCGATGCGCGCGTCACGCTTCCCGGCCTGCTCGTGGTCTGTGCGGCGCTCATTTTGGGAGCTGCCATCGCATCCATCAACGTCGTATCAGCACCGCGCGTGCGCTGGCTGGCGGCGTCGATCGCTCCAGCCGTTGTCTGTTACGTCGCCCTGCAGGTAATCGGTTGGTATGTCGGCAACTTCATTGTGAAGCCGAACGAGTTGGTTCGCGAGCGGCCTTACATTGCCAACAACATCGAGCTGACGAGGCAGGCCTATGGATTGGACCGGATCTCGCAGCGCGAATTTCCCGCCGAGACGACAGTCGAGGCGACCGACCCGGCGAACAATCAGGCGACTCTGCAAAACATCCGCCTGTGGGACTGGCGTGCACTCCAGGATACGCTCCGCCAGATTCAGGAAATTCGGACCTACTATGATTTTCCCGACATTGACATTGATCGCTATGAAATCGACGGGACCATGCGGCAGGTCATGCTCGCCACGCGCGAGCTGAGCGTCGATAAACTGCCGGAGAGCAGCCGCAACTGGATCAACGAAAAACTCATCTACACCCACGGCTACGGCATCACTATGAATCCCGTGAATGGATTCACATCGGAGGGGCTGCCCACGTTGATTCTGAGTAACATGCCCATCCAAAGTACGGTGAAGAGTATCGTCGTAACGCGCCCCGAGATCTATTTCGGCGAGCTCACCAACACCGATGTATACGTGAAGACTCGGCAACAGGAATTCAATTATCCGCAAGGTCAAACCAACAACCTGACGTCCTACGAGGGCAACGGCGGCATTCTCCTCGGCGGATTGCTGCGCCGCATCCTTATCGCGTTCGACCAAGGTGACCTCACAAAACTGCCGTTCAGCGATGATATCAATGCGCAGAGTCGGCTGTTGATGCGCCGAAACGTGCGCGATCGGGCGGCGGCGTTGGCGCCATTCCTTACTTATGAATCGGATCCGTACATCGTAGTCGGCGACGACGGACGGCTGTCATGGATGATGGATGCATTTACGACCTCAGACAGCTATCCGTACTCTAGCCACTATCCTCTCAACGGCAATCCCGTCAATTACATGCGGAACAGCGTGAAGGTGGTCATCGACGCCTACGATGGGACCACGACGTTCTACGTGTTTGACCCGCAGGACCCGATCATTGAGGCGTATCGCCAGATATTTCCCTCCCTGTTTAAGGATGCGTCGGCCATGCCGGCGGTGCTGCGCAAACACGTGCGTTATCCCGAGTTGCTGCTCAAGATGCAGGCCGCCGTCTACGGCCTGTATCACATGACCGACCCGGCGGTGTTCTATAACCGCGAGGATCTGTGGACAGTCGCTTCCGAAGTCGGCTTGAGCGCGTCCGGCGAGCAGAAGACGCAGGGGATGGAACCGAACTTCGTGCTGATGAAATTGCCGGGGGAAACCGCCGTTGAGTTCGTGGAGATTCTGCCTTTCACCCCGGCCAACCGGAACAATCTGATTGGCTGGATCGCGGGGCGCAGCGATGGCGCACAGTACGGAACGTCAGTCGTCTACGACTTTCCTAAAACGAAGCTGGTCGACGGCCCATTGCAGATCGAAGCGCGAATCGACCAGAACGCGCAGCTCTCGGGCCAATTGACGCTGTGGAATCAGCAAGGCTCCCACGTGCGGCGTGGGACTCTGCTGGTGATTCCATGCGGGCGCGCACTGCTGTATGCGGAGCCGATCTACCTGCAAGCGGAACGAAGCCCGATGCCAGAGCTGCGTCTGGTAGTGCTCGCGTTGCAAGACCGGCTCGCATATGGACCAACCTTCGAGTCGGCGATGAAGTCCCTATTTGGCGGCGAGACCTCGTCGTTGAGCGCCGCAGTTGTCCCCGTTGAACCTGGACGAAGTACCGGCACATCCGCTGCCAACCCTGGTACGGATTTGAACACGCTCATTACTGGAGCCGCCAGAGACCTCGCTGACTATCAGCGGCTGACAGCGGAAGGCAAGCTCGGCGAAGCTGGACAGAAGCTTGAACAGCTCAAGCAAAAGCTTGAGCAGCTGAACGCACGGCAAAAATGATTGCGAGTTCCGGGCGGCTGCCTCGCGCTGGTGGAACAAGATCTTGACAGACCTCTGGCAATTCGAATCGCACAGATTATGGTTGTATTTCTGTGACGTCCGGGCGGACAGTCGCAGTTCAGCCGAACCCTCGAACCCGCGAGAGTCGGCCGCTGGGTGATCTGCTTGGCTGGCTTCCTGACCACCCACGGCGCGAACTCTCGGTCGAAGAACTTGCTCGCCGCGCGGCCATGAGCCCGCGCAACCGCGCTCGCTTATTCAGGCAGGAACTCGGCAAAATTCCCGGGAAGCGCATCGAGGATCTCCGCCTGGAAGCGGCGCGACGTCAGCCGGAAACGGCGTCACGAACCGTGGAGCAAATCAAATCGCTGAGGTGTTCGGCCCCGAACATACATTCCCGCGAATGGACAGTACGTTCCGCAAGCCGCTAAGACTTCGCCCTGCAGCCAAGCCGTATCAATGACTTAACCATTCTTCGGCCGGTCTCCAAATTGCATGCACTTTAGCGGAGGTGCTCTCGTGAAGATCCTCGAAGGGGTATGGCAGGACCTGAGCTGCGGACTTCGCATGCTACGCAAATCTCCCGGCTTTACCGCTGTAGCGGTGCTGACCCTTGCGTTTGGAATTGGCGCGAACAGCGCAATCTTCAGCGTGGTAAATGCGGTGCTGCTGCGGCCACTTCCGTATCGCGATTCCGGACGCCTGTTTATGATGGGCGAACTGACACCGCAGATGGAAATGTCGGTGTCGTATGCAAACTTTCAAGATTGGGAAAAGCAGAACCACGCCTTCGAATCGCTAGGAGCGCGACGGTATAGCGATTTCAGTCTCACTGAGGCGGGCCATCCAGAGCGCATCCGCGGCATGATGGCCTCGGCCGGGTACTGGCCAACGCTTGGGGTCCAGCCCCTGCTGGGGCGCGTATTTAACGGGGCTGACGAGCGGACAGGAGGGCCGTCGGTCGCGGTGATCAGCTATGGGCTGTGGAAACAACGCTTCGACCTGAATGCCGGAGTTCTCGGCAAGACTCTATTACTGGACAACCAGAGTTACGCGATCGTGGGCGTGCTGCCACAGAACTTTTCGCCGGGATCCACCGCACAGGTATACGTGCCGCTGACAATCCTCATGGGCGATCTGAAGACCCGCGACAACCATCCCGGGATTTACGTCGTGGGACGATTGAAGCAGAGCGTGACCCTGGACCAGGCGCGGGTCGAGATGAATCGCGTTGCCGCAGATCTGGAAAAGCAATACCCGCTTACCAACGCGGGCCACACCGTCACCATCACGCCGATGCGGGAGTGGGTGGTAGGCGACGTACAACGTCCGCTGGCGATCATACTGGCGGCTGTTGGATTTCTTCTCCTCATCGCCTGTGCAAACGTTTCCAACCTAACCCTGGCGCGGGCCACAGCAAGGCAAAAGGAAATCTCGATCCGAGCTGCGCTGGGCGCGAGCCGGAGCCGGTTGGTGCGGCAGATGCTCACCGAGAGCGTGATGCTCGCGGTAGGCGGAGGCGTGGTGGGCGTGCTGCTGGCGTACTGGGGGGTTGCGGCCTTGAGGGCGCTGAAGCCCTCGAATCTGCCTCGACTGGCCGAGATCACGGTCGACGGCCCAGTGCTGGTCTTCACTGCCGGTCTTTCGATTCTGACCGGAATCCTGTTTGGCATCCTTCCCGCTCTCCGCTTCTCGAGCAACCAGATTGGCGATGCGCTGCAGGGCACCAGTTCGCGGACTTCCGCCGGCCGCGAACATCAGAGAGCGCGGCATGTTCTCGTCGTTTCAGAATTTGCGTTGGCGGTGGTGCTGCTGATAGCGGCGGGGCTGCTGTTGCGCAGCTTCTCCAAGTTGCTAGGCGTGAGCCCGGCTTTTGATCCGCACAAATTGTTGACCTTCACTGTCGATTTACCAGCGGAGTACAAAGGCGAAAAGCGCATCCAATTCTTCGATGAGTTTAAGCGGCGAGCCCAGGCTGTGCCGGGCGTTCAGTTGGTATCCTACGCGACCAGTCTGCCGCTGATCGGGAGCAGCGAAAGCGGATTCCGGCTTCCCAGCCAAAGCCAGCAAGAAGGCTTTGAGGCCGTTGATAATGAAGTCGGGCCGGGTTACTTCCAAACTATGCACATACGGCTGCGGAAAGGCCGGCTCTTTTCCGAATCCGACAAACAGGGATCTCCTCTCGTAACGGTGGTTGACGAAGTGTTGGAGCGCAAGTGTTTCAACGGGGGCGCCTTGGGGAAGTTCATCATCCGGGACCCGCTGCCACCCATCCAGATTGTGGGGGTGGTTGACCACGTGGCAACTTACGGGCTGACCGGTGTGGAACCTGTGGGTCCGCAGTACTACTTCTCTGTTCAACAGATTCCGTCGCAGTACATCGATATGGCTACCCATACGACTGAAGTAGTAGTCAGGACGGAAAGTGATCCGGTTGCGATGGTTGAGACGATGCGCAAGCTGGTCATCGCCCTCGATCCCAAGCAGCCCATCGGAACAGTGCAAACGATGGACGACGCAGTGGCGGACTCGATTGCACCGCAGCGCTTTTCAACCGTACTGCTGGGACTGTTTGGCGCTGCGGCGTTGCTGTTGGCTTCAGTCGGCATCTATGGTGTGACCGCATACTCAGTAAGCCAGAGAACCCGCGAGATTGGCATACGCATGGCTCTGGGCGCCCAGGCACGTGACGTACTGGAAATGGTGGTCGGGCAAGAATCGCTGCTGGTGATGGTGGGAATCGGTCTGGGCCTGGCCATTTCGTTTGTGGCAACCCGCGCGCTGGCTTCGCAGCTCTACGGAGTTCAACCCTCTGATCCCATCACTTTTGCCGGGACCGCCGGATTGCTGGCAGGTGTCGCGCTGCTGGCAACCTACATTCCAGCGCGGCGAGCGATCCGCGTTGACCCCATGGTGGCGCTGCGAAACGAATAGGACAACGAAAGCCGGACGAGGCTCCGGCAGCCTCCGGCAGATTCTTCGAGATTCTGGGAGAGCAGCCTCAGTCAGGCCGAACCTTCTTGCCGGGTGATGACAGCCCCGGGCGCGACCACGTGGTTGTGATTAGCCACGCGTTGTGGCAGCGCCGGTACGCATCGTCTCCCGGCGTGATCGGCGTGTCGATCACGGTCGATGACGCTGCCTACACGATCGTTGGTGTACTGCGGCCAGACTTCAATCTGTTTGGCACCACTCGCTGCCAGGGGCTTTGACAAAGTCGTGTGGAAGGCAAAGCCTATCGAGAATGGCGTGGAGTTGACCCACCTGAGCGCAGATGGAGACCAGGGATTGCCCCGGGAGCCTGGCGCTCACGGTCCGTTACACACTGCGGGGAGCGCCCTACGCATCGAATCTTCCGCCACCACTGATAAACCCACAGTCGTGAACCTCACTAACCACTCCTATTTCAATCTCGCGGGTCAGGGAAGTTGCCGCATCCGCGTGAAACGACAGACCTCAACTACCAAACAAACGAGGTGATCGAGTCGGGAGGAAGCAGCAGCTTCAACGCGCGAGTTCCCAGCGTGCACTGCACCTGCTGTTCACCGCCGTTGCTGTTGGTAACTACGAGCACATTGCTGCCATCAGTGTTCTTGGCCGCAACATGCTCAATACCCGGCAAGTCGCCGGAAGAGGCGAAAATGTGTGCCCCTTTTTGAATTAGCTTTGAGTAATGAGGAAAGGCATAGTAGTTTCCGCTGTATGAAAGTTGCTGTGTTTTGGAATTGATCGAAACGAGCCCTCCCGGTCTGTCGGGACGCGGGGGAACTGTGATGTCAGGTTTTCCGTTTTCGTCGAGGAGAAGGTTCCAGACGCAAATCAATCGAGCCCAGTTGCGAAGCATGTTCGTGAAAGCACTCGACCATCGGGTCCAGTCCGTCCCGAACACGGGGCGATTCGACGACATTTGTTCTGCCGGCTCAAAGAGGTGAGCCGGAGGTCCCCCTTCCGTAAAGTACATGTGCTTCTCCGGAAACATGTCATGCACGCGGGTCATGGCGTCCGGCGCTCCTGCGTAGGAGTGCCAAGCGACACCGTCCACGTACTTGTACACCGCTGGGTTGCTCAGTTCATCCACGACGCGGCCCCAGAGGTCATAGTTGTGATCGAGAATCCATATTTTCGTATCCAGCGAGGCTTGTTCTAAAGCGGGGCCCAAATGCTTCCTCACGAAGCCCATTTCATATTGCTGCCCCCATAGCGTGGCTGGAAAACGTCCATCCTGGTCCGTGTCCACTTCATTATTAACGGTGATCGCCTGAACCTTTACTCCGTCGGCGGCATAAGCCTGGAGAAACTTGATGAAATATTGCGTAAGGGAGGGGAACCACCGCTCGCGTATTGACCCGCCCCACATAGACCCACCGGCCTTCATCCATCCGGGAGGACTCCAAACGCCCGAGAACAGATAAAGGTCCGGATTGATCTCCCCGGCCTCTCGCAGCGTGGGAAGGATCCACTGGCGGTCATGGTCAACGCTGAACTGCTTCAGGTCAGGATCAGGTTCGGGGGTATCGTCATAGCTGTAGAGCTTCGTCGAGAAATCACTCGCCCCAATGCAGGTTCGTCCCACGGACAGGCGTAATCCTTTCGCTCCATAAAGGTTGGACAAGAGCGCGTGTCGGGCATCGGGTGCCATCTGATGAAGGAGATAGCAGGAGGCATCGGTGAAGGCGCCTCCGAATCCAATCATCTCCTGGTACTGCCTGCCGGGTTGAAGATGAATGCCAAGAGCAGACACGGCCGACCATGTTTCCCATTGCGGCGGCGATTGAATCGGTTGAAACTTCTCAAAGCTTGTCGTTCTCCATGCCCGTACCGTCCCCAGAACCTCTTGGGAGTCGGCGTACAGCGGTTTCGCCTTCCCGGCCGCTGCGGCCGCGCTCGCCGTTGCCGCCAGCTTCAGAAAGTCACGACGATTCGTCAGATTCATAAACCTTCCTCCATTCAAAATCCGTTCACTTGTAGTGCAACCCCTAAAGTCCCCAGTCACAACCGCTGGACGCCGATCTTGACCGATTAGCATGAACCGGGAACTGCCTGCGATTCCGATTCTGTTCTCGACCCTCCCTTCACTTCCTCCAACTGGCTAGCAGATTCATCAGCCGGCGGTAGCCCTCTTTGGGCGCCATCTCCCCGGATAAAGCCGTCGTGGCCAATGGGGTTAAAGTCCCAATAGGTGATCGCTTCCACAAAGGGCTTGCTGTCAGCAAGGGTATAGACTGACTCGATATAGTCCGCCTGAATCGTTGCGGTGAATTCACCGTGCCAGACCATGGCCTCGCCACCGATTCCGCCTCCCCAATATGCATATTTCTCCTGCCCTATGTACGGAGCGAGCGACGATGGGAAGCCCATCTCGGTAATGTGGATAGGCTTGCCAAAATGGTTGAAACTCTCGAGGTCACGCTCCCACTCCAGCAGGTCGCGGCCGGAGTGATAGTATTGCAGGCCGATCACCTCGTATTCCGCCTTGGCATCGCGCAACATGACGAGGTAATCGTAAGGGCTCGGTTGCCACGGAGCGGGGTTCCGGCTCAAGTAGTAATCGGCCCAGGACGTATGCGAGGCGCTAACTCCACCGCCATGGCGCGGCCCATCGCGACCAGAGCCCCTTTCGTGGACGCATATCCGGTCAAATAGGCATTCCCGACGCTGGCCTTCACCGAAGCGATATTCACGATGCAGGCGTCGTGAGTGGCGCCCTCTATGGCCTTAGCAAATTCCTGACTGAGGAAGAATGGCGCGCGCTGATTGATCGCGACCAGACGATCGAACTCCCCAATCGTCGTTTCTGCCAGCGCCTTGTGTAAACTCCAGGCCGCGCAGTTTATCAGGCCATTCAGTGACTCCACCTTTTCCAATGCCGCGCGAATCAGGTCGCGTGGAGCGTCGGGCTCCGCCAAATCTCTGACCATGGCGATCGCCGACTTGGCAAAGATGGGATCTGCCAGGTGGTCCTTGACCACCGGATCACAATCCACCAGCACCAGTCGGGCTCCGGCCGCAGCCAGGCGGCGGGCGATTCCCAGACCCAAACCCTGAGCGGCTCCCGTAATGAGAATTGTGCGGTTTCGCAACTCCATATCTAAGAACCCTACGTCGCACCTACGCCGTGCCACTGTCGATCTCGCCCAAAGCTACGAGTAACTCCTTCAGCTGGTCAGCATGTGCTCGAGAGATACCGGAAAGAGGCCTTCGACTCTGTCCTACCGGGATTCCGCGTAAAAGTGCCGACTCCCGGGTTACGGCCAGCCAATGCGGGTCGTTGTCTGGCGATGAGACCGCTCGAAATACGAGTCTTATGAGGGGCACCAGCGGGAAAAAAAGCTCGCGCGCCGCTTTCAGGTTTTGTTCAACCGCCAGCAACCTGTGCAGCTTCACGGCCCGGCTGGGCACGATCATGGGCAAACAGCTGATCCATCCGTCAGCGCCAACCGCGAGCCCTTCGAAAGCGATCAGATCGTTACCGACAAACACGGTAAAGGATGGCCCACAGAGAAGTTTAGTATCGCGGACCCTGCTGACCTCAGCGGTCGACCACTTCACCGACTGCACCACACCTTCCTCGGCCAGTTGTTGCACCTCTTCCGGCGTAACATCGATCCCGCTCGTGCCCGGGACGTTGTAAAGCATGACGGGAAGGCCGACAACTTCTCGCACTCTGCGTAAATGATCGAAAACGTCACGCTTCGGCGGCCGGAAGCCGTAAGGCGGCATTACCATAAGCCCCTTGCACCCGGCAGATTTTGCGAACACCCCAAACTCAAGCGCCGCCCGGGTGCTGTATTCCACGATTCCGGCCAGGATCGGAACCTTGCCGCCGGCTTCCGCCATTACCGCATCCAGCACGGCTTTGCGCTCGGCCATGGTTAGCGCCAGGGGCTCTCCCGAACTGCCGAGCGGAACTAGACCATCGACACCTTGGGAAAGCAGGAACCTTACGAACGCGCGGGTTCCTGTAAGGCTGACGCTTTCGTCCTTCTCAAACGCGGTGATGGTAGGGGAGTACACGCCCCGCGGCGAAAAAACATCAGCGGCCGTTGCAGACAACTAAGCCTCCTCACACTCAGGCGAGTCAGGGAGGAAGTCGTTGCCGCTGCGTGCAATCCAGCGTCATCTGCACTCTCACCTGAAATCGCCGGATTTTCCCAGCGCTCGATCCTGAGGCCAACTGGGGGTCGGCCCGACTCACATATCATACTAAGACAAACGATTGTCTCAAAGGCACCGCGTGACAATAGTCCTTCTCGCGGGGGCAGTCAAGCGGAATTATTGGATGGGAAATGACCGCCGATGTTCGGGACGAAGTTTAGGCTCGTTTCCCAATTTCTTTGGCAAACGGATTGTGTAGGCAGTGGCTGAGCAGGCCTTTGCGGCCGTTCATCCGTTACGCTGCCGAACACGCAGCCCGGCTAGAACAAATACCAGCGCCGCATTGCCGTTGATGGCTGGCTCATTGCTGGAGTAGGCGCGCTCATCGTCGATATACATTCGCATCGGCGCTTTTTGCCCCA
>Ga0070766_10001036_pt1 | contig 13104 bp, 14 predicted proteins | sample HubBroMetageWFT6_FD_69782 | JGI IMG/M metagenome (GOLD analysis project Ga0070766, IMG submission 69782) | Warmed and freeze-thawed soil microbial communities from the Hubbard Brook experimental Forest, New Hampshire - Hubbard Brook CCASE Soil... | ecosystem: Environmental > Terrestrial > Soil...
TGGCTATCTTCTACGCGAAGAAGGAAGCCATCTACTGCGCTCGGCCGTACCTGGGCGGCGTGTCGATCAGCGACATGCTCGCCACGCTCAGCGACAGCGACCGCGTGCCGGACATCTTCCGCATCGCCATCAACGACAACCCCCCGAATATGGGCGTCGACCCTCACAACGAGCCGCCCTCGGGATCTGACCGCGGGCCGCTCTGATGCTCGTCGTCGAAGTCGCATACGGGCTCCTGAGCCTGATCCGGTCAAGCGGAGGGCTGATCACGTACACCAGCGTGACCACGCTGGAGAACAGTGCCAACCCAGCGCCAAACCCGCCCACCATGCAGGGGCTCGTGGTCGCCGACAACGCGGCGATGGGCGCCGAGTTGATCAACTTCAGTGCCGACATCCTGACCGGGCGCCTGGTCGCGGGCGACAGTTTCACGGTCCCCGGCGACCCGACGGTCTATACCGTGGGATCTCAGGTGGTGAGCCCGCTGACTGCGCCCACGTTGACGAACGTCCCGTTCACGCCTGGCTTGGCAGAGGCAGTCCTTGCTGGCGTAGTGCCGACGTTCGCCTTCGCCTCGACCTTCACCGTCAGGGCTTCGATTACCGGATTTCCGGCGGTTCTGATCAACGGTACGAGCGTCCAGCAGCACGACAAGCGCATCCGCATGCTGATTGACGGCGTACTGCCGGGTGCGGTCCCAAATTCTTTCCCCGCCGGCGTCACCGCGAACATCGGAGACCTTGTAACGCTGGCAGACGGTGCGATCTACAAGGTCATCCGAAAAGACCACCCCGAGATGCAAGGCGTCAACTACGGGTGGACCCTCCAGCTAAGGCAGTAATCCCGATGAAAGCCAGCGATCTGCACGTCATCACCTGCGTGTTCAACCCCGTGGGCTGGCGTACCCGAACCGAGTACGCCCTCCAGTTCGCGGAGCATATGATCAACAGTGGCGTCAAGCTGACTTTCGTCGACTGCGCCCTCGGGCGCCGCCCGTGGGTGTTCGATGGCCAGGACGATCTCAAGGCCCTCATGCACGCCTACGTGCCCGTGCGCTGCGACACGATTGCGTGGAACAAGGAGAGCCTGCTCAATATCGGTATCGGCCGGATCGAGCCGGACGCACGCGCTGTCGCGGTACTCGATGCCGACGTCACCTTCCGAAACGCGGACTGGGCGGCGCAGACGGTGCACTCGCTGGAGCAGTACGCGGTCGTCCAGCCCTGGAGCCATGCGATCGACCTGGGCCCGGCGAACGAGCCCATGCTGGTCAAAGGCACGCACGTCCAGAACAGCTTCGGCAAGGTCTGGCGCGAGGTGGGGGACAGCGCCGAGTGGTGGAAATGGTGGGACCGGAAGACCGCGGAGCAGTACGGGAACGGCCTCGGCTATCCCCACTGTGGCTACGCTTGGGCGTTCCGGCACGACATCATCAACCGCTGCGGCGGCCTTCTCGATATCTCGGGCCTCGGCGCCGCGGATCACCAGATGGCCATGGGCATGGTCGGTAAGTCTGAGTTGTCCATCCATGGCGAAACGACCCCCGAATACCAGGCAGCGATCCGTACCTGGTGTGAGAGGGCCTATTCGGTCGTGAAGGGGTCGATCAGCTACGTCCCTGGCACACTGGAGCATCACTTCCACGGCGCCAAGGACAAGCGCCTGTACCACGAGCGGTGGGATATCCTGATCCGCCACAAGTTCAACCCGATTACTGATCTGCGGCGCAACCGCTGGGGCGTGATCGAGCTGGCGGGCAACAAGCCCGCCATGGAACGGGATTTCGACCGCTATTTTCGACAGAGAGACGAAGATGCCAACATACTCGAAGCCTGAGTTCGTGGTCGACGACTACGCTGTCATCCGCGCTCGCATGGACGAGCTGGGTCTCGGCCGCTCGTCGCCGACCCAGGCACCCCCAGATCCGGTTCAACCGACCGCCAAGCCGAAGGCGGCGATCGATGTCGGCCTCTGCGACTTCTGCCAGGCCAGGGGGCGTGAGTGTGACGGAGACTGCGGGCTCGGCGGGGAGGCTTGGTGATGGACGATTTTGAGGTAGACGTCTCGAAGTGGGTCGCCAAGGTTCGTGGCAACGTGGAGACGTTCAAGCGCGCCCTCGGGGAAGCCGAGGTTACCCGACTGAAGGAATTGACCCCTGTCGTGACGGGTAACATGAGGGCTCGGTGGCATGTGGAGAGCATTGACGACGATCATATCGAGATCGTCAACGACGCTGTGTACGCGCGGCGCGTCAACTCGGGGTTTGTTGGGAAGGATAGTCTGGGACGTTACTACCACCAGTCTGGTGCTCACATGGTCGAGCAGACGATGGTTGAAACTCCTGAGATCGCCAAAAAGGTAATCGAGGATCTGTCATGACCATTTGGACCGACGCGGCACAACTGTGCGCACAATCCTACATGCCGAACTTCGGCGCGTGGCCCTATGTAGCGCAAGCGGAGACGGAGGGGGTCTGGTGGGCCGTTGTCAACTACGACAGGTTGACCTGGGTCGTCTTCCGCGGGTCCGAGACCTTCAGCAAGACCAACAGCGTCCACGACGTGGTCGAAGACTGGGCGCGCGACTTCTTGGCCGTCCCTGAGCACCCTTTCATCAGTCACCCCCAACTCGGGTGGGTGCACGCGGGTTTCATGATGGGGATGGAAGCCGCCTGGTCGGAGATCAAGAAGCACATTCAGGGTAACGTGATCTACTTCACCGGCCATAGCCTCGGCGCCGCGCGCGCGACGATCGCGACCGGCATGTGTCGCCTTGACTTCCCGAGCACGTCACTCTATCGGATCGTCTTCGGCGAGCCCAACGAGAGCATAGGCGCCGGGGGCGTGTCGAAACTTAACCTCCTTTGCCAGGATCACTGGGTATCGAACTACTCGTTCCGCACAACCGAGCCGTCGGGCGAGTGCGATCCGGTAACCCTCGTGCCGCCCGAACCCTACTACTGCCCGACCCGGCGCATCAACGTCCCGTCCACCGTCATGCTCATGTCGGAGCTGGACGTCGCGAAGATGCATGCGATCGACCAATACGAGCACGCGGTCGAGGGGTACTCGGGATGAGCATCGAGAGCATTTACGACGCGATCGACGCCCAGCTGGAGACCTTCGGTACGGCCGGAGGCGGCACGTTCCAAGGGGTGGTAGCCGTCATGAACGTGACGGTGGTGCCGGTCGCCGGCGCACCCTATATCGTGTCGCAGATGATCGCGTACACGCGGCGAGCCTTGACGCTCGGCCGCGACAAGGGCTTCGCGCCAGGCGGGTATGTCGCGGAGCACAAGGGTATCTACCAGATCGAAGCGGTCATACCCCAAGACGCGGGGCGGCCGATCGCCACCCAATTACAGACGCGGCTCTTGGCGTTGTTCCCTCGGGGCACCACATTGACAGGTAGCGACGGGCAACAGGTAAACTTCGACGCCCCTACCCCTATGCCCCTGATCACTCAGGAGGGCTGGGTCCGAGCGCCCTGCCAGTTCCCGTGGTACTCTTTCGAGGCCTCGTGATGACCGACTACACCGTACTCCGCCCTGTCTCCGTCGGCAAGCCCCTCCGCCAACTCAAGGCGGGGGAGCACGTGCGCGGCATGGACCTGGAGGGCTGGGGCGTGGAGGTCGCCGGTCTCGTGGCGCAGGGCACCCTGGAGCCCGTGGCCGAGCCTGTCAAGCAACCCGAACCCGAACCCGAAGTCCTAACGCCCGCGCCCCCGTCCGCGGACCCCCATCCCGTTGAGCAGTCGTAAGCCAACGGCATAGGAGATCACGATGGCCGCACCGGCAGCTTCTGGCATTTTCAAACAGCTACGCATCGACGCGGAGAGCACGTACGGCGTCGCTCCGACCGCGTCCGATGCGGGCGCTTACATCCTGCGGCGTGTCACCTGCGACATCGCCCCGAACATCGCGACCTTCAAGTCGGCCGAGATCCGGCCCGACCGCCAGCTCGTGACGTTCCGGCACGGCACGCAGCAGGTGCGCGGTACCCTTCGTGGCGAGCTGTCGCCCGAGAGCTACCAGGACATCTTCGCGTCTCTGCTCGCGGGCGCATGGACCGCCGGCGCGACGACCGGCTCCGGTCTGCATGCGATCACCGTCACCTACGTCGCGGCGAACTTCACCGGCCCCGTGCCGGCGACGATCACCCGCGCATCCGGTTCGTTCCTGACCGACGGGTTCAAGTGGGGCGACATCGTCCGTATCACCAACTCGACCGTCACCGCGAACAACAACCGCAACTACCGCATTCTGGGCCTCACGGCCACCGTGATGACCGTCAGCCGCACGCCGACTTCGACCGCCGACGCCGCGCTGATCAATGCCAGCCTTGAAGCGCTGGCGGCGGGATCGGACGCCTCCACGTCCACCCTGCTCATTTCCGTGGTCGGCGCCAAGCTGTCGACCCCTGACCCGTTCGCGTCGGGTACCCTGCTCGATCCGAGCTTCACCCTGGAACAGTATTTCGCGGACCAGAGCGTCTACGAGCTGTACACGGGCAACAAGGTCTCCGAGGCGCGACTGGCCTTCACGCCGTCAGGCCTGTCGACCATCGACGCTACTTTCATGGGTTCGGCCTACACGACCGGAACGGGCGAGTATTTCACCGAGGCGCAGGCCGCGGATACCACGCAAGCGTTGACCGGCGTGTCGGGCACCATCCGGGTTGACGACCTGGATCTCGGGCTGATCACGAGCATGCAGATGAATATCATGGGCGGCCACACGGTCGACCCGGTCATCGGCACGCCGTTCGTGAACTTCGTGTACCCGGGCATCATCGACATCTCGGGCACGCTGAGCATCCTGTTCTACGACGAGACCTTCTTCAACGTCGCGATCAACGAGACCCTCGTGGATCTGCTGCTCGTTCAGACGGTGTCGCCGGGCCTGGCCAATTCGGACTTCCTGTCGTTCCGCATGAACCAGATCAAGCTCAATTCGGTGACCAAGGACGACGGCCCGAAGGCCATTATCGGCACCTACAGCTTCCAGGCGTTGAAGGAAACCGCCGGGGGCTCGGGGACCGAGTACGATAATTCCACCCTGATCATGCAGGACAGCACCCTGAGTTAAGCTACCCCCGGCAACGCGGACTGACCCCGCGAAGCCACAGGGGCGAAGAGGGCGGGCCGTTGTCGGGGCGGCCCGCCCTCACTTAGTCCCTCCCCGACGCAAGGAACCCGACCATGGCCGAAGATACAGGCACCTTCGAGGTGCCCACCCCCAAGACCCCTTTCGATCTCGGTAGCCAGCGCGCCACGTTGATGGACGCCGGAGCCCCCATGCAGTTGACCGGACCCTCCGGCAACCTGCTCTACGACGAAGACAACAAGCCGGTCACCATCACCCTCCGTGCCCGCAATTCACGCGCAGGGCTCATGGCTGATCGCGCTGCCGGCAACCGCCGCCTCGAAACCGCCCGCAAGCAGGGTAAGTTCGAGACTACGGTCGAGGGCAACGAGGCCGAGGGAACCGAGACGTTGGTCGGTCTGACGATGGGCTGGACCTTCAAGGTGCTCGACGGCAAACCGTTCCCCTACACCCCGGAGAACGCCCGCGCCTTCTGGTCCGATGACCGGAACGTCCGCTGGCGCCGCGACGCGCTGGAGTTCATCGCCTCCGAGGCAAATTTTATGAACGCGTGACCCAGCAACTGCTAGGTTACGCCAAACACGAGTTCGAGCTGGACCGGATAGTCGAGGGCCATACCCTGCGGTCCCAGCTCGAACTTGCCGCCGCCCACCGTCCCACCTATGCCGAAAAACTGCGCAACCCGGAGGAAATTCCCCCGGGCCTTGAGCGTTTGTGGGGATGGTTCCTTGAGATCTCCAGCGTTGATCGCATCTATGCTGATGGCGGTTTCCCGCTGCCGATAAGCAGCCTATCGATCTGGGCCTGGTGCCAGCTTCGCGGTTTCCAGCTGGAGCCATGGGAAGTGAGGCTCATCCGCCTCCTCGATACGGCGTGGCTCACGGCTCACCGCAAGCAGGTAACGGGCAACGATGCCACCTAACCCCTTCCCTTACGCACTGGTGCCCCATGCCGATCAGTCGGTGTTCTGGGTGCTCGTTCTCGCCGCCGGCATCCTGTTCTGTGGCTGGGCATGGGACGTGCTCACCGAACAGGAGCGCAAGGCTAAGGAAGAACGCAAGAAGCACCCCAAACCGCGGCCCAAGTCCCCATATAACGATGATGACCAGCCGCCCCCGACGATCTGGCCCATGGGGTAAGGTATGGCCGACGAAGATTTCGCTACGCTGAGGTTTCGGATCGACACTGCGCAGATGGCGCAGGCGAACCAATACCTGACGCAGCTCACCCAGAACACCCAGCAATCTGCAGACGCGCAGAACAAGCACGCCTCGTCTTTCGACCAGCTCAATCGGTCGATGCAGGCGATGCTGCAGCAGCAGCGCGAGATGAACGCGTTGCTCGTGCAGAGCGTCCAGGCGCAGCGCCAGGGCACGCAGGCTATCGACGACCATATCTCGACCCTGACCAAGCTGTCGGCCGGCATCAATGCTGCCACCTTGGCTTACGACGTGTTCGGCCGCAAACAGCAGGAGGTGACGTCGCAGGGCACGGCTCAAGTCAACGCGATGACCCAGTCGTACCAGCAGATGGCGACGACCCTCGACCAGCTGGCGGCGAAGATCCAGACCCTCAACCAGATAACCCGCGGCTCGGGCGGCATCACCGGATACCTGGCGCCCCTCGCGCCGTCGGCTTCCGGGTCGAGTTCGACCACCGCCCTCGCCGGCGAGTTGGTCGGCTCCTTGTTCCCCGTCCTGCAAAGCTACCTGCAGCCGCAGATGCAAGCGATGCTGCAGTCGATCCAACAGCTCTCCGCGCGCAACGCGACCCCCGCTGATACCCTCCTGCGCGGTATGGCGACCGGCGAACAGGCGGGCGTGGGCGGCGCGTCCGGCGCCGACATGGTCGTCAAGATGCAGCACGCTTTGTCCGACATGGGCGAGGCGGCCGAGTACCAGCGGCGCACCCTGCAAGAGTACGGCATTACGACCAAGGACGCCAACCTGGCGCTGCGCGAGTTCGTGACCCAGCTGTCCCAGACGCGCGACGGCTGGGCTAAGACGTCTGCAGCCATGCAGTTCGGGATCGATCCGGGAATGCTGACCCTGACGACCGCGGCGCGCCTGAACCCGATCCCTGGTAGCCAGGGCGCCCTTGAACAGCGCCAAGCCGAGCGCGTTGCGGACCTGACGGCGGCCAACTCGCGCCTTCAGGACCAGGCGACCGCCGCGCAGCTAAACGCAAAGACAACCCTGTGGGGGCTGCTACCTTCGCAGAATGCGATCAGAACGGGCGGGGAGTACAACAACGCCGACTATGCGGCCGTCTCTCAGAACCTGAAGCTCCAGGACATGAATAACACCATGGACCAGAGCTTCGGGACTTGGTTTCAAAAGCGCATAGCCAACATCGGCGCTCAACTGCAGACCGATGTAGGGGCCGTGCTGCCTTTTGGCATCGTAAAGCCCGCGGAATGGGCGGTAGATCACGCCGCGGACAACCGTCCCGAGGCGCCGATGCCCGTCGCGGTAACGCAGGAGTTGGAGAACTTCAACGCGTCGATCGGCCGGTTTACCGAGCAGGGGCTGCAGGCCAGGATCGCGGCGACCCAGCGGACGGGCGAGGATATCCTGGCCCATACGCCGGAGGCCAACCGCGCGGCGGTGCAGAAAGACATCGACGACGCCATGGCCTTCTTCACGGCGCGCTTGCGGCGCACCGCGGACGAGGTGGGCACCTTCGGCGAGAACATGGAGCACCAGAACGACATTCTGAAGCTCCTGCCACAGGACCGCGCGGCCGCGACCGCCGGCTTGAACATCGCCGAAGCCATGCAGTCGCGAGGCCAGCTGCCCTTCGGCCAGAGCTTGCCCCAGGATCAACAGGACCGCATCGACAAATACTTCTCCGACCGAGCCTCGGCCATGGGCGGGAACGCCAACCGTACGACCGACGAGCAGATCGCGCAGAACAAGGCGCTCGCGGACGCGTATGCGCAGGGCGGCGGTGCCGTCGGCGCCTTGACTGCGAAATTTGCGGCCATGAAGGAAGTCGAGAACGGAGTAGGAACGGCCGCGGAGGAAGCCTCACGAGCCTTGAAGCTCCTTAACCTCGACATCTCCGAGATGGACAAGCAGACGTCCGAGTTTGTGATGAAGCAGCAGGTGCGCGCGGGGCAGAGCGGCGCGCTCGCGGCGGCCGGCGGCAACCCGCTAGCCATGCAGAAGGTGCAGTTGAGCACCGAAGTCATGAACGGCATGGACTACAACACGAAGTACAACGCCTTCGCCGCGGCAGGCCAATGGGACGAGATCGCCAAGCTGAACCAGTCCTACGACCAAGCACTGGCCTCCGCGACCACCTCGCAGCAGAACGACCAGGCCGCCGCGGCCGCGCGAGCGCATAGCATCTCCCAGACCCAGCAGGGTATCCTCGGGGGCGGTGCAATGGCTATACAGCCGACGCCAGGCAAGAACCCTGACCTGACGACCGGCAACGAGACGATCATTTCCGATCTGCTCGCGCACGGAGCGTTGACGCTGCCCCCTGGCTACACGGTAACCGGCAACGAGGGCTACGCTACCAAAGGCCACGTTCCAGGTAGCGACCATTATAGCGCCAATGCAATGGACGTGCGGATCACGGGCCCGAACGGGCCGATACCGAACCGTGGAGGCGACCCCACAGGCATGTACGGTCAGCTCTTCGCGGGCGCGACCGCTTACCAACAATCGGCCTATCCTCAGTTCAACAACGAGTTCTACTGGGGCAACTCGATGCTCACGAACGGCACCTCGGGGGTCGCCGACACGATGCACTATGGCTTGCGTGCGGGTGCTCCGGCGGCGTCTCTGGCCGTCCCCGGTAGTGCCTCGTGGCTGACCGCTCAGGCACGTGCGCAGGCCTACGGAGCCAACCCCACCGGGACCGCCGAGCAGCAGGCCACCGCGGCTACAGACGCCCTGACGCGCTCCCTGACCGATACGGCGCACGCTGCGCAGCAAGCCAATGCCGCGCAAGATGCAATCCTGCAGTTGGAGATCCAGCGGCCGGCGAAGATCCTTGAGGGCAGTGACGCGCAGGCGCGCCTCGACGATCAGATCAAGATCCTGTCCGAGAGCACCAAGAACGCCAACAGCTATCTCAGCCTCAGTCCCGAGCTACTGAAAAAGCTCAACGACGCCGTGGCCGCCCAGGTGACGCAGGAGCGCGCCGTCACCGAGGCCGGACAACGCGCGCAGATCGTCAAGCAGTTCGAGGACACCCAGGCGGCGACCGGCCGCGCCACGAACGCCCTGGTGACCGGCGGCACGGGCGCGATGCAGCTGCAGCAGTCCTCCGAGCCTGTACGCGCCCAGCTGATCGCATCGGGCATGGACCCCGACCAGGCGCAGGCTCAGGCTACCCAGATGGCCGCGGCAGCGAAGTCGGCGCAGGACTACCAGCAGGCGATCCTTGACGCCTCGAACACGATGGCGTCTAGTATGAAGCAGGGGGTCGGCGACATCGTTGACGGGCTCACCAAGGGTATCGGGCAGGCTCACGGCTTCCGGTACGCCATGGAAGACGTCGGCAAGCAGATCAGCCAGATCGGCCTCAACATGTTCGTCAAGCAGCCGTTGAACACACTGGCCGACAACATCGCGGCCGGGCGCGGGTTCAACTTCAACATCGGCACGAGCGGTCTCACCTCCTTCGACGCTATGGGCAAGGCTCTCGGCGGTATGTTCGGCGGCGGCGGCGGCAATACGCCAGGCGGCCCCACAGGGCTCGGCAACCAGGCCAGCAGCGTGCCCTCTAACACGGGGATCGCCAATAACATCGGCGGCTTCAGCGGCCTCGGCAGCTTGATCAATAACGCCGGCGGCATGGACAGCAACTGGGAGGCTGACCTGTTCGGTGGCCCGAAGAGCCTGGTCGGAGGCTGGATGTCCAAATGGTTCGAGACCCGCGGCGAGAAGAGCGTCCGCGAAGACGAGGAAAACGGTACCGGAGGGGGCGCCTCAGACCCCGATGCCCCTGCCTCGGGCTTGGGCGAAGAGGGCGGCTCGGGGGGCATCATCCAGACCCATCACACGGGTGGCCGGATCTACCATGATGGTGACACCGATATCGGCGGTCTCGCGGCCGACGAGGTGCCGGCTATCCTGCAGACAGGTGAGACCGTGCTCAGCCGCACCCAGACTGCGGCGTTCGACAGGATGTTCCCGGGTGGTCCTAGCGACCTGACACAGAACTTCCGCGGCTTGGCGCCGGCGTCGGCCGGCATCCCCATGGAAGGGGTCAACGCGTCTGCGGGCCCCGTCGGGGAGATGATCATGGCGGGCGGCGGGGGCGGCCTCGTCGGCCTCGTGCGCGGCGCGTTCGCGGCGGGCGCCGGTGCGGGCGTCGAAGCAGCGGTCAGCGGGCGCGCGGCAGCGATGGGCGTCGTGCCCTCGGCAGCCGGCCTGCCGTCCATGGCAACGGCCGGTCAGATCGGTGCACTCTACAACACCGCGCGCTACGGCGCCGGTGCTATGGCGGGCAGCGTGGCCCTATACGGCAAGTATCACGGAGGAGGCCGCGTGTATCGCTATGGCCTTCCCGTCTTCGACGACGGTGGCAGCGTCTCGGCCGACTTGAACACCATGCTGCAGCACGACGACCAGGCGGCCGCGACGAACTGGGGCTCAGGACCGAGCCTCGGAGGTGGCGCCACACAGTCGGGTCCGGGACCGGGTACGACCCGCGGCACGCAGAACCCCGGCAACGCCATGTTCGCGTCCCTATTCATGAAAGCGGACAGCGCCGGCGCCGGGCTCATGGGCCAGGTCGATAAGAACGGCCTCTCCGGCCTGCTCCCGGACTGGGCCAAAGGGTCTGACAATTCGACGGGCTCAGACTATAGCTCCTGGGGGAGCAAATGGAATGGCGGCAATCTCTGGAACCCGGCAGGCACTCAGGTGTCTAGCACGGGCGGCGACATTAGCGGGGGAGCCGGCGACGACTACTCGGGCTCCAGCATGGTGGTGATGCACACTGGTGGCCGCGTGCAGCGTTACCATAGCGGCGGCCTTGCTTCAAATGAACTGCCACCCACATACGCAAGGGTGCCTGGCCCGACACCATCGCCGCCCCCGGCGGTAGCAACAGGCGCGGGCGGCGGCAACCCGGTGACTATCCACCAGAACATCTACACCCCGGATGCCAATAGCTTCCGCGCCTCTGCTGATATGACCGCCCAGGCGGCCTACTCGGCACAGATGCGAGCCCAGAGGAACGGCTGATGTCCACTCCGAACTTCATGGAGATCTTGTTCCCCACCAACGTGTCTCTTGGCGCGATCGGCGGCACCGGCTGGTCGACCCGCGTCGTCGTGACTGACGGCGGCAATGAGTACCGCCAACAGTTGTGGGGCTACTCGCGCGGCAAGTGGACCGTGGGGCACAACCTGCGCACAGCTGCGGAGTGGGCTCAGCTGATCACCTTCCACCGCCTGGCTGCCGGCAAGACCCTCGGGTTCCGGTTCCAAGACTGGTCCGACTACACGGACGGCGGCGGGGGCACCGTGACGTTCAACGCATCGATCCAACTGCAGCTCGCCAAGCTGTACGCCCAGGTCGACATCATCACCGGCGACCCGTGGGTGAACCTGCGCCTGATCAGCAAGCCCGTCCCCGGCACGATCCAACTCTTCCTCAACGGAACTCCCCATACGCTCGGGACGGGGGGCTCGATCGACTACACGACGGGCGTCATCACCCTCGGAGCAGGCGACCCGCCCGAAGGACCGGGCGATATCTACACGTGGACCGGACAGTTTCATGTTCCCGTACGGTTCGATACCGACACCCCTGAAATCAGCATGGACCTTCCGACGGCCGCTGGCTGGAAAGGCATTCCGCTGATCGAGCTGCGGATACCAGGCCAGTGACGATCACACCAAATATACCCAACGTCCTTTACGCGATACACCAAATATGGTCCCTGGTCGCTATCGGCTTCTTCCCGGCGCTCGCGATCGGCGGCATCGGAGGTTGGCTGCTGGGCGGCCTGCGCGACGGCAGAAAGACCTGGTGGTGATATGCGCGCGATCTCCGCAGCGATGCAGGCGCTGATAAGCGGCGACGCTATCCCCGCATTGGCCACGTTCTGGCTGGTGACGCGCCAGGACGGCGTACAGATCGGCTTTACCGATTGGAGCAACAACGTCGGCCCCTTTGCCGGCGTCCTCTTCCAGGCGCCTCCCGGCGGCAGTCGCTCCGCGCTCCAACAGCGTGTCGACCTGTCGGTCCCGGCGATGGAGATCACCTCCATCATCGAGAGCGACGCAATCACCGACGAAGACATCCGCGCCGGCAAGTACGATGGAGCCACGATCAGGGTCTTCCTGGCGGTCCCGACTGACGCGGATTTCCTCACCTATGGAACGATTATCTTGCCTGGCGCCTACCTGGGCGAGATCCGTACCGAGGACGGCGTCTACATAGCCGAGATCCGCGGCCTGAGCTACGCACTCACCCAGAGCTTCGTAGAAGTGTTCACGCCTACCTGCCGGGCCGACTTCTGTGACGCTCGCTGCACGGCGCCCGGCGGCCAGGTGACGAGCGTGGCCCCCTTCATCGTCGAGACCGAAGTAGTCTCGCCCCTGATCACCGCCAACACTGCCTTCTCCCCGGGGGCGCCTCCGGTGATCAACCCGACGACCGGCCAGCAAACCTCGTACACCTTCGGCATGTGTACCTTCACCGGCGGCGCCAACAAGGGCTACGCGGTGGAGATCGCCAACTCAGGCACGATCGAGGTGGACAGCGTCCCCACCTTCATCGTTCAGCTGTACCTTCCCACGCCCTACCCAATCGCGCTAGGCGACACCGTGCAACTCGTGTCTGGATGCGACAAGACGATCGACACGTGCACGGTCATCTACAACAACGCCATGAACTACCGGGGCGAGCCCTTCGTTCCCGGAGCGAATTTCCTCTTCGACTACGGCGAGACCGCGGGATAATCCGATGATCGCACGACAGAAAAGACTTGCGATCGTGCAGCACGTTCGCACTTGTAAGGGCACGCCG
>Ga0070766_10001040_pt1 | contig 13095 bp, 13 predicted proteins | sample HubBroMetageWFT6_FD_69782 | JGI IMG/M metagenome (GOLD analysis project Ga0070766, IMG submission 69782) | Warmed and freeze-thawed soil microbial communities from the Hubbard Brook experimental Forest, New Hampshire - Hubbard Brook CCASE Soil... | ecosystem: Environmental > Terrestrial > Soil...
CGATGTAATACATACTCTCCATGAGGAGCCTCCGTGGTTGTTCTCTGAATCAACCTTCCCGTTGAGTTCAGCTTTTTGTACACCCGTGCTCCTCACTCGACTTAACATTCAAACAATTCGGCTGGAAAACCTGACTCTCGAGCAAATCCGAGCCTACGTCCTGGCCGATAATCGGCTGGCCGAAAAGGCTGGCTGGGACAAGTCGATCCTGGCGATCGAACTGCAACACCTGCTGACCATCGATAACGACTTTGAAGTCACGATAACTGGCTTCGATATTCCCGAGATCGATTTAATCCTGCAGGAAGTGGGCACCAATGAGGACCGTGACGACGTCTTCGAGATCGGGGGCAACGGAACAGCTATCTCCCAACCGGGCGACCTGTGGCTGTTGGGCAAACATCGATTGTTGTGCGGGAACGCTCTCCGCCGGGCGTCTTATGCGGATTTAATGGCAAACAGACGGGCCGCTGCGGTATTTGTTGATCCACCGTACAACGTGACGATTGACGGTCACGTCTCCGGTAACGGCTCTGTGCGCCACCGCGAATTCCAAATGGCTTCCGGCGACATGAGCGAAGCGGAGTTCGTTTCGTTTCTCACCACAAGCCTGCGATTGCTCGCCCAATACAGCGCCAGCGGCTCGGTCCACTTCGTCTGTATGGATTGGCGCCACATGGGTGAGCTGCTCGCTGCCGGCCGACAAGTCTACGAAACATTGCTCAATGTTTGTATATGGATCAAGAACAATGGCGGAATGGGATCGTTCTACCGCTCACGGCTTGAGATAGTGTTTGTCTTCAAAAATGGGAGGGGGAAGCACCGAAACAATGTGGATCTGGGTAAGCACGGACGCAACCGGACCAACGTCTGGGAATATCCCGGGGCAAACACCCTCTCGAAGAACGGCGAGGAAGGCAATCTCCTCGCGCTCCACCCAACGGTTAAGCCCGTCGCGCTAATAGCCGATGCCCTACTGGACTGCTCTGCCCGAGGCGACCTCATTCTCGACGGCTTCCTTGGATCGGGAAGTACCCTTATCGCCGCTGAGCGGGTTGGACGCGTCTGCTACGGGATCGAAATCGATCCCTTATATGTGGATGTAGCCATTCGTCGTTGGCAACGGCACAGCGGGGATCGTGCAGTTCACGCCAAAACCGGAAAGCATTTCGACGACTTCGCTAAGACAGCAGAGGTGTCGAATGGCTGAGGACAGCAAAGCCTATGAGGTCGGGTATGGCAAGCCACCGAAGAACACTCAGTTCGTAAAAGGGCAGTCCGGGAACGCCAAGGGTCGGCCGAAAGGCGCCAGAAACATCTTGACGATGCTTCGCAAAGTGGGCCGACAGACTGTCATGGTCAACACCGGCGGACGAACGGTGCGAATGTCCAAGCTCGAAGCCTGCCTGCACCAATTGGCGAATGGGGCCGCGAATGGCGATCTCCGGAGCATCCGAGAACTTCTCCACTGGATCACAGTTCTCACCGAACAAGAGCCAGAGTCCACGCCCGTACCTGCTCTCGATGCGAACGAGAAATTGGTCATAAAGAGCATTCTTAAACGTCTAAGGCAATCAGATTCAACAGAAACACGAGCCGACGAACCCGAAGGCGATTCCTCGGAGCCAGGAGGGAAGGAATGACGCTTTCGCGGTTCGATTTCGAATTCATCTTGAAATATGACCTGACGAGTTTTATTGAGCGGGCGTTCTACGAACTCAACCCGCAAACCACACTTATCAGCAGCCCGCATTTAGAAGTCATAGCCTCCAAGCTCGAGGGCTGCCTCCAGGGAAAGATCCGCCGTCTCATCATCAATCTGCCACCCCGTTCGCTGAAGTCGCACTGTGTCACGATCGCGTTTCCTGCGTTCTTATTGGGTCACAACCCCGCTGCTCAAATTATTTGCGCCAGCTACGGGCAGGACTTGGCCGACAAGCACGCGCGCGATTGCCGGACGCTGATGGGGAGCAGCTTTTACCGCAGATTGTTTCCTCAAACTGTGCTTTCTGCAGAGAGGCAGGCGGTCAATGATTTCATGACGACAAGGCAGGGATTTCGGATGGCGACTTCTGTAGGCGGCGTCTTGACCGGTCGGGGAGGAGAGTTCATTATCCTGGACGATCCTCTAAAGCCCGAAGATGCGCTCTCAGAGACAAAGAGAAGCGGCGCCAACGACTGGTATGACAATACCCTCATCAGCCGACTCAACAGCAAGGACAACGGGGTCATCATCATCGTCATGCAACGTCTGCATCAAGATGACCTGGTCGGCCATGTTCAGCAGGGGGAGTGGGACGTCTTGTCGTTCCCGGCAATCGCACAGGAAGACGAGGCCTACCGATACAGGACTGTGTTGGGCAATCGCATCTTTACAAGAAAGCGCGGAGAGGCTCTACAGCCCGAGCGTGAGAGCCTCGCGACGCTGGACATGATTCGCCGGAGCATGGGCGAATACAACTTCGAGAGCCAATACCAACAGAACCCAATTCCTCTGGGTGGCGCCATGGTAAAGACCCAGTGGCTAAAATACTACGCTCCTAATGAGCTGGCGGAACGATTCGACATGATCGTCCAGAGCTGGGACACCGCCAACAAGCCAACCGAACTCTCCGACTATAGCGTTTGCACAACTTGGGGTCTGGCGAATCGTCAGGCTTACTTGCTCTACGTATTTCGAGCGCGTCTTAACTATCCCGATCTGAAGCGTAAGGTGAAAGAGCTAGCGCACCATCACGGCGCCCAAAGAATTCTGGTTGAAGACAAGGCGTCAGGTACCCAGCTGATCCAGGACCTTCAGGCTGAGCACATACACGGGATTACTCCCTACGTACCACCCACTGGGACGGACAAGATTATGCGCTTACATACCCAGACGCACTGGTTCGAAAACGGAAACGTACTTCTGCCACGGAGCGCGCCCTGGCTTGCTGATTACGTCATCGAAGTCACTGGCTTTCCTGGAGCCAAATACGACGATCAAGTCGACTCGACAACCCAAGCGCTGAATTACATGAGGGGGCCCAATACGCTGGAGATTTGGCGACGACTCGGACTCTCAGCGGCCGAATTCAGGTCTCAGCATTAGCGCAATCCAGACAGCCTAAGTCGGACGCGGAATTGTCAGGCTGCCTTGCTCTTCTTCTGTGCGGCCCAGCGCTGTTTCATCATTTTCGAAAGACGCTTCCGAGCGGCAGGACTCATGGGCTTGCGCCTGGGAGCGGACTTTCCATGCCAATTAGCCCACCGTTTCTTCATCGCCTCTGATATGCGCTTGCGAGCTGCCGCACTCATATGGCGACGTTGCCCGATGCGGGCCGAGTTGCTCTGAGGTGGACGGCCGCGACGGGTCGACGCCGATGAGGTGGGTCCTTCGAGTGCGGAAATGGCCTGATCAATTCGATCATGTGCGGCCTTGAGGTCTGCAACCAAAACGTTAAGATCCATGGAATCCTTTCGAATCGTGCGCCGAGAATTGTAGCAGTCGGGTACCCTTAGATGCTGACTGAGTTAGGAGTAACTCCTTTGTTAGGCGCGAGACCGGCGTGGCCAGGGGATACGTAGCCACTTCAAATCCCGGCACGTCGGAAACCGAGACGCTTGCGCTGCTCGCTCCAGTTCGTAGGTAGGTCGCTCCAGAGTTTCTGTGCCGTCAGATCGTGGGGTTGACGTCCATCAAGAATCGCCTCGACGATGTCCGGGGCAAGGAAAGCGCACTGGAAGACTCGACGCACGTAATGATCGTCAAGTCCCGTCTGCTGGGCGATCGATTGCAGGTCCTGCGCGCTGCCGTTCATGATGCGTTCCCGCCAGTCGTGAGCACGTGAGATAGCCTTTAATAAGGAGGGTGCTGCCCGTCCTGGGATTTCGCCCTTGGAGTCGGGCGGCAGCACCAGCTTCACCTCGCCCCCACAGCGCTTGAGCTTTGCCGCAGCCTCTAGGACAAATAGATCATCGCCGCCGGATTGGTTGGAGCCAGATGAGCGGTCCTTTATTAGTACATCGCGAAGTTCCGACCGGCTGACGTAGAGTTCGACTCTGTCCTGATGCACCACAACCCGCTTGATCACTTGCTCGACTAATTCATGGATTTTCTGGGGCGGTGCCGAGGGCCACCTGCTTGATGCATTGCGGGCAGCAGCAACCAGCTCCTGTGTCTGAGCTGGCATGTCTGTCGGGAGACTGAGTTGGTCCACAACCTCGTGGTCGGATTGCAGCAGAGTTCGCAGTCTTGCCAGGACCAAGTGTTCGACGTCATGCGCCGGCAGGCGAGTAAGTCGGCGATCCATGTTGCCGTTATTGTCCTCGGCAGGCTGGCGAACGTAATAGCGATACCGCCTGCCGTTCTTTACCGCATGGGTTGGAGTGAAGCTATTGCCGTTTGCATCCTGCAGTAAGCCGACCAGGAGGCTTGGCGTGGTGGCACGGATTCCGGTCCGGCGGCCCTGATTGTCACTCCGCAGCTGAGCCTGCACTCGGTCCCAGAGCTCCTGCGGAACAATGGCTTTGTGCTCCCCGGCATACACTTGATTACGGTGGACGACTTCACCTCGGTAGATGCGGTTCTTCAGGATCTCGTAAAGGGCTCCGCGGGAGTAGGAATTTCCACCCGAGCGGTTCCCGGCTACGCTGATCCTCACCTTGCTCTTGATCCCTTCCCGGTCAAGGTGGGTTTTCAGCTTCGACACACACTCCAATTCCAGATAGAGCCGGTATAGATCGCAGACCAACTGAGCTTCTTTGGGGTTCACGATCAGCTTCCGTTCTTTGAGGTCATAGCCGAGCGGGGCAACTCCACCCATCCACATGCCTTTGCGCTTCGAGGCGGCGATCTTGTCCCGAATCCTCTCCCCGGTGACCTCCCGCTCGAACTGGGCGAAGGAGAGCAATACGTTCAGGGTCAGGCGCCCCATGGAACTGGTGGTATTGAACTGTTGGGTGACGGCGACGAAGGAGACGCCCCGGGCGTCGAGGGCCTCGACAATCTTAGCGAAGTCAGCCAGGCTGCGGGTCAGCCGATCTACCTTATATACAACGATGGTGTCGACCTTCTTGGCTTCGACGTCGGCGAGCAACTGCCGGAGGGCCGGGCGCTGGAGATTTCCGCCCGAGTAGCCGCCATCGTCATAGCGGGCCGGAATTGCTTTCCAGCCTTCTTGCCGCTGACTCAAGATGAACGCCTGACAGGCTTCCCGCTGGGCGTCGAGAGAATTAAAGGACTGCTCCAGACCCTCCTCAGACGACTTGCGGGTGTAGATGGCACAGCGAACTGCTGGTTTATGCTCAGTGCTCATCTGGACCTCGGGGCAGCAGGAGTCTTAGCTCTGCTGGACTTCAAGCCGAAGAACAGAGGCCCGGACCAGCGGGTTCCAGTGATGAGACGGGCGACCTCAGACAGGCTCTGGTGGAGGGCGCCTTGATATTCGTAACCTTTCTCTTTGACAGTCACGACGTGGGTCTGCTCTTGCCACTGACGAATGAGGCGAGTCCCGGGTTTGAAGACAGGTGTAGCCGAGATCTCCGCCGCAGGATCTTTGTCTAGCGCCCGGGCCATCTGCCGGAGCCGCTGACGAGCGCCTGGACTCAGTCCTCGGAAGGCCTGTTCCTGGATTCTGTAGGCCAGGATGCGGACCATAAGCTGTCGGCGAATTTGGTGAGGCGGGGTGGTTTGGAACAGTTGCCGCCAGAGGGCGCAGAGGGCGTCTTTGCCCATCTTGGGCAGAGAATCGAGCTGGTTTGCCAGAATGTCGGGCATGACGACTCCTTGAGTACCCTGGCAACATTCCCGCTCTGTTTGGGCCAACAATCAAGTGAATTGGGCCGTTTGGCCGAAGAAGGAGCGAACTGGTCGGGACGGGCAGATTTGAACTGCCGACCCCTCGCACCCCAAGCGAGTACGAGCAGAAAGAGCACCGAATAAAGCCTTGAGAATCAATCCAACCGAAAACCCAAAGGGAGGCCCAAAACGGCCTCTCCAAGGGTAGTCTCGGCACAAAAACGTCACAAGCGGCTGACGCGACCTTGAAAATAACCGCCCGAAGTTTCCGCTTCCGTCATGGGGGATGGGGGGTAAACTGGTATGAGTTATCCCTCCCCGAGAATTGAAATTCTGAAATTTCGGCGGATTAATCTCGATGGGCCAAGGGAAAGGATTCCATTACTTGGCGGGATGGCATTCGTATTCAACGGCTGACGTACTTATCAGGAGGAGTTCTGCAACCCTGTTACATCAGCTCAAATCTTGGTATCAATCCGAAATCAACAAGCCCTAGCTAGTCCAGCCCCAATTAAAATTATCTAAGTAACCGTAGTTAGGTAATCAAACTGAACAGATAATTACCAAAACCCAACAATAAACTCGCAGCCCGTTGCGACCCTTACCACTTACTACACCGGTTTGTTTTAATTTTCTTTTGAAACTTGTATACACCAATTTTGCCCGATCTGTATGATGGCAGTGGTCGTTTTTGCAGCTCACTGCAAAATTCTAAACGGCCACTCTGGAAGACAATGCAAAAGACACTGTGGTTACTCCTACTCCTAGGGACGGCGTTTCTTTGCCTTTCCTCTGCGAAAGCGCAGGTCTTAAGTTGTTCACCGGCGCCATGCGTAACATCTAACGTGCAGGTCGGCCCATCAACCACAACGTACACGACAGCAGGATTTTCGTTGGCAAGTAATTATGGCGTGCAAACACCGGCGATCCTCGGGATTACCGCGAACCAGTGGAACAGCATGTCGTATTGCAACTCAGCAGGTAATAGTAAATCCGCCAGTTACGTTACCGATAACCAGGGACTAAGCTGGAGCGGAGGATGCCAGGCTGCCAGCGGCTCGGACACAGGACCGTATCAAGACCCCATGTCAGCCTATGATGTTAACGGGACGCTTTATTCAGGGCAGTTAGGAGCCCCAAGCGTAGGCTCGACAAACGGGATATTCCTGCACACACTTTCGGCGGGCTCCAACACATGGAGCAACTTTTTTCCGACACTCTCATTTACGGATGCGGCGACAGATGACTTTTTTCTGTTCGACTTTCCCGCGATATTCATTGACAATAACCAGACCAATCCGCGCATTTACATCTCAGCCTTTGAGGAAGGAACTGACAACAACACAGGCGATTTTGTCACTGCCGCCATTGTTGGCGTTTCCTCTGATGGAGGCTCGACGTGGACGACCAAGCGGGTTTCTGCCATACAGACCTATCCTGCCGAGGCTGTATATACCCGTGTTACTTCCGGTTCAGATTCAACGGTTTATGTGACATGGGTTCAAACAACAATCGGCTCGACGTCAGAGACCGTTTACTCTTCTTACTCGACAAATCTGGGAGTTAGTTACTCGTCTCCGGTTTCCGGGTTTACGATGACGAATAAGGCTAAAGTTAGCTGCACAACAAGCCTTCCACTTTCAAGGCAGGTACCAAACACCTGTGTGAGGATGTTCTATTATCCGAACATTGCCGCCACGAAAGTGGGAACCACCCAGACCCTTTTTGCCGTTTATCCAGAATATAGCGGCAGTCAGGTTTCAACCGAACTAAGGTACTCAACGAATAAAGGAGCCACGTGGTCCAGTGGTACCTTGCTTGCTGCGAAGTCAGGCTCAGATCAGTTTGAGCCGAGCATCGCAGCAGATCAGGTCAATGCGGGAACAATCGGCGTTGCATGGCTGGACACACGCAACAGCCTGACAGGAAGCCCTGACACCCTATTTGACGCATATGGGATGACGTCTTCGAATGGCGGCAGCACTTGGTCAGCACTTACTCGCTTCTCTTTATCGAGTGGGGGCATTTCGGTTACCCCGGTTTCCGGTTATGCGTATCTTGGTGACTGGATCGGGTCAGCCTTCCTTAATGGTTACTTTTTTGTGGCCTTTCCGAGCACCGCTAACGGCCACCATCAGGTGGGGATGTACGCCGGGTTCAACCCCTAGCCGCTAACTTCACAACTCGCATGGACATCCACGACATACTCGCTGCTCTCCAGACTCAGCCAGGCCGCCTAGATGCGGCTATCGCTGCCCTAGAAGGGACTACTCCTATCAGTCTGCCCCGGTTAGGGGACGCCGTCACCTGAGCGCAGCGGCTCGGAAGGGAATCGGTGAGGCCAAGAAAAGATGGTGGGCTCAGAGGAAGCGGAAGGCAAAATAAAGACGGTTGGCAATGCTTGCCGAGGATTGTTGTCGGCGATGCATCTGCGTTCCGGCGATACGCTTCTAAAGATGCTGGAAGCGGAGTACTTTGAGTATAAGAAACGGGTTGCACCAGCGGCTTGACGCTGCTGGTCACTGGGTTACCACATTTATCCTAAGCTTCTGAGGATGTGAGTTGTCAATTGGAGAGCACTTTTCACATGCATACTTGAAAGCAATTGTGAAGGTTGATACACCAATCGGTGGAATAATCTTCAATTGTGTCGATTCGAAGTAACTTCCCATGTGCAAAGTGTCAAATCGTTTCCTTCTTACAATTGGGTCATTATCTGGAACCGTTGATCCTGAGGGCTCCTCCGCAAACTTACAGCCATCGCAAATCTGAATCCATATCTGTCCATTATCTGCCTGTGCCGTCCCGATGTTCTTTGCGGTAAATTCAGTTGCAACAATGCCATTGACGAGTGGCTTGGATATTGTGTCTACTAGCTGTTCGCCTGGTCCTACGGGCCAGAATGAAAACTGTAGCTTAGCTTCTGTGGGAATAGGAGGCTTCACTATAACCGGCGGAGGATTAACGGTTACCGGAGTAGGAGTCACTGTGAAATTAGTAGGGCGCTCTGTGTTGCGTGCGATTGTGTCCAGTTGGGCTTGAACCCGATTAGCAGAATCAACACCTCGTTTGACCGCAAAGCCAGTGAATAACATCCCAACTAGCACTAACACTCCAAACTGCGCCTTGTGTTTCCAGTGCGTCATGGTAAGTCCCATGAGTGCGAGGCCGCACTGCACAAGAAACCCTACAACAGCAATCGCAACATCCCAGTATTTCCAAGTCAGCACCAAGCACCTCTCCGGAGCATCGGGAAACCCCCGACTATCGGATTGTGCGGGACGAGATAGGTTGTGTCAATGCGGCTCAGAGGATTTCGGAAGAATGGGGTGTTGCTGGAGAGGTTCTACGGCGGACAGGTGTGTAAACCGAGAAAGCCCTTACTTGCGACGCACTGGCTGATGCTCCGGCTTCTCGTATATTCCCTCGTCCAACCCACGAGCGATACGAGACAGGCTGACACCATAGACCTCACAAATCCTTAGCAGCGTCGTCACCGTAATCGACTACGGCCAAATAGTCTGTTAGGAATGGCCTCCCCCGGCTGCTGCGATAAATGCAAGCATAGGGTCATTGAAGTGCTTGTCAGCCAGTTCCTTCGGGGGTGGCGCGAATTGTGGGGGTTCGAGAGGGATTGGGTCAATGAAGTCTTCTCCCTTTGCTCCTAGGGCGAGGTGCCATTCCTTGCTAACCCAGACAGAAGCCATGGCGTGACGACACCAGAAAAGATAGAAGACGTCTGATGTTGATATACGCTGCTTGAGTTCCTGCTCCCAGTTCTGGCCTGAGCGTATGTCCACAACATCAACGAACACATTCAGGCCTTTGTAAGCGGCCTCCATTCCTTGAACTCGGCTGAGAACTTCCGCTCGGTCCTCACTGGCATAAGACGCGAATGCACACCGATGCGTTTTTGTGAGCGACGGAATCTCGTCGATGTTAGAGACTGCCATCCCAACGCCCACGACGAAAGACATCTTCGCGATTTCGCAGCCATTGAGTCTGATTGAGGCCCTACCGCTGTAAGTTCCTTTGGGTGTATTCCGCGGGACCTTAACCACGAAGGCAGTGAGACCGATTTCTCCCGTCCAAGTTATCCATTTATGAGGGTCGGGGCAGTTCAGGCCCTCGATATTCAACCTGACGCTTAGGCGGCTTCCGCGAGTTAGCGGGTAGGGCCCTTCCGACTTTACGGAAAGCTCGGAAAGCCTGAGACCATGCAATACACTGGCTCTCGTGAGTACCACTGACTTCTGCTGTTCCACATGGACCCAAAAGAGCAGTTCATGCGCTTGAGCTGGGACGAACACACTCGGACCGGTGAGAGTGAACTGAACATTGTCGATAGGCAGATGATCAGAATATATCTTCAGAACATCTTCGAGCAGGCTTACGCAATACTTGTCTGGTTGCAGTAGGTCCAGCGGTTTCCGCAACTCTTTGTCGAGACGTCCTTCTTCTACAATCCGATCCAGTAATGATTTTTCTTCGGCTTCTTTGTGGTCTCTCGCATCTTGTTCCAATCGCGCTTTTTCAGCTGCCTGCCTCTGCTCTTTCTCCAATCGGGCCCGCCGCGTTGTGTCCGGGCTCTCTCTTGCGACTTCCTGGCTTGCCTTTTCGTCGGGGACTGTACGTATGCTTGCCCCCCGTCGCAGAGCTCCTTCGGGTAATTCTTGCCTTTCTGCCTCTGAGCGGACCCGCTCCGATTCAACAGCCTTGACCAACATTGATAGCCCTCGTTCGTAGCCCGTTCTGAAATCAACATTCCGGAGCTGCAAATGGTCGATGTCAATTCGCAGGCCGGGTCGCTCTAAATCGCGACAGAGTATTGGGATCACTTTTTTCCGTAGGCGTGACGCAGCCGAAATTTCGTGGCGAATCCTCTTCGAATTGAGCGAGGCCGGAGACAAGATCACGAGCATCATACGGCAACGGAGCAAACCTAATTCGAGTGCTAGACGCCAAGGGTCACCCACTAGATCGAGTTGAGGGAGGTAGACGTTCACTCCGAGTGCCTTGAGATCCGTGGCCAGCTTGAGCGCGAACTCCGCGTCTTCGGGGCTATAGCTTAAGAAGACATCCGGTGCTTGAGAGGGCATTTTTAAGTTCCTACCGGACCGTTTTGCCGCAGGCGAAGCGGCATCTTCGCTAGGGTTCTGGAGTTTTCACATTGTAAGCTGGATTGTGTTGAAATCGGAGTCATTCTTTGCTTGCGCCGGGTTTTTTGCCTATAGGCAGTCCCCTCGGGGCGCGAAACATTACTGGCCCGTTGTGAAGTAGACTCCCTCATCCAAACTCCTTACCATGCGGGAGAGACTCACTCCGAACACCTCGCATATACGCAGCAAGGTTGTTACCGTGATCGGCCTCCCTGCCTCGATCTGCTGCCAGTGCCGAGCCGAGAAGCCGAAGCCGATCATGTCTTCCTGGCTGTAGCCTTCCTTGCGGCGTAGCTCCTTCACCCGCTGCCCGAGGGCCTTGAAGAATTTCTCTTGATCCGGCACTCCACAGGGATTACCCTCTCACGAGCAAAAGCACCACGAGCAGATTAGCTGGAAAGGAGCCGCGAGTTTGAGCGAGCTGAGTTTTGTGCGATGGCAGAAGATCGCGCTTGACCAGATGGGCTACGCGGTGAACCTGATTCTTGTCTTATCTGTGGCTTCGCTGGGCTTCGCATTTTCGGCCCTACGAGACCTCTCGTTTGAGGTGGTCGGGCACAGAGCTTGCCTGTTCGGTCTGAGTCTGTTACTTCTTGCGATCTCCATCATGATCGGGATAGCGTGCGTAATTCTGCGGTTAGTAGATTTCCGTAAAACAAAGGATATAGCCCGCGACAGGGAACAATTGTTCTCGGATGGTAAAACGAAACCTGATGTTGACCGCCTACCGGAGTGCCGCAGACAACTGGTGAGATGTCTGGACCGGTGGGTGTGGCGCACCTTCTATGGGCAGATCGGAACGTTTCTCGTAGGCGAAGTTCTCTTAGGCGTTGCGTTGCTGATTGTCTACCGAGATAGCCGGTGACAGAGCAGCACCGTTGGGCTGGCCCGAATCCTCGAATTGCAAATTTTGCTCCTTCACTGATCGTAAGCTATTGATAACATTGCATGAGCGGTCACCACGCCGTGTTGCTCCATAACCACGTAACACAAACAAACTAATACACTTAAGTGTTTCCTCGGCAAGGGGGCGAAAGTCCTTTGGTGGCGGAGCTTAGTTACATCGAAATTCCACAGTTTTTCCTCTAAGTTATTGAATTTACTAGCTTAGCGGCATATATTTGGGTCGGGATGACGCGTACATTTCTAGCAGATCTCGACTTCCTGTAAGCCTATGATTCTACAACACGTTGTGGCACCGAATCGGGGTACGTTCTTCGCGCGGAAACGCTTAGTTTCCTTCGTTCAAGTGCTGGATGAGCGATACGCCCCTCGCCATGCGAATTGTGTTAGTCGCGTACGACTGTGCCCTGGAGTGCCATCAGGCAAAACAGTTCGCCCAAAACGATCTTGAACATCGCGTCTACGAAATTCTTGAGGGATACCGCGTTTGAATGCGACACTCTTTCTGTGCAGCCCGACCAAGATCGCAGCGGGAAGAGGTACGAACTTCTTGTTCAAGAGATTTTCCATGTTCTCTTAAACCAGAATGAAGTCCACAATATCGACGTCAAGCACGATGTGACGTTGCAGGGGAAAACTACAACACATCAAATTGATGTGTATTGGGAGTTCGAAAAAGGTGGAATAACATACCGCACGGTTGTCCAGGCCAAAGATTGGGCTACTCCTGTAGTACAGGGCGAGTTGCTAAAGTTCAAGAGTGTTTTGGAGGATTTGCCGCAACAACCCAGAGGAGTTTTCGTAACTCGCACTGGCTACCAAGATGGGGCAAGGGAATATGCGTGGGCGCATGGCATCACCCTGTATGAGTTGAGCGAAGAGCCCGAAGGGCCTGAAAATTTCAACGAACCCAACATGAAAGTGACGATGCGGGGCTGGCTAAAGTTCACAGCTGAGATCAGGAGCTTCGAGAATCGAGTCGACGGCAAAGGTGCAGCGCTGAGAGTCAGCACAACCGTGTTTCAGCCCCGATGTTCAAATGTCACATTTGTCATTGATAAAGTATGGCGCGAACAAAATGCTTCAATGAGGGACATCGACATACCCAGCCTAAAGCTTGAGCCGAGACCACTGTCCGAGATCACCCTTTACGATGACCAGCAAAGAGCGATCAGCAATCTCGAAACGATTCTTCGACAGGAGCTTGAGGTTATGCAGAAAGAAAATGTAAATGAGAAGAAAGCGGTTCACGCCTTC